>Ga0307512_10000364_pt1 | contig 65701 bp, 67 predicted proteins | sample 14_EM_MG_FD_200267 | JGI IMG/M metagenome (GOLD analysis project Ga0307512, IMG submission 200267) | Populus trichocarpa ectomycorrhiza microbial communities from riparian zone in the Pacific Northwest, United States - 14_EM | ecosystem: Host-associated > Plants > Roots > Unclassified | place... | reverse complement strand
CACGCCACCTCTCCTGACGTCGCAACACCTCAACTCACTTCTTTATCTATACTAAATTATACCGCCACCATCTCGCCGCTTCCTCCGCGTCTTCCAACGTCTCCGCCTTTCCGTAACACAATTCCTTTCACACCTTCCGTATCTTTCTTCTATATTTCCCAAGTACCTTCGTACCTTCTTGCGCCGTGACACTAATCCCCTTTCTTGAAATGGTTCCCTGCCCATTAAGGAGATGTGCGTACCCACTACACCACACATCCAGAAATGGTCAACTGAGGCTGTCATTTTGAATAAATCTTTTTTCGTAGTAAATCAAATTTTCTGTTACACTCAAATGTATATTTTATGAAATGTGGCCCTGTAAGTCTTACTGCTCTACCAAAGTTTGCTCTCAAACCTGGCATTTCAACCAACATCCATATACCACTACCCACCCTTCACCTTTACAGGTAATTAAATATGATGAAACCATAAGTTTCATTTTTGAATGACCAAAGATACTTGCATTTTGAACATTATTAACAAAGTGTCAGTGGAGATTTGGTATTTCTGGCTGCACTGTCCTGCTCTCACAGCCACCATCTCAGCAACTTTCCTTTGGTAAGATGCACTAACAATTGCCTGTGTCTCTGGCTCTAGCTAAGGGGTAATGTTAAGCCCATTGTGATAGTTGACAATGTCAGTTTTAAGTGTTTGCAGTATGAGTACAATGTGATAGGGACCAGTATCCCCCCTCTAAGCTGGAACTATCAAGTTCATTGCAGATATGCTTCGTTGTGTGTGATGGTATTGGAACTGCAGAGATTGTTGTTAGCTCCAAGCAAGGAGGAGCATTTGGAGGGTACAAGTTGAGTTGTATATCCGTGCTGTGATGTGATATTTTCAACTTTTTGAGAAGCTGATCTGGAGATAACTCTCCCAACAACAACTGCCATTTCTATTGCCACCCCACTTCTGTAAAGTACATAATTTTTGAACAAAATACTGTCAAACATTAGAAGGTATATTGATAATACTTCCAGGCCACTCACACTGAGTTGTAGTTGCATCCTTAAATGTGTCCTGAAGGAGAGTAGGTACAAATAGCCAAACAGGGCAGGAATGCTGAAATTATGATCCAGCTGATAGTATAACTATTATTACTTTCACCCAATACCAGTTGTGGAATAATTAGACTTGTAGTCTCCAATCTTGGTTGTATTAATATATTTTGTCCCAAAGGTTTCATATTAGATTATTCATAATGCATTATATGTTTCGCTTTGTTGTAAGTGTCTTTCCAAACACTGTAGTTACTGAACTATACAATGTACATACATTTCATAGCATTATCAGACTGTTTACTTCTACCTCCTATCATTCTCAATGCACTTGTATTAACATCAATTAATATTACCCAGAGCAATCAAGACTATTGTCGCAACTGTATTTATCTCATCCTCAATGCAATATTATACATTACAGCATCTAGTAATATTATATGGAATGTTGGTATAATGTGTAATATATTGGAAACTGGATAATATAGAATTCTCTAGAATTGAATATACTGTATGCACCATGTTTCCAGTGATAATTTCTGGCTCTGATTCTCCTGAAGAGGGTTTTATCACTCTAACTAGTGTAATGTACTATTCAGCATACTACTACCAGTAGACTTATAATGTCAATTGGTACTAGTCAGTAGATACCCACACTGGAATACAAATAACATGCAACTGAAGTACACATTGCATAAAGTGCGGTATATAACCTTATAGAGCATTGCTGACAAACTCCCTTCCATCCTTGTTTTGTTCAATTTATAAGAACTTTCAGTCTTACCATACTGGCCAAGACTTTTAAGATTTGTTATAACTACATTAAAGTTTAAGCATAATACAATACCCATTAAGATTGTACATTGTTACTTTGAATATATTGTGAATGAAAATGGAACAGCTCAGGAATCAATCTGAATTAATATTACACTTGTTTCAAAGTAGACAGTGAACAATGGTATAGGATTCTTCATTTTGGAAAATTTGGAAGCTCATTGGTTTCTAATGGTCCTTGATGTTGAACCGAATCACATTTACATTGTAGTACTGCGGAGTACTGAACTTCAATTCATCACCACTTGTCTTCTTCATCATGAAATCTACTTTGCAGCTTGTTTATAATCCAAGAGGTTGAGATTGTACTTTCTGATAGTACATGTATTATTTGGTTGATAAAGTTATTCAATTAAGTGCTGCAATTAGAAGTGCAATTGAGCAATTGAATGTATTGGTAATTGGTATATTACAGAAGCTGTCCATATTTGCAATGAACAATTGTTTGATTGGGTTTCACAGTAATGCTTTTATGCTGAGAAGCTACATAAATGGCATCTTGGAGTGGTTGAAATTGCTGTCGACTAGAATGGATTGAATCATTTTGTCGATTTCTGTCTCACAGGAGTGAGTTCTATTCTGTTGTATATCTTCAAATTGATTATTATTGTTATTGAATTTAGTATATCTCTCTAAACACAATACTTCTGATATCTGATTCACCTTGACTGGTAGTTTCCCAGCTATGCTGTGTAGACAACAATATACACATATGTGTAAACATATTTCTGACTTAGTATTATTTATGCTAAAGCAAACACAAACTGCAATCCCCAGGAAAGTGTACTTTCACATGATTTGACAATCGAACACAATGTGCTGGGCAGGGTATGCATATTCAGCAGCATTATATAAGACAACTACCAAGTAGTTTAATATTAGTATTATTTTCTCTCTATTCCCCCAAATCTCCTCTTGATCTGTGTAATTATACTTGCCTAACTTGGGATATATCTATGGCAAAAGCAAAATATCATCAAATTTCTTGAAATATTAATACTACTTGAGACAGTTGTAATTGCAACTCAGTAGATATTTCAGTATCCCTGTCTGCATATTGTACAATACAATAAGCATGGAATAATTTGTTCAGATACAATTCAGATACAATGGAAAGTTGCATGCTATATATGAATTGCAATACTTAGACTCTGTCACAGTCTAAGACAATTGTAAATGTGACAATATACATTACTAGTTGTTGTCCTGAAGTGCATATCATTGTTGTCAGTTTTGTACATTCCATATTTTTCATTGAAGAAAATTGTAGCAGTGGTAGATAGAGTTTGGGGTAGGGTGGACATTATGGTAGTTAGAATAATTGGTCTTCTATCTTGTGATGGTTGTATTGCTGAGTCTGTAGATAATATTAACACAGTACCAAGAGAAATTAAGATTATCAATGTTATGTAAGAGCTGCAGTGTATGCTGTAGTAGATGTGGCAAAACTAGCTGAGTTATACTCACTGTTGGAATTTCTGCTTGCAAAAGGGATATTATATATATTGATGGAAATTGGCCAAAAGGTAACTAATAATACACTGTATATTGTATTCTTTGAAATGTTCAGCTGCAGATAAATTCCAGGTAGATATTTATATTAGCTCAGCCATTCTGTTACCAGAGACAAATTGTAGTCAAATTATATGAAACACAACCTAAAGGGTATGACTGTACCGCTGATAGGGACTACACACTGTGCAATTGTGAGTTATTATGTTGAATGGCACCATTTTCAATAATGAATTGCCATTTGGTTATCCAACTACCAATCTTGAATATACACTTTATAATAGCAATTGTTTCCAGCGTAGGTGTTGCAAAGTTGACTGGTTGATACAATTCTCCTTATAAGTCAGCTGCTTGAGTATTATAATTTCAACTAAATGAGCTCAGTGTGCTCAGCATAAGTTAAATCTGGATACTACCAATTACTTACATTCAGTTGTATAGCTTTCTACTCAGGCCTATCTTTTAGTTTCTCCTCTGTTTTGTGAATCTTCTGTCTGAGATAATGTATAGATATCCCAGAAGTAGGAACATGATACTTGACACCAGAGTTGGTTGTGAACAGGCTATTGATAAAATTTGAATGTACATATTTCAAAATTTCAGTACAGCAGAATTGTACTCATTCGCAGTGTTAAATCGATAGAACAAATTGTTCTGCAATATTATTAACATTAATAGGACGGTAGTTGATAGCTCTGATCGTATCTGGAGAGTGGAAAATGATTGCAGTCATACTTGAGATTATGTTTTGGATGATTTATAATACTGTATTCTGATGCAATCCAGAGAATATGAACAACATTATTAGCTTGTGGAATCGATGGAATAGAGATGACATATTGAGATATTCCCTATATCAGGAGTAGCATAGCAGCCACAGCTTTGGGAGTTGGAGGCATGATACTTTGTGGTAACTGAAAGCTTCAACATCTACATTCTTGATGCAATTTGAACTCAATAATGCCAATCACTGGGGTGAATGTAATGGTACCAACTGATATCTGAGTTGTATCAGTTAATGTGTACAAGGTAGAGGGGATTAGCAGATAGTATTATAAAAATGGAATAAATCTATCAAAGGTGCAGTGTCAGTATGAATAAGTGATGGTATCTGTAGATGACTTTTGTCATATATGACCGAACTGATTGCAAGTACTCTGCTAAGTATACTTCTGAAGGCAATTATAAGCGTGTATTTTAACAAATACCAAGTACACTTTCAAGTATAGAGTTGTATGTACTTGAAAGTTCACTTATGGGCTATTTCTATTACCATTACCAGTGTGCAGCATATTCTTGAGTTGTTTGTTGTTTGTTTATTCATACTGTATGCACACTGACTAGAGAATGACAGGACCCAATACCCCCTCCGCCTCCGGGCGAGCCGGCTAGATGGCAGAGCTCCCCCCCCGTTACCCTACATCCCCGCTGCCAAATGAATGTTGAGAGATAGAGAGAACAAAACTGAAAAGAAGCAAAGGAACGGAAAAGAAAGAAAAAGAAAAGGGCGGATATAAAGCGGATATAACCCCACCGCCAATGTCCCACGCACCTGGGTCCGCTTCTGCGCCTGCCCCATACCGTACCGTCATTTATCTCAGCGGGAAACTTCCCGAGTTCAGCAGCTGCCAGGAAGTCCATCACTGCTTGGTCGCACTCTTCAATGGAAAACAGCTCAAACAACTGCCCATGTCGGCATCGGCCCGCTTTCGAGCCCATCGCGTTTCACCCCGCCTTCCACAGTGCTGTCTGCGTGTCTGTCCACTGGCTCCAATGGCGGAAGAGGTGCTCCCATGTCTGGGCCGCTGTCCCTCCACACAACCAGCATTGATCATCTTCTCGGTGGCCGAACCGTGTTAGGTAGAGTCCAGTGGGTGCCTGGCCGCACTTTAGTCTGTGGAACATGGTAGGATGTAACTTGGTGCTAGTCATCGGAACAGGTCTCTTGGTACCCGTCGTGCCCTTGAGTCTGTTACTGAAGTGTTTTCTGCACCTTTGGGCCTCCCACTTTGCCTTAGCTGGTGACCTTCCCACCGAGATTGGTCTAGCACTATTCGAGGCCCAGGGGTATGGCCGCTCAATCAACGTGTCTCCTCTCGAGTCATCAGCAAAAAACATTTCCGTCTTGGCAGAATGGCTCCATCAGAGTGGACGCGCTCCAGCAGAGCCGTCAGAGACACCCTGGTGGCGGAATACTCCGGGCCCGGCGTTGATTCAATGCGTCGCGATCCAGATCTCCCTCTGATCGCTGTTTCACTGTTTCTTCTTGTTCGGTCGGTCTCCTATTTCAAATGATAACTCTGGCGTTGTGGCCAACTGTGACCATACGTCGGAATGGGTTCATTCGGTACAAGCTTGCATCAAGATTGCAATGCGACGGGTGACGCTACGAAAATCTCTCCTTGCGTTCCTTCTACCTGCGCGCAAAATGCCATTCTCTCTTGAGTAATTACACACATCATTCCAAGTCGCCAGATGTATGTGACTATTGACAATCCATCGCTCATTCCGTCCATCTCCTGTCTTACTACTAGTAGCTATCTCTGAAATGATGTGGGCGCAGCCGACAATGTTTCCCACGCTGACAACTGGCAAAGCAACGGCAGCCGGTGCTTTTCTCGCTTGTACCAATTTCGAGACGGGATCCAAGTTACCCGAGTTTTCAGGTATTGTGGTGAGCGCCAGGGCTAACCAGTACTCAATGAAAGCTCCATCCTGGTTTGAGAGTTTGATTTGGAATGGTCGTTGCAGTTGGCATGGGAGACTCCCATTCAGCGCGCCATGACTCCTCCCGGGGCGTTGTGTCACCCACACCCAGTCGTTCCGTCGATCCCCTCCGCGCTAGCTTGGGCTTCCTGTGCATCGACACATCTGAAATGTGCGTTCACCATCTAAACCCTCAACTTGAACCGTAATACCATGGTAAATACAGAGCTCCATTGAGTGCAGTTGAGCATCCGATATATACGTCTTGTTACGACTCTTCTGCTTGATGAACTCCAACGTGCCACTGTATATTGCCACACGTTGCATTGTGTCTTGCATATTGTCGAGTAATGCTCTGAAGTCTTTGATCATAGCATCAGGATGCTTTCCATCCCGGCAGTTTTGGGGTCCCATGAATTCGGGCTTCACATATGACTAGGAGCTTAGGGGGACAGCCGGATAAACTCCGGAAGGGAGGACTTTGCAGTGGGTGGTGCTGTTCTTCTGATGCTGAGCGAGGGCTTGGGGATTGAGCTCTCTGATTTCGACACAGAGAATGTGACGCTGAAAGGTTATTACTTGCGGCAGGTAGTCCAGATCGGATTGGAGGCGTTCCAACCGTCCTTGAGGTCGATGTTGTGTGCTTGTTCATGTCTCTCAGCACAATACTGTTGCAAGGCTCTGTATAGACGAATCTGTTCGAACCAAAGAGACATCAAGTGGATCTTCAGTCAGTTGAAGTTGGTATCCAACTCCTTGGAAACATCTCTCTTGTCGCTGAGAGAATCCTGCCAGGCATTCATTTCGCGCCGCTTCTTGGACGGCGTCCAAGGTTCATCATTTGTTTTGTTGTCCACCTTTCGCTTCTTCACGACTTTCGTTCTCAGGGCATTGCCTTTAGCCTTCGCCTTTTTGCCTGCCCGCCCAAGTAGGTAAAAATCTTTAAAGGTGTGAAAACGATGCAAGGTATCCTCCATGCAGCTCATAGTTGCATTATCATAAGATTTATATCGAGCATACATATACAATTCTAACACTGCCCGGGGGCACTCAATTGCGCGATTGAATATGAGATGCTGAGTGGGGCCTCTGCCTTGTACAGACTGGGTTACAACTCCAAGCAGGTACCGGCTCATTTCTTACATCTCCTACCCATTACATTGAGAAACATCCTCATATGACTCAATTTTTGGTGTGAGGTCGTAGTAAGCAGGCACGGATAACCTGATTGCATTGAACTCGTCGAGCCATTCGAGCGGCTTCATGCAGTTGAAAATCCACTTCCGGAGGTGGTCAAGCCTGCCAATCTCCAGTGAATGGAGGAGGTCGGGCTTCGGGAGGTCGCTCACGATACAGGGAATATGTCGAAACACGTTGAATTCTCTGTGAACATGGTGCGACGAGAGTTCAGCATTGGCTGCATTGGTGTTGGCATCGCTGAGCGTTCTATATAGGTAGTGATCCCGCTGGGGGTGTTGCCTGTCAGGAGGGACATAATCTCCAAGTCAATTATTTGGACAATCGCACCAAAAACTGACATGCCGCTCGAGATGATGTAGGTCGCTATACTCAGGGCAATCTGGGAGCCACGCTGCCAAAGCCGGATTCAACGCCTGAAGTTACCATCTGCACAGAGAACATTGTAATACCCGGTAATGGTGCTGGAATTTTGTTCAAATGTGAGTTGCTGGAGTACCAGGCAGAGTACTTCATTGTGCACCTCTCGGTTTGTTTGCTGCAGCTCATGCAGCTGCTTCTGAGGAAAATTGCGGTTCTTGATTGGGAATGGCAGGAGAGCGACCATTACAATGGTGTACATGGAGGGCATCTGGCGGATCCTCGACGATAGATTGCCAATTGTCATACATACAGGCCACTACTTCTTCTCGCCAGCAATATTTGAGAGATGTGTTCTGTCGGACCTGAAGATCAAGGGAACCAGTGTATCCCCCAGTCTGAGCGTAGCCTTAACCTCGATTAGCACATTATTATCCTCAACTATCTCTGCTCACCTGTGTCTCCCACCACCAGCCCGCAGTGTGCATTTCAGTATAGAGGCATTTCAGTGGTGTATTCCTGTTAAAGCATCGCTGTGGGGCGTAACTGAGATGCTCAGGGTAGGCTGGCTGCCACATCAACCATCTCATGCTTTTGATGACGTCTCGACTCCAGTATTTGATAGGGCATTGGTGATTGTCATTCCATCTCATATCCTCAAGAGTGTGTAGTTCCCACTCCCCCATAGCCAGATCACCTGGCATGCTAGCTGTGAGCTTCCGGACGGCATCCCCATTTGTGAAGCTTGGGAAATGCAGAGCGGTGTTTTCTTCCTTCAACACATTGTCATAGTACATCTTCATACCCTTCTTCTTCATCCCACACTGGTTATATTTGTACTCTTCACGCGTCGCAAACGGGTAGTAGGGATTGATTTGTAGGTTCGTTTCAAGGCAACCCTGAGCGTGGCGTTGCCATCGCTCAGCAATGCAATCGATCAGCGCAGAGCCGGAGTATGTATCCGTCCGTGGCAGAGGAGGTGGCGGTGATTGAGACTCCGAGTCTGCGATGTTTTCAATGTGTTTGAGGTAGGGAAACACATCCAAGTCTTTGACTGAATCTTTCTTAGCATTAAAGTCATGACACTGAGCGGGTTCAACACGTTGGGGCGCGCTGTGAATAGTCACATTATTCTGGAGTGCAACTTGAAGGTGTTCAGGATGGTGTAATATGATATGTTTAAGTCGCCAGCTGTCTGAGGTGAACTTCTTTTGGCATGTGAATTCGGGGCAATGGAACAGGGTCTTCTCTGGCATTGTCGATTACACGCGAGGAGTGGAGTAGTCACTGCAGAACGGGATGATACTTGGTGCTTGGCCTGAGCAGCCTGGTGTGTAAGCTCATGATACTTTCAGCTAACTTGAGAGATTTATTGAGCCTCAACACCAGCACAAGAAGGTTCCTTACAGGCCAGGAGTTGCAATACCGCTGCATGTGCGATGTCCCATAATACTATGAATAAAATAAACACTGAGCAATCCAAACACCTCATGACACGTGTACTAATCAATGCCTGAGATGAATCGATTGGAACATAGGAAATGAACAAGACAAGAACCCGACCCTAATCGAAATGCAACAACCATAGCCTTCTCCGCAACACGAGGACTGGTTCAGCCCTTGCCTACAGAGCCGTCCGGGCATGCCTCAGCGAGAGGGACATTAGTGAGAGGGATGTCGGGGAGAGGGACGTTGGGGAGACTGTCACCACCTGCCGATTTGCCGAGCAGCGGCTCATCCACGTCCACATCCGAGATGTTTCCGGATGCCTCAGCTTCTCCCAGACTTGGCACCACCAGGCGAGGTTTTTGCGGTGTCACAAGCCCCAAATCCTCCAGTCGACGGAGGGGATGAGTCTCCAGAATTCTCGGTTGCAGGTGAGGCTCTGGGATTTGTGGCCGTGGGGCAGGCGCCGGAGCTTGTGGCCACGGGTTATGCTTGGGCAACTTCTGGCCTTGATCAGGTAGCACGATTCGCTGATCGTCTACCATGGTATCCACATCGTCAGCCAATGTATTTACGGTCTCTCCCTGGCTCATTGTCCGAGGTTTTTGCCATCATCCTCATCATCCTCCTCCTCCTCATCCTCCTCATCCTTATCATCCTCCTCTGCATCTTCCTCCTCTTCATCGTCACCATCCCTTTCTATATCCGCATTGCCGTCTAAATCAACGCTGTCTGGTGCGTCTACATCATCCTCCATGCACATATTCCCATCAGGATCATGTTCTGAGTGATATTCGCCGTCCGACTCAGTAGAGTTGGTATCATCATCTGAGGAAATTGACAGGGTGGGCGATGCTTCCGGCTCTGAATATACCCGCTCCAGTTAGCCCTTCGTGTCCATGTCTTCCTCGGACATTTCCTCTGAAACTGCAAAGCAATGGCACAAGAGATATCATCTGCCCCGGGGGTTTGTTTAACAATACCTTTCCCATTACCATTTCCCTTCCCCTTCCCCTTCCCTGTCCTCTTCCCGTCCTCAGCTGCGTTCCCTTTCCCCTTCCCATCTTGTGTTCCCTTCCCTTTCCCGGTCCCTTTCTTCCCGCCCTGCGTGTTCCTCCCACCCTCACCATTGTCATTGTCATTGTCATCGCCAGGAGGGCGCCTTCTACCACTCAGCGCTCCGGGATCCGCCTAGTTCTCATCATCATCATCATCCTCCTCGATTATCTCATCCCTATTCAGTAGTCTAACGGCCAGGAAGTCGCCAGGCTTGTACTGCCAGCAGCTTGGCTGCTCAATCTTTGCCCTGAGATCATCGCAACAGTGCCAAGAGAAACGCTCGCCGGTATGTTCAACTTTTCCCGAGCTGGTTGTCTGCGGATTGGAGCGATCGATATGATACGCGAAGGCATGGGGGTTGTCCCACCTCCAATTGTTCATTTGGTGGCAGGTTTTGTCAAACATTTGCCCCATATATGAGCAGAAGGCTGCCCACCAAGCCCGGAAAGGTGAACTCCTGCTCCCGCAGTGCGGCCACATCAGCTGGAATTGTTGAATGTGGCGAATCGTGACTGGAACAAGAAAGATTATACCATAAAAGAGGACCCAGGCCCTCTCATCCTCGACGCCGTCAACATTGTGTATCCGTAGGAGTCCACGGATGTGTTCCGAGATGAATCCCTTAATAAGGTCCCGATCCAACGACAGCGGTCAATTTATAACCGATCTCAGCACGTTTGCCCTAGCAGTTACCTTCCCCTTTCCTTTCCAGCTGCACTTTGGTGCCATCGCTGCGGGTTGAGAATGAATCTACATCTGATGCATTAGCAGTATGATTCAGTTGAACGTAGGGGAAAGAAGGCCACAGGGAACGTACGATGTTGTGTAGGTTATCGGGTGTGTTTCAGAACAAGTGGCGTCATTTTGTGCAAGTCACCTGATGTCATGATAGTTCAGGACGCTGGCGGAGGGTTCAATACGGGAAGAAAAGAGAATGAAGGTGTAGGCAGGAGGAAAATCCAATGGAGGTGTAAGCGGGAAGAATGGATATATATATTCAAGTTCCTGCGATTTGATTCATATCCTGCGTTTTGTTGGTTAATGAACACACAATGGCCCAGCCTTCATCTTGCAAAACTATCCAGCACCTCATCAATGAGGAGTGTCGAGACGAGATTTAGTAATTGCAGTGACGACTGTTTGCGACGCCGGGCGTTGCTTTGGCATCACATACCACTTGTACCACTCAGACCTGGTGCATCTCGGAGCGAACTGAGTTCTTCTGAAGTTGTCCCATCTGTGCAACCATCCAACATGGCTACCAACACCTAGCGGTGGAAAAAGCACATGCAACCGATGTCCTTGGATAGAGAATACGTCATTGTTTGCTTTGCAATGCTTTTAGCTCTGCCAGAGGGGGATTTCCACCAGGAAGCTGAAGATATACATGATCGATGGCTCGAAGTATTGTGCCACGAACAAGTGCAATACTGTGATAATTGCGCCAAGATGGCATAAACACTGTTCAAGTGGTGCAAATAGACCTTCAGACATTGCTGTAACAGTGAATATCAATTCTGAGTTTGATCTGAGTTTGATCTGATGGCAGTAAACCCCATGATTGAATTCTTTTGAAGGGATCTCATTCTCGAGTATTTTCACAGTTTAGAGTCTATCGCGGTCTACACTGCGCCTTCCTTTTTTGTCGAATGCTTCCATGGTCGCTCAAATAGGAGTCTACCTCGCCTGCCATTGCATATGCATGCAGAGAAAATTATTCCTACAGTCTTACCGTCCAACATCCATATCAGATGATGCATTCCCAAACCTCTCACCCTGTCAAGTCTCCAGTCGTACGAACTGTTTGAAGTCTTGCTAATCGTCAGAATCAACACAACTGTGGGCCTTCAGGCAATTCTCAACTTCCCCCTGCTATGAGACGCGTTTCCGTACCGGCTGGCAAGAGGGACTCCTCTCACCGAGTGAGTTCCGTAGCCTCTACAATCCACGGTCAGAACTCCACCCCCTCATCTTCGCTGAACAATTCCTGCGTTGCTGATTTCACCCCGTCCGCTACACAGCGACGGTCAATATTTCATCCAACCGCCCCGGCGGGTACATGCAGTCGTATCACACCAGCACCCAACCGTACTTTACCGACAGATTCAACGCGTCGCGTTGTATCCAGCCCCGCATCCGGCATTGCTAGCACTCGCTCTCCTCTCAGTAGTCTTGAAAACTTGCCTACCCGCAACTCTAATCCAGAAGCCCACGCGCTCATTAGAAATCAACTACGAATGCGAGCTACAGAAAGAAATCACAGACTGAGGCTGTGGCAATTGCAATGGCAGGCAGTATCTACACCTCGATCAGTCGTCTCTGGCAGTCCCAGCATCCATCGGTTATGTCACTCTGACCTGACGCGTCATATATTTGCAACGGGCAGACTCCTGGAGCTTTACATGTGGAACAGACGGCCGTTTATGAGTGGAAGCGACTTGGAGACAGTAAGTTATGCAACTCGACGCATTGCGAAAGCATTAGCTGAAGCCCCACACTGGTAGATCATAGATACCTACTGGAACACCGCAATGCAGCAAGACAACATTTGGTCCATAGCATTTGAGTCATGCACAAAGGAGATCTTGAAAGAGATATGCTGAAGCAACGGCCCGTGTCGGATATTACACGCTCAAACCAGTACCAGGTTCGCGCACAAGTCGATAAGATTGAATCCCATTTTATTCAATCTGTAGGGGACCATAAAGCAGAGCTATATGATCTCCACCGCTTTGAATCCGACGCACAGCGTTTGGAATTGATTGATTCCCTTCTGGGAGACAATAAGTATCTTTTTGCTGTTGTAGAGCGTGTGGAAGGTGGTGTACACAGTCCAAATCCAATGCGGAGAGTGTCGAAAGCTGCTAACGAATGGGCAGCGTCCAATTGACTTCCTGGTGGAAGCGATCCCGCGGTTTATCTACATCTAATATTGTCATCGGGCGAATAACCGCAGCAAGTATGCTAATGGATTTTATGCTGCCATGATTGACGACATGGACGGTCATATACACTCGCCACTGATCATGTTCACCTGCACCGCGTTGCGCCATGCTCTCCTGGAGTGGCAAAAGAACAAAGGCGTTCATCCGAAAGCTTCAAAGTCATTGCTGAAAGCGGACAGACCTGATCACTCGAACTACTTCAATTACAAGAATGACAGTTGGAAGAACGCATCCTGCTGTGCTGCAACAGGTTGCAAGTTGTCAACCTCGCCTGGCGTTGCAGACACATATGCATTGTTGATGAATACCTTGAACACACCACCGGAGAGCTACCAACAGAGGTTGTATAACAACACTCTTGCTCCAGTCAAGCGTCAGATCCAACAGGCGGAGAACCCAATGCCTACTGTGGTGATCAGCATGGAAGCAGCGCATGTTGACCATGCTATTCAGACTGATTATTTGACCTCTGACGTGGCGCTTGAGGAGCCTGAGATCGGAAGCACTGACCCAAACATCCTGATTGATAACAATTGCCTGGATGACAAACTTCATTTCAGCATGCCAGTGGGCAGCAGGGATTACGAAGATGAAGGTGATGAAAGCGACGTGTGCGATGCCATCTCTGGCGCCAGCCACCCTCGACTGCCCGCAACTGAACTGTTGAGGTTTGACCTGGGGACCAGTGATGTCAACAGGTATGAGGGCGAGGATGGCGATGATGCATATGCGGATGAGGAGGAAGAAGGATCGCAAGCCAATGATAGATCGACAAAAAATGTGGAGGACTGAGGGCATTGTAGGTTTGACCTGGGAACCAGTGATGTCGACGGGTATGAGTTTGTTTGTTTGTAATCATTTTGCATTCACCCCGAAGGGGTGCCCAGCTAAGTTACCATAAGCCGGCCGACCACTGGTGGTCATGGCATTTAATTAACATCTTTTTATACCCCTGTCCATCGGAAACTTCCTGTCCATCCGTCGGCTAAACTACGGCCAAACTAGCTCACGCAGCACCTACTTCTGACTCAGGCAAAGTCGTTCCCTCCCACTTCCCGCTACCCGGTGGAGGGCACAAGGCCATTGAAACTCCACCTAGCCCACCCCCATTACTAATCTCTCGTATGCTCGACCTGTGGTGAGTATGACACAGGGAACTCGGTTCATGCGACATCAACCTGTAATTGCCAGGGAGTCTGCTCGGGTGGGGGGAGTGGCGGGATTCGAACCCGCAAAGAACAGCATAGTGGTGGCAAGGCCATACCACTACACTAGGGGGCCACTCCCGACGGGTATGAGTGCGAGCATGGCGACGATGCGGATGCGGATGAGGAAGAATTAGTATCTCAAGCCGATGATGGATCAACGCAGAATGTGTAGGACAAAGGGCATAGTACTAGAGAGTGTGAAGATGAGACTGTATATTTCAGACCTGTAAAATATGATAATGGCGAAGCAAATGCAATGGCCAGCGATGTATCCGATGCGAAGACGGTCATGCAATATGTGACAAAATCTCAAAGCTAAACATATACGGGGCGAGTGCGGCATCCGATATATAGCAACTGCGGAGAGGCAAAACTGTGGCTATGGGCCGAAAAAAGGCACAAACATCGCCAGGCATTGTGTGAACGGCTACAGCATGACTGTAGCCCATGCAAAGAGTGTAACACACGTGGCGTTCTGATGGTGCGTATACCAGGCGCAAAGTAATGGAGGTAAGTATGCAACGCGACAAGTCGGCTGGGCGACAGGAAGTGTGTAATTCTCCGTCAGAAGGTACAATGTTCCGTCAGAGCCGTCAGAGTCGTCCGGAACACCCGGGTGTTTCAGACGCAAACCACGGTTGTTGCTGATGATCATGGGCTACGTGTGCCTGACCGTCCGCCTCTTCGTTTCAAAGGATGCCGGAGTGTCCCGGGACCCAGTGAATCTCAGTGGCAAAGCTGTGGGCGAGGAGAGCCTGCACTCTCCGGTTGATCGACCTTGCAAATCGTGGCCCCGGGTCTGGGTCCAGGTGTGCCGCTCATCGAATTGTGGTTTGTGAGTCGCTGAAGACTGCCACTGTCTTCACTCCGTTTCTTTGCAATGTTTCTCTCTTCTGGATCATCACATGAAGCGCAAGTCCAATTTCCCCCAGCTCTGCATCGAGGACCTCCAGGCGCCCAGTGCCCAGATTGCTGCGGCGGGACCTCCATTGACTTCCATGTGTGCACACTGCTGCAGCTCCCACTCAGCCGTCATCTGAGCTTGATTCATCTGTCCACCACATCCAGACCCCTGCCCCGATTTCGGATTCCTTCTCAATCGCCCAGCGCTGCACGGTTCTCTTGGCAGTGGTGGTGTTGTCCAGTATGGTGGTCATGACCACTGGTACTTCGCCTGTGGCTGGCCACTTCATGCGTTCGGTTGTCCGGCCGTGCGGACCCTCTTCTTCGACTACTCTTCATCTCAGTGCACCAGAAGAGGGCTTTTGGTGTACCTCTTGTAGCTCGCTTGTGTATGCGTCTGCTAGTCTCGCTGAGAATTGCTGTTGTTTGCAGTCTAAGATTACAGGAGTGGGTGTAAGCCCGGAATCTCTCATATGTGCACCCCGCAGGGTTGTGGGCAGGGCACCCAGGATGGACCTGACTTTTCGATTGAGGAGGTGTTGGAGGTCATCTCGTCTGCCTACTTCTTTGGGATCCCACCTGAGCTCACTCCCATATCGTGCGACCGCTTGGAGGCACACCACTTGGACGACCCTTACGGTCCTAGGAACAACACCGTATCCTCTTGGTAAGGGTTCGGAGTCTAGCTTCTGCTGCCCAGGCATTCTTCATGCATCGGTTGTGCTGCTCCTTGAACATTCAATGTGCGTCCATCCAGACCACCAGCCAGCATGTCGGATGTGTGTTGAATCGTATGAACCCGTTTCCGACTGTTGCTATCAGATATGGCCGGAGGTGTTTCCTGTGGCCCCATCTGTGCGTGAATCGTGCCGCCTCCGTCATTGCAATGTCGAACTGTAGCCCTCGTCTACTTGGCCACTTGATGCTCTTTCCTGCGCATCTCTCAAGTATTGTGACAACCTGGTTGACATTGCTTCTGGTTGCCACCCAGCCAAGGTCGTCTACAATGGATATCCCTTCGGCTTCAGATACATACTCTTTGATCCATTTGATCAGTCCTGAGGTGTAGTTTGCAAAGAGGATCGGTGACACAGGTGAGCACTGCAGAACCCCTGCTTCCACTGGGTGTCTTTGCATGGCGTTGCCCTCGATTATCATCTCGAGCGGTCTTACTGAGGGAAAGCTCTCCGTCCATCTCATCACGTCTCCATCCATTTGACTGACCTTCATTAAGTTGACTATCATTCTGTTTGCCACGCTTGGGAAGGCTGCTTCAATGTCCATGAGAAGTACGACGGTCATGTGGCCATTTTTCCAGGCTGCATGAGCTCTGTAGACCATGATGCCTGCTGCATCGATGGCTGACCGTCCTTTTCTGCTTCTGAATAGTCCGTCGCTCAGTAGCCCTCTTCTTTCAGCTGATTCTGACAGCAGCTCGGCGACTACTTTCTCGACCACTTTTCCCATGCAGCTCAACAGCGATATGGAGCAATACGCTTTCGGCTGTGTATAGTCGTCTTTGCCATGCTTGCGAATGACCACGCTGCTGGCTCGCATCCATACACCTGGGTGTCTTCCCTTGCAAATGGCCTCCTTCATCAGCCTCACAATCCTCTCTTTGTCCCACTTCCAGAGCAGCCATATGGAGCCAAAAGACAGCTTGTCTGGCTCCAGTGCTTTTTTGACCGACTGAGAATATAAGGCACGCTCAACTGTTTGCTCAGTGACAGGTGTGTGTGTGCTTCCTGCCAGAGGTAGTTCACAGTACTCGTCGTCATTATTTGGAGGAAATGAGTCGCGCCTCAGCATCTCCTCCTTTTCCAGTGAAGTGTTTGCTTGCTTGCCATCTCTGTCTGTTCAGGCCATCACAGTCGTGCCTGCCCGAGGGTTTGGGTATCGTGCTGCATTCCATACCTCAGCCCCCCGCAGATTTTGCAAGTACTCCCTCGACATTCTACTCTTGGCCTGTCGAATTGACTTCCGAAGTTCTGCCTTCGCCCTAGTGGCCTCTTCTGAGTTGCATCTCCTCCTTTTCTCTCTTCCGAATGCCTGCCTTCTTTCCTTGATGTCGGCATTCCACCACCACCTCGTTGATTCGGCGCAGACCCTGATTTTGTTTCCCATGGCATCGAGAATGCTGCCAATTGCTTCCGGACACCATGAGGCCTTATGCTCCACCTTGTCTGCTGTGCACTCTGCCTCCAGGTGAGCATTCTCTTTCACTAGCTCCCTCCATAGCTTCTCCGCTGCCTCCACGTCCACCTCCATCATTTCAGCTAAATGCCACCCTACTACCCTTTCATGGTCTGCCTCCTCCTGCCTGGCTGCTTCCACCTCCCATTCCATAACCTTGTGGTCAGATCCAGTGGCGTGGTCATCGGCCAGTATGGACCATGTTGTTATTGGTTGATTTGCCAGCATCAGGTCGATGACCGACTGGCCTTCATGACCTTTTCTGACCAATGGTGGGTGGCTCTACCATCATTTCCAATTTCTAGTCCATTTTTGTCAATCACGTCATCCCAGAACTCAGCATTCCACTGCACTTGGCATTGTGGGTCCCATCGTATGCTATGGGCGTTGAAGTCTCCTTCAAGGACAGTGCCACCCTGACGAATGACTCTCTGCCAGTTCAACTTTCGTGCCAGTCTCTGTCCCGATTGGGTAGTTCTTTGATCATAAATGTTGATGATCCTCGTTATCGTCTCCCCTCTCCTCCTGACATCAGTTGCAATGACATTGTTGGTCGCACCTCTACTTGAATCAGTCCGATCATCAACCACCAGGCCGCTCCCTTTCCATCTCGCCATGCGAACTCTTCTTCGTATTTCGTATTTCGTCTGCCAAATGGCTGATTCCAATACCTCCATTCTCTCTGGGTGGCTCTGGCAAGCACACTACGTCCGCCCTGCATTCGACTCCCGTCTCCAGCGCTGCGCATATTGTTGAGTCGACTGGTATATGTAGAGATTTGAACTGAAATAACTGATTTGATAATCATTGAATTACCAATACTATTGAGATATAGCCTTGTAACCACATTCTGATAGGATTATCTCATAAAAAATAGCTCCTCAATGAAACTGAACTGAATGCCAGGAGCTCTTCAGCAATGCGAAGTTGAAATTTTAGTTTTACATTAAATATGTAAATTGTCATCAGATTCCAAAGTAATCAATAATTCTATTGCACAGTATTAGATTTAAGTTCATGATCTATCCTAAGATGTGTAATAGCATCAACTGCTATTGAAGAGTTTTGGAAAATATCAATTCTCACATCTTTTGCATGTATTACAACAGTTGGGCCACAAATATTAAGATATTACCGAATGCAAAAGTCGGAGATAAAGTCAAATGTGAAATCACACATTAGATCACAAGTACACTTGGCATTTCAAGTAGAAGACAAATATAATATTGATGTCAAATATATAGCAATTGTCCAGATATAACTCTACTATAGGTATAATCTAGCCAGAACTCTCAGGTTGTTGGTGTTGTTCTAGGAAACAACTATTCTACATATGCAAGTCTAGTTGTCATAGTAGTTCTAGAATGACCATGATTGCTACAACTGGAATGAATTCAGACTATAGTTGGGGAATTTGGAATGATTGCTAAGAATTGAAAACTGTCTATACAATGCTAAAATCTATAATATAGACAGCTGGTATGTAGCTTCCTGCTCTTTGGATATACAATTTGATTTTCCATACTGTAATCAAACGATAGAACTACCACTTGGATTTCAACCGAAAGTAGTGACTAGATTTATTCACAATGTGTTTTTTTCATCCTTATGATAGTATCTATAGGTCTTACTGGATGAGGAAAGTATTTATAAGAGAATACATAGTACCAATAAGAAAATTGGCTTGGAGTTAGCCTCATTGTATTGTATATAATTGTTTCTCAGATCACACTAAATTTACTCCCTTTAAGTGAGTGTGACTATGCCGTTTATGTTTTCTAGGTTACCCCTGGTAAGTGCACTAAATAGTCCCCTTGAATCCAACTAGCTTACCGCCACTGAGCAAAATCATCTAAATATACATACTGAGAAATAGTCATATATATGTAGAGATCAGGTACAATATTATGCAATAACCACATGGTCTATGATCATTGCATGGAGTCTGACATCGGCTAGTAACTCCAGTGGATGATTCATATAGCCTCCAATATCAGATATATCATTAACACAAAGAATCCATCTATCATAGTGAGAGCATATATAGTGTATAGAAATATACTATAAATGCTACTATATATTATACTGAGTATTTGGCATGGATTATCCACATTATACAGAATAGCTGTAGACTGAAGTCAATTAGAGTTTATTATGGCTGTTATTGGTGACTACTGGAAGTTATAAAGCTTGTGGTAGATTATAAGTAAGACAATAGTTGTTTCTCAAAATTAGAGCTAAACAACCAAATGGTCAATGGAAAATCAGTCACTTAGAATCCTCTCACAGCTGAATGAAATATTCTGCTGCAATAGGAACCTGCAGTTATCGATCAGGATGTAGATGATCTGGGGGTATCAACTCGGGACATACTTAATCTAGAGGTTATTGACATTGACGTTGTTAATTTCAATACCATTGATCTGAAGATTGTTATCTAGAAGCGAATCAATCAACATTCAGCTGTCCATGAGTGATATACCATAGCAACTAACACTATATTCATATGTGGAATCTCAATTGTGTCAGTGTATGGAGTGACTTCCATGTATCCTGACCAGAGATAACAAATCTGCTGGTAGCTAATTCAGATGTGGCTAATCTGTCATGGGTTGGATTCAAAGAAAAATATTCTATCTTCAGTATTTTCAGTCAATTGGTAATTGCAGCAAGATATTTACAGTTAACATTAACTTTATCCGACTGGAGAGCTTGCCTGGAGGTGCTTGATCCGCAGAGTGGCTAAGACAGCATTGAGAGGATAACTTGTAATGATGTGAATGGAGAAAGACTTACTAGGTATAGAAGAGTCGATCACTGCTGAATTCTCTACTGTTTATTAACTCATTGCCATTCTATGGAGATGTACAGAGGTATGACTTAACTTGATAGTCTCAGATGATGATAGAGTTGCACAGGATGAAGAGAGAGAGGGTAGATGGTGATAAGGGAAGATTCAAAAAATCAAGCTGACAAACCAGAACCTAGAGGATTTTGTTTACTAGTCTTATTTTAGCCAATTGAGTATAGCAAAAAGTAACACAAATATGGCATCGCTGTATTTAGATATTATATATGATAAGCTTGATTAGGTAGATTGTATCCTTTATTTTACTCTTTTCTGGTTTTCTTATATATTGTCTCTATCTCCATCATCATTTACTTGTTTACTTATCCACAATTCTATATTCACCTGAAAATACAATGTTAATACATTCCCTTTCTCTTCCCTTGCAGTATTCAGCAACTAATACTGTAATAGTACTTATGTAATAGTGTTTGTCTCCCTTTACCAGTTAGTATCTCATCTATAATATTTTGACATTTCTATTTATACTTTGCTCACTACTTTTGTAGCATTTCAATTTAACCAATACAATGTGACTTTGTATATATTGTATATTGCTTTCAATCCATTAGCCTTACCTGTCCAGCAGCAAGGCTTAATGCACAATCTTGTTGTGTTTCTGCCAATCACAGTTTAAAAACAGGTTGAGTAGTGGTGCATGCTGTGTATTACCATCACATGAATTGCTTCCATAGTAACAGTTTGAACTTAATCTTAATGAAATTCAACCAGAACTTCGCTTCATTACTGCCTCAATATTAATGACTATTTATAGTAACATTCTATGTTGAGATGTGTATCCATGCTCACTCTATTAGAACCGCCAATTCTGTCTCCAAATATGGCCTTCAATAGCCTCCAAGTACAACTACATCAGCAAGATATACAATAGAGTGGAAGTTATATCTCAACAATTCAGCCACTCAAAATAGCCCACGTAACCAATCTATGTACTTCCAGATGCTTCCAGACAGGTTGAATGCTGTGAAAAGTACCGTCAAGGGTATAAGGACTGCTTTGAGGTACTCCTCAATCTCCAGAAGGTGTATAACAGAATACATGAATATTCTGCAGAGTGTAATGTTATCTTCAGAATGCTACATTCTCAAGCCATTCGATTCATTAAACTCCTGAGCTACAGGGACAACAGCCTGTGACTATGAGGCAATACTCCTGCCCAGCTAACGATAAGCTGTATACTCTGTCAGTCATATCGGTATTTCGACAAACTATTGTACCTCTGTACACTGTGTTTTAATCATTCTAAATGATGTACAGTCCCGCATGTATCCAAATCCATATGATTCTTCACCAGCAACTCATTATTGATCATGTGATTTGCCGAATCAACTTGCACCATATGTACTTGATCAAATATTGCTGTGGTTGATAACTAGAATGTATCTGTCAATACAATTAACCCAACTATGTGGATCTTTGTACATTGTCAGAAGTGGTACTGTATATTCCTGGGCTTAAAGACTTAATACTAACAGTTGAGTCTGCTTACATCTCTGGGAAAGGATAGATACCATATTTCTGGCTGGCAAATACTAACAAAATTGGACAATTGAATTCTGTGGAGTTGAGCTGAAGTATAATTCCCAAAATCATGAAATCCCTCTGTGGCAGATATGATCAAGCTCATTCTGTTCACATTGCATATATTGTACCCAGATGCTTGGTATTTCAGGCATGATCCCTTCATTTGCATTGGTATACATTAGCTTTCATTGCTTTTCCGGAGGTTAGACTGAAGTTGTATTGTAAAATGTGTGATGGTAATACATCAGCACATTCTGGAGTTGATTTCACAGACTGCCTATGAATACAGTCCAACTGTATGTGAACACCAACCCAGCCACTTGGAATCCCCTGTCAATTTCAATTTGTGTTCTGAATAGCTATTAAATATTTGAATTTCTGATAACATCTAATGCATCTCAACATGATGTTAATTTGATACTACTGCGTGGTCTGGAAAAATGTATTGCTGTAAAATGCTGCACTTGCTGCAATAGATGCTGGAACAAGACTTATCATGACAATTCTGGATATACCAAAACAGGACTCTGCATATATTTCACTGTGTGTCAATCATAAATGGGAGATTGATTACAGTTTCAGACTCAATATCGTACACGGCCTAGAGTTGAATATGTAAACTGGTCTATTCCACATTGTTAAGGCTGGTAAATATGTTACTACACTTGAGCCTCTGTGGAAATTTGATTCAGTTTGATACTATATAGATATGTATCTTTAACTTTGCCTATGTGTAGCTGTTTAGCAACACCTGGTGTAACAATTTCACCAGAATTGACTCATCAAATTGACTCTAAAATATGGGTCAGTGGATAGGTCTTTACATATCGAGAGTGTGTCGTGTGCAGTATGTTAGTTTTCTAGAGCCTCAGTATATCCATTTTCTTCCACTGAAGATTTAAACTTGAAGAAATGTATAGATATTTATTTCTGGAACCACTGCTACTGATTTGAAATGAAGGTTTCATTCTCACTGGCTGGAAGATGATTGATGCACTTCTGATTAGTCATGCTCCAGGTCATAAGCACTTTCTCACCAGCTGATCAGTTCACCTGAGATTCCAATCACATGCTGGTAATCCTGTTTGTCACCCTGCCATCCTTGTTATCCACAGCAGTTTTAATTTGTGTAAGGTATACGGTATCTATGCTTCTGGCTCCAGTTGCCTGAGTTTCAATGTCCTTCAATGGTTTTTGTGCATTATGTTGCACTAATTCAGAAAATCACTTGCATTTAACTCTTGTCATATGATGGATTTCTCACTCCAGCTGTTCAAATGGCTTTGGTCAACCAGAATTGATTCATTTTATACTATCCAGTCATGCTGTATCTTGGCAATCCTGAAGTTATTGGCGGTTCATGGCATTCAGCCGTTCTGCCCTATGCACAACAATATCTGTTGACGTACAAAGTTTAAAAAAGTTTCTTTCCATACCTGTAGGTAATGAGTTGCCAACTTTTCATCTACAATTGCCTTGGATAACTTGTAAATTTTGGTTACTCAAAATACACTGTTGTGGATATAAATTCACATGACAGCATTAGCAAGTGCATTAAAAGATTGATCAAGGTGATCTTGTTGGCCAACAGGCAGAGAGAATTCAGAGAATATTAGTATTATTCCAATCACTGTTTTATTAGAAGTAGTTTCTGCGGGAGTTATTCAATCATCATTAGAGCAGACAGGAATTGGTAGGTTAATGGCTGCCAATAAGCTGATGATTTCCCAGATTTCAATGTTCCACCAGCTGCTACTTTTCAGTGATGTGAAGAATTTGGAGAATTCTGGGAGACATGGATATCAAGGAACCAATCTGAATGTAATGCCACATTGATTTTTGAAAATTCCAACTTTCAGGGATTTGAGCAGCCCAGTCATTAAGTCCTGAAGTAATCTCAGAAGCAGCTGATACAGTTGCTCAGTCATTCAAAGCTGATCGACATTGCAGAAAGAATACAGTTGTAACTTGTTGTGAGCAGTGTAAACACCTCTAGTGTATAGGTTACTCACTATCAGTTTCATCTAGCAGCTCAGAATATACGTTCTTCCCTATTGTGTTATGGAGTTGACAATGAGTTGAATACCACATCAACACACATCTAGAAATATCACCTATTTGACATGAGTTATGTACAACTTTCGTAAACCTAACTTGTTTCAGATATTGTCAACCCAACTCCACCAAAAGGTGATAGTATCCTTGCCAATGTCCTTCAGCACAGTTCCATTTTAACCCTAGACCATTGATGTCAAGATTCCTTAAAGGGGACAGTACAGTCTCAACTGCCTAAGACCATACTTCTTCTGTGTATTTTGATACCTTTTGGGGACAAGAAATTGGCACAAGGAGTAGCCCAGCCTGCATTTCAAGTATACAGTGAATATCTATTCAAACATTGCCACATGTTAGATACAGCAGACTGGCATGCTAATATCTGGAAACATTAGTCAGGTGAAGTTACCTAGATGCACAAAGACTGGGTACAATTATCACTTTTGCAGGATGCTGAGTCTGTGATTGCCGCCACCATTTGTTAGTGTTCATCACACTGAATATTCCACAACCCTCAGAGTCTTCATGGTGCACTGATTCAACATCAACATGTGCTTTGAATAGGAGATGTACTAAAAGGCACTGGATACATGTCAAAATATCCCTGCACTATATTTTACCGAAAATACATAGATTATATTCTGTTCAGGAATTATCCCCAATCCCAAAATTGACTTCAGAGAGGATTAAGTGAAGGGCATCAGCAGACTCGAATCATTTGACCTTCCTGAGCTGAAGCCTACCACACAATCCAAGATTACACATACATGAAAGACAATGCAGCAATACTGAGTGATGGTCAACAATACTGTCCTACAGAATGTCCCACTATATGTGCAGAATGCCAAATTGATAGAAGCCAGCTGGCAATACCAGAGAGTGTCTATTCAACCAGGAACAATGAAACTGAATATCTTTGATATGACCAATCCAGAATGGTACTGTGGCACAGTAATGTAACTGGACTACTTTGTAGACACTATATGGTCTTACTTGATATTCCATAGACGCTTTTTCATGCATGGAAATCCTAATAAATGTCTATGGGCGGAAACCCGCTTCAATGCATGGGGAAATCATCTGGGTTTGGAATACAGACAGATCCAGATAACTAAAGCAATGCAGTGGTTCCCTGATCTTTGCAGAGAGTCAGATTAATATTTGGCCAATTTCGAGGCCTTCGCTGATGCCTTGCCGAAGATGTGAACTGTCAGAGAGTGCAAAGTTAATGTGGCAATGCAGTGTATGACCAACTTCCTCCAAAGTGTCACTGATCCAGTGAGAGTCTACACCAACAAATCATAGCAAGTTGGAGAGCAGCAGGATGTCTCCAGCAGAGAATCATGAACATTTCAGACATTGCTTCAAGCAGACTGCAATCAAAACTGAAGTTGTGAATTGGGCAGTGAATCTCTGAAAATTGAAAACTGGGTAGCATTGAAGAGGTGTTTGACTATTTAGCAGATTGGGAGTTCAAGCTTAACTGCAAGAAGCCACACCAACTACCTCTGCATGAAGGGAATACAAAGTCAGCAGAAACAGATCAACAAGCAGGCCAAATATTGCACTTCCGACCATCCACATCGGAGACACCTAACACACCTGAGCCTGACACTTCCGGGTGGGCTCAGGATGAAATGACAACTTCCATTCCATTCTTGTCAACGCAGATCTATCATACTCAGGAGTCGGATGGATTATGAATCGGCCGTGAGTTACCAACACCCAACACGATCTGGTGCCTGAATTATATACACACACACTGACCCAATTCTCATACTCCTACATGAGAGATCAAGAAAATACAACAACAGTACTCCTTGAACTGCGAATAACCCCAAACAAGAGGACTCATTCTGCTAACTGGTTTACAGGTAGAGAATGTATGAGTGAAATGTTGGATTGGGATTATTGGGTAGGAGGACATAGATGGTAACCTTGGAGGAAATTCAGTTACATATAATTTCACTAAGGCTGAGGGTTATCTTGGAGAACCTGAAAGAACTAATGTCAAGTCAAGATGTGTGCAGGACAGCAAAAGTGAATTTGTTGCTCATGGTTCAAAAGTTGAGATAGGAGACACACTCTGAGAGTGAGTGCGAATATGGGCCCTGATTGACTGTCGTTCTACACACACTTGTATAGCTCTACAACTACTCATAAGACTCAGACTACACAATGAAGCCACAAACAATACGGCCCATCGCATGCACCGTCAGGTGATTGCTCGCATACAGGAGACCTGCCATATGGAGATAGCTGTCCATTATATGAATAACCTAGCACTGGTACACAAATCAGAGTGTCTGATCATTCAGACAAGTGCATATGATCTACAACAAAGTTTCGGATGGCTTGAAACCTGCAAGCCGGTTATTAACTAGAGTACTAGTTGATCTACATCTGTTCGCACCACAAGTTGCCAAGTGTCGAGAGACTTCGTGGGCTGACATATGAGGGAACTCTGGGGAGCACATGGGCCAGAAGGGGATACATGGGTATCCACAATATTAGTGGATCTGTGAGGATGGACAGTACCCACTTAGGCACCAAATCGACTATTGCCACATCGTACTTATCCAGTGTTAGAAACACATTCAGATTGGATTGTCCTCCTGAGTCTACATGCTGGAGCCCAATTGTGATTCAGGGAACCGTTGTTAACATGTTCACAGATGACTTTCAGACTGTGAAAAAGACAAATTTTGCCGCAACAAATCAGCTTAAGAATCATAACAACATGTACAATACCTACTGCAGTGCACTTCCACCCCACTAGAGGTCAAATCAACTATAATTCAAAAGTGGCATGTGTAATAAGTACTCCCAGGGCTATTGCTGTATCGACAGCTGTGCGGTGAGATGAGTTGAGTGTACTTGAACATTGGACTGACAATGACAAAGAATACATTGTAGAGATAATTAATCAATGGCTGGTAATTTGTCCCACAGACATCGCTGATGAGGTGACTCATTGGATCAATGCAGATGATGATGACTCCCGTGTATAGGATGAATATATATTCTGAGCATGGACGGATGCTGATCCAGAACAGGACAAAATTGACAACCTACAGGTCCACTAAGAGCGGCAGCAGCAAACCTTGGAGCAGGCAGTTGCTGAGAACAAGGCAGAGTTTGACAGCTTACTGCAACATGCCTCCTATATAGAAGACAAAGCAGTTCTACTCCTTGGTGATGAAGGGATTGCATTCAAGAAGGCAAATCTTCAATGCACTGTCACCACCAAGAACACACTCAAAAAGTCAATGCAAGCCATACTAGAACCAGCCGTGCATGAGGTTGAAGGAAGCTGGAAACCATTGGCAATCTCTGAAGACAATGGCGATATAAACAATAAAGAGATGAAATCAGCCCTGGTGAAAATGAATGCTACCAACCAGGTCATATTTCAAGTCAAGGCTTGATCAGAACCTATCAGCATGTTCCATATCTGTTCCAGCAACTGTATATTCAATGCCAGGATGATAGGATTGCTGAAGTATGAAGGTACGAGAACCCAGAACACCTGCCCTTCCTGTCTCTCCACTCTACATGACCACTTTGGACCTCATGTCTTGGAATTAGTCTGAACAGATTGGTTCACAACTCTATTGTCTGACAGTTAGGCTGCTGTGGCACTGATTCAGTTGCTCGAAAAAGCCAGAGTTTCGACCAACCTCCCATATCTAGTGCACTCATGTGAAGGCATATCATGGGAACACTTCTCAGCCACAGTCAAAGAGGCGTTTCTTCCTTCCAAAGCTGGGACTGATCTAAATTGCAATCGGGAGTCACTTCGAATTGAGGGTGGTAATCGTATTTCCTCTCGCAATGGACATGTCTGAGTTCTTTGACACCAGATGGAACTGCATGTGGCACGCTCCTATGATCGCCTTCACCACTCATACCAGATCAATCTGGAGTGCAACTTTGCAGCATCCGAGGCTTTGATTGAGAAATTGCCAAATCCACCAGCTACTTCGCTCAATGACATCTTGGAGCACATCTCTTGATTGGGCATCGTGCAGCACTACAAAACCCAATCAATTGCACTGTGTTGTTTGAAAATTGAGGGCAAATACATTGATTGTGGCGGTGAGGGCAGCAATGACTGGAGCTGTTATGGTTGTCATGAAGCTGGTCACACTGCCTGAAGATGCCCATGCAAGGAAACGGTCTGGGCCAAATGGAGACTAAAGTAAACAGCCAAAGACAATGATAGCTTCGATACGACACAGAAAGGGAAGCATGTGTAGCCAAGTGGTACTGGTGGATATTGCAAGGTAGGTGCCAATGGAGGCGGAATTGAAGGATAACCTCTGAGGCTCCATTCCACCCAGCAGGTGTCTGGAGGAAGCAACAATACCTCTAAGCCCGATGTGCAAAGATTGTCTAAAAATAGTGACAATGATAGTTTCGATGACTTGAGCTCAGAAACTGGCAATGGGAGCCATTAGCTGCACATCAACTCTCTAATACATACAATTCTAGTACCGGTTCACAATGTAATGGTTGACTTGTTATCTTGATGATCAAATCAGTGATAATGATATTCTGGGTTATCTTTGTTGCCAGGGAAAGCTTCTGCACATAACAATAGCAACTCTTACAATAGTTTAACGGCCAAAACAGCCAAAGATGATGTGGCATTAGAGAACAATGTAAAAACAGAGACTGTGGAAATGTTAAAATGAAGCCTGTGGTGTTAGAGAAGAGAGAGTGGCTAGCTGATTGTTTAGACAGTAAATGACAATGTAGAAGATGGCATTACAAGATGACAACTGCAGCACTTGAGATGCAAAGAAGAAGATAATGGTTACCCATATTCGGGGTGGTTCACAGTGTATACCATGAGGGTTCAACATCATACTTGGGAAGCACTCAGTTGAACATTGAATTTGAACATAACAGATAGATCACCAAGCTCAGAAAATGTGGATAATTCAACATGACATCATATCGGAAGAAAGAAGATAGGCAGCATCCATCCATTACCATTATGAGCTTCAGTCAGACAGCGAACCAGATGACTTTACCATCACAGAAGTTGTCAGAGCCAATGGCATCAAAATCATTACCCAGAAACACTTCAATCTCATGTATCATTGGGTTGTGGCCAGGGGATTCATGATCCAGGTGCTGTATAACAAGCCTATGCTGGGGAAGCCCCAAAACGAATTTCGATAAATGCTTTGATGCTATCAGATTCGGAATATATCTGAAGAACCAGCGTACCAGATGATGCAGAGAGAATCATCAACAAAGGTTAACATACCACCAGACGATAATCAGAATGCCCCATACGAACCTCCATATAATGTGTCTTTCAAGATGAGACCGAGCTACATCGGCAATTGGAGCAGGCCTTGTGCCACAGCTGGTTGCGGCTGAGCAGCAGACATTAATGCTCACCTGTCCTACATGTATCTAAGCAAGATGGTGGAATTGGCATGTGAATCTACTACTGGACAGTGAATGGCATCACCAGGAAGGCGAGATACCCAGTACCTCACATAGGAGAACTTGTCCATATACTGCCTGGTTTGAACATCTTCTTAAAGATTATTCAGCGGTGTGTTATCATCAACTTTGAAAATACACTTGCACTTGGGACAAGACTGGGTTCCGAACCAACTATGCACTGTATGAGTGGAGAGTGCTAACTGTTGAACACGCAAATGCACCAAGTTCATTCGTTTGAATCATGAACGCCTGCTAACATCCAATCTCAAGTAATTCAAGATTGTTGCTATTTATAGTGACGATGTATTGATTCATATTTCGACAAGAGTGGAGCTTCCAAACATGCAGATTATACTGGACCTTGGATTGAAAGGTGGCTTGAGAGTGAAATGGTCAAAATGCAAACAGATTCTTGAGTAAAGTGAACATAGCAGTTATTACACCAACTGAGAAGAAGCACATTCACTGAATTCAATGATGTAAGCAGTATCAGAATACCCTCCACCCCGATTCACAAACAGAACCGGTGGTTCACTTTGTCCCATGGGAGATCATGGCCAGTGCACATCACCAGAAGTACAAATCCCCCAACTCATATATTGCATACTATGCAATATGTATCAGAAAGTTGTAATGGGTGGATGTTGTGCTTAGCCACAGCTCTGGGACTTGGGTACAGTGCAATTTGATTGGAACCGAGAGACAGTGGAGGTGATTGAACTGTTCCAAAATGCAATGTGGAATGCATCTATTCCGGTACTACCTGAGCAAGGGAGTGAGTATATGCTGCATTGTATTACCGGCAAAATGCAGTTGAGGCAGCACTATCAGATAATCAACAAGATTGAGAGTCCACAGTCATTGGCTTAAGACACAGGAAGCTTAAGAGTGCAGCGACTTGATATACCACATACAATAGAGAACTTTTAACTACACGTAATAAAGCTGTAAACAGACAATACTCCCTCCATTCGCACACAAAGTTAACAGTCCATACAGACCATGCTTTTTCAAATATATACTGACACAACTTCACTCACAGCATGCCAAATCAGATACATACCGACTTTCAAAATTTTCTATCTGACATCTGGTAAATGCTGGGTGAGAAGAACCAGGTGGCTCATGCATTGACCAGGCATCTGAGCTTGGGGTGACAATGTGCACAAGTCTCCCAGTATTGACACATCCAGTTGGTAATTCAGGACTTGGTAGAGTGGTTATGAGAAGTCCCCACTGAAATGCAGGACCACAGCTGGAGTAGAGATATAGTACAAACACTAGTGTCCATAGATAGCCTGGAATACCTACCACAGGTGTCTGCTCAGGCTACAATACAAATACATGGGCTCATAGTCACTGATTCTTCATAGATCATAACCCACTCCACCTTGACCTACAGAACCAGAACTCTGAACAACACAAAGACAGGCCGCATTTGCTTGACATTGGGACTCCTCTAAGAACAGCATGCTCCCAGAATCATCAGACACTGTGGTGGGTGGCAATTTCAGAGCAGCAACATTATATATTGCAGTGAGACAGTGCTACTTCCGGCCAGGGATGAGGAATGGAGAACAAGATTACACAAGAGGCTGTAACATGTGTTTGCAGGTTAGATAACAGGCTGGGAACATTGTAGACTTGGTAAAATCACTACTGGTTGCATGAGGCTGCTAGAAGCTCATGGCAGTAGATTCCATTACAGACATGCCAATATCAAGTGGTAGCAACGGTTCGGAACTGCCACCTTGGGTCCCAGTCAGGGTCCAAACCGAAGCATAGCCAAAGTGGCGGTCTGGTTTGTCACGTCACCCAAACCGCCAACTCGAGTACGGTTTGATTGAGATGTTCCAACCCATCTGATTGGGGCAGGTTATCAAAGGGTCCCCCGGTGAGTTCATCTATAGATTCCTATCCTCGCCGGTAGCGGGCCCACAAAAGATCCCACTTTCGCATGCGCTGCGCCTTGTCGCTTACAACAACACAGCCAGCCACTTAAACCCACCCCTAGAATATTATGAATTGAAAGATAACTAGTAGAAGCTTCTATTTATGAATTCTTGTGGCAGTGTGACAAGTTCTGTGGTGCTGAGTTGCATATAAATAGCAGTACTTTGGTGATTGTGAGAGTACCATCCTCCAGCCCAGTGGCAACCACCTTCCCACTTCCCATCTACCACACCACAACAACCATGAGCAGAGAATCCCTCAGACCTCGGAATCTTAATGTAAACTACCTACCCCCACCACCTATATTCTCATTTCCACCATCTTCACTACAAAATGTAAAAAAACGAAGTGCCAAGTGTCGCATCATGGACGATCACTCTGGTCCACAGCGCACCTCCTGTTGAAATGTACTGATTGCTAGAAGCGTATATTCCAAAGTACAGGTACATTCATAATCATATATATACAGTATTCGAAGTATGTTTTGTACGCATGCATGCGCACTCAGCTGGCATCTCCAGCTGAGTCTGAAATGAACATCATCACAGAGAGATTATGCATCAGCCCAACTGAAGCCATACGCCAGGGAGATAGAGCACATTTGCATCACTCCCCCCGCTTGCTACGCTCCGTGGAGCAAGAAAAAACAAACAAACAAATAAACAAACAAACAAACAAATAAACAAACAAACAAACAAATAAATTGTGATTCCCATAGTAGCCTCCTTAAAACCCTGCGAGAGTGAGCAGGGAAAGAGTACTACCACAGCCTGAGGATGGCCTTTCATAGAGAGACAAGGAAATCCACATGCCCAAAAGAAAGGTGAAACAACCTTGAATCGACCTCTATTACCATAGCCCCATCGCCTTTGTAAATTTCTCAGGCTTATCCTTTGTTAGGGCCTTAGTTAGTATGTCTGCCACATTCTCGTTCGTGTGCACGTAATAGGAGTTGACTATTCTTCGTCTATGCAGATCTTCACTGTTGTGATAGCAAACGTCGATCTGTTTAGTTCGAGCTTTGATGCTTCCCGAGGTGATAAGGGGGAGCGCACCCTGATTGTCGCAGTTGATTGGCAGCGGTGGTAAGTCTTTGCCGTGAATGACTTTCTGAAGTTGATGTAACCATTTCGCTTCTCTAGAGGCCTCCGGACAGGCGATGAACTCGGCCTCGAGAATTGACATGGCAATGAGACTTTGCTTTCGAGACTGCCACGAGATAGCTCCATTGCTGCCGAGAATCACCTGGCATCGCGGAGACTTGCGGTCCACGCTGTCATTGGCCCAATCAGAATTTGAATATCCTATGAGACTATTGCCGATGTCGATGGTAATATTGATCCCATTGCCAATGAAGTGTAGTTGAAAATCGGCGTTTGATTTGAGATACTGAAGGACTCTCTTAGCAGCGGTCATATGGCTGGTGAATGGCCGCGAATTGTAACGAGAAAGAGCAGCAACCGCATACGGGATATCTGGCCTAGTTGCAAGTGCTATGTACATTAGTGATCCTACGACCGCTTGATAGTCTGTGATCTCCTCTAATTCCTTTGCTCCCCGATCCTCCGCCAAGTCTAATTGAATATTGGAATCCATGGGCGTCAAGACACCGTGTGTATGCTCCATGCCGAATCCTCTGCGGATTGTGGTGATAAAGGCTTTCTGTCCGAGACTGACCCCGCTATCATGGCGGTGGATCTCAATGCCGAGGAACTGGCATGCTGGACCAAGGTTCGTTATCTCGTTTTTCTCAGAGTGTCGCTTTGACTTCGATCGCAGCTTTGGTGGCGGCCTCCGGATATGACATGGAGATATCGTTGACATACAGAAGTATCAGAATGCCATCACTGCGAAGATCGAGGTTAGGATCGGCAAGGGATTGAGTGTACCCAAGAGAGAGTCGAAAGGCATTGATATCGTCATGCCATAACCGCGGAGCTTGTTTAAGACCATAAAGAGCTTTCCTCAGTCTGACGACAATCCTCAGGGCGTTGGAGCCTTCTGGCCATCCTTCTGGTAGAGTCATGTAGATATTGTCATCGTCGATTTCGGGATTCAGGCAGGGAGTAACTACATCTAAATGGTCCATTTTCAACCGGGTTCCGGACTTCCCGATGATATAGATGAGATACCTGAAGGTATTTAGCTTCCCTACGGGGGCATAAGTCTCACCATATTCAGTCTGTTGGTATCCTTTCATGACTAGCTGTGCTTTGTACCATCTGGACCCGTCAGGATTGTGTTTAGTCTTGTAAACCAACTTAGAGCCAATAGGCTGAAGATGCAGTTGCGGGCTTCCCGTGAGTTGAGAGTGGAGAAGGTGTTATTGAGCAGGATCGATGTGCTTTCTTCCTCCATGGCTCTTTTCCAGTGATCTCGTTGAGGGTTTTCCATAGCTTCTCCATAGGTGAATAGATCTGCTGCGGATGCCGTTAATGCTTCTGCGGGTGTTGTACCTGGACTTCTTGTGACACGACTCCCTATCGTCGGAGCTGGAGCTGCTGGCAGTACTTGGCTAGATTTTATGATTGCTGCTGCCGAGCGCCAGGCTGTCTGATCCTCTCTGCGGAGGCGGCGGCTTTGGATGATGTTTCCTGCATTTGCTGCCGAGCGCTGGGCAGTCTGATCGTCGTGGCGGATGCGCCGGCTGTGGTCGTTTTCTGCTTCCTCGTCAGGAGCTTTATGCATGTGAGATTTGGTTCTCTTACCTATCTCCATAGGTTGACTATCTGGAAGAGGCCCATCTCCGGTATCTGTTTCTTCGACATCTTCCTCATCTTCTTGTAATCCAAACATGTCGAGCCCATTGCTTCCATGCTGACACAACATGTGTGAATTCCTCTCTTCGTCGAGGATGACTTCTGATTGGGATTTCACCCTCTGGAATTCGGGATCGCATATCCTCCACAAAGTCTTTGAGTTGTGTGTGTAGCCTACCATCATGCAGGGATTTGATCTAGGGCCGAACATGCCTTGGTGGCGTTCAACTTCGGGAATGAGTCTACTGGCATAGCATTCCAATCGGCGTAGGTTGAAGAGAGAGGCTTGATACGATATTTCGTTGCCGTCAGCATTGTGCGTAGGTTTCCCAACTCCATGCAGCATTTTGTATGGTGTTTCGCATGGTGCTTGATAGCCATCGTGGTCATTTTTTCTTTTCAGGCCTTCATCCGGTGATCTCTGATGGAGATAGACTGCAGTATTCACTGCTTCTCCCCAGAAATGAACTGGAGCCTGGGAGTCAATCATCATCGCCCGAGCCATTTCAGTGATTGTACGGATCATGCATTCTGAACCACGATCCATATCATGAGCGTACGGAGGACATGGCTCGTATGTCGTACCATGGGCCGCAAGTACATATCGGAAGCTCTTAGTGTGGTATTCTCCCGCTCCATCATCGCGCCGGGATCGCTTGATCTGGTATCCCATTGAGTCGACTCAGGCCTGAAATGACTGGAAGGCGGAGGTGGAGGTGCATGGCTCGGCTGTCTTCTTTGGGAGCAGCCATACAGATGTGTATCTCGTGTAGTCGTCGATGAATAGTATAGAGTATCGATTGTCTCCCAAGGTCGGTGTAGAGAAGGAACCGCACACATCCGAATATACAAGTTCAAAAGGCTTCGTAGTGCACTTGACTGGCACTCTAATGAACCTTTCCTTGTGCTTGGCTTGGATGCAGGCTGTGCACATTGAGTCATCGTGTGTATATCCGCTGATCAGAGTTTTCACGGCGTTAGGATTGATATGGGCTAGCCGTCGGTGCCAAAGTCTTGACTCTGGGATTGTGAGAGACTTTCGAGTGGACTTAGTTTTTGCTGTCAAAGGTGCACTTAGACCGGAGGAAGCAGGTTGATTTGTAGATGCGATTGTAGGTGTGATTGTAGGCTCGATTGTAGGCTCTGCGATTGTAAGCTCGATTGTAGGCTCTGCGATTGTAGGCTCGATTGTAGTCTCTGCGATTATTGGCTCGATTGTAGGCTATGCGATTAGTACTCTTGAGCTGTCCCTCTTTCTCTTTTTCCCGTTCTTGGTAGTCGATAATAGTGCGGTTGCGGGGACTAGGATATATATGCCATTGAGTAGTTTTCCGGCGTGGTTGCAGGAAGATGGCGAGGTTATGGAGCATTTTCTGTTTCCTGCATGCAACTGTAGTATGGCTGTCAATTTTGCAATAGGTGCACTTACTTTCGTGGCTGTCTCCGGTTCCACTGCTTCATCCGTGTCCACTGTGTCCTCTGTGTCCTCCTGATCCTCCGCGTCTACCACGTCCTCCGCGTCCACCACATCCTCCACGTCCACCACGCTGATGGCCTCGGCCACAGTAGCCGCCACAATGAGAGAAAAGGGCGGCCCCCGTGGATGCATCTCCAAGTTCTTTGGTGAGGCTGGCTGTACTTTCTTCTTCTAGGAGGTCATGCATGGCTTCTTCGGGTGTAGGTAAGGGCCTACTAGGTTTTAGGACCATTAATATCATCACATACTGAGATGGCAGTGAGGTGACTATTTCCATACGGAAATCTCGATCGGTGACTGCATCATCGATATGGTCCAGTTGTATGCGGTAGTTACTGAGCTTGGTGAAGTATGCTTTAAGTGGTTGGTCCTCCTTAGGTCGGCAAGCACGGAACTGGCGAAGGATGTCCTGTCTGCCGATATAAGATCCGTCAGTGTCCAGGCTTGTTTCCAGTGTGTTCCACGTTCCGTGAGGATTTCTTATACCTTTGACGATGCCCCGTACTTCGGGGGAACAGGAAAGTCTGATCATTGCTGCAGCCTCGGCTTCCTTAGCCGTCCAATCATCATAGTTGTCATCGCGGTTGAAATCAAGTGGCTGGGGTTCAGGATTGTCTCTGGTGACGATTGGGTATGCTCTCATGGCTGACAGGATGAGAATGATGTCGTCTTTCCATTCGTTGTAATTGTTGTGAGGGAGCTTAGGGATGTCGCCCCACCTGGTCTTGTTGAAGGCAGGTTCGGAGGAAGTCATCATGAGATCATGGAGAAGGTGTTGAGTATTAGTGCTGTTTATGTGGCTGTTGCTACGGTGACAAGGTTGATGGTTCTTGAGGCTCCTTCTGGAGATGGTGAATGAGATCGTGAGAATTTGGATAGTAGCGATCACCGGGCTCATAACCTGTTGAAATGTACTGATTGCTAGAAGCATATATTCCTAAGTACAGGTACATTCGTGATCTTATATATACAGTATTCGAAGTATGTCTTGTACGCATGCGTGCGCACTCAGCTGTAATCTCCACCTGAGTCTGGCATCTCCAGCTGAGTCTGAAATGACCATCATTTCAGAGAGATTATGCATCAGCCCAACTGAAGCCATACGCCAGGGAGATAGAGCACATATGCAACACCTCCTCCCAACCACCACCACCACCTACAGTGGTACAGCACTGACCAGTCATTATACCTGATGTGTCTGAACCCACTACTGAAGCTCCACCTGCAATGCTCAACCTTGACGATAATCATAGCTCCTCAGACAAGGCATATATTCAGCCAGCCGGGTCGATCACAGCTGATCACTCGGCCAAGCGGCGTAAGAAAACTCTCAAAACACCAATTCAAAATCTGACAGATCTTCCTGAGCTTCCCACAGTCAACCCTTTAGAACCAATTGTCCCCCCTCACAAAGCATAGAACTGTTTGCCCATCTCGTTCTCTGTGCTGGATGCCATTACTCCAATTCAAATCTTCAAACTCATTTTACCAACTCCATTATGGGACAGCTTGTAGCCAACACCAATTCCTATGCGCAGCAGCAACTTCTTGGGCCAGAGAAGGAGCGGCAGCATTCCTGGCAGCCAGTTACTGCCCAAGAGCTTTTTCTCTGGCTGGCAATTCAAATTCATATGGGTCTGATTGGAGTTCCTTCTGAGAGGTACTGGATGAAGGATTGAGTTTACCTTCCAGAGGATGGATTACCACCAGCAGCCTACCTTGGCAAGACTCGCTTTCGGGAGATCTGCCACTTCTTCCATGTGTCTCCTTACAATTCACCAACTGAAACTCCTGAAGGCTTGCCTTGTTGGCTCTTACCATTAGCCTCATAATCTATCGAGATCATCCAGCAAAGATAGAGCACACTGTCAAGCACTTTGACTTCTGTCTCTCCATTGTGCATGACCCTCCGCAACCTGGAAGTCCATCAACAATGAAAAGTTCCTCCCGCATTCCGGCTTCACAAAAAATCACTTGGTTGGCTCCCACCACAGAATCTGTCTTGCCCCCACTTCCTACCAGGCTAGGTACCAAGCACACCCCCCTTCCCCTCTGCCGAAAAGTACCAGGAATGCATTCCCCACTTTGGAAGGAGAGTAGAGTAGATTGTTTCCTTTGCAGGTGGAGAAGAAGTCAGGATGGTAGTGGAGAAGGCATGAAAACCGGTATAAGGTGTGAGGACTGCAATGAGGCGTTGAGTTTCACACCCAAACGAAATTGTTTTTATTAATTTCACCATATGTACAGTATTTTTATTTCTTCTGGGGCCATTTGGCTGGATTGTGGTTGTGAGATGTGTATTTTAGAAGCGGGCCCATCTGTGGGCCCAAACCCGGTTACCGGCAAAGGGATAAGGCTCTTGGCTTTGCAGATTGATAATAGTGTCTTATCAAGATTGTGTATTCAACAGCCAAAAATTTGTTTTTGCATGTGTTGCAGTCTGCGATATCGATTATTTTGAAATCCATGTTGTTCATTAGATAAATTGAATTTTTGCCTAACAAGGCGGTCAATAGTTCTTCAATGTGCTTGACTTTCCGCACGATGCCTTGATTACCAAATATGCAAGACCAAACATAGTTGACGCTGCGTTGACACTCATTTTCAGGATGCACCAGGGAGCATGTCGCTGTTGTTTTTGCCCCTGAAGGCAGCCAATATCCCATCAATGGATGTCTGCAACCAATCAGAACTTAGATTACCCACGATGCAAACCTAAAAATTGCTGACACTCGGTTGACTCTCATTCTCAGAATGGCGCAGTCACCGTGTTTATGTCACGTTTGCCTATCAAAGCTGCCAATACATCGGTTATCCCTAACAACAACCAAATCACTATTCAATTACCATACTTTCAAGACCAAACATCGTTGATGCTCCATTGATGCTTATTCAAAGAGCAGGGCAGTGACCGTGTTGCCGTCTCTGTTGCCTATAAAAGCTCCCAATACATCAGTTATGCTTAACTGTGACCAAGTCACTATTCAATTACCATACATACAAGACCAAAAATCATCAATGCTCCGTTGACACTGATTTTGATATTTTGTCCATTCCACATCTTCTGCCATCGATAATAGTTTTCATAATGTTTTGAACTTATTGTTTGTCTTTCTGACAGATTGAGGCTCGGCCAAGTGGCAATGCCAAGCCCAGGAATATCCTTGCACTGTTCGCTCTCATACGACCAAAATGTAGATATCTTGCTAAAAGAATTGTGTCGCCCGCAATGCATGTGGTTTTCAATCAGTAGTCGCAAGCGACAGGTCAACATTCGGCCACAATATAACTGTAAATGAAACTCTCGGTTAAGCTAAAGAAATGAGCTGGTGAAACCTATTGACGCATTCTGTCTTACTTTTTCTTGAGCCCCTTATGCATCCTCATTTCTATTGAATTGACTGTCACCAACACCTTGTCAGCCTGTCTCTTTGACTTCCGTGTTGGCCGAATCTGTCCAGGAATGATTGGTGCGGCACTCTCATTCCACTGGTCTGGGCCTTCCAGATGCTCGATGCCATTGTCCCACTTTATATCAGATTCAACATCTGCCACGCAATCGTCTTCGCTGTCATTTGATTATCCAAGTAGCTATTCCAGTTTAGCTGATATTTGTTGCCCGAAATGCTGTTAGGTGCTCAATATTCATGACTTTCGACTGGATGACGGTCAATTGTTCTGATTCTGCAGACATTTACCATTCGAATTCTTCATCCAGGGAGTTTCTTTGCAGACAAAGTTGTTCGCAAACGTGATCTTTGTGACAATTTAAATGCAACCGCACCATCATGTTGAGAGAGTGACCAGGATGGTTTGACAATCTCTTCGGTGTCCGAAATGTATCTTACAGCAGTCATCTGCTTGTTTTGAGTGCGAGATTGCCTCTGTGTAGCACATAAGTTTTGGCCACCCTGCCACATCTCCAAAATGTTGTGGACCTGGCCATTATGTGCAATTTTCCTTCCTACGCCTCTCTCTGCATTTCAGATTTGATTTTTGGGTTGATTGTATCCAATGATGGGTCACCCTTTGCCAATAGGCCGATATTGGCTCGAGCAACCTTCCTCAAAATGGCTTTTTCATTAAGGGTCTTGCATGTGGTTTTTGACTGCCTCCAGCCGATAACATCTTGCCCAAGGGCAAAACTGGCATCAACTCCAACACCATGTGGTATGATAAACAATATGTCTCGTGCCACATCAAACAGATCGGCATGCTGTGAGTGCGTTTCCTGTTGTTGTCGCCACCAGTTGGTGATATCTGGTATCCCAAATGTACTGCTAATCTCCACTGGGTCGGAGTGGTAATCATTGAGATTGGGATGAATTTGTCCCCAGATCTCAGTTAATGCAGGCGGTGAATTCAAATAGAGCCTGGCGGCGGTCATTAAGCAAGCCGCACGATCTCTTCGTCAGGGTTTCCTTTCAGCAACACTGTTGGGTGTTAAGTATTTTTCATCATCGCTGGAGAAATCATATGCATCAAAGGAAGATTGACGCGATTCTGTAGCCATTGCAGAGGGGAACAGATTGTTGCGAGGTACTCTATGGGGTTTAATGACTGGCACAGGTCTGTGTTTGACACAGTGTGCATTCTCCACATATATGAGAAGTGGATCTTGGTATCAGGTAGTATACGAAGTCTCGTCCTATTGATCGATATCCATTCCCTTGTCCTGCTTCCTGAATGATCGCAAATTGCAGGAAGGATCGAGGAGATGTGCTGAAATGAGAAACATACCCATCATTGGAGTAACTTCAGCATAATATTTGGACAGCTTCTGTCATGCAAACTTCACGGCAAAGTACAACCCTTCCTTCCATGGAGTGTGTTTTTTGGCGAAAGTTCGCATAACGCCATCCATATGATCGAACATGTCATTGTGGGCTGTGATAACGTGATGCACTGTGACCATATGTCTCTTCGACATCCACAGGGTCCAGTATTGGAATGGCCTCAAAACTTCCATGATGTACTTGACAATGGTCCATTCATCATGTGTTGTAACAGAGTGGCTGGTATACACAGGATTTTAGATTCTGGAGCCACTCGCAGGTGAATCCTCGTAATTCAGTAAGCTGGCTCAAGCAAATCCATTGTCGAATTGCAACCTGTCTTCACATCCATAAATGGTAGTACCGCGATGCAGACTTTTGCTTTTGGACAGTCAATGAATTCCATTAGACCCCCAGGTGTCAGCGTAATCAATTCGGCAAGCATTCTCGGCTATATGAAGGTTAGTTTCAGGACTTTCAAATTATCTTGAAATAAGTGGTGTCTCAATTATCTTTGCCAAACAGGGTCTCATGGCCGACACCTTGTTGATTCTAGCATTGCCCTCTTTTCAAAGTCTTTGACTCTTCCCACTGTCTGTGCTCTCATTCTCTGCAAATTGCTGATCACACTCATGGGTTTCCCAAGACTTGGTGGGGCCTTTTACACCGAGGCTGCTCATGAATGCACCTAAAGCCAGCTGTATGAGGTGCGCCATGCATGATATGTGGTTCCTCAACGCAGGCCACTCGGTTGGGGAGACCTCCCGGCTCGATTGCAGCGTACGAGTCATCGAGTAAGTTCAGGAAGCAATATGTGTTGTGATTCCAAGCAAACAGCTGTCGGTAAGCTGAAAAAGACTGAGAACATCCTTCAAATGTCCAGCTAGCCTCATTCCAGTATATTGGCCCTTGATCTATCATTGTGAATTAGCTTTCGAACAAGGAAAAGAATAGGCAATCAACCACATCGAGAGCGAGTTGTACTTCTCCCAATGCCTGATCTCAATCCCGATATTAGGAAATGACCGGTGTTCTGGCTGGTTTGTTCAGTAAAATTCACCCGTCCAGTGCCAAGCTGACTGTATTTCGTGATGGCAATTGGTTCATAATTGCATCCATGGTCAATTAGTATTCTCTGCAGTAAATGTTGCTAGGGGTGGTTGCGCGTGGCAGCACTAGGTCACTTCGTACTGCATTATAAGACTATCATAGCTCGAGATTTGATATAGCGGTCCATGAACAACATGTCGAAAAATATTCTCCCATGAGGTTGTGATTCCACACGTCTTGGTGAAATTTGGAACTTTCATAGTATTTCACTGCCATTTTGGAGTCTCTTGCCTGTCAATTCGGTTAATATGGATCAAACCTGAATGTCCAATATGAATTTCCTTTGCGAGCTTACTATTGTAATGCCTCAACTTCCTTGTCATCTCAGGATGGCCAAAGGTGTTTCATCAACCCTCAAACGTGGCAATTCAATGACTTCCAGCTTTGTTTATTTATTTAACTTTGCGACGTCATCATTTACCAGCGAGTGTTTCCCCAATGAGCTGGTCACATGTTCTGATGGATGGCACAGAACTTCATGAACTATGGTACATATGATGCCAGGGCTGCCGGTCTCATCAATTCTGCAATGGGAATAAAATTGCCGTGAAGGAGCATGTCTAGCATTATTCCAAGCAATAAGATGTTTTGGGCCAGAATTCATTGAAGCCCACCAAGCATCGAAGATGATTTGCAAAGTCAGGTCGCTCAAATCACGAATATAATTATGCTCATTTTTGGAAGAGATCATAACCTCGAGGAATGTAGTTTTTGAAGATTTTGAATCCGACATGCCGGTAAGTTTCTGATAGCTGGGTAGTCAAACTCAGGAAACTACCAACAGTTATGTTATAGTGAAGTAGAATGCGGGTTCTAAAATATTGACTCTAGAGCTACAAGTAACAAATGTCAGATCTGTGAGACATTGCATGCACATATGTGAAGTTGTATACAAAGACATATTGACAAGACTGACCACGTAAAACTCAATTTAGGAACAATGCAATGCAGTTCATTGCTGGGTATCTTATTGAGCCCACACAAAAATTGTTGACACTCCTTGGGAGCTCAATGGCAGGAGGAAATCGTGATATCGGAAATGGCATTTTTGCCCATGAAGACGGCCAACATGTTGATTATAGGTTAACGCTGTTCAATGGCCGTTGGATTATCCAAGATGCAACACCAAACATCAATGACACTTGGTTGACACTCATTTTCAGGAGGTGGTAGCAATATTGTCACTATCATTCTTGCCCAGAGAGGCGGCCAATACATTGAGTCTGGGATAGTTCCGATGCACAGCACTTTCAGTAACCATGACGCGAGACCAAATGTTGTTGACGCTCTGTTGACACTGCCTTGATGCTCAATTTCAGGACGTGGTAATGATACCATCTGTAGCATGTTATCTTATACAGGAGGCCGATACTATGAGTATGGGTCAATGCCATTCCATGGCCATTAGATAATCCAAGATGGCAGACCAAAAATCGTTGACGCTCCGTTGACGCTCATTTTTGGGTGGAGCTAGCAACATTGTCACCAGCATTTCTGCCCATAGAGGCGGCCAATACATTGATTATGGGTTAATGCCAAGGCGCAGCGCATTGAGTGGCCATGATGCAAGACCAAAAGTCGTTGACACTCTGTTGACGCTCATTTTAAGGAGGTGGTAGTGATACTGTTCATAGCATTTTCACCCATAAAGGTGGCCGATACTATGATTATGCGGTGACGTGGTTGCATTGCCCTTTGACCATCTAGGATGAAAGACAAAAAATTGTTCACGCTCCATTGCCGGTCATATTTACGAGGCAGTAGTGATATCGTCAATTCCATCTTTGCGCATAAAGGCGGCCAACACTTGAATTATAGCATAAAGTTGTTACACAGCAGTTTGATTACCCTTGATGCAAGAAAACAAATTGTTGACGGTCCATTGAAGCTCATCTTGGGCAGACAGTAGCGATATCGTCGCTAGCATTATTCGCTTTCGAGGTGGCCAACACTTTGATTATTTGTCAAAGTGAGCAAGTCTTTTTTTGATTATCAGATTGACAAGATCAAAAGTCTTTGAGGCATCGTTGACACTCAATTCCAGCATGGGGCTACGAGCATGTCACTTTCATTTTTACATATAGAAATGGCTGATATAATCACTTTGGAAGGATGTAACTATGCAGCACTGTGTTTGCCGAAAATGTAAAACCGAAAATCGATAATACTCCGTTGACACTCACCTTAATGACATCCCAACAGTCATTGGATGCTCAACAATTGTATGTTGAAATACATACAGTTGTTATTGGCAGCCAATAAATCGTTCCTATGTATAAAAATTTGCATCCAAAAGCTTTCAAGGCTCTCAATTTCTGATCCATGACTAGACAAGTTATCTGAGTGATAAATGATGTTGGCATATCATGTTACAGCCCATTTGCCCGGCAATTAAACCTATGTACATCTGTACACTAGTTTTCGATATATTCAGCCCAACTTGCTGACATTTCCTCGTCGCAGTGATTCTCCATGATTTCCAAGTACTACCTTAAGCAATTTCCAAAATCTCGACCATGTGCAGCCGGTCTACGCGGAAAAGAATGCAGTTGGATGCATGTATCAATGCAGCATGATGGTCCTTATTTAAGCCAGTTTGCTTTGTACTTTGACCTTTTCATCGATGACTCCTATGACATCGCTGAGTTAAATTGTGTTAGTGGGTTTCATCTTTAATTTAGTCTTTGTTTTCTGACTGAACCATAAACAGCAGGCTGAAAGCAAATTCATTGGTTGTCAGTCAATGCGCTTTGGAGTTTAGACCATTGCCATGGCCCATCCGACCATTGCGCATGCACAGAGAAATAATCATGTCACACAATTTGGTCACTGAAATCAAGTAAATGCTGATATGTAGCAAAATAGGTACACCTATTGCTTTTCGAAGAGATACAACGTCAAAACACCAATTTGGCTATTCACTGCTGCGGCGATGGAGGAGCTGTCACGATTACTTTGTCCGAATCTGATTTCTATGTGGTAATTAGCTCCTGACACTATATGTATGTGTAAAAGGTTACAGGTTCAACAGTCTGTGATTTCTGATTCATTGACGAGTCGGGTGCAGCGTCGGGCGGGAGAGACATAATGCATTTGTGTGTCTGGCGTTTCCGTTAACCTCGCCTCAGATGGCTGCGCCCTGGTCAAGAAGTCATGTGGCGCATTTCTGATTTTCTGGGGACAGTATGAAGAGTCTGCATAGAATCACCAAATGTCGACCTGGAAGATGATGCTCCATCATCTTGCTTTTGAAGTTGAATGACAGCTGGAACCATCATATCGGTCATCTCGTACTTCTTATGTCTGTCACGCAGATAGTTAGCCACCTCTCCTCTGCGTGGTTGCGTCAATTCCTCAATCTTCATCTGCATCTGGCGAAAACACTCCATGCCATGCTGCACTGATTTGGAGATTGTGCCCATCACCCAGCCGGGCTCGTCATCTCCGCTCAGCTTGCCCACCTCTGGATCTTTTTCATCATCATCCTCCTCTGCCCCATCCTCCACATTGTCGGAACTTGCAAGATCGCTCAGACTATTTCCGATGGCATTCAACATCTCCTCAGTTGTTGGTTCGGGCTTTGTGGTTGTGAATCCCGCCTTTTCAGCATTTGTCAAATCCTCCTGCTCCAGCAAAATTGCTCTCTCCGCGTGTTCAACTCGCTTTCTTGCCACAGCGGTCTCGCTATCCACATAATCCAAAATCCATCACTCCTTCTTTTCTTTCCTTAAAAAGAGCATTTTTCATCGTATCGCCGCCGCAAACTTCTTTTTCGATCGCAAGGTGAGCGATGACCCAAGTGCTGAGGCCCTTTCAGCCTCCAAGCCGCTGTTGCGTTCATTCACTTGATGATGTCGTTGTGTGGCGCGCTTATTTGATTGACCATATTGGCCTGCTGGTATTGGCGAAAGGTTCTTTTTCGAAGCATTAAGTATTGTATTTTGTGTTGATTTCAGTGCTGGGCGAGATGTTGGATGTTGCAAGATATGGACAACATGGAGGCGAGCTGCGTCTTTTATGTTGAGCTTGGTACACTTAATTGACTTGAACGAAGGAAAATCAGCGTTTTAACTGTCACTTCCTTGGGTATAGCAATGCTATCCGTAGATGATTACATGATATTCAGCGTCTGTTTCACGTAAGGTCCTGGGGATTTCTTTGAGATAATCATCACCAGATGTCCTTTCCATCGTAAAATGTGCTTTCTATATCTCACAAACACTAGATTTTGGCGATCACTCAACGCGCTGAATTCTTGCAAACAATCACACAACATCGGCCTGACTTGGTGCATATCGCAGGACAGTTGGAAACCCGTGCTGCCTGCAGCTATAGTTAGCAGGATTCATCTTGTGTAGAATGTGCAAGTTGGCTGTTATGCATTCCATTTGACTTGAAGCTAACTATATATTCCTCAGGACTTCCCACTTCTGTTTGTTTTCATCATCCCCAGGACTTCCCACTTCTTTTTGTTATCATCATATCTTCACTTCCACACCAGCCAATCATGGCTCCTCAGAAACCTCAGCAAGGTGTGAGTGAATCAGAATCGAGCAGAACGACGGGCTGTCTATCCAATGCGCATGTGGTCCGAGGCAATCAGTGTATGTTGGCCGAAATCAGGACGTCAGTCCATATGGTAGTCTGAACCTTATCTTTAGCATGGCCGCCATGACAAGATCTCACAATGCCTCAAGATCATGGTGTTGACAATTGCAACCTTAGATTCTGCAGGAATGGTAGACAATTGGATCTTGGGGAGAGCAGATCTCTGACACAGTTTTCTCAGCGGAGTCTGCAGCCACTTCCCTGTCGATTTTGGGCATATGTGTGCTCATCTGGTCTGGGGCTGATGGTCACGCTGGTGATGGTGACGGTGATGGTGAGGGTGGTGGTGATTGTGACAGTGATGGAACCGAAAGCACTTAGTCAAGTAGGTTGGCTGGCTATGTCAACTTCAATCTCAAAGCATCGAGAGACTTATAACCTTTTGTTGGCCAAAGCTTCCAGAAAGTCACAGTTTTCATTTGGTGAACAGCTTCTTGTGGAAAACTCTACTCCTGAAGCGCAGCTGTGTCAAGCGGGGCTCTCTCGAGCAGGCTCTGAAGCAGGCGATCAAGATGGCTTTCAAGCATGCTTTCAAGTGCCTGCGGGCTGTATAGTGGACTCGCAGCAATAGTGTGACCAGTATAGCAATGAACACTTCAGGTAATAATGACTGCTAGGTCCATCTCCGGCCACAAACTGTATACAGGTCGATAGGCCCACGCATACATCTCTACGACTCAACTATTGATGACTATTAGCTGCGCATCAGGGATCGGTCCACAGGAAGCTTGATACGAGCTGCGCGTGTGCGGGTCTACGTGTAGCGCACTCTGTAGGTAATTTGGACTTTTGCTGATGCCCTGAGCTATCTCTCAAGTATGTTCCAAATTGCACTCAATAGAACTTTCGCAGTGTGTTCGACAATATATTCCCAAGTAAGCGCTAAAGTTCACTTCCGTGTTTTTGCCTTCGTACACTCCTTAGTCACTCTCAAGTTCACTTGCCAGTTTTCTTGCAAGTACATTCCTAAACACATTCTCAAGTATGCTTTCAATTGCACTTGATGGTACACACCTACCCTACCTGGCTCTATGCTCCCAAGTATACTTTCCAGCAACATGACACTTCTAATCTCACTGGACGATATACTTTCATGGATGCTTGTGCATACGCTATTCAGAAACTTGCTTTGATGCAGGCACTGATTACCACAAGCCATATGGCATGTGATATGTGGTGGGTAGCAAATGGTGGGCGGCAGAGTGCATATAGGTGCCAAAATCATGATGTCGGTGGATATTACAGTCCCATCCTTATATCCAAGATGGCCACAGTTAGAACATACATATGGTCTCACAGTCCAGTTGTTAACAACCACAAAATTCAGTACTGCAGATAGCTTTCACTATTTGATCATAGGGACAGTAGAGATCAGACTGGGATTTTCCAGTGACATTTGAAGTATAGTCCATATCTGTTGTGAACATATGTCGATTCACTTGGGCCTGGGCTGGCAGTGATGATTGTGATACTGATGATGCTGATGATACTAATGGTGATGGTATTTGTAGCAGTGATGGTACTGTCAATACAAAGTCAAGTAGGTTGGCTCTATCCTCATCAATATCAAATCTTCCACTGCCTTAGGTCGTTCTATTGGCCAAAACTTACAGAACCTCAGAGTTTCAATTGATTCAAAGGTTTCATTGGAAATGCTACTACTGCTGAACAGTGGCTCTTTCATGCATGGCTCTGAAACAAGCTCTCAAGTTGACTCTTAATCAGGCTTTCAATCAAACTCTCAATCAAATTCTCACTCAGGCCCACAATCTGGTTTTCAATCAGACTAGCAATCAGACTCTCAATCAGGCTCCAAATTAGGCTCTCGAAACACTCTCAACTGGACTGTCCATACAGCTCTAAATCTGACTATTATTGAAGATTTCGATTCCAGTCTCAATTCCACACTCAATGCAGCTCCCAGATACATTCTATAGTATATACTCAACTCTCAAGCATGCTGTCAATGAGAATGTTAGTACCAGCAAAGTCTGTTGGCGGGGATGACAAGCTGAGGTTTATCAATTGCCGGTGATATAGATCCCCACAATTCCATCTGCAGCAGCCTATGCTTGGACATTAAATAACTATTAATTATGCCTCATAAGGTGGACCATGCAAACCTTGCAATGAGCTGTGTATGAAAACCACTATACATGGTACTGTCAATTGTTGAGTTGTCTTCAGGACGGTATTATGATAATCAGATTAATTCTATATGATAACAAAGATTGAATACTGTCGAATAGTTGTTATGGAACATTAACAATATCTGACATTCCTCCGAAACAATTATTCTCTTTCTTGATAATTACAACTTTGGGTTACCCAGTGCTAAGAACTCTCTATACAAGTACACTTTGGAAATACTTAGTGCTATATACTATCCATTTTGTCTCAGTTGATAGCGCTTTCCTGCAATATTTACAATCAGCAAGAATACCCTTATAACTGATAGTGCCATATCACCATACCTTGCCCATTTCTGAGTACCATTACTTACTGGCTAGGTGTTATATATCCTGATTCTGCAAATATTGATGGGGTCAATTCACAATCAATCATCTCTTAGCTCCATTTATGAACTCAGGTTGAATATTTCTACAAAATTTGAAAAATTTCCCACAAAGATCTCAATCTTATAGTCACTGGGTCACTAAATTCTGAAATATACATATCTATACCAGAAGGTTTTGCCAATATATTATCCAGTAAAGTTATAACATATCCTGCACTTCTCTTTAGGAACACTGTATATACTAAATGAAAATTTACCCATCTCCAAAATTATGAAGTATATTGATGTTAAAATCTAAGTCCCAGCTTTTCTTTGATGGGGCTACTCCAGCAGTAGTTATCATCATATTCATCACAATTGTTGTTGATGATATTAATGTCAGATCCAAGGCCCCTCATTACATCTTTATTGCACTGCCCACCATTGCTGTCCTTTGATGATATCATACACTGTACCTCAGGTTATTTATCTATAGCCACCAAAAGTATTTGTCCAATGTATGAGGTGATGTTTCTTATTCACTGAATAACTATTATTTCATTGACAGTTGCTACGTATTATCTAATACCTCTTAAACTTGTTAAACTTGTTCTCTCCACTCTGCATGTTCAACGCTGAGTACAAGACTGTTACCTCCAGGTTCACTTGTTAATTTAACCATTCTGTGTAGGTTATAATCTTCAAAACAGTATTCTCTAATTGGTTGGGCATACTGTCCATCATATTTCATTTGTATTAAAATCAGCATCGTTAAAACTCTGTAATTCTCACCCTACAGTATGTTCTGCATCAGGTAGTACCTGTACTTGCTTGTAGACATTGTGCCACTACTATTCAAACTGTCTTTACTAGTATAAACATTGAAGTTGTTTACATAGTACTGGATTTTGAATGTATATTCCTGTACATTTTCACAATCCCTCAATTGTGCAGCCTAGGTATCATTCCATAGAGCTCGAATATGCATCTTTACCTCTGTCTTGTAGTTCTTCTTCAGCTCATTTCAAAGCATCTTCTTGTTCCTTTAGCCCTATGTTTGCTGCTGCCAAGATATTTCCATTATGGCAGAAATTGTAGACAGTACAATCCAATGCTGTGTCTGTTATGTCTTGAACATCATTGTATTCATTGTATCTGCAACATTCTCGATACTGTCAATAATGCTGACAGTGTGCTCCTATTCCATTTGTATTTCAATATCAAAATTCAGCTTTTGTTATCAATACCATCAAACTTGTTAATTGAGATTGCAATAAATACTGTAATTTTCATTCTTGATCGAATCAATCTCTGCTCCTCCATAACCAATTAAATTATACTACAAACTATCATTGGGTTAGTTCACTCAGTAAGAACCTGTACTGAAAACTCATGGCAATGTACTGAATGTGTGAATTCTCTCGATTGGACTAAACTGACTGACTACTTCCAAAGTCCAATCGACAGTTATATATCAACTGAAGTACATCCCACTCTGCAACACTCATCCCTAAACAATGCAATGTAATACTGATACTAATATCCATGGTCCATGCAATTGTACAGCTTCTTGTGACATGTCCAGGGCCAGTGCAACATTTGCTTTATACTGTCAGTTTGCTACAATGTATAGATCTCTAACAATAATCTTAGCTTATCTTACCTCAACTTACCTATATACTACTCTACAATATTGACATTCTTGTTTGCAACCATATCTACTGATATACCCTCATATGATGCCAGATACGGGCATGTGCCTGTCCACAATTATGGTCCTTACAATTTGAGTTACATTTTGCATATGGCATTTCATGAATTACCCCTTTCAGACATGTCATGACATCCAAACAACACATGCAATATCAATGAGAATTTGGTGCACTGATTTCGCAGGTGCAGCATGGTGATCAGTCTTTCAAATTGAGGTCAACAGTAGCAGAAACAATCTTGTGTGGATTCCAGAGATCAATCAGCCAGAGATGCATGTGACACCTATGAAAGAGACATTGTCAATATATGACATCAACTAGGATTGGGAAGTCCACCTTATTGATGTTAACAGCAGGAGAGACAATTCCGAGTTCATTGCAGAGGCCAACCGGCCAGGCGAGAAACTTGTCATTGAGTTGGTTGAAGTCAATTCCAACAGTCACAGAGGAGAACTAGAAGGCTAATGACTATAGCCTCAATATAATTTGATAAGTTACCATCTAGTTGAGTCCATTGTCAGTTACACACAAGATTCCATAGACTATCCGCTACCAAAAGTGCTGTCACTGGCAACGCGAAAGTTGGTTCTGCTTGGGTTCACTGGATGATAGTCGATCGACATAGTAGGTTACTTTCCCCGAGTATGTGAAAATGGAACAGATCAGGGCTGGTGGACAAGATTAGTGCAATTCATTTTGAACAGTGCGACAGATTGCAGTTGGAATCCAATTATGGTCTAGACAACTATACAGGTTCATCAACATTATAGAGACTGCAAGGAGTCCAGAGCAGTGGCTACGGATGTCATACAAGGCTATATCTGGTCAGTAAGTTGATTCAACAACAGTGATCACTGGTGTCATTTGTCTACTAATGGGTACAGTTCATGATAGTCATGCAGCGATTCCAGATTGTGCCACAGCTCTGTCAGTGAAGCAAAATAACCCCCAAATGTGCTATAGTGAATAGCAAGTATGAGATGTGATTACAATTGTCATTTATCGCAATCGGCATCTGATTGGATGATTGAATCTGATCATTTTCTGGTACTAAGATGTGCGCATATGATGGCATTTAAAGAGGGTTTTTAGTTATAAGCTGGAGATGACTTTACTCAGTAGCTGGGATTCTGGATATTCTTGGAGCTACCAAACAATGGACATTCTGGGCACTGTCAGGCCACATGCAGATTCCACATGTATTTACAGCACAAAGAGGTTCCAATGATGCGTCTATCCCCATGTTGGAATTGAGAGTATTTGGTTATCAGAGAGTCCCAACTGGGGATTGCAAGTACATGAATTGCTGAATAAGCTTATTCATACACATCATGGCAGCGGAGGTGATTACACTTTGGCGGCTGCAAACTGATAGCAGTTGCCTCTGTACCAGGCCAGGAATCCTAGTGTCAAAATTCATATGATTTGACCTTTGGCTCGGCAATCTCAGAGTGTGTGTGAGACGTAGCAGTGGACCAGATAGACTATCGGGTACTCCCTGTGCATGATCCATGATCACGGCTATGTAGGAGACACATTCCAAAGAAGACTCCGACTAGTGGTGCTTGGCAATATTACGGTGAAGTGTTCTTATCCAGACCCCTAGACATTCCTCCTTACTGCACAATAACTATTACAATTTGACAACTATCATTCCCAGATAGGACTGACACAATGACACAGCTGGTGCCAATACATAATGGAGGACATATTCTGGCTATATACAGAGATGTCATTGAGGTGTTCAGCAAAGCCAAGAAGGGACTCTTCCGCTGCATCAGTCAATTGACGATGCAATCGATTGGGCACCTAGCTGCAGTATTCGATATGGGTGGATCACAACTGAGCAAATTGAGTTGAACGGAATTTAGTTGAGTGGAGTGGTACAGTATTCCTGCAATTGCGTGCTGAAAGATCATTTGCTCAAGTGACCAAATCAATGATTTGGACTGAAAAATTGTTTGCCATATAGACAGATTATTGAGTGGGTATTTTCTTATGATTGATGATGTTACTGAAATACTGGAATGAAATGAAGAGCCAATGACAGCCATCGATGCATTGAATGCAGACATTATAGTGGTAAGTATAGTCTACATTTAGTGGGTTTACTGAGCTATAGGACAAGTTGCAGCATGCGGCCCTCATGAGTACAATCATGCACATGCTGGATACAACTGGCTGGGGCCAACAAGATCACAGCTGGAGATTGATCGCAGCCAGACAGGGATAGTGGCTGGAGATGGATGATTTGAGATAGATCCCATTCTGAGGTGGATGATAGGCTGGGATGGGGTGGGACCAGAACATGATGGATAATCAGCAGGGGCTGACAGGAGATCGATGACAGTGACAGGAGATGTATCACAGCAGACGCATGGCAATCGGTCACTGACCAATTTGAACACCTCCAGGTTATGCGACGTTATACCCTTCACAAGATTACTTGCTTTGATTTCAAGATACACTGTATGAACAGAATCTGGATAGGCAGCTGAGCAATGTTGCCATGACATGGCTCAACGAAGTATGATATGAAGCAGTCCTTAGGGCACTATGCATCCATGCCAAATTAACCAGCCACATGACCATATCATAATCGCGAATCAGGTTCCGAGTCACACAACTACAATCCAAATTCTGTACTTCTCAATGCTGTACGAGATAAGTGGTCAGCTGAACACAGATAGTTCAAGAGGGGAATGACAGTGCCTTAATCACAACAACCACGGCCAGGAATGAAAACCAAACCAGAAGCATAGGTACGACGCACTGGAAAATACATTCCCCAATTCAGAATGCGAGCACAAGCAGGTCAACATGGAAATGAAGCAACAATTGTACACTGAGAACGTAGCTGCATTCCCAAGTTAAAATCCTGAATGAGATCTCATCTCAAGTCTTGGCAATTCCAACTCAGCCTTGGCTATGCTGAGATACACAGCTTCTACTGGAAAATCAACTCCAGAATCAAGTCTAACAAATCAATTTAGCACCTGAAGAAACTATAAGAGATGATTCATCATCTGAACCATAACGTACAAATGATACATGACCATACACCATTCAAAATCAACCTGTATGTCCAGCAATCACCGTGCCAGAAGCGCTGGGTGGAAGCACCTTAGTGTGCACTGACTGGCTGAGAATTGCAGCAAGAGATTAGTCGATGAACGTACCGTGGAAGAGATCACCAGCACAGTCAACAACCATACCTGGAGAAGAGTCAACTGTGCACCTGGAGATGAAATGGCAAGTGACAGCAAGCACACCTGGACCAGGAGCTAAAATCATACCTGGAGTAAACCTGGTGAACACAAGCAGCGATTGGAGATGATCGGTGTACTCAGCATGGGGTGGATGTCAAGTGTGTACCTACAAGTATATTGACTTGGAGGATGATCAGTGTGATGGCAAAGGCACAAGAGAGATGATGAGAGGATCAAGTAAGTTTGATGTATGTGGAACAAATGCAACTATATATACAAAAGTCGATCCGATTGAGGCCGGAATGATTTGCCCAAGCACTAAATAGTCTACTTAGCAGCATAGTGAGAGAATTCACCAATTGCCATGATGGGTGGCAGATGTCACAACTACCAAAAAATGATTACCGTACAGTCAATTGCATATACAGGTCTCAGCTGGAGGCGGAAATGTCTTGTACAGTTGGAGACTCCGATGTCTTGAATGGCCGGTGACGGAGATGTCTCGTATGGCTGGCGATGACTGCTGACTCTGGCGCGAGCTGATGGCATTCCGCTGTACTGGTACATTCATATATATACTGGCCTTGTGTCCCTCTTAGATAAAATACAATCAAGCTTCTCTAGCATCACTATTTCAACAGGTCTTGAGCCCGGCGCCCGCTACTATTTTTATCTCAAAATCCTAAAAAAGATCCTCAAAACCCCTAACCCACTCACAACCATCCCTGCTCATCAGCCGCAACACCATCACCATCAATCACCCTCCATTGTCACCTTCCTAACCTCCTCCACTCTGAAAACATGTCAAACGAAATATTCAAGACCGATCATGGCAATGTGCTCAAGCCGAACAACGAAAACTACCTTGTCTCGAAGCAAAAGATTCGCCGAGTCCTCATCGCCATGACAGCCTACAATATCGTCACCGGTGTCAAACTCCTCCCTGTCGGCAACGGTGTCGCCCTATGCCCTCAACAAGAAAGCGGGCATGACCGAGCCAATCAGACACTAGCGCAAGTACACTTCGAATGCGGTGACGAACTCGTTCCACTCATCAACGATCTCGATGACCCCTTGGAAATGTGGGAAGCACTTAGGGACCTACTTGGCAATGCCTCAACAAAACTCGGCTGGGCTTAAGTCCTGCAGAAGTTCACCGCCCTTCGAACATCGCCAGACGAAATGGTCACCCAGTACCCCTCCAGATCAATCGCCTTCCGCAAGATGCTAATCGGCACCACCAAAAATATCACCAATGACGCCATGAAGACACATATCTTCAATACCCTATCTAATTCATATGAAATGACCCTCCAAATCCTTGAACAGCAGATCCCCGCTCCCACGGCCTAGCAGTGTATGGATGCGAACCACGAATATGCCGAACAAATGACCCTAACCAAAGACATTGGAGCTGCGTCCACCGGAGCGGCCCTATACTCCTGTGGCGGAAATCGTGATCATGGCCGTGGCCGTGGCGGACAAGGTGGCGGACGAGGAGGAGGACGAGGAAATGGACGCCAGAAGCACAAAGGCACATACTGCAAAATGGACAATTATACGACCGAAGCATGCGGAAAGAGAAAGCACTCTGAAAACGACACAAACACTGGCGACACAAACACCTCCAGGAACAACGAATGAACTTGCTACCACTGCGGTCTCTCAGGACACTTCAAGTCCGACTGCATCCACTTTGAATGTGCCCGGGATCAACGCAATACAGCGAACAAAGGCACGGCATCCGCACCGCTTGCTACAGCAGGAGATCGTGACCTGATCTGACTAGCCGAAAATGTATCTGCACTCACCGCAGACTCCGCTCCAGCTGCATGGGTCATCAACTCCGGAGCATCTCACCATATGTGCAATGAATGCACCAGATTCAACTCAATAAAGACACTTCGTCAGCCAATAGCCATTCAGCTCGGAGATAATAACAAAGTCACAGTAAGCCACCATGGACTCGTTAACGTTTCACAGGAGTACGAAGTCAATGCTCTCTACACGCCTACGTTCCGGCTCTCGCTTCTTTCCATCAATCAATTGGACACAGCCGGGTACACATCCACATTTGGACACAGCAAGTGCTCCATATCATCTCCATCAATCACCATTACAGGCAATCGGGTCAATAACCTCTATATCATATCCCCCGCAACTGCACTCACTTCGACAGTACCAAGCATGTCTACAAAGGCCACTTCAAGAAGGAGAAAGAAGAAGAGAAAAAGAGCATCATCGAGCGCACATACCACCGTACGATCATCGAGCGCACGTACCATACCATCGATCGCACACTCCACCGAGCCTACTCCAAGCCCACTCCACACCGCCTCACCATGTGCAGCCAGCACTGTAAATCAATGTCCATCTGCCACCGAATTTCCAAAGCCCACTCGGAAGCCTCTCACAATCTCAAAATCACGACTGTGGCATCGCCGTCTAGCCCACATTAATCCTACTACCCCACGATCTCTAATTGATGGATATACAAAAGACCACTCATTGTGCACCGAATGCATCCAGGCCAAGCATAAGCAGAAGATTATCGAAGTCAAGACCAAGCGCACTACAAAGCCATTTGAACTCGTACATCCAGATATGTGTGGACCATTCTCCACGCTCACCTCAACCGGCCATCGCTACTATATCCGTTTCATCGACAATTACACATGCTACACCTCTGTTTGGGTCCTTCCACATCAGATGTCCAAAACATGCACCTCAGCCTACTTAACATTTCAGGCCCGAGTTGACTCCATGCAATACGAAGTGAAACAATTTCAGTGCAATGATAGCTGTTGAGAATATGACAACCAGACCTACCGACTGGTGCTCGCTTCTCGTGGCAAAACATACGAACCATGTCCTCCCTACGCTCACCGTAAGAATGGGGTTGCTGAACGCATGATTCAGACCATCACCAACAAAGCACGATCCATGATGATTGACTCCCAGGCCCCAGTTGTCTCTTGGGGAGAAGCAGTCAATACCGCAGTCTACCCCCACCAGCGAACCCCAAATGAAGGCCTAATGAAAATAGATGTCCGCGACGGCTCTCAAGTACTATATCCAACTCCATACGAGATGCTGCAAGCATTTGGCAAGCCCTCTCACCACAATAATGGCAAAGAAATCTCGTACAAAGCTCCTCTCCACCACCTTCGCCGATTCGGCTGCTACGCCAGTCGACTTATCCCCAAGCCGCAACGCCATGCAAAATTCCGCCCAGGATCCAAGCCATGTATGATGGTCAGTGACGTCCACAATTTGACTACACTTTGGGGGATATGGGACCCAGCACCCCGAGTAGTATGATCACAGTTGGATGTCATTCTCGACGAGGAGAGGAATGCCCACGCTTCATGCCTACAAGGAGACCAAACAGACATCTTTGAGCTACCAGAAGAGACGGAATATGTCGAGGAAATTGAAACGGGTGGAGATGGACTTCTTCATGACCACTCAGGAACCAGTCGAACAGGTGAAGGCCATGGGAGTGGTGATCATGACTATACTGACGATGATACAGACCACATTCTGACTGACGCTGACAATCGTCCAAGTCTCCCTGCAAGTACAGGTGTGAGATCTCGTCCTCCTGATGAAGAGGATCCACCACTGGTGTCCAGAGAATCCGTCGTCCACAATCGACATCTCCGCGGCGAAAATGGCAAAGCCCGCCGACCGGCGGCCATGACCAAGTAATCATGCCAACCACCACGCACGAATCGCATCACTAGAAGTCAGGTTAACATCTCTGCAAATGCACTAATCATCATGGCAAAGGCTCTCACATCGACGTCCAGTAACAGCGATCAATTCACATATGCAGAGCCCATGGACAGCCCACAACGAGACCACTGGAAACGAGCAATGGAAGAAGAATGCACATCGATCCTGCTCAATAATACATTCACAACTATCAACTCCCGGGTAAGAAGGCAATTGGGAGTCAAGTCATTTGGCTCCAAATGGGTCTACGAGACGAAACGCAATCCTGACGGCACCATACGATACAAAGCACGCCTAGTATTCAGAGGCTATGAACAAACGGACTTCAGAGAAACTTATGCCCCTGTTGGAAAACTCACCACTTTTCAGTACCTCATCTCCCTGGTCAGAAAACACGGCTGGAACATCGATCATTTGGATGTGGTCACTGCCCTTCTCAATCCCGAAGTCGATGACGATGATATCTAGATGACCCTGCCTGAATGCTGGCCGGAAGGTCGCAACGCACCCACGATCATTGTTCAACTAAAGAAGGCACTTTACGGTCTCAAACATGCACTGCAACTTTGGCACAACAATATTGACACCAGCTTGCACTCTGTCAAATTCACAGTCCCAGGCCGACCCCAACCTCTCTCTCCACAGCGATGGTATTCTGATGTTTTTGTACATTGACGACATCCCAATGTTGTACCCACAAGACGCTACCAAAGTTGCGATCGAAGTTAAGGCCAGGCTCTCGGAAAAGTACAAAATGACCAATCTCAGCCCAGCCTGCCAATTCCGCGGCATCGAAATCCACCCCGAGGAAAATTGTTCCGGCATCAGTCTTAGCCAGAAGGCCTTCATCACTTCGATTCTCAAATGGTTCAACATGCAGAATGCTCACAATGTATCAACTCCAATGGACCCTAATGTGAAGCTAGATCTGGCCGAGGATTGGGGGGAGAAAGAACTAAAAGATATCAAAGGCTACCAGGCAATCGTCAGCACATTGATGTACGCAGCACTTGCAACTCGGCCCGATATCTCATTCCCAGTCGCTGCACTTTGCCGATACATTTCCTGCCCTTTCACCAGCCATCTCACCGCCGCCAGAAGAGTCCTCCAGTATCTCAAATCCACAGCCAACTTTCGACTGCACTTTAGCAGCAGCAGCAGCACTGACAGCAATGATCAACTCACTGGCAACACAGATTCCGATTGGGCCAATGATAGTGCCGACCGCAAATCTCACAGAGGTCATGTATTCCTTCTCAGTAATGGAGCTGTCTCATAACAGTCGCGAAAGAAAGATCTCATCGCAATGTCAACTCTCGCACCCGAATACATCGCCTGCTCCCAGGGCTCCCGTGACGCGAAATGGCTGCTCCAGCTCCACCGAGATATACACGGTAAAGACACATCACCGCTCCCGATCAATTGCGTCAATCAGGGCGCACTTAGTCGCATCACAACTGGTATCATAAAAGCTCGCCCAAAGCATATAGATGTTTGCTATCACAATGGCCGAGACCTCCATGCTGGCAAGATAGTTGACTACTCCTGCGTGCATACGAACGAGAATGTGGCAGATGTACTAACCAAGGACCTGACGAAGGATAAGCACGAGAAATTCACAAAGGTGATGGGGCTATGGTAATAGAGGTCGATGTAGGGTTGTTTCACTTTTCTTTTGGGCGTGCGGATTTCTTTGGTTCTTAATGGATGGCCATCCTCAGGCTACGGCAGTACTCTTTCCCTGCTGACTCTCGCAGGGTTTAAAGGAGGCTGTTATGAGAATCACTTCGTTTCATTCTTTTCATTTTGTTTCTTGCTCTATGGTGTATAACAAGAGAGGGGAGTATTGCATATACAGGTCTCAGCCGTAGGCGGAGATGTCTTGTACAGTCGGAGACAGAGATGACTTGTATGGCCGGAGACAGAGATGTCTTGAATGGCCGCAGACAGAGATGTCTCGTATGGCCGGAGACGGAGATGTCTCGTATGGCCAGAGATGACTGTTGACTGTGGTACGAGCTGATGTCATTCAGCCGTACTGGTACGTTCATATATATCCTGGCCTTGTGGCCCTCTTAGATAGAATACAATCAAGCTTCGCTAGCATCACTATTTCAACACAGTCTTGAATGGAGGGAGCAGGAGGGTAGTATTGTCGGGATCTCTACCTACCAAATGCCCTGAGTGATACATTTTAACAAATAGCTTACTGAACTGAATGCCAAATGACTATACTGGAGGTCTATAAGCCTGCTTGGCCGATGCTGAAGTGGAATGAATATAACTACTGTTGAGTGCCATGTGAGAGCCACCGGCTGCCAGAGATGATTTCAGATATTTAAGCTGGCCCACAGAGCTATGTACAAGGGTCCGGAGAGCGCAAGCACACTTGGATTTCTGAGTTATGATTGACCATTACTTGAGAAGCTTACAAGATAGATACAAGGTCATATACGATTGAACAACACTAATGACTGATGATATGGACAGCTGATGAAACACTCCATGCCAAAGAAGTCAAGCCTGCTTCATCTGTGCAGACTGAGCACAACTATGACTTCCAAAGCAGCAACAATAAATACTGGTGGGCTGGGTCAGTGGAGTTGTTCACGAGAAATTGGGAGAGCTCGAGTGCTAGCACACTTGACAGTATGGGTAGTATGTCCAGGTTATGGGTTGTTTACAAGATAGTTATAGTGCTGTATTGGGAATGATGATGAGAAGCGAGTGGAAGACACTGTCGATGGTAGCAATGCAAGACGATACCTGTTCAATGATCGGGGATTTCACCGAGATGACTGTATTACATTACTTAGATGATCTACACTTGATTCAAGTTACCTGTGCGGAATTGGATGGTCAGATGGCGGACATTTCGGAAGTGGAGATTGAAGGTTGGTGTCACTTTGCATCTTCCTTCTTTCTTTTCTGTTTTCTTCTCCTTACTTTGTTACTTGTTTCATTTTCAGCCCAGTATAAATGGCATTTGCATGGGGTTTTACCACCTCCGGAGATCAGTCAAGTGGAGGTGGAATATCTTGGTGTGCCAGATTCACCTTTTGGCTACCATATGGTACTGGTCAGTTGTGGGACATATGGCTTCATACAATTCCTTACGTAGAACAGATTTTTGATTGTTTCTTTTCCTTTTTTTTCCTACTCTTGAATAGGTTTATACAGCCCAGGGGGTCTCAACCAGAAGAGGGGGATGATGTAATGCCATGGCTGCGTATAATGTATCCAAAGCCAGGTATCACGCACTTTATATCTAAGGCTCGCCACAAGCCTTAGCTCTCTAGCAATAATCCCACCTAAATCTATCTTACCTAACCTTTATACAACTTTACCATATTGACGTCCACATTGGCAACTGTATCAACTGATATACCTTCACACCAGGCCATACATGGGCATATGTATTTACAGTACAGATGTAAAGTGCAATTCACCCACAGACTGACAGCCTTACTCTGAATGTATGTAGTCTCGTAGAATAATATCTAACAACCACTTCTAGTCCAACTGTGTAATAGTGGCTATAATTGTAGCTACTATCTGAGCTAACACACAACTGTAATCAATACAAGGCTGACTGGAAGATTATATTAAAGGCTTATATAGAATACAATATACCAATACTGTGTGTTATCCCAGTTGCCACAATGGAATCTGTCCAAGAAGCAACATTACAACTGAAATGCTAACATGTAGTCAGCTGTGCCATAAACATTCCAGATAATTTCATTCAACTGCAAGACCATGTGATAGTTGCCCAGTCAGTCCAAAATACAGCAGAAGATAAGAATTAACAAAGTACAATATCCAGTTGAATACCCAGGTTACAGTTAATATCTGTAATAGATCCTTGAGCTACAGAGTACAAGATATCACTAAAGTGAGGGGTTGTCTAAAACTGATAATTGCAACAAAGGATTATTTAACTTTATCCACAGGATTTCCAAGTTGATCACTTTGCCATGTTTGATAATATTAATATCTGTTACCTTCTGTGTATGGATGTAGTATTTTCAATTCACTGCTACGAAATGTATATCATTAACCAGTTTAACCTACAGATACCACAACTGCTATCACAAGTTATTAATAGTTGTAGAGCTATATAACAAGCTGTGGACACTAGAGTTGACTAAATCAACAACCATAGTGAGAATATACAGTTGGTTATTAAATACCCAGAATACATACATTTGCTGAGTATGTAAAAGCTACTGTAAAAAGAGTCCATGTACAGATGCGAAAGGAGATGTCAGTAGCCAATGAATGAGTAACTGTGATTAATATGTAGTATAATCCAGGAGTTGCAGTATGTAATACATGTGGTACAGTTCAATTACTGCAATAGTTGAGTTTTCAATCTGTAAATTACCGGTATATAATCGATAAATTACTGGTGCATCATCGGGGGTTACAGGGAATTGCTCGGGGGTAGTTTGTCTTATTTGGTGTTATCAGTGTTACGGGAGGATACTGTAGGTTTTATGGCATATCATGGATTACATGTAACAGAATAACTTTTTCCAGATGATGGGCACAATGAAATTAATGTAGAATCATTTACCTATTCCTTCTCATATTATTTACTTTGTGGTAAACACAGCATGAATACTAGCAATTAATATACAAGACAGTTAGCATTTATTAGCTGGTTCTCAAGTCGGTACACTCACTGGGTGATCAAGGGTAGAATGCATAGCTTCCAATCTTGCATTGTAAAAACTGAAAGATATTACAATTTTATTTAATTGCTTTTATCAGATATGCAATATTGCCTTAATTACCAATTATACTAAGTTGTAGCCAATATTTGGTATAATTTTAGTACAATTGGCAGATGGAGCTTACCATCTAGTGGTTATAGGTTAAATATCCTCTTTCCAACTACAGTGTAACCATGCTGCAGAAGCTTTTATTTGATACGGTGAATTTTTTGAACAAAGTTTAAGATAAATTATGATATTTTGGTGTAATGGAAGGGAGAAATTGAATTTGTTTTTAAATTTTTATTATGGCTAATAAGATGGAATACAAGGTTATCAAATATCTGCGTTTTCAACTTATTAGTTTCAAAGTTTGCTGCTGGCTACTAGAGCTCTTTATCAAATATTCATTAATTATGTCTAGTGATGGATAGTTCCAGTTATATATTGTGAAGATTACTATTAAGGTAGTTTCTTCTTTATCAGCTGATGAATTGCCCCTCTGGAAGTACACTGTAATACACTGTCCCCAGTATTACTTTAAATAAATGTAATTTGATGATTGTTAATTCTAGTCGGTATTTCTAGCCTCTGTATACACTTCTCATGTTTAATTGGCAGTATACAACCTCAATTTGTACATTTCTATTTTGGTTAGCATTTCAGTCTGATAATTGCTATCCCTCTATTTTACATAGCACTTTGATAAGTCAATAAATATCCCTTTATCTCCTGCTGTACTCTACTAGTCACTGTACTGCATTCTATCTAAACTTCCTCATTTTACTGATTGAAATCTGGCTATGCTTTATGATATTATAAAACATTAAGAAAGCTAGTGCCAACAAACAGTTCAACCTACTAATGGTAGATTCCATCAAATTGAGTCAAATATTACTGGTATTCAATGTTACCTCTTTCACGGAGAGCAATTGATGTTAAATATATTCTGTATCTCTAAACATCAAGCAACATTGTTAATTTTTCAATTCATACAGATATTAGCTGTAATCAGATGAAAGTGAAACTCAATAATATACAACCTAAGATGAATTGAAATAATTCACTCCCAGTATAGGTGTATTGTGATACTGTATATACATGATTCTGTGGTATTATGTAAATTCTGCTTTTATTTCTTACACTACTAATACAAATGAAGAGGTATTGAAGACTCTTACAATTATAAACTACATCTTAGTAATAAATAATGATTAACAGATAATTGATACTACTCACTCTGGATTTCTTTACTACTAGTCCCAATACAATTCTTGTATAAATAAGTAATGAGCCAAGTATTATCTCCAGTTCTATCAAATGAAATACTTATCAACTGGGAAAAGTACCATGGTATGTACAGAATTCTTTTGAAGATCACATATTAGTTCAACATCAGGACAATGTATTTTTGTCACTGGGAGTTAATGGAAGTAAGAGGAAGTTGTACAGAAATCAGTAAATGGTTAAACATGAAAGTTGACTGAACCAATGCAGTGGCCTTCAGATGTACCTGGAAGTAGTGGTGGCAAATCTCACCATTGACTGGACCAATACAGCAGAAATCCAATACAGCTGTAAGTACTACTGACAAATTAGTGAGTATACAGAAGGAGTGGTGAATAGTTTGGGAGCACTTGGGAATGCAGTCTTCATGCTTGAAAGCAAGTTGAATAACTGTAGAGCAAACTGGGAATGACAACTTATTCTTTGAAAATATGGCTGGTGCACCAGGAAATTATAGTTGCTGCTTATCATCAAATGATTTTAAAACATATTGTCCATATATACTTCTATTTCTGTATCTATTGATAAATATTCAGTCTTCTAGACAGGCTGCAGGAAGAGCTTCAGGACAATGAGAGGTGAGCCTGGTGATGGTAAACAAGTGAGTGGAGAGATGCAATTGGAAGCCATGTCGATGAAAGTAGAGATTCACATGCAGCTGTTTGTGCAAAGATAGAGATGTACAAGTTGGAGGCTATGATTGAGCTAGATTGAAGATGCACTTGGAGGTGTTGATGGGCTGGATATTAGAGATACACTTGGAGGGCGGGATCAAGTGAGTTTGGAGATATACTTGGATGCTTTAATTGAGGAACTTAGAAGATGCAGTGGGAGGCGGCAATTCTGTCTGTGTGCAAATACACTGACAGGATATGGTAATGAAAAATAGGAGGTTGTGATTGATTGAATGTATCAATAAACTTCATACTCTGATCAACAATGTTTTGTGTTACAGTAGAACAAAATGATCAAGCAATATCAGAAATTGACTCTCGAGACAGTGTTCAAGCAAGACTGGTGCCTGACTTCGAGGGGGTTGATTTGAAGGCAGTCCATTGGAAGTGATGTGTGATCAATGGAGAAAGTCTATTAATCTGTTAACTTGCAGCTTCAGGAATATCAGGAGATGACTTTACAGTAAGCTCTAATGGAGCTGGCTGGTATCAGTTGATCTCTGGAGAGACACAACACTACCTGAGGCTACATTCAGGGCTAACTTAAAATTGTGTGAAATATTACCAACTGGCTGGGTAACAATCTATCCTAGGTGGATGCTGCACTTAAGGTTAGCTCATGATCATGTTATGGAGAGATCGTGAGTGGTGAGCTAACTTCATGTTCTGCAACACTAATGATGTGGATGCCAAAAAAACAGAGATATGTGGAATCCGGATGGGAATAATACCTGAGGATTGGAGAGAATGTGTGATAGAAGAGGTACAATCTGTCAGAGTAGATATACGATACCTTATATCATTCATCTGGACTCTCACATTGGGTGCCAATATGAACTGTATTGGTTATGGTTGATTAACTTTCATAATAATTTCTCTTAAGTTGATGTTTCTCATGCTGATTTCAGCAATCTTGTTTCATTTCCAGCTCCCATCGCTTTCATTCCCATTAACAATGTGGACATCACCTGAGAATATAAAGATGTGTTATTGCTATCAAGCTCTCCATAATATGATTTTGTGTTAATTCCAAGTAAAGAATCAACTCAAGATTGTCTGTCTCCAACTGCAATCCAAACTGTCATTATTCATCTCTCATCGTTTAGCACAACCTGTTGTGCTCTATTATTTTGATTCCCACCATTGTCTTTGAATCATTTGATATATTCTCAGCTTCTAGGGCACCGCCCTGAAATCGACTACCTCCCAATTGGCCCCCACCAAGTACCCTTCCAACTTTGTTCATACTTTGCTTCCAAAGTGTATATCCCAATTCACTCAATTATGGGCTAGTAGTTCATCTTCAATCTCACTCCAATATACTTTCAAAGGGCATTTCTGTCTTTACATGATTACTATCTCCAAGTAAATCTCCAACTCGCTCAATGACTACCCCCAATAGTAACTATACCTTTACCTGGGAACAGTTTGCATGTTGCTTTCTGTATTTACTCATTCATATCATTCAAGTATATCTCTGCATTGAAACCATAAAGGTCTGCATGTGCCTCTCAAAGTTTACTTGATCTCAGCCTCAAAGTACATATCTACATTCATTAGATTGCAGCCTCCAAGTTGCATCTCTAAGTTCACATCATCACTGCCTCCATGTGTAGCTCTGAATTCAGTCTATCTAAGTGTTCAAATGCAATCACTAGATTCAATCCATTATGGCCTCAAGCAAATCTACCAATTCACTGAGTTATTGACTCCCTGTGCGTTTCTAAACTCCCCTGATCGCTGTCTCCCAGCTATATCTCTCAGATCATACATGTCTGGCCTCCAGGTGAATCTGTCAGTTGGCTCAATAATGGCCTTCAAGTTTTTCTCAGAGTTCACTCCATTATGGCCATCAAATGTATTATCC
>Ga0307512_10000363_pt1 | contig 65734 bp, 50 predicted proteins | sample 14_EM_MG_FD_200267 | JGI IMG/M metagenome (GOLD analysis project Ga0307512, IMG submission 200267) | Populus trichocarpa ectomycorrhiza microbial communities from riparian zone in the Pacific Northwest, United States - 14_EM | ecosystem: Host-associated > Plants > Roots > Unclassified | place... | reverse complement strand
AGAACCCCCCCTGAAAACTTTACCGCCCTATGTTTCGCCTCCGCGGACTTCCTGCCCCACCGCCACATTCGCGCACTACCATTCCATCCCATCCAGTCATAAACGCCCCCATCCTCCTCCGATGTTGGCGATGTGACAACGAATTTCACGGTCGCCTTCTCTCGCGCCTCTAGGATGCGGCGTTCAGCTTCGATACGCGCGAGTGGGAGGAGGCGGGAGTAGCTGTGTGAGCTCTGTGTGCCGGCCGCGAGGGAGGGGTCGAATGGTTGGATTATGCTCTCGCAGGGGCGACAGACGGCCTGCAGAACGCCGGTGTGGTCTGAGGGGGCGCGGAGACGCCGTAATGATGGTAGATACGAGCGGTATATACTTCTTGCTACTGCGACTGTGGCGGGTCCGGGGATGAGGACGTCCCAGTGGAGGTCTTGGAGGGTTGTTGAGGCGAGAAAGAGTGGAGTTCCAGTGTCTGGTCCCGGCTGGGGGGACGAAGTTTGCAAGAGTGTAAATTTCTTCAGCAGGAGATTGCGAAGGAGTGTGGTGATAGTTGATAAGTTTAGTATCTCTAGTTCTAGCAGCGCTAGAGTGTGGAGTTTCTTGGAGGAGGGGAGCTTTGAGAATGCGACCAACCCTGCTTCCGTGATCCCCGGGAGCTTCCCGAGACGGAGGTACGTGACCGACGAGGGGAGGGAAAGTAGTGTGTTGTCGTTGAATTCGTAGTCGTGAAAGCGGGAGATCATCAGCCTCCGTAAGCCTGGGAGGAGCTCAAATATATCCGCAAATGTAAGATGGTTCAGTCCGCCGCCGCCGTTGTTGGCAGTGTAACCCTGCATCACTAGTGTTTCGAGTCCTTGCCAGTTCCGGTGCATGTTTACAAACGACTGTGAGTCCGCGTACTGTAAGAAAGAAGAGGCGCTGACCAGCCAGAGATGCTCTTTGAGGCTTGTGCGTTTTGACAACGCCGTGTGAATGGGGGAGTCACTGCTCCTCCCCGTGAAGGGAATGTAAATCCCCTGCAGGTTCTCGAGGTTCGTACAGCCTGAGATGAGCGTGAAGATGGTGGATTCCACCCAGCGCTGATCTTCCTCGCTTTTTATTATGCTGGGGTCGTATTCCGGCAGCGTGAGCTCCTTAACGAGTGCTGCATAATCTGGCCGCGCGGATAATGTCCGCTGGAGAAGCAGTATTCGACATCCATATTTCACCTTCATCATCTTCCTCGCAGCTGGGGGGAATTCCCCGGCAATATAGATATTGCCATACCTAAACCATATCAATATCCGCGCTACATTGCTCGGAGAAAACATACATCACGGGCACCAGTCCATCCCTCCAATTCTTACACGTCCTTGCCGCTGCGGACAGATTCCTGGCGATACAGGTCTCGCAGGTCTCGTCATTCGTGTTTGTGTACAAAGCCCTCAGGTGTACATTGATGCGCTCAAATACAGCCTTTGGAAGCCGCTGCTGCACCTTCGGAATCTCATATGATGTGGAACTGGACGTCGTGGAAGAGCTGGATTTTGAACCCTTGGAGCTCGACCTAGAAAATTTGAAACTGAAGGACCTCTTATTTTGCGGTTTCGTCAACGACATCCTTCTGCTTCGATCGTGTTATTGCAGGATTTTATCTCGATGGCTAAGATCGGGAGGGAGGGAGGAGGAGCTAATATATACGCAGTTGCAGTTCTGCGTAAAGTACGTGGTGAATCCCGTCCACTCATTGCGCTACTGTCATTTCTTATTGGCAGAGTGGGAGTATGTGCCGACTTGTCGCAGATCGATACTACCGTATCAGGCGAACGCAAACACCCTTTGGGCATATCATGTCTGAAGCACCGATATGGTATCATCATCCCCCTCTTTCGGGTGAATGAGGTTCCTGATAAGTGAGAATCTTTGTTTTTTTCCTCCTGTATTCCTTGTGCAGCCACGAAGATCTGGAAGATCGGCACTGCAATCAGTGTGGGGAAGCACAATAATATGCAGAGATAGATTGATGCTTGCAGCTGCTGTGGGTCTCGAGTGCTGGTATGCTGCTGTCGCTGCTGCTGTCGCTGCTGCTGCTGACGCTTCCTTTAAGGTAGAGGCTGGTAGTGACATGTATATGGAAATGTCGCAGCTGAGAAAGGCCTCACACAGTAGCAAGCAGCAGCAGCTGTGCTCTGGTAGTAGTTACCTTAGATCCTCGGGGTACTATTCTATCGTGCAGCTGTGCTCTGGTAGTAGTTACCTTAGATCCTCGGGGTACTATTCTATCGCGCAGCTGTGATTCCATCAATGGAAGAATTGGCTGAAGACTCCTGAATAAAGAAGGTTGATCCAACTGCTCCGCTGGATCTTAAGAACGTCAACATGAATGAAAATGAGTGTTAGCATCAGGTATGCAAGCTGCACGAGCTACAAGAAGAAAAATAAAAGAAAAGGTACATAGAAGTACTTTACTATACATAATGGCTAAGGTATCGTGATGCGCAAACATCCGTAACCGTGGAATTGTCCGAAGATCGCATGTTAGAGTTAGTCCAAACTCCAAGTCCGACGCTTGCCAACCTCTCGTACCTTAGTGTCGGACCCTACACGTTCCAAAAAACACCAAACTAAATATCACTATCAGTCCCTCTACTACCAACAACACCGCAACAATGTCCCTCACTATTCACCGCCCGCGCGACCGCTACTACAAACTCTTCCTCCTCTCCTTCATCCCTACAATCCTCTTCTTCGACGCGCAGCCGCTCTACCCCCCCAATCTCGTCCCGACAATTCTATCCAACATCCAGAGCTGGTACTTCGCCGTCTTCAACGACCAATTGCTCGCCCGCCAACCGCCATGGTTCCACTTCTTCGCACTCACAGAAATATTCTATCAATTCCCCGCCGCCGTCTATATCGTGTACTCATTACATACCCGCTCCCCCGGCGTCGCCCCGCACACTATTATTTGGGCGACGATCTCAACATTCACTACGGCAACGTGCCTTTACGAGATCTATCACGATGCGGTCATGACGAATACTCAGAAGTTGATGCTGGGAGGGATGTATGGCGTGTATGGGGCTATTTGTAAGCCCTTCCGGCGCAGAAGAGAGGACGAAGAGGTACTAACAAGCTGGAATAGTTGCGGTGATGGCAGGGGATATGTTCTGCCGGGTACAAAATGTTCTGAAGACGGCTGCAATGCTGGAGGAGGCGAGGAAGGTGAGATAGGGGCGACGAATGCGATTACTAGTTTAGACTTACGACGATGGTGGGCTAACGGCATGGCGGATGCTGATAGAAGATATACCCTTGTACATGACATGTACAGTAGGCTAGATATACTGAACTCAATCGGACCAGAGTATGAGCAGAAACTGCCCTAAAGCTCGAGGTCTAGGTACAATCATCAAAGCATGAAATTCCGTCAACAATGGCTCCATGCCAGTTGATTCATCAAAGTCTATCTTACAAACAACCAAAGCAATGAATTTTCCGTAACCTTTACCCATCCCATCCCAATGCTCCAACGCAAATTCATTAAAATCATGAAAGAAAAAGGGGATTCCAGGCAACTCACAGTATGAAATGGAGCTACATCCTACAGAAATCGTAAAGCAAGAACGTAATAAAATTCCATCTAGCACATCTTGTACTCCAAAGTTTCGTCCTTACTCCGTGTGGGATCAGCAGCGTCAAAAGAATACTCAACTCGGACGTCTAGATCTCTTGGGTTTTTCTCGGTGGGTTTACTCGAGATTCGTCCCTGGATCGTTTCGCCTTTGTTGACAATCAGGTAGTCGGTAATGTAAAACACGGTCTGCTTCCAATGGGTGTACTTGGCATGAGGACCGGTAGAGAACTTGAGAGGCTTGTGGCATGCTGAGAACTCAACATCGAACCAAGAGATGAAAGCATGAATGTAGTCGTTACGCTCGATTTCGAGGGTAAATGGTGCGGAGAAAGATAGATCTTCGACTTTAACAGTGTAGAGATTAATAGAGTAGGTAAGGCAGGGCTTAGTGACGACAGCCTTAAGCTCAACGGTGTCGACCAGAGGCTCAGCCAAGGCAACCTTCTGCATAGGGGTGTAATTGAAACCATAAACGTTGTTCCAGACTATCGTGAATAGTTAGCATCAAGACCAACCAATAGAACAACAATTAAGACTCACAGCCAATCTTCTCATCCTTGTAGTCACCATCCTCGATTGCAGCCATGTAGATATGAGCCTTGTCGGGGAAGATCAATCCACCTGGCGCGAGGTAGCGGTCACGAGCCCAAAGAACGGTGTCCAACATGGACTCGTAGAGCAGGAAGTATCCCATCCACTCGGATACGATGATATCGACCTTATCGACTGGAAGGGTGATCTCCTCCATCTTCCCCTGAATCAAAGTAATCTTTTCGCTCATATTATTTATGTCCACGATCTCCCGCGCCTTCTCGATGATGGTGGACATATCAACACCAATGACGTGCTTCGCACCAGCCTTGACGGCAAACCTTTGACACAACGTGTCAGCGCATGCGCACCAAGGATTGAGGCGAACAATAAATTGCTTGATAGAGGGTGTGCTCAGAAGTATAGTATCAACGAATATCGAAAGAGATATACTCGATCGTTTTCAGACAGGGATAACAAAATAGATCATCATCGGCACGGTGAGACAAGGAAGACGACATGAGATCGAGGATCAACATACATACTCAGAATGCCAGTTCCGCAACCGACATCCAGCACAACCTTGTCCTTGAAAAGGTGCGCATTTTGGTAGATGGCGTTCTTGTATGTGTTTGTTCGTACTTCATCTTTCTAGCAGAAAAATTACGATTAGCCACGTTTTGCGGTCGAGTTCATGTGAGTGCGTGGCGCATACCAACATCTCCTCGTGAATGCCTTTATTCGAACAACCAGGCTTCCGTCAGTGTCAACGTCTCTACAACGACTCGTCTTACGCGTCCCCCGCGAAGCAGCGGATGAAATAGGTAACTAACCATGATGGTTGTAACTATCAAGACGAGACACGTTAGCAATAGGTTGGACCAACGGAGATGGGACAAGTCGCCTACCTCTGGAAATAGTGAACTTCAGAGTGTTCCATCTTGGAAGGGTTCATATTGCAGATAGATATTAGGTATTAGGCAGAGTAGTAGATATCGTGTAAAGTGGTCGTGAGTTGCTCGGGGTTTAATCCGCAAGACGATTAGCCAAAAAAATTCGAGACAAAGTTGAATGGGATGCTGTCTCGGAGAAGGGGAGCGAATGGACGCTCCTGAAGTAGTAGATAGGAGGATTGGTGGGAGGGAGAAGTGGTGAAGAAAGTGCAGTGGAGGTACAGTTGGGCAGTAGGAGGGAAAAAAGGTTGGAAAATTTTGGCCGGTGTAGGATAGAGAGGGGCTTGGAGCCCACAATTCCATTCTCCCGCCAAACGTTCAGTTGTTGGCCGTGAAAAAAAACGGAGCTGCAGAGCAGAGGGTCCACCAGCAGCCAAACGATTTGAAACACAGCACACTCTTCTTCGAGCCGTCTATTCCGCATGCTGTCTTTCCGCAGCATCTGCACAGTTTCATTGTTTTTGTGATGATGTTCGATTTGCTTTTGCTGGGTTGCAGAGGAACATTTTAAGCCGCACCCTTCCAGCCAAGACTCGAGTCTTTTTCTTTGTGACGGTTGGGACTTCACATCGTCAGTAACTTGAGATGTCGGACAGCCCACAGCCACCTCCAAAGAAGCGACAGAAATTGCCGCCTGCCCAGTATGTCACAATCCGCGACCACGATTGGGCATATGCTGCCCTCCAAATGTATACTTCCATTCTAGTGCGACACAGACGAAGACACATACTGACACTCACCTAGGATATTTGACCCACCCTACAATGCTGCTGCTGCTGACATCTCCTGGCCACCGGATATCCTTACTTGGCGGTTCACTCTCACCAGTGCATTGACGCAGTTCCTCGGTATTACAGGTTCTGCCATCCAAATTGACATCCTCCACCTGGACGGAGATGAAGCATGGATGAGGCTACCCAGGACCGAGATGATACGCTTTCAAGCCGCTGTCAGTGGATACGTTGGGGCTTCTGACGGTCGCAATGTTGGTTTCAAGACAGTAGGGGTGAGCGAGTTCTTGATGGGACTCGTGAGTACGAAAGCAGAAGCAAGTATTTGGACCGAGTGATTATCGGCCAACGGTAAGCAAAGCCAGTTTCATCTGTCAAATTCCATCCTACCTCCATTATGATGAAAAACATTCCTACATTCGCAGTTTCCTCGGTAGCATACCTTTAGAACCTATCTTATATGTATTGACCGCCGCGAGACCTTCCTTGGAAGTCTGATTTTGGGGAGTTTTTGCTGCCATTGCTTTGACTCATTTGCAAGGTGCTATTTGCTGACGGTTTTCATCGGTAGCAGAGCAAACCGAACTTTGAAAGCCATTCATGAATCAGTATAAATGGCTGGTTTATTTCCCATCACTGCCGAAGGTCGGAATGCCGCAACACAGCGGTGTTATATCTCTAGCCTTTATGTGTGCAGACACCTGTCCTCATATATACATGCAAGGAGAGACCACCAATTAACGGCATCAGAGCATACGAAAACATATCATGTTACTAGTACTATCAACGTGAGGTGAATCATTTGCGGTGGAACTTGGGTGTTAATTACGTGGAAACTTGTATCCCATATGCTAAGTACACTCTTAAATGCGCATCATCGGCGGAAGACCTAGGGGCTGTTCGGATACGCAGAATCATCAATTCAGTTGATTCATCACAACTACGATCGCTTGATGAGTATTGTATGATGTGCCATGTGAAATTCCCTCAACATTGTTCTCTATCTTCTGTAGGTTAAATTTCAACTGTGGCGTTAATTTGACCTTAATACTCGTTTTAGCAGATACGGACACAACATGTCACTCGCCAAGCGCGGGCCATAAAGCAATTTGGGATGATGCGTGGGATGGGTGGTATAGGCAGCTGTAGGGTTTGTGATCCCACGTCGTTGGATATGTTCCGTCCTATGAGCGAAACCTCCAGTTTGCGATATTTTTGACCAATTCGCTAATTGAAACCAACTGACAAACTAACGAACTTTTATAATTCCATACAGTTTTCAACACGAGGAATCTCACTGCACATGCTGAAATGATATGCTTTGAAATAATATCTGACCCTGCCATTGCATGACAACATCCATTTGTTTCCCAACTGGTTTCACACTTAGCTCCCAGTGAAGTTTAGAGATTGATGGTGGACATAATAACAGTATAATGCACATACAGTTAGTCATGATATAACTATAGCAACATAATCTCACTGCGGCGAGAAGTAGGGTGTTGCTATGCTGATTAATTAGGTGTCTCCCTACTTAGTAGTGTGGTTTCCCCAAATACCGGCTTAAACTCGGAAACTTGCAGAAAAGATTCGCGGTATTTTTGTCCAGTTCGCGAAAATGTCTTTAATCTCACGAACTGGTGCAAATGGGACTCTCAAGTTCACGAACGGGCATAGTTCGTCTATCGGACGGAACAGACATTATGCCGTCCATGCAACTCTGGTATTGTAGTAATCATCACTGTTCTATGCCCATAAATAGACTGCCATGGCCATTGCTACTCGCATATAAACAAAACCTATATGAAAGTAAAAATGAGTGTTCGAGGGCGGGCAAGACTTAGATGGCGAGGAGAGGGTAATATCTGCACGATGTAATGGGATTGCTAAGGGGGACACTCACGAGTAGCGACCCATAATCTAGCATTGCGGTTGACTAGTAGTAGATACGGGCAGCTTGGCTAATATACTGTAGAAGCCGTGGATAGAGATAACTGCTCAGGTGCCCAGACTGTTTTTTGGTCCCTCGGTCAAAAGAGGAGCTTGCGAGTGACGAGAAAATATGGGAACGAGAGTAGACGATTATATCTTTTGCTTAACCCGTATGCTCTTACCCTACAGGGTGTTCAATTAAACTCTAGTATGTACTAGACTCGGACTGCTTACTGGCGTACTAGTATGTAGAATACATAAATTCCGAGCCACTGCACAGAACAAGTGCACGTGGTGAAACACTTCACAGCTCGATTTGGCGTTTCCCACCGTTTGCCCGAAGTGTTCCTTCAACCTCCTCCAAGCACTTCAAAACATCCTGGACTTCTATATCCAAATGTCAGCTGCAACATAGATATAGATACAACCATAACCACCACTACATCAAGGGAAAGGCTGCATAGGTTTGCCCACTTACCCAGCTTGGAAACGTGTGATCTCCCGCTTTCAACGCGATCGCAAAGCTGGATCTTCCTTTGCTCGACGACATCTAACGGCGTGCCCGCAACAACCGCCGCTGTGCCCTTCACCACAGCATTGACTTCTGCGCCCGCGCTTATCAGAAAAGACACGCAGCCCGTAAGTCCCACTTTGCAAGCGTGATGCAAAAGCCCGTCGCCGCCGCAAACGCTGCCACCGCCGGCAACATACACCTCTAGGTGTTTACGCAGGTGAGTGTCGCGCTGCGGTAGTTTGAGTTTTCCATCCCGCGTGAATACGTCTTCACTGACCATCAACCGCGCGAGAAAGCTCATCTTGTCGGTATCAATAGGGACATAGGGTAGCAATGATTCGATGTCTAACAAGCCGTTTGATACCGCGACTTCGAGCAGTGATGTAACTTCCGAGGGTAGTCGGTTGGCTACGCGGTAGTGCTCCACGAATGAATCCATGATGGCCGCGAACGCTTGGGGTGAAGTGTAAGGCTCGTGTTCTTTCCGATGCGACAGCACTTCCAGCGCGGTGTACCCCGTCAAGTTAGAGACGTCTATGTCCGACCCAAGGGCCAGCAGGGCTCGGACCGCAGCGGCGTTCAGCGCCATAATAGCTAGCATCAGGGGTGTTAAGCCGCCGCGGCCGATCTCGAATACGTTGTTGCGAGGCTGAGTTAATTTGTTGATGCTGGATTGCAGGAGGCTGATTGTGTGCAACATCGCGGTTTGCTGGCTGTCAGTCGCGGCGCCTAGAAACGAAGGGTACCAGAAGCGTGCGCCGGAGACGGTGCGTCCGATGCGAAGGGAGCAGAGGCGGTGGAGAGGAGTGTAACCTTCTTCGTCTACGAGGTCTGGTTCCGCGACACGGGCCAGGAGAAGCGAGAGTACCTCCGCGTCGTGCTGCGCAACAGCCAGGTCGATCGCGCTAAGGCCTTTGCAGCCCTCGGGAGTTGTCGAGTAGGAGCCAACTTGCGTCGACTGGTCGTGGCGGTCAAACACCCGGACATTACGCTCGTATTTGTACGCATCGGTGCGATTGCGCAGCGTTGGGTCGGCTCCTAGCTCTAGCAGGACCTTGACGGCCGTGGCGCTCGAGGCGGCTACGGCCCAGTGCAACGGAGTTCCAGGCGGCCACGTGAACGGGAAGTGGTACTGCACGATCGGGCTGGTCGTGTGCGTTAGGGTGTTTGGGTCTCCGTTTGCGTCGACGAGCAGGCGGGCGACAGTTGGTATATGTTCAGGTGGAAAGTTGAAGAGCCAGTGCAGACACGATATGCCGTCAAGGCTTTCGGTGATGGATGCGGTTGCCCCGCGCCGGCTCAGCAGGGATACCGTTTGCCAGCAGCCCGCCATGCACGCTTTGTAAAGTCCGGTTTCGCCGAACGCGTTCCGGGCGTTGACGTCGGCTTCGGCGTCTGTGTCGTTTAACAGCTCGGTTAGGTACTCGAGGCGTCCGTATGTTGCGAGCTCGTGGATCCGGCTGTTCCGCTGCTTCTCGATGATATCCCTTGATTCGGACTCGGGCAAGTTCAGATCCGGTGGCCTCGCGGTCAGTGAATAGAATTGGTTGTAGCCGCCGTTTCGTCGGAACTCGGCTCGAGCGCGCTCACACGATTCCATGTCTATGGCACCCAGGTCTTGTGCGGCAACCAGTGACCCGGTTGATGCACCGTGAAACAACCAGGTTTTTGCAATTTTGGGGCTGATATGTGCGGGCAATTGCTGCCTGTGGGACTGTAGCACTCGATACGCCACGGCCTGCGCGGGAACGAAACCCCGTTCCGCAGCCGTGATCAATATCTTTGTCTGCACGGTCGGGAGGTCCCCACGTGAGCCATCGTAAAACGATTTCACCAGGAACATGGCAAACAGCTGGGCGCCGGATAGGCTGTCCTTGTAGGTTTCGAACGTCTTGTCTAAACCTACGAGCATGAACGCATCAAGGAAGGGGATGTCCCACGAGTGGATAAACGGCGACGGAGTTTCTTCCTGCTCTGCAGCCGCCGGCGGGGCATGATATTCTTCACAGGCGCGGTTCCTGCTCGTATCAGTCAGCACGCGCAAGACATAACGGAGGCCGACGCACCAAGTTCGGCAGGCTTGGCTGTCGTCTTGCAGGATGTCACTAATGACTGCAGGCCGCTCCGAAACTACAGGGCGCATGAGTATTACTAGAGCGCTGCCCAGCGTTTCGCACAAACTGCGAGGAATCGTAGGACATGCAAGTAGGTCCTTGACGGCGTCAGCGGCGGATTTCGGCGGTGGCTGGGGCGTGCGGCCGCCTCGACACATCACGATCCACACCACCAATCCAAAAGAGTAATTGTCTGCCTTCATCAGCTCTGCGTTGTTGATGGACCTCCCCTCCTGGACATGACGGTAGATCTCGGGCGCACACCACCCGGGCGTCCAGCCGGTGATTCGGATTCCGGCATCGCTGGCGCTGGCGCTAGTCGAGCAATACCCAAAGTCCGCCAGCTTCGCGACGAACGGCACTTCTGTGCTCGGACCTCTAAACACTAGCACGTTCTGCGGTTTGAGATCTCCGTGGGCGATCCCGCATGCGTGCGAGGCATCCAGTGCCGCCGCAATGTCCAAACACAACTGATGCTTTGCATCCCAGGAGAGGTCAAACTGGGGATCATTCAGCACTTTCTGGAGATCGCCGACCGCCAGCTCCTGCACCAGCAGCGGCGCAGCATGCCAATCTTCATTGTCAACCGAGTATCCCAGTAGCTTCACGATGTTCCGGTGATTGCGCAGTTGCGGGCACGAGAGCGCAGAGATCTCTAGGCACATGTCGTGGACCTGGCGCCGCGCTGCGTCGGTAGAAAGATCGAGCTGCGTATCGCTGGTTAGCTTGAAGATGCATTTCTTTACCGCAACTTCGGTAATGTAGAGGTCGTTGGTATTTGCCCCAGACTCGAACCAGAAGTTCTTGTAGACGTCGAATTGGGAACCTTTGGCAATGAAAGTACGTGTCAATTTGTCCGTGAGCATAAGCGGGCCCTGAATGGAAAGTGTAGAAAGCAAATCTATCAGATCTTGTATTGTGCTCAGAGTCCAAGTAACGACAACCTTGTCGCCTTGCGTTGAACCTTGAGTTATGTTGATTGGAGTTGATTGTGATGAGCTCCATCCTAGGCCGGATGAACTACTCAATGTGTCGCCGGCGAATCGGTAAAGAGCTACGCCCGCTGAGAAGTCCACGGAGAAATCCATCCAGCCTTAACAAAGTCTGTGTCTGTGGTGGATTTCTGAATGCGCCACGAGATATTGTTTTCCAGCAAGTATACCGTCGCGGAGTCGCAGTCGGATTTCGAGATTATGGACTGTATGTATGTAGATGCATGTTTGTACTTTACATTGGATGAGTGCTCTGGTTGGTTGATCATGATTGCGTGTTGTGCGGGGATGCAGCCGGTGTTACGTATGTTAGGCAGCAGGTTTGAGCAAAAATATATATCCGACCACCGTCACCCAGGACGAACTCATTTCATGATCAACTGAAACCTTCGTGCTAATAGCTTGCAGCAAAGATTCGGGTGTGTTAAAAGGGAATAGTATGTTTAACCGTTTGCTTCCCCGTTTGTATCGAAGCAGTTTTGATTCTTGTTACTGATATGACCCCGCGTTGAAAGCTGATACGACCCCGCGTTGAAAGCTGATACGACCCTACGTACATATACGAACGCAACATGAGCGGCTTTGAATTCACGGGGCTGGTCCTGGCAATGCCAGGAGTTATTGACCTATGCATCAAAATCAGCGAGTCGCTGTTAGCAAAAGTCAACCTATACAAAGACGCACACAACCTAATGAAACTTGACAAATTCGCCGTCCAGCTTGTGCAAGGCGAGTTGCGAGACCTGATGGGCTTCTTCTATTCCATCAACGCGACTTTGAGTCCGCTGTTTAAAGACGAATTGGAGAGCATGTTTCAAATACTCGCAGTTTCCCTCGAGAAAGCGCTTCGACTCTTCCGCGATGTCGACGGAACTTTCAAGCGGTTGAAGTTTGCGTTTCGCGACTCGAAGCGAATCCAAGATGCGTGTAGCGATCTCGAGCAGTGGCAAGACCGGTTCCTGAAAAGGGCTATCGTGTTCTTGTTTTTTGGCGGAGGCGAGTACCCGCCTGAAATGAGGAAGAGGTCGCCAACACTGGAACGCATCCATGCAATACGCTCCGCAATTGTGGCGGGGCCCGAGATCAAAGGCGAGAACCCGACCCTCATCCGAAAAGCACTCGGTAGTCCTCCAGAAGCCTGCCGTAGGTTACCGCATTCGCCGCTGTGGGTGGTTCAAGCTCAAGAAGCTACCCAACAACCAGACGCCAACTGCGTCCTAGTCGAATACCGCGAATACAGCGACGGCATGGATAGAAGATCCATCAACGCCCTCCGCACTACAGTACGGGATGTTGCATGCAAGCTTTGGGAAGCCGACGCTGACACTATGGGTATCCTTCCATGTTCGGGTTTTGCAGTGGACACCCTCCAGAACCGCTTCGAGCTGCACTTTCGCATCCCCGCCGGCAAGGAAAATCCACGCTCGTTGCGCGACCTCCTCTTGGACCCTGTCAACCGAAGCTGGGGAATAGCACACTCTTTAGACCAACGCATCAACCTCGCAAAGAAAATTGCCTCGGCAGTGTTCTATGTCCATTCGGCAGCCTTCGTGCACAAAAACGTCCGAGCCGACAACATCATCATCCTGGAACCAGTCACCGACGTAGAGCCCTCTAAAAAGAAGTATCATCAGTTCCCGAGAGCTGTCGGCGAGCCTTATTTGGTGGGCTACGACGGCGTTCGCAAGGATGATGCGGAAACAAAGCGTCTTTCCGTGGGCGAGGAGGGGAAGCGAGTATATCTTCATCCCGATCGACACCGATTGGCCGTTGGCGACGAGTACCGCATGAAGCACGACGTCTATAGTCTAGGCGTCATGCTCCTCGAGATTGCCACCTGGAGCTCGTTTGTTGATGCGGAAGGGAACGTGACGGAAAGGCGGTTGAAGGACGCTAGAGGGGATTTACTGCCGCCTGGTGACCTCCAACGTGTATTCCTGACGAAGGCTCAATCGCAGATTCCGCGGCATCTTGGCGCAAAATATAAAGAGGCTGTAGTGGCGTGTCTAAAAGGACTTGAAGAGGAGGAGGAGAATCATCTTCTGGATGATCGGGATGGGATTGTGGTAGGGTTAGCTTATATCACGCAAGTGCTAGGGAAGCTCGAGGAGATATCGTTGTGAACACGGAACATGGATGGTTCGTATTATCATATTGCTTGCTAATAATTTAGTGTTTGCACAATCTCAATAAAGTACTTTTGTTTCCCGGCGGTCTCAAAGAAAGGAGATATCTGAAGGAACTGAAGAGGCAGAGGGTATCGGTGGTAGGCGCAGTACAGGACGTGGTAGTGGGCGTGGTAGTAGACAGTCTGGTAGTTAGTTATAGTGGTGCCGGAAGTAAAGGGGCAAAGGGCGGGCTTGATTTCTTTTGTCAGGGTTTTTTTTAGTTCTTGATTTTAAGCTGGGTCTATTTCGTATTTATATCGATATTCTTTCTCTCTGGTACGCATGCAATTTGTGGTTATGTGGCGCAGGCATCTCCACACACGTGATTGCGGCTCTAGTGGCTGTGTTCTTGGCAGATAACTAGATAGTTAGAGTTTGGAAGCATTTAGAATGTCATCATCATCTCCTTTTAGCTTTTGCTCTCACGGTTTCCACAGTTGCACACTTTTGATGTATTGTCACCATTGAGTTATAACCCTCTATCCGTTATTAGCCTCTATAGTTCTCCCTGTTTTACACGAATTTCAACGCCCTAGAGATAGAACATGTCACTCGTCAAAGGTACACCAATACCGACGGTGAAGATGGCACGACAATGGGGTGCGTAGTCTATCAGACTATGGGGTGCGGTAGCTTGTGATAAGTCTGGGCTTAGCCTGATCTCGAGCATGTTCTGATGACTGGTTGGCTACTCGAGTACCAGTGGCTATCTACAATAGTCGTATTTCCCACCGTCTTGACCGCATGCACTCTGGCATTGCAATAATCATCACTGTTCTGGAATACTAGTCAAATATAAATGCGAACCATACAACAAAAAGCAACAAAAAACGCATCGAAAAAACGCCGGCTCTCATCTAAATCTCCTCCACAACCCTTACTATCTCTTTCACCAATGTCTCTAACTCCTCCTTACTCATGCACCTGTTGCTCGAAAACGCACCAACATCCACCATTCCATCCCTCACCGCAACTTCAATATCTAAATTTGTCTGTTCCCATCGTCAGCACCCTAACCTTCTCCCTCATGGACGGGGAAAAACTTACTCTACTCTCCACAGCTACCGTATTATTCTTCTTTTTGGGGAGGGCATTGCAACTTCCTACGAACCAAGACAAAAACCTCAACATTTTCCATAGTGTCCCTAGGGGCATCCGCCAGAAACAATGCAATAGGCTCCAAGAACGGGTGGCTGTGAGTGTGCCGGCGACTTGTTTACCGGCTCCAATATCCACATCGACTTCCTCCAGCGTCAGCGCATTCTTGGTCCTGTTGCCACCGCCCTCTTTCAAAAAGTTGAAATGGCAATCCACTTGTACTCCTGTCCACCTTCGAATAGCCCTCAGGTCTACCGTTGCGTTCTCGGGGTTCCCAAGGGCGACTAGATCCGCCTGGACTTTTCTTGCTAGGTCTATGGATGGTGTATTCTGTAATCCTTGCACGCGGAGGGGAACAATATTTAGAGTTGGTGCGGCCATGGTAGAGAGTTCGGGCACCGGAAGGTTCCGGTTCGCCAGGTAGATCCCGAATACCACCTCCGACCGACCAACCCGTGTACCGAAAATCTTTGCGAATGAGGCAAGGAAGATGGCGTGGAGGGATATTCCTTCCTGGCGACATCTCGTCTCCAGTTGGTGTGTAGCAAGTACGGAGGGACAGTAGATACTTTCGCGGTTCTCGCCTGCTGCTCTGGTGACGGTGAGAGTTGATAATGCGCCGTGAAGATAAGAGCTCCAGAACTCTCGCTGCTTCCCAAGGTCTTGGGAGTGGAGAAGCGCAAGGTAGTCAACGAACTTTGGGCCCTCGGGATCGGGTATCGGTAATCTTCTCGCCGCCGTCGGTCGTCGTGCCATCAAACTCTGGAGTTTCTCCAGAAGTAAGGGAAGACTAATGCCGTCGTAGAGTGCATGGTGGATTGTTAAGAAGAGAATGGTATTCGTTGGAGTAATGATTGCACACAAGCGAACCGGCGGTGTTACCATATCAACCTTCTTTTGCTGCTCTTGCGTCTTAATGAAGCGTAAGAACGCATCGTCTGTTGGTTGAGAAGCCTCAAACCATGTAAACTGAGACTGTGCGTTCTTGAGGACTACCTGCACAAACGGCGTTTCCTCGTGTCCGGTTTCATGGAATGAGGTTCGCAGTATTGGTTCCTGACGTACGAGCGATTCCCAGGCATACTGTATCTGCGACAACTCTACACGGCTGCACTTGAAGGTAAACGTTGGCATGAAGAGTTTATGATTCGAGCTCTTCCAGCAATCAATCATGTACAGCTGCCCCGCTGTAGCGGGATAGACCACTTCGATTAGATCTTGGGATATTCCATCAAGACACTTGGCCATATTCAGCGCTTCCATTGCCTTGCGTAAAATGGTACTGGCATCAATCGATGGCTTAGCAGTTACATTGCCGTTCACGGGCTGAGCTGCCACCGCCATTCGTTCGATTGTAGCCTCCCTGAGGATATCAGCAACGTTCAAGAAGATGCCTTCCTTCCGGAGATCTGAGGCGAGCCGGATGGCGCTGATGGAATCAAGTCCAAGGTGAAAGATAGTCTGGGTGCGTTGAATTTCTATTTCTGGGAGACCGCAAACTTTGGATAAAATCCTTCTTATCTGTAATTCCGCAGCGGTCCATTCACCTCGTTGACTTTCAATTGCGTACTGCTGCTTATTGTCCAGGGACCCAAAAATGGCCTGTAGCTTTTCTCTGTCAATGCTGTGACCCTTGAGCGGAATGGTATCAATGTTGATGACGTATGAAGGTAATGCCTGGTAAGGCAGGATCCTCTTTGCATAGGCGATAACTGTAGGAATTGCGGTCGCAGCCTGGGTTCCAGACACGAATACAACCAGGAAGCTCCTACCGGATTCATTGGCGATAATAGCTGCGCAACCATCTATGCCACCTGAATGTTTGTTTACCGCAGCTGCAATTCCGTCTAAGTCTATGCGAACACCATTCAACACCCGCTGTAACTGGCGTCGAACCACTGGTGTGTTTCCAATTATCAACCCATCCGGTGTATGGGTTAAGGTTGGGTGTTCTGGATTCCGAACAACGTGAGCGAGTAGCGCATCCAAATGCCCAAGAAGGCCATCTGATTCGTCGGCACTAAAGACTGTAGACTTGCATGCATTTCGCCATGCAATCGTTTCTCCACTCCGTTCCATTTCCACGGCAATGTTGTACTGCACCCAGTTAGACGCGCGAGAACAATTACGAATGGAAGATAGAATGCATACCTCGACATCAGAAGATCCTCCAACAGATTCGTACAGCTGCTTCTCACCACTTCCAGAAGTCTGGGATCGTTGATACAGAAAGATAGTGTCAAATAGCCTCGTACCCCCAGTGTTAACAAGCTTCTGAATGTCTCGTAAAGGTGTATGTTGGTATTTCAACGTCGCAGATCCATTCTCTTGCACATACAAGAGCATTTCGCGATAAGAACCATGAAGGATCACTCTCACAGGGACAGTATTCATCGCTGGGAACATGATCTCATCCGCCTGATCAAAATCGCGCCCTGACAGCACACTTCCAAACACGACATCTGTCTCACCATGATAATGTGCCAAGAGTAGCGCCCAGCAGGTTTGTCCGAGTGATTGAACTGTAGCTCCAACTTTCTTGCAGAAGGTCTGTACTTCTGAATATGATACTGCGGAAATTCTTTCCGAGCGATGAGTTTTACTGGGCTGTGTGAATGCAGATGTTGGGAATTGAGACGGAACGACGCAGTCGAGTATATGTTTCCAGAATCTTTGGGACTCTTCAGCATCGTTGTTGACGATGTTGTCAACTAGCAATCGAGGTGAAGGCCGAGGAGTGAAGGAACCGAAGTAGGCTAGTCTCAAGTCTGTATGCAAAAGACCAATTGACCAGCCATCGTACAGGGCATGTGATATAGAGAGGACGAGATGAGTAGAATGTGGTGCCTTCAGAAGCGTGACATACACCGGTGGTTCTCCCAGTATGTCTGCTTGTTTTCTTATCCTTTCCATAATCGCGTCGATAGTAGGAACTACCACACCTTCTGTCGACACCTCGACCTCGTTCCAATAGAAATCAGAGGAGCGATGGATTATCTGAGCGTACGTCTGCCCAATATCCAGGTCCTCGAGGGACACAAATGACGTCCGGAGGATATCATTACTTTCCACTACAATCTCCCACGCTTTTCGGAGTCGGTTCAGATCTACCCAAGCTTCGAGCTTAAGAACATCGTGGTTGAAGTAGAGGCTATACTCCGACGCCAAAGTCTCAGCAACCATAGCTTCCTGAAGCGGCGTGGTGGGGTACACGGCTGCAACATTCTCTAGTCCTGTGAGGCTCTGTCGCACTCTGTGTTCAAATTCAGTTAGTTTGTCAACACCCGCGTGGTGTGCTGGTTGGACTCCTGTATTCATGATTTTGTGCATCTTCCGGATGGTAGTGTTGCGCATAATTGCGCTGACTGATAGTCTGATATCATGTTGTCGGAGCCTAGAGGAAAGTTTAATGGCTTCGATGCTGTCAAGACCAAGCTCGAGAATAGATGAATCTGCGTTGATATCGATTTCCTCAACTTCAGCCAACCCCGCGATAGTTTTCCTAAGAATTACTGCTTGCCCGTCCCACACAAAATCCCCATCCCGAGTGCCTGGATTACGGCAAATTCCATTCATTAATTCTGCCTCCGAAGTTGCGGCAGGCTGGACCAATGGCTTGCTCGTGGGGTTCTCCAGTATAGTTCGGATATTGGCGGCGACGCTCCGCAGGGTATCGGAAACCTTCTCCCTAGAGAGCTCTGCCTTTGCTACTATTGTCAATGTAACTTCTCCTGAAGAACTTTGCGCAACTTCAAGAGCTAGTTGATACTACCGAACGTCAGCTAACTCAATCCTCTCACAACCACAGGAATCTCTCACATCTGCCACCACGGTGCCAGGGCAAATCTTCCACAAATTTGTTGATTTCTCATCATCAGCCGCCTCCTTCTGGAACGTGAACAAAGTATCGAACAGTGGCTGTTCCGAAGTTCTTCGAAGCCATTTATGTATGAATCTTAATGGGGTGTGGTGGAATGGCAAAGATTCTGAGTTGTACTTGTGAATGACTTTAACCAACGCCTCCCATGAAACCGCGCCACCAACGTCGAACGAGCCGGGAATTGTGTTAAACGTAGGACCAATAACTTCTTCAATATTATCAATGGGAAGGCTTCGTCCGGAGACAACAAGTCCGAGTGTGACTGTAGGGCCGCCGTAAACCGCGAGAACTGATGCCCACGCTGCTTGGAATATTGATTGAGGCGTACACTGGAGTTGCTTACAGATCTGATCTAGTCTACTACTAGCGAAATCTAGCTTCAGCTCTTCAGAATAGTCGTCGGATACCCCAGCCTCCGGTGGAGAGCGAAGTTGATCAAGTCGCAAAGGCTTGGAAGAATTTAGGTTTTCTTTCCAGAATTTTTGTGCCTCTTTGAGATCCGTACTCAGCAAATGCGTCGCCACATCTCCAAACTGTAACCGTCTTGGACTAAACTCTCCAAAGTAAACACGCTGAAGGTAGTTCAGGACCAACGATAAACTGTTTCCATCATATAAAGCATGGAAGATATTTAGCGTCAGGATGCATCTTGTGGGGGTGTGGATACACAAGATAGACACTGGTGGATAATGCAGATTTCTGTTGCGGCCAACGCTTCGCACCAACCCTTGACTAACTTCGTCCTGGAAACCCTCATTATTGATATCAACTTCCTCCCAGAGAATCGGCGCCCGTTTGAGGACGACCTGTGCGTATCCGTCCGGCGTCTCGCAGAAACAAGTTCGTAGCATATCGATAGATTGAGCGACCGTCTTCCACGCGTCATGGAGCTTTCCAACGTCGGTTGATGCATCCAATACCATAGGGAAAGAGTTGAAGTACAGCGGCGTCTCCGAGTCGAGGAACCTCGCAATCATCCCTTCTTGAAGAGAGGTGCATGGGAAAATTCTTTGGATATCCTCCGCTTGCAACCTCAAGGTCTCTGTAACCATGAAAGAATTCTTATTCACAAAGGCAGCAATCTGCTGTCGTGCAGCCTCAAGCCTAGCAAATTCTCCATCCAGATATCCCGCCTCTTTCACCAACGCACTAGCCATCTGTGAAAGTGCAGGGTTCTGCATTACTAGTGACGGTGTTGCTGCAGCAAATCCACTCTTCTTTAGCTTTCGTGCTAATCCAACAACAGAGACTGAATCCAATCCCAACTCGAATATGGTCGATGAACGGCTAATCTCGGAGCTCTCTAGCTTCGTCACATCTACCAGCACGGAACGCAGATGCTGTTCAACATCACTCCATTCGACGGTGTCGTCGTCGCGCTTTGCAAGGTGCTGCAGTACCTCCAGCGTAGTATCCTGATACAACACTTTCAAAGCTTTGTTGTCCACTTTGTTGTTCACTGAAAGTGGCATGTATGAAACTGGTAGGAAATGTGTCGGGACCATATATACCGGGAGTTTCGACCTACAAGCAGCGACAAGCTTCGATATCAACTGCAAATGAATTGTCTCGGTGAGAACCATAGGGTTTGACCGTTTGTTTGAGGGCTCGGAACCGGCAACAACGAAGGACACAAGCTGATCCTTCTGCTGCTTCGGATGTCTCAGAACGAGCGTTGCCACAGCTTCCACAGATGCATCTGCCTTCTTCACAACTTGATTAATCTCTCCAATTTCCAGTCGCTGCCCACGAAGCTTGACTTGGTCATCCGCACGCCCAGCAAAATCGAAAGTCCCGTCATAAAGAATCCGCACCAAGTCACCTGTGCGGTAGATCTTTTCATTGTACTTCTCTAGGATCGGAAACGCCTTTTTCGTAAGCTCTGGACGGTTCAGGTAGCCACGTCCAACCAGCTTTCCGGCTGCACATAGTTCGCCAATCGCTCCTCTAGGCACTGGTTTATCTGTCCCGGGGGCAAGCACATATGTGCCGACATTATCGAACTGGGGGCCAATGTTGGATGGCTTTCCGTTTGCAGGAACGCGGGGATACATCGTCATTCCAATAGTCACTTCAGTAGGCCCATAACTACACCAATATTGTCAGCGTATATTCGCATTTCATTGAAAAGGCGCATACCCATTATAAATTGCTCCAGTCTCGCCCCACATATCCAAGATTTCCTGCTTCAATGCTTCACCGCCAGTAATAAAAACGCCTCTGCAAAGATTCGGTACATCCTCCGGCCTCAGCAACGCAGCCAAACTGGGCGTCAAGTCCAAATGTGTAATCCCAAGCTTATGGATAGTTCCCGCCAAATCTTGGAATATTAAATCCCTTGGCGCAGATGTAACACACATACCAACGCTCCAACTCCAAAACTGTTCCAGCACGCTAACATCGAAATGAAACGACGCAAACTGAAGGAACTTCGATTCAGAGTCCCAATGGGGCGAGAAAAGGCGTTGGAACGAATACATTGCTTGAACTGCATTCTCATGGGTAAGTTCGCAACCCTTCGGAGCTCCGGTTGTTCCAGAGGTGTAGAGACAGTAAGAGAGGTTGTCCGGCGTGAGATCGTTAACGACAGGGGTTGTTGAAGACGCCTTTTTAATGCTGGAATCACTCTCGGCAGAGATAACCTTGACTTTGACCGCAGCCTGGAGCTCGGAAGCGTACTTATTCATTGTGAGAACCATGACTGCACTCGAGTCCTCGATAATGAAAGACTTGCGGTCAATTGGTGCGCTATAGTCAATTGCAACATACGCACACCCTGCTTTTAAGATCCCCAAGATTGAAAACGAAGCCTCAGGGCATTTCTCAAAAGAGATGGCAACTATGCGTCCCGTGGTGGCTCCGTTGTTGAGTAGGAAATTGGCGATCTTATTTCCCTCCGCATCGAGCTGAGCATAAGTCCATGTTTGCTTCGTAACCTTGTCGCCGTCAATTGCAGTGATGAACTCAAAAGCTACCTTATCCGGGCACAGCTGCTTGTGCCTTTCAACGAACTCGTGCAATAGCGCAACATCACCTGGAATTTCTTCGACATTCGCAGGTGTGATTGACAAGAGTTCAGAGGGAATACTAGAAAGTTCTGTAGAACTGCGATCTGGGTTATCTAGGATATCAATCAGAGCAGCGTCAAATTGTCGGATTAAGAAATCTGTTTGCTCCACAGGAATATGGTTATCCCTCACAGTAGCGCGGATCAACAGATGATCCTCCGATGCGGGCTCAATCTCCAACGAAAGCGTATAATCAACGGATGCATCTTCCTCCGCAATATTCCACGGCAATGCCTTTTTTCCACTTTCATCCGTCTTCTGATAAACGAAGATTGAATCAAAAAAGCTTTCCTCTGGATGTTCAAACCACCTCTGTATCGACTTTAGTGGCGTATGTTGATGCTTCAGTGTTCTTGTGTTGCTGGCTTGAATTTCGAGTGCCAGCTCATGATTGGTCTTGTCGGCGAGAACACATAGTGAAGGAAGGGTGACCAAGCAGGGAAACACAACATCGGATGCATCACTCAGCCCCATCCGCCCGGAAAATACAACCCCCACAGTTACAGCGGTTTCTCCAGTGTAAGAAGACAAAACTCTTGCCCATGCTGCTTGACCAATGGAATGCAGCGAAACACCCCTTCTTTGACAGGCTGATTCGATATCGGAGAGTTTCCACGACGAATGTAGTTCCTTTACATGGTAGGTTGTGCTAGTAATTCTGGTAGGGCATAAGTTGGGGAGGCGGCAGATGTTGCTTCCTTTGAGCTGTTTGAGCCAGAAATCGCGGTCGCTACTCACAGTCGGTTGGTTGAGCGTGTGCTTAATAATATCTTCCAAAACTGTGCTAAATTGCGGATGTCTACGGGTCTGTGAGCAAAGGTATTGCGCTACAGCGTCTTGAAAGATAACCTGAAGGGATGTTGCATCGTATAACGCATGATGGCCCGAGAAAAGCAGGTAGCTATCTTCTGACGCAGTTTTGAAGAATACAATCTGCCATGGTGGTAGGTAGAGCTTTTCGAGTGCCAGTGACGCTGCATGCAGCTTCTGTTTGTCGACGAAACTACGGAAGTCAGATACCTCGTAGACCGCGTGCCATGGTAACTGGATATGTTCTCGACGGTATGTGACAGTGGCAAAAGAATGGACATCATCATCGATCTCCACAAATCCAGACCGAAGAATATCTAATGCGGTAAATACCGAGTTCCATGCAGCCTTAAGTTTCTGCTCGTCAACATCCGAGGGGAGTTTCAAAAGCGTATGATTAAAGTATAGCTTTCCGTTCGACCTAAGGAACTGAGAAAGCATGCCCTCTTGTACCGCCGTGCACGGGAACACGCCTGAAATCGATTCGACATCGATGTTGTGCTCCGCTTTAATGATAGGCAGAAAACTCCTTTCAAATTCGGAAATGAAGTTGGATTTCTTCTTGGGCCCATCTTGCTCTGAATTTTCTGATACTAAGTCGGAAAGAAGTCCGATTGAAGGACGCTATACTAGCGGTTAGTCAGAACCAAGCGTGTGAGTATCTAGGGTGGCTAACCTCCAAAATATCAATAACCGATATCCTCACTCCCAACCGGTTCAACCTCGACGCAACCTGTGAGGCACTAATACTGTCCAAACCAATTTCATAGATAGTCGAAGATTTATGAATCTGTTCCATTGGAACCTGCGAGATCTCTGAGAAGACCCGTCTAATATCCTGTTCTCGGTCAGTCCACAACTCATCGCTGCCACTCACATCTGCATGAGAAAATGACTCAATGCCCTGCATCTGGAACAGAACTCCTAGGGATTTCTTGTCGACCTTTCCGGCGGCTGACAATGGTATGTGGTCAACGACTAGAATAACGCCTGGGATCATGTATCGTGGCAGCATTTTCTGCGTGTACCTTCGAGCTATGGCAACTATATCGTCGCGAGAAGTAACAATCGGTAGATTACTTCCATGTTGTTTTCGACCCTCAAGCGCAAGGAATGCTACGAGTTGCTCCTTTGATCCAGCGGAATGCTTCAACACGATAGTAGTAGTTTCTTTGACGTTTTCGTGTGATTCCTTCAAGATCGTGTTTATCTCGCCGAGCTCGACTCGTAGTCCTCGAATCTTCACCTGGTCGTCTGCACGACCAATGAATTCGAAAGTTCCATCCGCTAATTGTCTTACTATATCTCCAGTCTTGTAAAGAAGATCGCCGTGGAAGGATATGAACCGGGACTTCGTAAGTTCGGGGTTGTTGTGATACTCCCTTGCCACCTGTGAGCCACCAATACACAATTCTCCGCTCCCTAAGACCGGGATAACGTTATTCCCATCCTTGTCCAAAACTACAAAGCTGGTCGTCTCAAACGGTCTTCCGATATTTGTAGCTTTTTTATTGGAAGATACCTCCGTGATGGTACAACACATCGCAGCCTCTGTAGGCCCATAGGAGTTAACACATCTTCCTTCCCAATCGCTTACTAATTTCTGTGGCATCGCCTCTCCAATACAATAGAGTAGTTTCACACCTGGTAGCTGCGTTGCATTAAGTGTGGATGCAACTGTTGGTGTCAAATCTAGCATCGAGATATCAAGACGATTTATCGTTGCCTCCAGCTCCCCAAGCAAATATTTTCGTGCTGCAGAGCATAGCGTGAACCCATAGCTCCAAGCCATGAAGATGTCGTAGTAACACATGTCAAATGTCGTAGCTGCAAATTGCAGTAATCGCGATCCTTTATTCCAGCAAATTAGGGTTTTTGAAGCCTGGAAAGTTTGGACTGCATTGCGGTGCTCTATCGAGACAGCTTTCGGGAGTCCAGTGGATCCGGAGGTGTAGATTCTGTAGGCAAGGGAGCAGGGTGTCAGTTCAGATACAGAGGGATTTGATGCGTTAATTTGTGAGTCTTGTGATAGGAGTTGTTGAACGTTGATAATCTTCACATCCAGATCATACTCTACATCACTCGATCCAACAAGAATCATTTTTGCCAGAAGTTCTCGAATCATAAACTCTCTTCTGTTTGACGGGAGACTTGGATCGATGGGTGTGAACGCGCATCCTGCTTTCAAAACGGCAATGACGCAGATATAGAATAGCGGAGACTTGTCGATACAGAGCGGGATTGCTTCATCCCTGCCAACACCGAGTGAGAGGAGGTGATTGGCGATCTTGTTTGCACGCATATTGATCTCTCCGAAGGTCAGGCTTGTAATTGAGCCATGCTCTTCTAGATACTCAAATGCAATGCGATCGGGGAATTCGTGAGCATTGCGCTCAAACTCGGAATGTAGAAGGCCTTGATTGGTGGATTCGAGCACAGTGGGGTTCTTGTTTGCCACTGAGAGTAACGAGGGATCAAATTCCGAGAAGTCGAGTGCGAGCCCTTCTGTGTTATCGAGGGCAGAAGATATTGCGGAATCAAGTTGCCGCAGAAGAACGTCGATATGATCGCCCAGTACCACGTCACTATATGCAACCTCCTGTCAACAGAGTGGCCCCGGCCGAACGGGAAGCGCTGCAACTTACCAGCGGAAGTGCATAACAATTTCCAAAGAATTCTTATTGAGGTTAGGTATCAGTTCTACAACCACCGAAAACTAGCCGGAAAATTACATCAGTAAGAGCAACACACTGAGGAGCGCAAACACTCACATCCATCTCGCCACGATCCTCTACCTCTTCCCATAAGTCGTCCAATGTATTCTCGCGGGCATGCTGCAAGATAAACAGAGTATCAAACAGTGCTCTTCCTTCGGTCTTAAGAGCCGTCATAATCCTCCTCAATGGTGTCAATTGGAAGGGAATAATTTCGGTGTTGAGCTCTTGCAGCATCCCCATGACTGCACGAGTAGTAGTTCCATTCGAAATATTCACCCGCAGTGGTACCGTATTAAAGCAAGGCGCAATTATGGTATCAACCCCATCAACGGGGATTGTGCGGCCGCTGACTACGTTTCCAAAGCAGAGGTCGGATTCTCCAGTAAAGACTGACAGAAGCCGGGCCCATGCACTTTGTCCCAAAGTTAGAAGTGAGATGGACAACTCTCTGCACCTATCGTTGATTGCGTTTAGCTCTTTGGTACAAGTCAATCGTTGTGACGCCATTCTTGTGAGATGTTTCCGTGCTGCACTAGACTTGCCGGTCAGGTCTGGAAACGTCGTTGATTCTAGCCCGGCGAGAAGATTCTTCCAGAAGTCATCTGCTTTGGCCAGATCAAGGCTTTCCATGTACTGGAAGTAGGGATCAAAGGCAGTTGCCTGGGAAAACTTATAATCAACTTCGACGCAGGCACGCTTAACGTTCTCTAGTAATAAATCCATGGCGAAGCCATCATAAAGCGAGTGATGGAATGACATGACGAGCATCAACTTTGCGGGAGATATGAACGTTCCGAACGAATATGGTGGCCGGGTGATCTCCATCGCCGTTGAAATCTCAGAAATGTGTGCTTCGATTGCAGTTGCAAACTCTGCTCCAGAATCAAGCTTATACTCCTTCCACTGCAATTGATTTTCCTTGACTACAATTTGTGCGAAAGCATGCTTGTGATGCGAAGTAACGGCAAAACAAGTTCTCATGATATCGTAGGCCTTAACTGCTCCCTCCCACCCTGCACGGAGGCGTTGATGATCAATCTTCAGATTGAGAATTGTGTGATTATAGTAAGTTCGTGGATCTGCGCCCTTCTTTATACTCAGAGTCGCTTCCTGTAAGGGCGTACAGGGCAAAATCTTGAGGATATTCTCGGAGAATTGCAACTGCTCCGTCACAGATTCTCGTACAGACGCTGCGAATTCTGCCAACGCCGTAACACCAACCTGCTCGCTACCCAGGTGGCTTTGGTCTTCTTGTAGTAGGGCACGTGCCAATGCGGACAGTGTGTGATTCTTCATGATTTGGGATACATCCAATCTCCGAAGTCCCGCATTTCTGAGTTTGCTTGATAGACGGATCGCGGAAATTGAGTCCAACCCCAGTTTAAATATAGAAGTGCTTCGCTCAATGCTTCCGGAGTCAACGTGAGCGACATCTGCCACTATTCCCGCAACGACACGCTCGATATCTGTCCATTCCCCGCCTTCACTCTCTGTAGTCCCGCCATCAGAGAATTTCTCCAAAGTCTTGTTGTCAAGACCCAGGAACGTCTGCTCAAGTAGCCTCTTATCTGTCTTCCCCTGAGATGTCATCGGGATTTTAGTAACTGTAATAATTGCATTGGGGACCATATAGACAGGAACATATTCAGCAAGGTTCTTAAAGAGCATTGCAATCGTGGCTCGGACCGCATCCACCTCCACAGCATTGAACTCAACCCCTTGGTGGGTATTCAGGACGATGAATGAAACTAGCTGCGGATTATTATCTTTCTTAATCACCATTGTTATTGAGTCGACGACGGCGTTTCTATCTCTGAGCAGTACCGAGTTGATCTCGCCTAGCTCAATCCTGTTTCCGCGGATTTTGACCTGGTCGTCTTGTCGCCCAATGAACATAATGTCATCGTTCGGTAGCAGCCTTCCAATATCCCCAGATTTGTATATTCTGCCAAATTTGGGATGGGTGACGAATTTCTGTGCAGTTAGTTCTTCCATGTTGAGATAACCACGACATACTTGTACACCACCGAAGCAAAGTTCGCCGACACCACCTCGGGGAACAAGGACTAATTCCTCCTCATCAGCGGCAATGACAAATGCGGAAGTATTCTTAAAAGGAGTCCCAATATTCGAGATATCATACGTCTTTTGCACACGTGGGTTGACGGTACAAATATTCGTCGTCTCACTTGGGCCGTATCCTTGGAATAGACCGCGACCAGCCCAGTCGTTGAATACCTTCTTGGTAACAGCTTCACCAGACGTAACCAGGAACTTCACATTGGGGACGTTATCCGGCTTCATCAACGCCGCCACGGTTGGTGTCATAGACAGATGCGTCACCGCCATCGCGTTCACTGCAGCTTCCATATCGCGGAGAAGAATGTCCTTAGTTGCCGAGCAAAGAACCATGCCTCTATGCCAGGTGAAGAAGATCTCAAAGACAGAAACGTCGAAGGCAATATTGCAGAATTGAAGCATCCTCTCCCCGATTGCTGTCGGATACAGATCTGCAAGAACGTCGAGATTCCCTACAACTTGTTCGTGTTCAACCAAGACCCCCTTAGGTACCCCTGTACTCCCAGATGTGAAGACGGCATATGCGAGTGTCCTCGACAGTGCCATGATTCCGAGATTGTCATCGTTGAACTCTGATAGATCGATCATATTGATATCGATTATATCCACGCCTTCAACCACGCCAATTCTCTGCATAATATCCTGCGTAGATAGCAATATCTTCACCCCAGAATTCTGTAGGATTTGCTTGACTCGCTCGGTCGGAGTTTCCGCCGTCAACGGGAGATATCCAGCCCCGGCCTTCACCGTCGCGAGAATCGAAACGTAGCAGAGAACAGATTTTTCCATACAGACCGCAACCAATTCGTCGGGTAGAGTATCTCGTTGAACTAGTACACGAGCAAGCCTATTGGCGGACGAATTCAGTTCAGAGTAAGTTATTTGCTCAATCTCTGCCTTCCCATCACGGATATCAGATGTCATCTCCAGCGCTATAGCCTCAGGGTACTTTGCTGCTGTATCCTCGAATACCGTAGAGAGAGTCCTGGTTGAGTCCTTGGGGAATAGAGTTGGATATGGGTTTGCGATAGAGAGTGCATCCTCCACCTCCAGATCCGTCAGGAGAGTCTTCACGATGCGATTGGAATCAAGTACAATGCCCCGAATCAAACAATCCATCTGTTGCAGGAAGATAGAAATTTGATTCGCTGGGAATATCTCGTCCTTGTATGTAGACCGGAGCCGTACGTCGCCGCCCACAGGTTCGGCCTCGATCAATAATGAGAACTAATATAATGAATCAGCTTTTTTCGATCAGTTCAAAAATAAAATGTTTAGCACTAACCTCCAGGTTGTCCTTATTCTCAATAATTCTAAACGCATCGCCGTCCTTTTCATTCGCAGTTTGCTGCCATATTATCAAAGTATCAAACCAGCCATCAATGCCACACTCTTTCCTGATCTCTCGCAGCCCAAGTTCGGTACGTTCCAGCAATTTCTGGTTAAACGCATGAATTTCCTTGACCAAACTACTAACTTTAGTATGGAGTCCAACTTGTACCCTAATCGGTAGAGTAAGAATTGTCGGTCCCACAACATCCTCAATGCCATCCACGGGCACAGTGCGACCAGAGGCAACGGTTCCAAATACAATATCCTTCTTTCCAACGTATGAACTCAATATATACGCCCACGCAGTCTGAACTAAGACTTGCGGTGATACTCCGGAATTTTTGGCAGCACTCTCGAGACCCGAACGTGATGTTGACAAACGAATATCCTGAATGGATACTCCCAGCTTAACATCGCTATGACCATGGAATCTGGGTAGTCTTGTCTCCCCAGCATCCTCAAGAGTCGAACGCCAGAATTCTTTTGTAGACTTAATTAGTGCAGGAGAGCGAGCAAATTCCCATCGTACGACGTGGCGGTACTGGGGTCTAACTATTGGTAGTTGTTTTCCAGCGAGCAAAATCTGAAAATCGGAGAGAATGTTTTCCCAAGACCATCCATCATATAGCGCATGATGAATATAGATGCCTAACTTCTTATCACCGTTTTCGCTAACGAGCAAATCCGTAGTGAAGGGAGGTTCCAACATATCATCGAGTGAAATCCGCCAGTTTGGTTCGAAGGATTCCACCATTCTGAATTGATGGCTTCGTGAAGACTTCCAGATTAGTTGCGCGAAACCTTCTTCTACAACAAAGAAGCCCGTTCTCAGGATTTCGTTCTGTTGGATGAGAGCGCGGAGTGATGTCTCTACTTCATTGATTTGTACGGTAGAGGGAAGTTCTAGGAGTATCCAGTTGCAGTAGGCGCTAGCGTTTCTTGCTGTCTCTGCAATCATAGACTCTTGTAATGAAGTGCAGGGGATTATGTCTTGGATATCGTCAATCAGTGACGAAGGTATCCTCATAAAACCAGCTTTGCGGACAGCGCTGAAACGCTTCTGCACTATTTCGCTCTCGGTGGAAGGTGTGGCGCGCGGTGTAATTGCTGCGGAAGCAATACCAGCTACGGTATCAGATTTTATAATATCCATTACTTCCACCATGAGTCCTTTAGCTCGGATCCGTGATGCAAGTCTGATAGCTTGTATAGAATCTAACCCCATGGAGACCAAGCTACCGTCCTTCGTTGGCAACCTTTCCAAGAGTCCTTCAACAGCGCGGGCGACAGTCCATTCCGTTTCGTTCAACTCCTGCTCCTCCAGACCTTCCTGGGCGTGAACACTCTCAGAATATTCCTTATCCAGACGCTTTCGATTCGCTTTACCACTCGGAAGTCGAGGCAAATCTTCATAGATAACAACGTCCGAAGGCACCATAAATCCTGGTAGCCACTGCCGACAAACCTTCTTGACTGTGTCGCGATCTAAAGGGCCATTGGGAGCAGATACATACACAACTAGACTCCCACCTACAACTGACGCAACGGCTGATTTCACATCTGGCGTCTTTAACACAGCTTCCTCGATCTCACCAAGCTCAACACGCTGTCCACGAAGCTTAATCTGGCCAGAGGATACCCGACCCAGACATTCGATGCTTCCAGAAGGTAAAATTCTGGCGCGGTCGCCCGTGCAATAGAGGCGGCCCCAGCGGGGAGAGTCGATGAATGCGGCGCTCGTCAGGTCCGGTCGGTTTAGATACCCATCTGCCAGCTGCCACCCGCCAACGGCCAGTTCACCCACCCATCCAACAGGGAGAACTTCTACGTCCTTCTCCTGAACTGTGGTTTGTGGGGTTATAACGAAGGCGGAAACAGTGTCCAATGGGATTCCAATATCGCCGACTTTGGCGCCCTTCCGGAAGTTTGTAGAGAGGGTACAGTGAATGGCGGCTTCCGTAGGACCGTACATACCATGAAGCACTCCATCTCCAAACTCATCCACGAGATGCCGTGTCAACATCTCGCCGATTGTGAGAAGGACCTTCAGCCCGGGAACCGCCTTTTTCTGAACAAGTAGCTCACCGGCAACGGTAGGCGTCAACTCCGCAGCATCTATCTTCAACTCGTTGATTGCCTTGGGCAAGTCCGCCAGAAGCCGTCCTCGATCGCAGCCGACAAGCGTGCAGCCCCGGAACAACGGGAAGAATATATCGAATACAGAAACATCAAAGGTTGGAGCGGCAAATTGTAAGAAACGGCGGAATTGCGGAATGTGTTTATTGTGCGCCAAAAGACTTTGTGTGGCTGCCGAGTGAGATACAGTGACCCCCTTTGGTTTTCCAGTAGATCCGGATGTGTACATGATATACGCAGGGTCCGACGGCGACACCGATTGTGATAGATTCGCTACAGACCCTTCAGAAGGATCTTGTTGGTCTTGTTTTATCAGGCAATCGTCATAGATGATCACCTCTGGTGCGTTTGGCCAATCAAACTTCCCCCTAAATTCTGAATTGGTAATGATGGCTCCAGCATCGACATCTTCGACCACAAATTGTATTCTCTCTTTAGGCGCATCAAGATTCAACGGCACAAAAGCTGCACCAGCCTTCAATATTGAGAGTAAAGCCACATAAAGAGAACAGGATTGAGGGAGCAGGATGGGTACCGTTTTCCTCCCGACAGTCCGATCCAACACACTGGAGATTTTTCCTGCAAACACGTCAGAAAATGTATGCAACGATGCATACGAAATTTCTGTCCTTGTTCCATCCGCGTTGAGAAAGTCAATTGCATTGGTTCCTTCATGTGTAGGGGGACCGATGAGATCATGCAATAAAGAAGGACCAGCAATCATGACTGGGTAAGGATTCAATATAGACAAATTTAATGTTGCGCTTGTGTTCCTATCTAGTGAGGAAATGCAAGTGTTGTCGTGGTGGGTATTTGGCCTCGACTCCGCAGAAAATGGCGGCACCGGACTGCTGGGGTTTGTAGGCAAAGAAGTTACAATGTGGTGCAGTTGCCCGGCAATATTGCACAGCTGTTTGAGCGGGATTACAACTCTAGATGCGGTCAAACATGCACTCAAAGCTCCAAGATCTGCCTGCAAACACAATTGCGCACGTTTATGCGGCGGTTCCTACTCTTATCGTTAGTCGCCCTATTCAATATTATACTGCGGCACGTCACACCCTGCGTACCTGGTTGAAGTATATCGCGGTATGTTTCGACGTCTCTTCTTTGTTGATGATTGCTCCAACATCTTCTACAGCATCGTTTTCAAAGTCTACGCACACCGCTTTCTCATCATTGACCTCAAAGATTATTCTATCTGAGGCTGTATAACCACGCATCAAAATAGCCCATGACAATATCACAGTCCGTTCCTCGACGCCTGCTGGCAACTGAAAAGTTGTCTCGGAGATGTCAGTCGAAGCTTGAGGAGTCGGTTCACGGTAAATGTCGTTGTACAGATTCGGCAAGATAGTGTAGCGATAGACCGGCGAACCGGGAGTGTTGCTAATGTTTGGCGCCGCCGTCATGACGTATTGCGTAGTAGATATAGGTGTTCGGGGTCTTCGCGAGGGCAATATTTGAAGATGGAACACGCGCGCCGCAGAGGTGTAGTTATCGAGCGTTGCTATTACCCCGCGAAAAACAGGGCTTATCGATAGAAGTCAAACAGCGTATCAACGCAGGATGGCGCAAGCACTTAAGTAGCAGCGTTTGTCTGTCTGTCTGTCTTTTAAGCGGATTCCAAACATGCAGTGTTAAGAATCAGTTGACCCATGCCAGTGGCTTGAACCGGTAGCATTCAAAGGGCGGCGGGGCAAGGGAAGACGCGAAGGACAAAAAGCAAATAAGAGTTGAGGTCGTTAGCTACGCGAGCAAGTTCCCTTCCATTCAGGCCGTCATTGAAGCTAGTGATCCCGTCCAGGACTAACCCTCAATACGGCCAAAGAATACTTTTGGTTTCTTTCTCTCTTCCGAGACCTCAAGAACCCGAACATCACCCAGCAGCCCTCTTCTCTTCAGGAAGGAGAACATGGAAGGGGGTTTCCGGTTGCTGTGGGCCGTTTATCTGATCTCGAGATTGGACAAATGCGGGGTGACCACGAACAATGTATAATGTACGATGAACCGTTAGACGGAAGGATGGAACAACCGAAAGCAGGTGGTACGAGCCGGGTTTGCAAGGTTTGTGCATAGTACGGAAAAGACGACGGCAAAGATGTATTAAGCGTTTTTTGGATGATGTAGAGATGATATTGAGATGAGGTTTTGGATGAATGCATGCAGGTCCGATGATTGATTAGACAAGGGTCATCTCATCAGATAACAGTATCTAGGCACTTCAGCACATCACAACAACAAAGAAGAAAAGAAAGCTGTAGATTCTGCTTTCTTTTGCAAGTACTTTGCACCTACATTGCCAACTATAGCCAAAAATTTTCACCTTAATTCGTCTTCGGCAAGTCCCAGGGTTGCATATTTTCTTCTCGTCATTTCGCCATCTGATAGGCTAGCGTACTTGGCAGAGTTATCAGATCCTTGAATTCATCTAGGCTTCGGCAATACGAGTGAATATCACTTCTCCAGATAGCCTCTTCCAGTTCCTCGATGCGAGAGTTGCACAGCAAGCAAAACTCTTCATCTTAGTAGCCATGGCGCTCATGAGGTACGTTAACCACCATAGCATCAGTCAATAACGTCTTTGAATGTGCCACCAAAAAACTTTCTATCATCCCACAATTCGACATGAAGTTACCAGCGGTCCGTCAGGGTGCCAAGGAGTTTCGTCTGGAATCTTCACTTCTCTTGATGAGATCTTCTTCCGAATTCCGGCTTTATGATCTTGCTTAAAGGGTCTAGCAACATAGAATCCACCTCTCCTGGAGTTCGGTCCTCCCAACTGTGGAGTCGGGAGTTCTTGATTATAATGGACTTGGACTCCCGGAGATAAAAGTTTGGATGCCGACTTAAAGCCTGATCTGATGTCCTTGGAATGAACATAGCTACCTGAATGCGCCACTATGCACTACGGCGGCACAGTCCCCCCTCCCCCGCAGGCACCCCCGTCATTCTAGCTTTATGCGTGATGACTACTCATTCCCGATATCAGATCCTGAAACAATCAGATTCTTCCTCAGCGGCTAGCATTGTCTATGCGCTAGCACAATAGCCACATTCCAGAGGGCTAAACGCCGCTACATAATTAATCAGACAGCTCCCGAACGGAGACTAATTCAACATGAATCGACGTGTCTTTGCTGTTATGTACCGTACACTTCTGGTTTATTCCAGGAACTCAATGCTGCTCCAGGTCCAGCCCCAAGTATATCGGCATTGAGCAGGGTCTTGGTGGAATAACATACTTTTCATTGTATAGGCGATTGAATCAGATATTTGGGAAATCATCAATCACTTTCCAGTGCCCATCTGAAGGAGATGAATTGAAAAAAAAACGCTAGGACGACTGTTCGTCACTACAGTTACGTATTTCACCATACTCAGGGCGTGGACACCTTGGGGGATCACAGGCGAGTACGTATCAACTTGCCTTCGTGAGCAATTGTTAAAGAAGGGATATATATGGCTTGGCTTGCAGCTTCAACGTCTTGATGTATGACCTGCCTTGGTATAATCTACAGCCGGTCTACAGAGAACAAGTGCTAAACTATTGAATAGATATCGAACCGTTTAACCGCAGATACATAAATCGTGCAGTTAAAGAGCAATAAGAATGCAGACTTTTCCTACTGTGAACTACCTACTCCATTAACTCAACTAGAATCATGTTTGCTATAGCACCACCATCATGTTTCTAGTCATAACTATTAGATCAAAGATAATCACAAGATACTCGTCTAAGGTAACGGGATACTCGAAAAAGTCAACTACAGTAGCTGAAGGTATAGCTAATACCGTTGAGGTGGTTTAGGTCGAATATGCCGTAGGTAGCAGAAGGTGGCGTTATTCAATACGTGACTTTTGTTATATTACAGGGCTTGTGGCTTGAATACGGACGCTGGGCACATTTCTGGTATGACTACCTGGTGTCATTCTAGGAATAATTGACTGTTATTACATTAACTATGGGGAATATTATCCTCGCCATGTGATAGCCTAGAAGATTGCCAATGGCAGTGCCGGAGATATTGGTATCAGGCTTTCTTCCGACTCAGAGTTCGAGCCGAGTTCGAGCGAAACGGCACACCGCGAGGGAAACTGGAAGGCTATGCGCACTGCCGCGACCCTTGGTCGAGAAAAGGCTCTCGCTAATTTCTACTCCCGGGCTGTTGGCAAACCATATCAAGAAAGTTTGCGCTCCATCATACATGGAAACTTTTGGCCAAAATTTACACCAACTATTACATTCTACAACGTTTGTGGACCAATTTCCTCTCATCTGTTATCAACACCCCATGGGCCTAGCTGATTCGAGCTGCGAGACGCAGGTACTTTTTAGCCAATTATTGGGGTTCCAGGCAGGTCTGGGATAGATACTATATGTACTACAGTCTATCTACAGTTCTCCATCGTGCTGCCCGCATTAATATTTTCGGCGCCAGCCAGCGGCCAGATGGGTTTCCTCGCTCCGGAAGTCGCAAGAACAAAGACGGAATCAAAAAGTATATCTAGCCTCCTTCAACTCAACCAGGATATTCATAAATCCATGCCCCAAACGACCTAGGAGCCAAGCGGAAAACTCAAGCTCTGTAATGTGCGCTTCTTACAACTTACGTACGAGCCTCGGTTCTCAATAGTATCTCGCTCACTATTTTCGCTGGTAGTTTCGTCGCCTTCGTCGCTTCCTCAGAAGCTGGTAAATCCCCTATCATCTCGCTAATACGACCCTGCCTCGGGATGATACCGATATCTGCACATTGCGTGAGAACCGTGCCCGCCACTCTGTTGTATAGTACATATTGGAGGATCCATACCCTTCCCCGGCAGCATCGCATTCAACATCTTGTTACTGAGTGGAAGCAGGAGCAAAGAATCACGTTAGCAAGCGAGCTGGTCTGGGATCCACAGATTCTGTTGCTAAATGAGGTTACTAGCAGCTTGATATGTAGTTAAAAGGTTGTGCAGGCTGGTATTGCAGAGGCAACTATGGGACCTATCATATGGTACATAGGCTTGTGAGTGGGTTGGATGCGGATTGTACATATGTTCCTGAAGATGGACCGAGACGGTAGATGGTTTGCAACCGGCGCTTATGTGACTTTGGCAGCAATTTATGATCCAGGCTCTCGGAAGTATCGGACCGCAGCTGAAGCCTATTATGAAACTTTAAAAAACAAAGCACATCCCAATAAAACGCGGCCCATCACTATCTCATCACATGCAGCAAAATTTCCCCTCTGGTTCCATTACTAACGTGGGGGGTTGTGAAACACTGCACCTCGTGGGGACTCCTATAGTCATTCACCAATGTCATGTTTTACGATGCGTAGAGTTGGTAAGAAATTTAACGTTACACAATACAAGCGAAGTTTTTAGAACGACTGTACCTATTCTAGGCAAGGCAATAAAACTAGTCCATCTAGGCCAGAAGAGTTTTTCTCAAGCACGCACTCCGGGAAGTTGTGTCGAGATGTGTGGAATGCAGGTTTTATCAGATCAAATGAGGTGTGGTGGGAACAAGGTTATCAGATGGTGACGCATGTTGTTTCATTCCCCATGTCGAGGCAATAGAATCGACTCCTTCCTAAGATACGAACTCCGGCTACAGTTTTTTAGTCCGCTAATTTGGGCTCTACTCTAGCCTATATCCCCAACCGGAAACGTCCAACCTCATCACTAGAAAAATTGGTGCATATCTTCTAATGTGAAATCAGCGCCCGAAGCCGCGACAATCCAGAGGGTATGCAGTTGCAGCTAACACGGCAGATTTCCTGTACGACTCGAGCTCCAAAACTACTCTTCGGCTCCCAGCCGGAAAGATGTCAAACAATGAGCTTCCCTGTGGCTTTCGTGCGTATCTTTATTAGTGAGATATCAGGTAATGATTCCGAAGAACGGTAATTGCATCTAGGGCTTTTAAGCGCATGCATCGACAGTACTCTAGTAAAAATAGCAAAATGAATTAATTATGCGAGAACCACCATGCACGTAATTGATCCAGACACTGTCATCATGTCCTGTTTGTTCAATGCTTCTAGTCCCGCATTAGAAGCGCGAGAGTAACTCATTCCCGGCCAGGTCCGCAAGTAACTCGTTGTGCGGGTTGTGCCGATCTCCAATTAACCTCATCGGCCGCAAGCTAGAACTTCTGTACTCTACATGCATTGTCTGAAAGATATCATATAAGTGTCGATGATAATCGTTTCTCCATCTGAGGTTGCATTTCCTCAAAATCTAAAGCAATCCTGTTCAGGCGCCGGTTGAAACAACACAATGACAAAACATCATAAAACGTCACTCGACATATTCTGTATGCGCAAGGGTCGCTCAGCGTTCTGCAGTTTCTCACGGCACAAGGCGGGGTTCGGCAGGGTATGACGCCTTTCATGCTCAACGAATCAAAAGTTCTATCAGATTGCAATGCTCCAATTTTAGTAATCGGCCGAAATCTACCTATGCCGGCCCAAAGGCACATGTTTCTCCAAATTCAAACTTCATCGGTATGAATGTCCCGATATCGAAACTTTGTGGCTTCCTCACATTTTGAGTTTCCTTTTGTTACCATTTCTTCACGCGCGTGTTCTCCGCAGCGCGAGCTTTGAAATGCGCTTCTTTTAATTGGCTGAAAGTAATATCGTGGAAAGTTTGCTGCTGCTTGTATGAAAAGAAATTCGTCATACATATTGCGGAACGATCAGTTGGGGCTTTCTTTTGTTGCGGGCCGCCACGCTCATTCGAAAACCTCCTTCTTGATAATATACGCCGCTATAAAAATTCTATGGGCATGACGAACAGTACACCGAACGGATACCACGGCGGCAGCGCGGCGGAATACGGGAGCGACTCCAGCGTGCCAGAGAGGAACGGTTCTATGGCTGGCAGGGTGTACACCAATGGAGGCTTTGCTCACACCAGCTGCAGTGATATCGATGAGGAACAATACGACCTGATATGCATCGGTTTCGGGCCGGCGTCGTTGGCCATAGCCATTGCACTGCATGAGCAGTCGCAGCCAGCACGAGTATTGTTTCTGGAGCGACAGCCGGAGTTCGCCTGGCACTCGGGGATGCTCCTACCCGGGACGCGAATGCAGATATCGTTCATTAAGGACCTCGCAACGCTGCGTAACCCGCGGTCCGAGTTTACATTCGTAAACTATCTCCACTGCAAGAAGCGACTTGTGAGCTTTACGAACCTGGGAACGTTTTTGCCGCTGCGCGAGGAGTACAACGATTACATGTCCTGGTGTGCCGCGCATTTCGAGGATGTGGTGAGGTATGCCCAAGACGTCATCTCGGTTTCTCCGGTTTTCAGTATTCCCGACAATGGTGACGACGCCAAGCCGGTCAAGCGCTGGGAGGTGCTCTCAAAGTGTACCGTTACCGGGAAACCGTCGATACGTCGGGCAAAGAACGTAGTCATTGCTGTCGGCGGTCGCCCGGCGTTTCCACCCTCAATTGCCCCGGATCTGCCACATCGCCGGATTATACACTCTTCCCGCTATTCCGACTCAGTGCCGGAGCTCCTCGACGATCCATCCAAACAATACCGTATTGCTGTAGTCGGAGCTGGTCAGAGCTCCGCCGAAATTTTCAACGACCTGCATTTCAGGTATCCGGCATCAAAAACGTCGTTGTATATCCGACAACATGCGTTGAAACCCAGTGACGACAGTCCGTTTGTTAACGAGATTTTTAATCCGGATAGAGTAGACACCTTGTACTCTCTCACGCCCGAAGTCCGAGCAGCATCGATCCGAGAAGACAGCGCGACAAATTACAGTGTGGTCCGTTTGCCGCTGATCGAGAATCTCTACGACACGCTATACCACCAGCGGATGCGAGATCCGGACGAAAATAACTGGCAGCATCGCATCCATGCTTTGCAAGAGGTTGTGGGTATGGAGTGGGACCAGGATGACAAAGTCCGGCTGAAGCTGAGAAACACTCGTACCGGTGAGTTAGTGGATTCAGGGGATGACGCGTTCGATGCTGTAATATTTGGGACTGGGTATAGCAGAGATGTGCACCATACCATGCTGAAACCAGTTAAGAGCTTGATGAAAGATGGGTGTTGTAGTGTGGGGCGAGACTATAGGGTTGTATTTTGGGAGGGTGCAGTAGCAGAAGATGCGGCAATCTTTCTGCAAGGCTGCTGCGAAGCCACCCATGGCGTAGGTTCCCTCCGACTTAGGGTTGAGAATGAGAGGGCTAATGGTGCGTTTCTAGTTGAGCGATAGTTTGCTATCGATTTTGGCGGTGCGAGCCGGGGAGCTGGTAGACAGTATCTTTGGAGGAGACTTCCCAGTGGGAGTGGTGCTTTAAACGTTCCGAAAGCAGTCTCGTGATGCCGATAGAGATGTGGTTCGAGATTGAATGGTGTATACGTGTTTGCAATCGTGCCGGTAGCTGGTGGAATGTATAATTAGATATTACTTCTTATCTTTGAGTGGTTAGTTGATTGATATATGGGCTTTTAAAACTTTGTTTTTGACCTGACAAGTCGCGGTTGACGGATGATACGCTGTGTAGCTCTGAGGTCTGCTCACCGACTTTACAAGTGATCGTGATTACCTCCTGTTGAGCTGAACTGAAGCTTACAACTGCATATGCAAGCCGCAAGGGAGATAGTGGGGTTTTTGCGTGTCAGAAAAGAGTGGATCATACAAATCACGACGAGTGCTAGTCTATGTCCAAAGGTCCAACTGAGATCCAAATCGTGCATTGTACTGTACACACTCTACATAATCCCATAGGGTGTTACTAACTTCAAAGACAGAAAGAAACCCGTAATCCATAAAAAAGAAACTGCACCAGCAGAAATAAACAAAGCAAAACATAAAAGCTTTCATCGTCGTCGCTACAACATCTACGATAGTTAGTTACTATGATACACACGTTCATATCTATCACATCCCACCTCGCCTTCCCATGAATCCACCCCATTGTTTTATAGCCATTAACTCCCTCCAAACCCCGCACACCTAAATCATCCCCGCCCCACCCCTCCTCCTAACGTCCGCCAACAACCTATCCACTCTCTCCGTCTCAACACCCCTCGGCACACTCCCCGCCATGTTCCTCAGTGTCTGAGCCACAGCTTCGGCTCTAAACCCATCACCACCGCCTCGCTTCATAACTTTGTGCCACCATTTCTCAACCACATACACTGCGTCAGCCAGTAGTCTTCTCCTCGCGGTACCCTGGAACGGGACTTCATCGCGCCAAAACATCTCCTCGAGCACGCGCAGCAGCGTTTCCTCCCCCACGCCCGCCTCCACAAACGTATCCACCACCCATCCTGGTGGTCCAATATCGCGCTGATGCTCGTAGGCGTAGATTTCTAACAGTGGGATGAGGTCTGTGGGTGGGAAGATATATTCTGAGAGTTGGAAGCGGTTTCCAAGTCTTCGCACTGTATCCGCAACCACTTCGAATGGCTGCACGTCGCCGCTTTCAAGCGCCGAGGCGTGTTTAGCCGAAATCAACTGCTCCCAACATTTTTTGATTTCCGCCTGGCCGCGCCAGTCAGCGGCTTGGAAGATGCAGAGGCAGATGTCGTTGTAGCCGTAGGGGGAGGCGTATTTGTTGAACAACTACAGACATGGTTAGGTATGTTTAATAGAGTAGGGGATAGGGAAGGGGTGTAAATACCTCGCTAAGGGAGAGAATTTTCTTTCCGAGTGCAAGTTCGAGTTTATTTTTCTTCTCCTGTGAGATGCGGACGTCTTCGCGGAGGCGCTTCAGAAGGTCGTCCTGGATAACGGCTACGTCTAACTCCTCCTGCAACTGCTGGCTGAGCTCGTTCACCTGTTTCCTAGAGGTGCTGTAGGACGACTGGCAGAAGCCTCTTGCGCGAGAAAAGAATTCGAGTCGCTTCTCCAGGGTCAACGGGAACTCGGAGATGGCAAGCTCGTGGAGAACAAGTGCTGACCGATAGAAGTTGTCCCTGCGCGCATGGTATTGATACAGGAGCTCGCAGTGATCAAGCGATTCTGCGCCTCGGTATTGAAGATAGCCGAGAACATAGGGTGAGTCGATTTCAAGTAATCGTTCAGCAAAGGCCTCACCCCGCGAGAAAAGCCAATCATAGAGTTGGTAGTGGAAAAGCTCATCATCCGAGTTGTAGATTAGATTCCAGGTCTCATTGCGGAGACGAGTCGTAGACGTAGGAACGCCATCAATCATTTCTGGGGCTCGCCCATAAGTCTGATCAAGATCTTCCAGGACTCGGAAGATAAGCTGGTAGCACTGGATACATTTGAAGTAAAGGTCCGCAGTGTCGGTCTGCACTGTAGGAGGTTCTGTAAGAAATTGCAAAGCGAGGTTTCCTCGATCCGCTTCCCTTGCAACCACGAGAGCAAGCTGAACAGCGCCGGGGTAATAGTCCAGGTTACGGAACTGGGTGACCATGTCCGCGAGATTATCCATCGTCAAACTCGCCGCGGTCTCTTCGAAGAGCCGTAAACTCTCTCGTAAGAGCCGATTCTTGATGTCCGGGTCGGTCTCAGTCTTTGCTTTCTTGACTTGTTCCAACGCCTTGAAAACAATCACATCATCCGCGCTGCAGAAATTACCACATCTTCGTCTGAGTGTATCAGTAATGGTGTCAACACTCAATCCTGCGGCGATATTCCTGTTGACGATGGCGGTAACCAACTCCTTCGCAAGATTCTGGCCCTGTGGGGTCGCAAACAGATTTCCGTAGGTCATACTACCAATCATCTCCCTGTGCTCACCTTCGAGCGAGAGCACAATTTCGGTAAGTTTGTCGTCAAACAAGAATAAGACGAATGAGATGCCCTCAATCATGCCCTGGACCAAGGTAACCAAGGCATGGAGCATCCGATGCTCTGCCTGGTTCGCCACTTCCTCAATCTTACTACCAGCAACCATCAAGCTCTCCGCACCGGATAATCCGACAATGAAACTCTTATTTTCATGGAGGAATGTCAGTAATCGAACAAGCTTGTCCTGGATCTCCCTCAACTTCGGCACCGGAACACTCGATACATATTCCAGGCCACCTCCTGGAGTTCGGACATCGGTTATGATCCAGGCCTTCCATATGCTCCTCACAATTCGTGAGATGTATAATGATAACCCTTCTGCGCGACCGGAAACCTTAATGCTGTCAAGACTGGGTAGAGCAGACGCATCATAAACATTATCAGCCCGAGGTTTGCCGCCAAATTCGATGAAATATTTTCGTGCAAGGTCATGGACTTCAACGTCGGTTATACTCGAGGCAAATGGCGAAGGTCCGTTTTCAGTGCTAGCCCCACATGCAACAGCAAGTGCAGATGCACACCCTTCAGTACGTCCATAAGTCTCGAAGAATTTACGGACTTCTCCTTCCACGCCCACAGGTGATGTTGTGCTTCCATATCTCAATGTTGCATCAAAGACTTCCACTAGTTTTCGCCGTCGAATAACATGGACTCCAGAATTAGTCAATACTGCGATTTCAGACGATGGGAGATCATGTTGAGTCGCGAGTTCGTTTCCAAATCCTTGAGGCATCCGCTGTGCAGCAAACTGGCCAGCGACCAGTTCACATGCCTCGACGCGAGAATCTATCGGAATAGTGCCCCCCTGCTCAACGAGCTGTAATCGAGTGCTACCGCCGTCTGCAAGCATTTGGATCTTCGCCGCGTCGGGTGCCGCCAATAGCAACTCGTCGAACTGAGGAGTCTTTTCCAGAAAGCAAAAGAAGTATCCTGGTGTAAATACCTTGGCTTTCCGCACATTATTGTTGACCTGACCTTGAGGCGGATATCGAATGTGGATAACTTGCATGTTAGTCGGTGCCGAATCGGTGTTTCCAAAGTTATAATCGGACGAAACGGCGCTCATAAAAAGTCGGCAACCGGACTTAGTGACCGCAATAAGATGCGTTCTCCTAGCCTGTAAAGCAGAGACCGGTGATATGGAGACAATTGGTGTTTCCGGACCTAATAAGGGGGTATTCCCAACCATGACACGAATATTGGACAAAGTTTGAGCGAACATATGTGACAGACTGCATGGTAAATCTCCTGTACCGCGGATCTGAAACACTCGTATCGTTGATTTTGAAGAGAGTGTGTAGAGTAGATTTCGAGTGTCATCAATTACAATCTGCTTCACGTATTCGGGATCTTTTTGCCCAGCTGCCCAAGCCGGCAATCGTGGTGCAAACGCCGACACTCCACTGTTGGTGTGATTGGTCTTCGAACATCGACCTTGAAACCACCGCTCTTCCGCCTGCAAAATGTCAGCCATCTGCTTTGCCTCCGAGGGCATCAGTGTCCTATATTACCTGATAAGTAAATTCATAAACATCATTATCTCCCTTGCCTGCGAAGAATATTCTTCCAGTCTTTTTGCTGCCTTCGATAATGGTGACATCCAGTCCCCTGGTGGGAACACTCATCTTGGTATCATATAGCATAACATCCATCGCCCCTCGCGGGTTCTGCGTAGCATTTACACCCATCAAGAACACGTCCACTATTGTGGCAATAACAAGCACATAGTTAATGTCCTGAAAGACACCTGCCCAAAATTAACACCACCAACAGCGCTAGCATTTGCGATATCCATACCTGACTTGGGCTTCAGCAACCGCACACAAGTGATGGTATTGCTTTGACCCTCGAAACCCTGGAAGTTGCTCTGCGTCTGGTAGTCCCACAAGTACAGTCGATTATCGACCGTGATCCACGCCTGTTTGATTTCCGCAAACAGGCCCATCATGGTATGACTCGTTGCGCGATTGTACTGCTCAAAGATAGCATCGGGGATGGTATAATTGTTGATTCGGACAAAAGGCTCCCACGCATACGCTTGTGCGACTTCGTACTCCGCCGACTGGCCCTCTTATCCGCGCAACACGAGTCAACATCACTACCGGCGATAAGTTTCGAAGGAGGGAACATACGTGATACGATATCATCCAGCTGCGGGTATCGCTTCTCAGCCTCCAGCGTTTCGGAAACCGCTTTTGCGGCTCGTTGCACAGGGCCAAGGTTGTCTGTCGCGCCTCCTGATGATTTCGCGGGGACCGTAGCTGTTGCGGGCGCAGGCACGGGGGCTGGTGGTGCTGAGCGCTGTTGCTCGGGGGTAACGAAGGCAGAACTGCTTCCATACCTGGGCACGGGAGTGCGGAGCTCTGCTGGGAGGTCAGGATATGGATTGGCACCACCGCCAGCCCCTGGAGCTGTAGGTGTTGGTGTAGAAAACATTCCCGCGCGACGCTGTTGCGATGGGGAAGTATCGAATGGAGATGGCATGACAGCGTGCGCTCGTCTTGCGGTTGGTCGTTTTGCGTGAAGGCGATTGGTTCGTGAGGCTGTACCCTTCGACGGGAACGGTTGATCTTCGTAATAACGTGCTGCCGCTGCCGATTGAAGGAAAAAAGAGTGTTTAAATGCGCCGAGTATTGAGTATGTGGAAGCTGTTATGGTTGAGAGAAAGAGCAGCAGCAGCGGCAGGGGATTGTTGATTAATTAACGTTGACGTGAGGTCGTGACGTTTAAGTGTCGTGTGGCTTGGCATTCTGAGAGCCGCACCTCTCTTCATTTGGCTGAAGAACTTCTGGTCAAGTTGAATTACACATAAATAGCACCAGCAGAATTCGTTGAACAATTCATATTGACTCTCGTTATTTAACCTCGTTAATTGACCCTTATTCAAAACGAACACAAGTATGATAATATGATAATCATGTAGGAAAACGTCGCCACTAGCTAGATTCGAGACTCGGGAGATACATTCGACAGAAAAGATGCCGACACGCTACCTACAATACCCTCGCATTACATTCTCTACGTGGCTTTCTTCACACCCGTAGCTTCCCTCTCCTTTTTCTTCAAAGCCCTCTTCCTGATGTCAAGATGCATAACCTTAATCTTGTCCAACACAATTCCGTTCCAAATACCCAACAACTCCTGGATAGCCCAGTGCATAACTGAATGGCTCCAAAACGGCGTAATAGTGCCCGTCATACCGCCAGCAGTTCCCTTCAACCCAATCTTTCCAAGCGTAGCCCTGACAAACTGTTTCGGGGTGGGGATCATCATGCTGGGACGGCGGACCTTGCTCATAGCACTGGTGATAAGGTATCCAATCACCAGTTGTGTGTGAACACCATGAGGCTTGAGCTCAAAGCCCAACGCGGTTGACCAGTGCTGCAAGAACGCCTTCGAGCCGGAGTAGGTAGCTAATAGGGGGGAGGGGAGGAAGCCGCCAAAGGAGCCCATAGTAAGAATAAGACCGCGGCGACGAGTGACCATTCCAGGAGCGACGATCTTAGTAACTTTGAGGGTACCCTTAACGTTGATGGTGATAATGTCTTCCATCTCGACGTCTTCAGTTTCCAGGAAGGACACAGGCATGTCGTGACTCTTGCCAACGTTGTTGACCAGGACAGCTACATCGAGTCCTTCGACAAGCTCAGCGAGACGCTTGTAGTCGGCGGCGGAATCCTTCGCGAAGTCCATGGCAAGGGTCTTTGCCTGTACGCCGGCGAACTTGGAAGAGATCTCGGCCGCGAGAGCATCGAGTTTGGAGGCGGTACGGGAAACAAGGAGGGTGTTGAAGCCTTTCTGTGCGAGCTGCAACGCAAACTCTTTGCCGATACCGTCGGACGCACCAGTGATTACTGCCCAGGAACCTTTGGGCCCATATTTTCGTAGCTGCGTGGACTTTCAGTTTCTATCATGGTGTTGAGCATGAGTTTAATTTGAGCCTTACGTTAGTTCCGCTCAGGATGAAAATAGACAAGACGGCATTCGCGAATTTGAGCAGGCAGACAACGATTGTAGCAGCTCCGAAGAAAGCAAGAATGTGAAGCGCATACGCGCCCGCAATTTGGTCGAGACGGGTTATGAGGTCTTGGGTGGACATGATAGGTACTGAAGTCTGGGAGGAGATGAGAACGGTGAAGGAACGGGATGGGATAGCCTACCTATCTACATCCGCAATTCTGTTGAGTTGTGCCAAGACATCAATATTTTGGGTGCGTCAACGGCTTGTGCCGCTGCAGATTATCCGATGTCGCCTAACTGGAAGCCGACAGTAACTTGGTCTCGACATACGAAAAGGCATGCAATTCACTAAAATATCCAACTTACGCCATAATCCGCTCAAAAAACGCCGTACAGAAGAACAAATCCCTCCCAACAAGTCGGAACGGTGAACCATGCGGCTCCGTGCAAGTATTCCAGATTAATCCTCGTCTTCGTCCATAGTATCCTCCCCCTCCTCGACCTTCCTCTTTCTCCTCTTTTCCTCCTTCCTTACCCTGCGTTCTTCCTTTGTTTCTCCTTCTCGCTTTCTCTTCTTTACCTTCTTTGCATCGCCTTCTTCCGTCGGAGGGATAAAGTCTTTCTCCCTCTCTTTCTTCTTTTCCTTTTGTTTCTCCTTCATCTTCTCTTCTCTTGCCTCTTTTGCTGCACGCTCCTTCGCCTGTTTGGTAAGGAAGTACTCTCCACTCTCGATCTGAAGATCCACCTTGGACTTTTCCGGTGCAGGAGGGAAAGGCTGAAAATAAAATTAGCCCCAAACGACTTAGGAGACGAGATCGAGAGAAAGAGAGAACTTACAGTATACACTTTCTTGGACTTGTCGGTGATCTTTGCAGGCTTCTTTCTTTGAACATTACGCTTTTTGAACTGAGGAAGAAATCGAGTCCAATCTTCATTAGCTAGTGCGGGATCCTTCTGAAGTTCCCGTTTGATCATGAGCTCCTATTAACCATCCATTAACATCTTACATAACTAGTAAATGCAGCGGTGGCAAAAAAATAGGATCAAAGGTATGGGTATCAGAGTATAAAGTTGTCTTCAATGCCAATGATCAAAAAGGCTAAGACTCTTCCTATCACATAATTTTATAATAACTCATCATTGTGGTTGTTTCTGTCCTCCGGAAGTGTGACGAAATAAACAAGGAAGTACGCATACCTTAATGTGATAGATGGGATGGATATTCTTCATGCAGTCCTCGATAACTCTTCGTAACTCTTTCAACCCCTTATACCCTCCCATAGTAGCAACGGTGTTTCCTTGAACCAGAATGTAGCACCCGGTCAATAATTCCAACGCCTTGAGCGTACTCCCATTCGACCCCAAAATCCTTTGCCTCCGCTTCGCAAACTTTGACCGATTCCGCACCATGCCATTGATCTTAATTATATCCATCGCCATACTGTCATCCAAGATCTTGACAGCCTGCGGAACCGGCACTGAACGCGCCAACAGGCGGATCAAGTCTCGCGCCTTAAGAATTGCAGATGGATCATATGTCTTTCGTGTAGTCTTAACAGTCATGGAACCCTCAATCAAATCCAGCTGGCACGCAATGAAATGCTTCTCGAGCGACCGGGTGACCAGCGGCCATGCCTCGCGCAGGTATGTTTCGCGGTATTTTGGGAATTTGACTTGAAAGTCGGATTCGTGCTGGAAAGGACCGCATTTGGCGTCTTCGGGCTTGAACTCGTCTATCTGCAAGAATGGGTGAGCCACTGCAACAATTTAGAGACGGCTGAGAGCAGAAGTTTTGCGGGAGGAAAATTCGTACCTTCCACTTATCAATGTCGTCCGTGTCCCACGGCTTATCAACGTTGTGAGTAGACGGCATGATGGTATGTAATGGTAGAAACTAAAGAGTATATACGCCGCTGAAATAGAAGTCGATGTGTGAAATTAGTTTGGTGATTGTAAGTGACATGCAAATGAAGTTTCAGAAGAAACTTTATCGATGTGCGTTAGCTCTTCTTGGCAGGATACATTTAACCGCCCATCCACGTGAGAAGGGTGAGATCTGGTGAAAGACAGGGTCGAGTGAGTCTCTATGAGGATACAGAAATGCCACTCAGTGACAAACGCGATGAACTTGCCTTGCGAAAGTAGGATCCCTAACTGCATCCGTATCCCTATATCCCTATATATAATAGACGAGGTTCCGGACGCGGCCGACGCTAAGAGTATGGCGAGCTTGCGAGCACTTGCACGTGCCCCGAAGGAGCCGAAGGCGAGTTCGACCAAATTTTAGCACACATTTGTTCATTCTTGGGGACAGCTTTGATTCCAATTGACTATTTGTTTTACTGGGCCGTTTCAACTGCAACGAGTGTCCCCTAGTAATAATTAGCAGTAGCGTGACGATGTAGTAAAATTCGTTAATAAACCTAAGTGTACTAACAGTAGGATTGATCGGGCTGTGAAAAGAATTTCTCCAGCGTGTCATCTCCGAAGAAGTAGCATGGTTAACTACTCAAACACTTCTCAATTTCTCTAGATAATATTCCCACCCAATATTCTGATCTTCAGGCGAGGCTTTGTACCAAACGACAGGAAGCGGTGGACGGAAGGCCGCTATGATCATGACACACGACATCCACCCTTCCTTACTCAGTACAGTAGTCGCACCAACTTAGAAAACACATCACTCACGGCGGAAAACGTCTCTAACTCAAAGACGTCTATACATCGATAGAAGTAGTTACTCAATTAGAATTAGGCTAGAAGATTTTACCCATTGGACTCGGGAACAAGGTCTCAGGACATATTGTGGATGCACGGTTCATCGAACACTAAATTGCTGATCCAATCCAAATTATGAAAAATGTTCCAGCTATTTCAAATGTGGTGGGTACAGGCAATTCCCATTTCAAGCTTGTCTTGCCCCCAGCCTGCGAAATTAGAAATCTAAACATGAGATAAGTTCTAGGCAATATGAGCCATTTCAGAACATCTCATTTTCTAGCGAATAACTACTCGAACAAGGGCTATTCCTATTCAACTGATAAAAATCATCATGTATGATTATTTCCTTGCCATAAAGTTGTAGCGACATGATCTGTAAACACTCTGCTTATAGTTCCCGGTTTTTATGGCGTTTTCTTCCGACAAGCTTTCAGCCATCATGGTAAGAATAACCTACCAACTAGTTTCATGCTTGAACCCAGAAAAGCAAAAGCTAGGAGCATTGATCCGCCTGCTATATATTCCGAGTTTCGTCGCTGAAACTACCCCTTCATGGAAAAGTCTATATCCATTATCAAGTGCTTGGTCATGATTTGAACAAGGCATATGAGGCCCTGGATCGCCGTCGTTTTCCTATTCGAGTTCTGTTTCCTGATCACACCAGTCTACCAACTTCTGGAATTCGTTCAAATAATATGTACCCACAATATTTGCTTTCGATGACCCTCGGATTATCTCTGGCTGCCCATGGTTCTTACTAATATCCTGACTTGTATTAGCGATAGATGGCTGATATATAGTAGGTATGCCTCTTCAAGAAAAGCGGCAGGCACCGTCCGGCATTCCACCCGTCTATCCGTACAATGTTGACTGCGTCGAGGACGTCGACGTCGAGTACTCTGTAGGTCCTAATTCAATAGTCTACCAACCCACGACTGCAGATCAGGCGACCACCATCCAAGGAAAATTTGATGCCTTCGAGGCACAGGGTGGGAAATAAGATTGCTTTCGTGGTGGTGTGAATACTGGCTTACACAATTCCAGCCAAATCGGAACTCAATTCATTCCAGGCCGAGGTGGACGCTGGAACCTCCGCCGTAAATCACGGTTGCCCTGTGTGCGGCGAGTACGGGAACTGCATCCACGGAGTGGCGAGTCACGGGGAGTGTAAGGACTCTGTAGATACCAATCAAGGCGTCTACCAACCCACGGCTGCGGATCAGGCGGCCACTATCCCGGGAAAATTTGATGCCTTTGAAGCACAGGGTACGCAATAAGATCCACTGCCATGATAGTGGGAATACGGGCTTACAAGATTCCAGCCAAGTCGGAACTTGACGCATTCCGGGCCCAGGTGGATGCCGTAGCCAGCATAAATTGCCGGCAACTCAATACCACTGATAATAGCAGCACAGCGCCCACCGTTTTCACAAACGTATTTAACGGATACGATGCAACTGATGCCGTGCGCTATGTACTCATTCTCCATGTTGGGTTCGTGCTGATAAGAATCTAGCAAATCTACGATAGACTGATACTCGGTATCTCTCCGGCGCCATATTCCACCGACGACTTTGATTCTTTCCGCATAGCCTGTGCCGAATCCGCTAGAGCATTTCCTGCATCAAGCGGGTTCTTAGTCACCACAAACTTCCAGAATAGCTACTGCAATCTTGTCACCGGCGGTCCCATCTCGAACGGCACCAGCTTTGTAGCAAACTCAACATCAGCAGATGCGTCTTCGTATCTCGAAGCATGGAATAAGGTTCCTTCTTTATAAGCATCATTAGTAATGCAAGTAAAAGCTATAAATCTTGTACTTAAAAGCTATGTTGAAGAATATGCTAATTTATGCTACCCTGACTATGCAAAATTTTAAATCAAACCTTCACTTGAGAAAAACCGAGACTAGAACAACTGAGACTAGAAAAACGTCTAGTCTTCTGTGACGAGCCGTCTACTCCTTTCGGGGCGCGGATGGACGTGTCCAAGCAAATTTGTAGTCGATAAGCTGTGGGGTGTCGGTCAGGCAGAGTCCCGAGATGAACGTAGAGTCTATTGCACAATCCCCGCGTAGAGTGCAGCTAACTTCGCAAACTGGTTGAACATTCGCTCGGGAATGACGATGTAGTCACCTTGGAGTTCATCAAATACCTTCAATACTGCCTTCAAGCTATCTACAAAGTCTAAAGCATCACCCAGCAAACGAACCAATTGTCACACGCAGCAATCGTCTAATAAGATATCATACACATCTTTTCTGCTCCGTCAATCCATTCCGCCCCAATCCCTCTCGAGCTCATCAATTACCAACAAGAGCTACTTCAAACAGTTAGCCTCATTTTCAAGGATCTTCATCGCCGCTTCTATACCAGCCAGTGTGGGAAGCTGGCATGACGAAGTCTCAGTTAATAACTGAAATCCCAATCCTGCACTACTAATGAGTAACCTGGGTCGTTACTCTTCCCAGGGCGCTAACGTCACCGTTGCGCTAGTTAAAATGCTAGGCTCGTGGTGTTTTATATGAGAAGCCGGACCATTGTTGTTGTTGTTTAATCATACTGTATTCACTCTAACTAGAGTATGACAGGACCTTAATAATAACCCCCTCCGCCTCCGGGCGAGCCGGCTAGATGGCGGAGCTCCCCCCCCCGCTACCCTTCGTCCCCGTTAGCCGGACCATTGTCTTACTAGCTTGGTACAGCCTCAAACTTTGTCGTGAATGGACTAAGTTTTCCGTAAGTGACGCTGAGGTCAAACACGGGGAAGTAGGTAGTGGCCACTTGAATCCTTTGGGGCTGGATTATAGACGTTTGTCTGTTTCGGAGAGAGGGATGGGGATAAGAGCGAGTGTGCGGTCGAAGAGGGTGGAGAGTCAGTGGTAAGAGGCGATGGGGATGGGGAGTCATTATTGTTTGATCCATTTGATCGATGTTTACCCGCGAAGGAATAGACAGAGGTTTTGAATCCGAGGTTTCTTTCCACACCACTCTACGAGCACTCGGGTTTTTTTTAGTTTTAATCATCTTAGCATTTGGCCCCGAAGGGCACCATGGAAGTATATATACAGACTTATCCGCCCCTATTGTCGTGATGACGTTCGACTTCTTTTCTCCTTCTACCCATTCAGCAATTGAAATAAGAGGAAGGCCATGAAACCCCACAGTTGTGGTCTTCGCTTGAACCCTAGGAGTACAAGTGCCCACACATGCCCTGTTTTAGAGGTATTGATAAGACTTGAGGCATTTTGTCTGAATTGGGGTGCTTAACTGGAAAGCCGGTCTCATGTTTGTCGAGGTCCTGTTAAGAAGGAGCGACTGGATGGGGTCGCAGTGATTCTTGTTCAAATTCCTTTCTGGTGCGAATATGAAGGGGAGAACCGTGTGCATGTATAGACTTAAGGTACAGAGAGAAGTGAAAGAGAAAGACTTAAGATATATACAGGAGACATCAGCTCCGGTTGCTGTGAGCTTGTATCAGGTCTGAAACACGTCTCAGATCTTATATACATACCTAAGTACTTATGTAACACTTTCCATGATATCAATGCGAGTGATGGGGGTGACAAAGTGGGCGAGATTGGTTAGGTGAGGGCGTTAGGCCGGAAGGGATTTAGCTGTTTACTCGTCGATATTAAAAGTCCCCCAGCAGATCAGTCACAGCAAGAAAGTAGAGTACGTACCACTAGTCAATGAGAATGTTTCGAGCTGACAATCATGTGTATAACTATTAGATTTAGGATGGGTCGGATAGAGAATGGTTAGGGTTGTTATGAAAATGGTAGAAAACCACTTACATACCTACTATGCCAAAAAAAACCCCGTTTATTGATGTGGCTGCAGTGCCACATTTACCTGAGTGCAGCATGACTCCCAGAGTCCAGCGATTGTAGAATATTACCAAATTTAAGATTCCAATTACTGGGGAATAGCTCAAAATACCACAGTAATACAAGATACCAGCAAATATGACATTGTAAATGATTGGGTATTTAGTTGAATGGGGTAATATTGGTCAATTGAGCAGCATTGAGCATTTGCATGGATGTGACAAGCATTCCACATTTTTGTTATAATGAAGTGACAGTAATAAACCAGTATATCTACAAATAGCCCTAACACAATGTTATGTTCAGCAAACTACATATATAGTGTAGTGGTTAGTGGGTGTGTATAATACCCACTGAAACAGGTTCAAATCATGCCAGAGATATTTTTTTACCATTTGTCAGTCAACTGGTAGCATTGGGCATGGAGGCAAGCCATTGGGCATGCGCAGGCATGCGCAGGCATGCGCAGGCATGTGCGGGAGTGTGTGGGCGTGTGCAGGCAAGTGTGAAATATACACATGTGGAAGTAATATAGTATAACTCTACTAATTAACTCAATGCACATCATTTTGAATATGACAGCAATCCAGCATCAATGTGGCATCAATATACCATCTAATGTGGTCTTCTGTGCTACATTATTGTGAAATTAATCCCACATTCAAAACAATTGATATTGTTGCAAATTCTGAAATACCTCACAAGTTCAGCCAATGTATACATTTATAAAGAATTCAACATTAATATAGCATTAACTCGACATCAATAAACGGGGCTTTTTTGGTACAGTAGGTAAGTACTTAAGCAGCTCCGGGCAAACGTCTTCCTCAACCTCTAACCTCACAATTTTATACAGAGCTCCCCGTTCAACCAACATCACTTCAACCAACTCCCAATTTGCTACAAGTGACTCAGATTTCAACAACTTTTAAACTCTGCTCGTCTCCGATCTCTGTTTGTACTTTTCGTTTGACAAAGATCTTTACCTAACACCCCCCAGACTCAAGGAACAAGATGCCGTGACCTTCCACTGCTCGAGCCCCAGCAGACAAGTTCTACTCCCCCATAGGTGCTAAACTGGCAGCCACACCCACCGACTACATCCCTACTTACCCGGAGTTCCCAGCAACGCATTGCTTTTCAAGGGTACTTCTGACGCTCTGCAATCTGCGGTTGGACTCACCGGGTCCCACACTATCCAGAAAGCAAAGATCAAAGGTTGGATGCGCGACGAAAAGAACGAGCTTGTCAAAGCTCGTGATAGAGAAATAGATGGTGTCGCTTACCACGTTGAGACGGAGGACGAGGTGGACTTTGTTGGGTTAGTACTTTGGAGATGGATTTGATTGGGTGTACTGTGACATCTTGCTCTCTGACGATGGTCGTGAACATGAGTTTTCGATTACTGTTACCAAGGGCGGCTGCTAGCTGTTGATGGGGGTTTTTGGTAAATGGTTTGGAGGCCTGAAGTTCTCGAAAAAAAAAACCAACATCAGAGTTCTTTATGTGACGCGCGAGATGACGGCGATGGTTGTTCGATAGTCAATTGTCAAGGATGGAAGCGTTCCTATCAGGGCCTCAAACAACATCTGTAGGTGCTGTGGTTAATTAACAGTATTCATAGCAACAGAATTCTAACGGAAACAAAAGGGGGTCTGGAGTTAGTCTCAACAACCCAAGTATACAATAATGGAGCTTGGAAGCCATTTCATAAGGAATTTGAAATAGAGATAAACCCCAAGTGCGGAATATACGTCCATGTTTCTGTCGACCTTGACAGAACTTAGAGGCACTGAAGAGAGTTTCAAAGATGATTCTCGTCAACACACGTTAACTGGACATGCTCCTGCCTGACCGAACAAGTAACGGGTTTTGCGTTAGCAATCGTGAAAGCTCGACTCTCAAGCACTTATCTCTTGTATAGATGCTGAGGGCAATTGACAGCTACCTTACTTAAAACCACGTTGTAATGATAGAGATGAAAGAGGGTGAACGTTGAGTGGAAGAAGAGTATGACATCAACGATGTCGAATACTATACATGCAGATTTTGGAAGTGGAATCTGGCAGGATTGGAGACAGGATATATCGAGGGTAGGAGGAGGAGGAGGAGGAGGAGGGAGGGAGACCCACTAGGAAAATCCAATCCAGACAGCCACCGGGGTAACTTTATATAGTGAAGCCAAGCGCTGGGTTGACTTTGTGCTGGGGTTTATCGGTGAACATTATCACTATTGGATTCTTGGCCTTGGAAGTTAAATGTGAGTAACAATTCGTAACTCCCGTACATGCCCAAATTTCTCCCACGAGATATGTAGGTCGTTATATTACCATAGCCTCGACAACGTAAGTATTCAAAAAGTGACGAGATGCTTTGCATTGGTACGGATACCTTTGTCCAGTTTATGTTAGGCCCTACCGACCATGTGATGGGGAGAATCAGGCTTTTCACCTCTGTTTCTGCACCAGTTTAAATACTAGTCTGGTACATATTTGCAATTGGGTATTCATATCATAGAGCGAAAGGCGGCACTGAAAATAACGATACGACAGTTAAGCCCTTTTTTTGTATATATTCCGAGTTGCAACCAGGGTACTTCGATAATCCCATTTCTATCTATGACGATAAATCTGGAGTCCCGTCTTGAATCCTCTCTCTACTTCTCCGCGGGGGTACTTCCGAACAGCCCACCCATCATCCTGCATATCATCAGCACTCACTCCATCCCTCGAAGGAAAGAACAACTTACACCTTCGGATACCTCTCCCCCGTCAAATCGGCCTCATCAACTGCCTTCCGAATCTCCTTCACCTCCTCCTCCGTCAACTGTACCTTTAACGCCCCCAAATTCTCCTCCAAATTCTCTGTCCTCGTCGTCCCCGGAATCGGCAAGAAATCTTCTCCCTGCGCCAAAATCCACGCCAACGTCAACTGTCCAGCCGTAACCCCCTTCTTCTCCGCAACCCCCTTGATCTTCTCCGCTAACTCAAGCATCTTATCGAAATTCTCCTTGACATTGTACCGCGGAATCTTGCGCCGAAAGTCGTCGGCGGGAAAATCCTCCACGCTCTGATATTTCCCGGTCAACAGCCCCCGTCCAAGCGGGGAATATGGCACCACTGCAATCCCGCACTCTCTGCACGCCGCAAGCGCATCGATCTCAGGCCGCTCAATGTCCGTGAAGAAGGGGGAATACTCGATCTCGTACGCGCTGATCTGAGCGATCTTGGAGGCGCGGCGGAGAGTGTCCGCGGTGCACTCGGATAGTCCGATGTATTTGATCTTCCCTTCGTTCTGGAGCTCGACGAGGGTGCGGATCGTTTCCTCGATGGGACAGGTATTGTCCGGCCGGTGCGCGTAGTAGAGGTCGATGTAGTCTGTGCCGAGCTTTCGGAGACTGGATTCTATGGCTGTGCGAACGAACTCGCGATCGCCGCGGACGTGGTTGCCGACCCCGGTTTTGTTGATCTAGGTATGTCAGCGCCGCACTAGGGTGGATGGCAGGGTAGAAGTGGAGCGCACTCCGAATTTGGTGGCAAGGAAGATTTCGGACCGCTTTCCTGTGCGCGCGAACCACTTTCCAAGGATCTCCTCGTTGTCCATATATATATCGGCCGAGTCCCAGAATGTTAGGCCAAGTTCATATGCGCGGTCGAGCAAGGCGAGGCGCTCAGTGTCGGGCTTGGGAGGTCCATAGAAGGCGGAAAGACCCTAGAAGATTAGCATTCCGGCGAGAGGCGGGGGAGGGGAAGAGGGGTACCATGCAACCGAGACCAAGGGCGGTGACGGTGGGGCCATTGCGGCCGAGGGTGCGGGACGGAAGGGAAGACATTATTTTGATGAAATTGACAGGGGCGACGAGAGGAAGCTGAAAGGACGAGGAGGATATTTATCTCTCTCGGAGCTCTGATGTTTCATGGTACGTAATGAGTACAGTTAGCGGGGCGGTACCCGGGCAGGAAGTGTTTATCTCCGAAAGTTCCTTCGGCCGTAAGGATTAGGCCTCAGAAGATGAGGCTGCATGGATTGAAATACGAACGGGAGGGGTTGTTGAAGTAATCTGGTTCGCTGTTGATATGTCCTTAATATAGTCGGCCCGGGAATCCGTAGAGTCGAGGAGGAAACAGTGGAACTGTATTTGCTGTTCCAGACAGACGGCTCAAGAGGGCTTGGCTTGGAGACCCACCTTATGTCATGTGATGTAATTCATTTGTTTGTTTTAGAGTATGACAGTGCCCGCTTCCCCTCCCCCTCCGGATGGCCCAACCAGGTGGGGGTGATCATTTCGCGCTGAGAAGTTTTGCCTTTGAACTCTATCTCTTTGTGGCACTCTCCCAAACACTCCTCCCCACACTCTCCACCTCCGAGTCATTCGTGGGTTATGCTCTCTGTCTCTTTCTTGCCTCTCAGCTCCATATAATTGTCAGTACAGGTCTTCGTCCTCTCATCAAGTATCAAGGTACCATTGCTCGCCACCGCGGTTTCGGTTTCCACGTCAGATCAGGTTCATCTTTATCTCGAAAGCTATCAGACCTTCATTGACATTATCTTCGCTAGACTGTCAAACATTCCATTGATTTCTCGCACCGCCATGGGCTTCACTTTGGAGTTGGCAGCAATATTCCTATGCAGCCCGGCCTAGCTGGCCTGCTTGAAGCCGGGCCTGGTCGGCATACAGATATCTAAAGCCTGCCGGCCGGCCGGGCCGCTTAGGAACACTGATTAGCAGTGGTCAGTCTCATTTCTCCTCCCTCTCACCTGATGTTTCTGACGAAGCTCAGGCTCTATCGGAACTATCGTCGATTATGGTGTGCTGATTACCACCACTGCTATGATTGGCTGGGGTCTCGCCACCTTCACGAACTACAAGGCTCGCCTCGCGATCGAGACGGGGAAGTCTGTTAAAGGAAGCACTTAAGATGTATCATGTTTAGAATCTCGGAGCTTGGGAAAGAGAGGTTACAAGGGAGTGTAATGGCGTTAGAAGGTGTTAGTCAATCAACGACGTGGTGCACATCTTGATCAACTGTTCCCGCCTTCTTTTACCTTGCGAATTCACCAACCTGGGTCCCACGCGAACGGTAGTCTGAGATGTTCACATCTCCGAATTCTTTGCTTCACAGAGTGGAAACAGGGACTAGGGCCTTAGAAGCGAGACGAGGTGCGTGATTTGTTTTCTGTTTGACTCTTTGAGATTGAAGCCCGACTTCCGCTTGATGGTATCTCTAGAGGCTGCAGTAAGTGCAATAAGGCCACCAACATCGAAAGCATGTTTCGAGGCCCTTGTTCACGTAGAATCGCGTACATTACTTCTAAATAGTATATGCGCATACAGACGTCTTGGGTGACGCCTGAAATGCATCCGATTCGCCAAGTATCAAAACCCACTTCACCCCAACCCCTTCTCACGGCTAAAGGCTGTTCATCTCTAGTACAACATATATCTAGCGCGGTAAAATAAGTATGTACGTCCTGGGTTTCGTTTGTTATTACTAGGAGTTTCATTTCATCCATGATTCGGAAGGAATTGACTGTATCTGTTTGTAAGCTTGTGTGAAGGACATTTTGCGTAAAGATTCATTCACACCCTCCACCTGTGCCCTTTTTGCTCCATAACCCTACCGAGAAAATATATATTTGAGGCATCGATGACCGAATTTCGAAGAGATTATCAGGGTCTTCTTCAAGTACGTAATTGTGGAAGCTATACAGGTATTAGTGAACTTGAAGTGGTCATCAGTATTGACTATCTGCTTACTTTCCCATCGTTTTCGCAACGCATTTCGACCATTCATCGTGGCGGCCGCGCATGGTTTTTGATATATTATCCGTTTCCCGTATTTCTTTGCTTACTTCCGGGCTTTCCAATCTATGGGTGGCATAATTGGACGTGGATATCTTAGTACTGTGGCTGTTGGTATGAAGGATTTGAGTATCCGGGTTCGAAGACGTGCGCGTGAGGGCCCTTTTATCGGCCATGGGACCCTCAAGACCGCTCTATCTTGAGTTGGTATTGCAAGCGTTTGAACGCGATTGTGTAAATTGAAGAGGGAGTGTGAGAAGCCCCGTTGCCATCTTTAGAGAAGTTGGTTGCCGTGTAAAAGTTGGTCTTGTAAAGTCTTATTTCCTTAACAAAATAAGCAAGAGGACCGAAGTGGCGACCCTTTTATCTTTTTATCAACTCCCGATACCGCTTTAACAGGTACATTTTGTCAAGGCGCTCATTATATGAGTACATACAGTACAGAACCGGTGCATCTGAGCGTCTAGGTGTCTCGGGGTTGTTCGGGGTTGTGCGGGGTTGTGCGGGGTTGTGCGGGGTTGCGTGGGGTTGCGCAGGGTTGCAAAATCATGACGTAACTAACGTCTGAACGATATACCTTGCATAACCTCCAACGTTCCACTATTCCGTCTTTCTTATTCCACCTCATACGCACAGCAACAATGGTAAAAGTCCTCCTCCTCGGCGGCCACGGCAAAGTGAGTCTTAAAATGACCACCCTCCTCGCCGCACGGGGCCACCACATCACGAGCATAATCCGCAACCCCGTGCACGCTTCCGAAATCCAATCGCTCTCACCCCTTGTTACGCCGGTAGTATCTAGTATCGAGGACGCCACGGATTCCAGCGCAGAAGCGCTCATGAAAGGCATTGACTGGGTTGTGTGGTCCGCAGGCGCTGGGGGGATGGGGAAGGAACGAACCAAGGCCGTCGACGAGGATGGCGCGAAACGGTTTATCGCCGCTGCGATCAGGAGCCAGGATGTAAAGAGGTTTTTGATGGTTTCAGCGAGCTGTGCTAGACGCACTCCTGCCAGCTGGTATGATGAGGAGGATATCAAAGTTATTTCTACGCTACCACCAGAGCTCACCCCGTATCGCTAACTTTTGCAGACTTATAATTCTGCCTGGGCTAATATCGGCGCATATTGTGAGGCGAAGTGCGTGGCCGATGAGTTCTTATATGAAGAAAGTCGCAAGACTAAAAAGCCGAACTGGGAGGATATTTGTCTCCGCCTAGGTACGTTGAAGGATGAGCCCGGCACCGGTAAGGTGGATTTGGGAAGGGCGAGAGCATCGGGAGGTGTTTGTAGGGAGGATGTTGCACGTGTTGCGGTAGCACTATTAGAGCGCGGGGGGGCGGCGGGGTTGTGGCTGGACCTTGTGAGAGGTGAAGAGGATGTGGAGGCGGCGGTGGAGAGATGCGTAAAAGAACGAGTGACTGCGAGGGAGTAGAATGGTTGATCCTTTGAAAAGTGAGGTGACAGCTTATATACCTATACAAGAGTTAATTGCTGTGTTACTTGATTTACTTGTCAACAATACTTGCACACAGCTAGAACACAACCGATAATGCAACCTCACGACTGCTCTCGCCGCAAGCACCCCAATGGCCCCGCCCACCACTACCACCACTTCATCGAAGACCCCAACGCCATCTGTGCCTGCGATCCGCGCCAACCAATCCACGGCATCTTCCAATGCAACCTCTGCCCCCGGATTGAATGCGTAGTTGAACGCACAAACATCGAATTCGGACCTCCACATCTCCGGCATCCCGAATTCAACAAGCAACGCTGTATACCTGAAGATGTCGGCCGATGCGAGAAGTACAGCCAACCTGATGCAAGAGCGTGTAGACGGTGCTCGAAGGACGCTTGGGCGTGGTGCAAGACCTGTAACCATAGGCTTTGTGCAGACTGTACGATGGCAGAGTGTGAGCGCGACCCAGAGGAAGATGGGATTGAGAGAGTACGACATCGCGGGGAGGAGTTGAGGTTGGGGCTGGAGACCAGTGAGGAGAGGTGGAGAGGGTTTGCGATAGAGAGTAGAGGCGAACTGCAATAACGGACTCGTGAAGATTCCTCTTGATATCATATCTATTTACAATAATTAACCAGCCATACCTAGATTTGAACAGTATTTTGGCTCTCGATTTTGATGCTGTACTCGACCTGACTCCCCTCGGCGGCTCTGAATCCTCGAGTTACAACCTCCTCCCACACTGCCTCAGCCTTCTCAGACTCCACCGAAACCGTGATCTCTTGTCTGATCCCGCCCTCATCTACAATCCTTTCCCTCGACTCTGACTCCCAATCCCTTTCCTTCTTCACCTTTGACGACAGCTTTGACGCCGACATCTCGACATCTCCCATCGCCAACCTTGACCTCGCGCCCGTAAGACTCCTGGAACTCACCGACCCCATCCCCGGTATCACCCGGCGGATCAGGGGCCAGATCAGCGGGATGTTGGAGACATACACCGCTACCGACGCTTCACGGGTGTACCACTTCATGTACTCGGTACTGTACACGTTGCTGAGGTTAAACACCTTCGTCAGGATTGCGGCAACTATGACGAAGACTCCCTATATCCGGGTCAGCGTCGTCGGTGCGGTTGGTGGTTGGGGGCTTTACCATAAGGAAGACGCCACACACTGCAATCTTATGCTTCATTGGCAGTCTCGACTTAATTAGCAGCGGTAATGGAATCCCCATCATCATTAAGTCCGAGCTGATATTGAACACCGCGTTCACATATGCATAGTGCACAAACGTAGTACACTGGGCTGTCTCTCGTCAGCACCCACTACTTCCTCAGACCATGGGGGAACAAACGATCTGGCGGCGGTACCGCCCAATACCCCGTAAACGGGCGACACGCAAAAAAGAACGCAAGCTCGCAGGCGATAAATCCTGCCCCCACATATATGGCAACTCCATAAACCACACGTTTCGCATGCAATCCGGTGCTGCCTTCCATCAGCTTCCCATCATCCACCATCACCACCGGGAAACACACGTAAGAATCGAGTAAAACAGTAGCATACAAGCCTTCGCTGTCCAGATGGTTATCAACATAGCCTGCTCGGACACCAGCACGACCTTGGAGCCCTTAATCCGCTCCTTGATCTCGGCAGGTGTAAACGTTGCGAATAGCTCCGGTGGGAACAGGTTGCTCCCACCGCCGAGGATAATCATGTTCAGACATATTATCAGTGTGGTGTAAGCTATGAAACAGAGACACATGACGAAATCATCGCGCTTGACGCCGAGGTAATGGATTCTCGTGAAGCTGTGGCAACGGCAGTTAGCTGGACGACGCATGGACAAAAGATGGGCAGGGATACAGACAGACGCAGGCCGAAGAAGATGACCGCCACGCCATAGAGAGTCCATGACTCGGCTTGAAAGTTTCGGACAAAGGCCGGATCCATTTTACGGACCCTCTATAACTCCCGGGGCTGGGGTAGGGAACCTGTGGGTATTTGTATCCGACTTGTCATGTAGTGTGGGATAAGTTTTCTTTTTCAGAAACATTTGACCGCCGACGCTCATTAAACATGCATGATAATCATCGATGCAGCATCTACAGCAGCTAATGGTCGATCCCCACGGCGCGCAGAGACATATGTATCGACAGCAAATGAGCTTCTTCTCGCTTTCCATTAGAAAACCCACCTTTCTTCTTTCTTCCCCACTGCAGGAAGAGTTTTGCAGCTGCATACCCCTGAGAAAATGGGCACAAATTCCTCTTGTTCGATTAATTGAATCCCATAGTTTGAAGTTATCGATATGTATAATGTCGATACTTGATTTCCTAATGCTGACTGAAGTTTGCTGTTGTGTGTTTGCCGCATGTGGAAGTGCACATTGCACTTTACACTTTGTACCGATTGCCTGGTTGGAGGGTTTACTTCAGATGAGCATCAGGGTCCACACCACATGAACCACACACGGCAGATGTGGGCATTCAGTCTTGGATTGGTATCCTACAAAGGCAACTTTACTACGTACAGTAGTTTCATCGGAGATCTGCGGGCGAGCGCACGGGTTCCCGGGCTCCCGTTGACAACATCCATCCATCCATCTGGTTCACAACTTTCCTAGAACCAACCCCTCCCTGTTTACGTTACGCCACCGATTTGCTGACTTTGCACCATCGAGGGGTAATTGTAATAGGGGAAAAAATATGATGCGTGGGGGAGGGGTTGAGATGCAGTTTCCAACAGCGCAGAAGTCCGACAAGCAGCGCAAATCAACGAATGATGTGTGATGAAACTTTGAACCAACATTCACCCCCACGCTGCATCACCCCCACGCTGCATCACCCCCACAAAATGTCAGAAGCACCTGTATCGCCGATAGCTTCACGCAATGCTCTATGCAACCCTTCGGCGATCGTTCCTGCATCTCGCTTGTGAGGCACCGTTGTATGTGTACCGAGAGTGCTGGGTGCACACGTGTGCAGGTATACAACAGTAACATGAGGTGCACGGTGCGATTTGGAACTGGAATGGAATGGATGGATAGGGATACCCGTAGGGCCGAAGGCGTAAGGTGAGTGTAAAGCATCTCCTGAGAACTGGAACGAAGGGTATCAGGAGCGTGCGTGCGCTTCTCGCCAATAATTACTTCATCTTCTGAGAGTTCCGAAGGAGGAAGGAAGCATAGGAATAAGGGCGAAGGAAGGAGGAGGAAGGATGCACGCCATGTGTGCCCCCTCTCATCGAGATGAGATGAAAACTCATAAGGCACCATCACACCCGGATCCCCGACTTCACGGTAGGGTTACACAGTCTTGCCTTCCACCTTGTTCTATACACAATCCATAGAAACCTCGAGATTCCACACGTGCCACCCGCAGGTGCACATGTGCTTCTCGGGTTATGACACGGAGGTATTCCCAGCATACTGTCGTTTGCCACGCGGTGGCCGAGATCAGGTTTGCCGAGTTAGAGAGGGGAATTGCATAAAGGGATGATATACACGCTTTCGTGCCTGAGTATGGGAGTGTGTTTGGAGGCATATTGTGGAGATGATGTCACTGCGAGATAGTCTCGGAGTGTGTACTCTAGGTTCGGAACACAACTTACTTTCGGCCTTGTTGAAGATCTACATATCAAGATACCTTGGCTGTCTCAGTTGACAGTGTCCAGTGGCGCTGCAAAAGTTAGGGATCGCATGTCGATCTTCATTAAAATATGATGATCGATACGAACGGACATATAGAACATGTCTCAGACGACGGCGATCTTCGTTTTAACTTCACGGTCGCCCAGCTTTTAACTAGCACAAGAGGTCCAGACAGCTTACTCAGTGGAACTGCTCAATGACTTCTCAGTTATTAACCACTTCCGACGGACATCTTGGTAGAGTATCCCGCTGGTCAAGCTATCCCAGTACCCGCCCACTTGTATATTGAAAAGGTACCGGGCACAATACTATTGTAGGGTCTTTAGTGGGTCGGTTCAACTTGAATTTTCCCTAGAAATTCCAGCTTGAACGCCTTGATGTGTATATATTTTCCTGCCCCTCTCCCTGAATTATTATTCTACATCTACATTTGCTTACATCAACATCAACACCAACATCAAGATCTAAACCATCTGCACTACCATACCAACAACATAATATCCACCCATTGCAGCCCTAGATATTAAAAATGCATACCCTAAAGTCATCAACATCTGAATTCACCGACCCAGCGTCGCAGATAACCAACCACACCTTCTCCGCCCCAATCACCCTCGTCTACACCCAACGAGTCAAAGGCCCCTCCACTTCCAAACCCCCACTAGTCCACCCTCTCCACGCTGCCCTAACCCCAGACCTAAACCCATCCATTCAATGGCGGCAGGTATCATCCATCGAAGTCGAGTGCAAGTCAATCGACACCCTTCAAGTCTCCTCCCCCTACCCCTACCCCTCCCCTAATTCTAACAATTCTAACAATCTAGAAACTCCATGTTGTGGTTACAAAGAACTTTCCAAGCATTGAGGGGAAGGTGACGAGCGTGATGAAGATTGGGGGCGATCTGGGCCGCCATCAAAACCCACTTTCGACGGCGGCGAAGTCGACGAGTGAGTATTGGCAGGCAATTTTTAATGATGGGAAGTTTGGGGTTGTGTATATACTGGACCCGGAGAAGGAGGATGGGTTGTTTGCAAGTGGGTATGGAGTTAGAGTTAGGTCGAGTGAGTTGACGGTTGAGAAAGGGGGGGTTATTAAGGCACTCCGATAGGGAATATAGGGAACTGCCCGCAGGCAGGTAGATAGACAGATAGGTAGAGAAATAGAAGGGTTAAACCCAAGTGTCGAGCACCATTCTCAGTCCTATCTCTCCGGCGTCAGTAAAAGTGTTTGACATGAAGGGCATGTCCACGGAACATAGTTATTCTCCCTATTCCGCATCGCCTACGAGTTGGTGTTGCACACAAGATAGGCCCGGCCGGGTACTAGACCCTAGATTCGAGACAAGGCTGGACTGACGAGCCGAGATATCCCTGATTTTCCTCCTTGACCCCTCGGGCATGTGTGGGAAGGCTCGATCAGTAGCTACTGGATCATTTCGAGCGGAGTCTTCTGGAGCTAGCTGCATCACTACATCATGAGGTTGGCTTTTTTGAACTCACCCGCATGCATGGAACTGGGAGTGTTTGTCTGCACGTGGAAGGGAGGTGATACAACAGCTCACGCTTCTCCCAGGTACCCAGCAATATCGAGACGGATTGGCCCGAGGCTACCTATCTCATATCTCGTGTGCAACATTGCTACTAAGTACAAATAAACGCACAGCCATCTGCGTGGGAATAGGTACTGTATTATATATATTTCTTAAATGTGATGGGATTTTTTAGACTGATGGGGTCGCTGTAACACCTTCTTTTCTGGATCTAAAGGGCGCTGGATTTGAAGGCGTTTTCTAGGAGAGCTGGATACCTATCAACAAATTTTCCGAACAAATGCTCTGGGAAACTCTATCTCCGGTCCGTCGAATTGTGGGAAGTTATTGCTCTTATGATTGGAATTTCTCGGCCTTATATTGCATCTGTGATTCGTAACTGGAGGGAATGTTTTTAGGTCTTTTTATAATGCCTGATTTCCGAAGGGCCATCCATCCACTCGAGCTCGAGTATTTACTGCGCTAAAACAAATTTTGTCACATTATCCAGAAACCAAAATCATTGTTTCCACTTCCTAATATTATTGTCGCCGACTGCATGGTGCATTAAGTAGAAGTCTAGGCTGCAGTATTGGTGCGGGGTAATGTATCCCAGCGCTGTGTTGCGGTGTGCTATTGGCTCATTGCTAAAACCCATCCCTATAGAGTTGTTGATAGTAACACAAGGACCACGTCGAATTCGCGAACAACTTCCACAAGTAGATAGAAGATACATATTTGCGGCCGCTTTACTAAACCACTGTACGTACGTGGAGAACAAAAGTACGAGTGCATTGTTGTTTTCGTCAAATCTTGTTGTGCTTCAGATGAGCTACACCGCAGCAAAAATTCAGCGAGTTAGAATATAGGATCTGAGTGCGAGTGGCAGGAACAGACTGTTAGAGGAGGAGAACACTAGCTCACAAAAAGATGTGTCTGAATCTGCAAGCGTATGTTTTCGTCTGGATTGAGCTACAAGTTTTCGATGGAGCGAACGGTGGACGTGTCGCTCGTGTCGATAGTTGCGCAACACCATCACTCGTAATGTCAAACTTTCGGACTGTTGCGTGAACCTGACCGAGCTGAGCTTCAGCTGAGCTGATGTCAAGGCACATAGCCGGTAGGGTATAAGGCACCCAACTACCTTGTATATGTTCCGACCCATACGCCAAATTTCTCGTTGGCCAACAGGTCGACCGATTGGCAAAGCGGTCAACCATTTGGTGTACGGAATAACCTATTGGCCAATGGGAAGATTTGGCATATGGATCAACCCAGTGGCCAACCGGGAAATTTGGTGTATGGGTCAACCGGTGTACCAAGT
>Ga0307512_10000362_pt1 | contig 65756 bp, 58 predicted proteins | sample 14_EM_MG_FD_200267 | JGI IMG/M metagenome (GOLD analysis project Ga0307512, IMG submission 200267) | Populus trichocarpa ectomycorrhiza microbial communities from riparian zone in the Pacific Northwest, United States - 14_EM | ecosystem: Host-associated > Plants > Roots > Unclassified | place... | reverse complement strand
GAAGTCACATTGAGTTTAATCCTGGCACCTGCTCCAAGAATAAACTCAATGTGACTTCTGGGCTTTCGATTGAACATGCTGGTCAGTCAACCAAGACCTAGTAAGGGGGTGGGGCGGAACGGATGGGGATTGGCCGTTTGTGGTATTTCACTGCGATGACATCAATGAGACCCTGCATGTGAGAGGGGGAGAGTAGGAGGGGTGGTGGGGGGGATGGATAACATGGGGGGAACGAGAAAGGGATGGTACAATCTGACCGAGAGGAGGGCTTGGCGGACGAGTCGGGATCACACCACGGAGTATCAGGGAAAAAATCGATTCTGTCATACACTAAGTTGAGTGAATACAGTATGAATAACAAACACACACAACTCAACTCCCCACTTGGTCTCCCCTCCGACTTCGGCCCCAGGTTTGTTGATTAGATATTGCCTTTCCTCTATTGCGGCAAGCGAAAACCCTCCGTTGGACATTTTTCTCATAGTTATGGCCAGGCGCATGTCAGACTGTTCTAGCTGTACCCGACCTCCTTGCCTTGCCATTGTTGCCGACACATCGAAAACCTGCAAGAGAATAGTAGCTGCATCTACATAATAGATATGGCTATTACCTCCACCATATTTGCTTCTGTAGCATCCTCTAAGGTGGTTAAAGCCTGTTTGGTTCACTCATGGGGATTCTTATCACTAAGTTTGTCCACGAAAATCCCAGAGCTGGCAACATCATGACGTTCGATTTCGCGGACTGGGTGGACGAATGCCTTGGTGAACCATGCAGGTATCCCATCACGGGTGGCTATACATTTGTCACGCTGCTCTCTACCTACTCAAGCTATATTACGGGGGTAACAACGCCTATCAAAGATACTTTGTTAAGTACTTGATATACGTATGGTGCGTATGGCCGTAGATCTCGTTTCCTGTCCTCTAGCTATTGAACAATCACTTCCTTTGGAATTGCCTGGAAACGACTCCATTGCTTTGTAGTTAAAGGTTTCACAGGAACGTTCCCCGACCTTGTTCATGACAATGGATCAGTTGACTTCTTTATTGCTTACCTTTCTTTCCGGGAATTATTAATGAACTGCTTAGTCTCCTCAATTAAATGAGAGGAGCAACTAGATTCCGAACTATCATGTTCCAACATCAACAAAACGTGAAATTGGTTTCCGAAAATGGACCCCACGCAACGATCCTTCTCCACATTCTCCACAAATAATCCGAGCGACTTATTAGCAATCTTCCACCATGCCTCGAAGCATTCAATGATGTGATCGCGTCGTCGCGACATCTCAAAACGTGTGTAGTCATTTACGCTAGCTTATTGCACTAGTTTCTTTCACGTTGGTCTTCTAGATTTTAATCGTTTCGACGGATTTTTGAACTGTTCCATTGATTTCAAGAATATTGTTAACTATTTAATCCCTTGAGACATCGATTATACACAAGCTTGCACAATTCCCATTACAAAAATTAAGACACCCAGAGGAAACACAGCAGATTTCTATATATCGCTGCAACGATTACTTCAAGCATCGGGTCGAATAATCTACATGTAAAATACATTGAAAGCTTTCAAGTCAATCGTGTTGCTCAAGTACCACCGCGAGCTATCTGGCTGCGGCGTCAGCAAAAGAAGGTGTACAGCTCCATGGATCACGCTTATAGGGACAATATAAGTGGTTCCGATGCCGAAAAGAGGCTTACGACGGTAGCATCCATCGTGCAAGGGTTGCATCGGAGGTTGATCCCTCTCCTCGACAATCACCATGCCAGCAGTCTGACGTATCGGCCCTGATGCAAACGTCTGAACCAAGGCAAGAAGCCCTTTAACGCTCGATTCAACATCCTCGACGACGAAAAGACACTTCAACCATGCGGGAATGCGTCCAGCAGTCGACTAAAAGTGCCTATCCGGACTCGTCCCCATCCAGAGAAGCACTGTATCATTTCTTGGTGGCTTATGCTTTCTCCACCTTGTGGACCCAGTGCAACGAACCGTATGAACTGCTTGCTCAACGCATTGAAAAGACGTCACCGGAATTGCTGCAGCGTTGTACCGAATGTATTTTGCATCGTTGAGACGACCGAAATACTAATCGTAATCGACGTAGTCTGTGAAGTCGGCAAATCTCTTGAAACACCAAGCAATGTGATTCTGTAGCTCCCCTTTTGGCATTGCACACCACTCAGCCAAGTCATCAAGGGTCTTGATTTCTGGTTGCGGGTTTTTCATCATTCACTTCATAGGTGCTTTGGTTAGAGGCATATTATCGTCGGGACGTTGTTTTGCAGTGTTTGCATTCAGCTCTCAACACTGAAACACCTCCTTCCGGGCTTTGGTTCGCAAAATCTGGATGGCGGCCTCATGACGATTCGATTGTCGGTACGCTTGTTTAAGATCCATCATCGATTTTTCTGGGAGTTCAGAGCTTACATTTAAGAGGTTGCCAAGCTGGCGGATATGGTCAGAGAAGTGGTTCAGGAGATGCATCTTCACAAAGTTGAAATCCGATTCGTCGACAAGATGTTGTGCAAGTTCTGACTCGATCTGCGTTTCATCCTCATCAACGCGACGACGCTTTCCAGCCGCAGAAAGATTGTTCCAAGCAGGGTCACTCTCCCATTCCTCCAGTTTGTCCAAAGTAAGCTGCTTTTTCAAGGCTTCCGAGACCTTCTTTGTAGATTTACTGGCGCGGTATCGACTGAAATCATCCTTGTGACGATGAAACTCCTCCAGATAATTCTCCACGTACTCGATCGTGGCCTCAGTATGGTACCAGTACTGTGCCATAAGGCAAAAATACACTAAGTTGTTGACGCACAACAGGGCTTCTGTGAAGGGAATCCTTTGGCTCACCGAAGGGTTTAAAAGAGTCGCCGCGAAAACTGGAACAATCACACGCCCAAGTGCTTTCATCTCCTTACCACTCCATTGCGTCACCTGGCTATATGGCTTGTTGAATCGAGCGAAGCCAGGATATGGAGGCATCATTGCCCAGAGCTGGTTGAATTTGTCGATCCTGGAATGTTGTTCGAGGAAGGACATTACCCAGTCCATCAAATGCTTAAGCACACCGAGATAGATGGTATGAAGACGATCGGGTATGATAATAGTCATCGGAGAGATGCATTTCATATTCCAGAAGACGCCTTCTGAGGTTCCAACCGCTCGATCTTCCAGATATTGTCTTGCTTCCCGTCTCTCCGTCTCATCTCCCTGAGTCGCAAGTATCATTTTTTGGAAGTATAGCGGATAGTCTCTCAATTGCCACGACTATGAATTCCCTTCTCCAAACGACGATTTCGGTGCTTCGCACACAGGGCAATGGGGCTGCGTGATTGAATGCCAGTGAATGTTTTCGAAGTAGTCAGCCGTCCATGCACAGATGACAGGATAACATTGCCGCATCCGACCATCCGCACAAAACATAAGCTTTCCAGTGTTGAAGAGCGTGTCGAGAGGATGAAAAATAAGCCCAAAAATCTTCCTTAGAACCTCTCGATTGTGGATTTGTTGTTCCTTCACGGCAGTTGCTATTCCATGTCCGTTCAACGGATATTTCGGAGGAATGGGCAGAAGGGCAACAAGGTTGCTTGCAAGATTTGAAGGCTTTGATCTAATCGTCGAGTCGATGTTTCCAAGAATCAAATATACTGGCCATTCCTTCTTGTGGCCCAAATAGTTTGTAAGATGTGTCTGGTCTGAACTGCCGAATCAAGGGACAATCGTAGCTCCAAGCGGCCGCCGTAGCAAATGAAGCGTTCAAAATCATTGTAGCTATGACGAAATTCAACTAATGCACCTGTTCATTCCACCACCAGTCGCTTGATTTCACCACTGAGTAGATACGTTCCTCAGCATCATTGAATTCCGTTGCTGGTGGATACGATATATGTTCCCTGAATACAGGCTGTTGCAAGAGGAACTCAATGCATTCAACATGTGTGCGGTAAAAGAAACGTGTGTAATCATCGTCACGAAGGTTGTTTGAATCAGCTAAACGATTGTAACACACTTTGCCGGATTTCCCAGACTCGATGCCCATCGCACAGGACATTTTGTTCAACCTGTTGAATACAGTGTGGGACGAAGTGAAGTTGCTGACGGTTGCCATTGTAGGGTTCCTGAAAAGCTTGTTGATAGCAGCTCTGCTCAAGTTGTGCTTGACGCACCAGTGCGCTAATCGATACTCCTCCTCGCAAGAAAACAGTAACCATAGATCAATTTCATCGTCGAAGACATCGAAATACTCATTACTAATAGGCTTGCTGGCTAGACGGTTGTCCTAGTGTGGAGTACCACAAATATGTGTCCGAACTGGAGGTTACTCTGGATCGATACACACATCCTCGCTGTCGGCTTCTGTATCGCTGGAATCAACATCGGAAGGGTGAAAAGAAGGGTCGTGATGCGTTTCATGAACGAATGGAAGTAGAATACTATCATGTTCGATCGCAAAACCATCATCTGGCAGTTGTTCGGCTGATACGTATACTATCCTTTCTTTGTGGTCGCGACGGAGTTGAGTGATGTAAGCGCCGATGTGGGAGTACGTCTTCAAGCAGTAAAGACAGAGTTGACGAAGATCCATGTTTCGTTAGCAAAATGAACTGTCGCAACAACATTATGAAGTGTCTCAACTGTGTTGTACCTACTCACACCATTACAAGCCGGCTGTCCTCGGAAAAAGCCGCTCCGCGATGTACTTTATCCAAAAAGGGGTCCTACCACTCTCGTAGGATTTCTCTCATCCTCCTTCACACGTTGGTAATGTGTTTACTCGCTCTCTCAATTTCAACATCCCTTGGATCTCAAAAAGAATACCACATCTGCATTCAGCTCGTCATGGCGATTGTTTTGCACACTCACAATACCCTCCTACGCCCATTGCCTGATTTATGGTTGTCACTTTATGTTAAGTTCGTACCTTACATGAACCGTGCATTCTCCTTAGATACCGACTCCCTGAGGTCATCGCAGGGTACAAGAACTAGTGCAAGGACAAACCAGTGAGATATGACTGCAGAGCATGCTTTTAGTTGTCTTTGTGATGAACTTAAGCGTTCAGTCGACGAATCAGGGCGTTTAAATGATGCTAAGCAAATTGCCTCCTAGCTGAATTCTAGCCAAGATGATGTTGGCAGATCAAGAAAACCCTCCAAGCCCATATATATATTCGCCTTGCCTGCCCACTTTACTTACAATCTCCAGAACCTTCGACACACCCTCCTCACCTCTGCTACTGCATCGCATCACCCTTGCCGATATATTCAACACTCCCGACGCTTGTTTAGAGTAACAAGCATTCGATATCCACCACTCAATCATTGCCCACCGTTGAGAACCTAAAATGTAATGTGATGCCTGCTGGTTGCCAAAATCAGTCGTCGAAGATGCTAATACAATCCAGATGCCGACGAGTCAAGTCTACGTCTGGGCCGAAAACGCCGGTGTTGGAGTCAGCAAATGCGCAGCAGAAACAATGGGGATTTGGCAGGATAAGGGTGGCTTGACAACACAACGGATGGATAATAATGTGAGGGAGCGCGTCTGGGAGATTGCCCAGTCCATGAGCATCATCAACAAGCAAGGCGCCAGCCCCGAGCAATGGGATTTCGTAATCGATCATTGCGTTTCTCGAACCAGTGAACAGGAGTCTAAACGGCCGCTTTGGAAATGATACATAACAGACATCACTAACCTCAATGGTCAGAAACTCAAGGCAGTACTGGAGGAGTTCGCGGAGGTTGGCCTTCGCTGAAGGAAGAATAGGCTCGAAAAAACCCCCTCTAAGAAGAGGAAACTCGTGCACATTGGTATGTATTTCATCGCCGCGATGCGTCTTTTGCTCTTCCTGATGATGTGTAGATCCAGAAGACGACGAGGAAGGAACTTCGGGTCACGGGTCTTCGCCGATAGAGGTACCTTGCGACGCCTCGAACGATTTCCTTGTGGAGCCATTTAGCTTTACCAACACCTATCTGGATCCCGACATTGCAGGGAAGAGGGTGGGTGAAAACAATTCTCAGCTCTTCTCATGGCACTGCCCTGGGGATGATGAATCGATACTTCCGATAGTTACATCAATCGTCGATATGACCATTTTGTCAATCGTGAATGCTGCAATTGCCGGTCTGCCAGAACCCAGCTGGAAAATCTGAGAGCTTTGGGGCTGCCTGGAGGAGGCTAATGGAGATGGTGGTCCGTACGCCCATAATGTTACCCCAATTTTCGATAACAATACTGCTGCTGGATGGGTACAGGTGGCGATGAAATTATGCAACCCAACTCTTTTTTGCATCGTTTATCGTGGCGAACATGCCGACGGCACAGATGGTGCCCAGATGCCTATGCGTGGTGGCCACAGCTACCTTCCTCTGGATGACATCATCCCACCTCCAGCCTATGATATGATCGACGTTATCGGGGAGGAATCGGACGATGATGGTGAGACGCGGCGCCCCAATCCAAGAAGCCTCCCCACGACGAAAACAGGCTTCGAAAAGTTTGAACGTAAGGTTCAAAAGAGGATTATCAGATAGCAGCAATACCTTGAAGTCATCCAAAACCGTGCTCTTGGTCTCTTTGCCGATTACGAGCAAACCGTTGTTGCTGATGAGGATGTGGCTTGGCTACCTGAGCACGATCACATTGTGAATCCTCCTGCTGCAGGCTCTTTGGCCAATAGGAAGCTTACAAGCAGCCACCCAGCTGCAAATTAGTCGTTGTGAGGATGGAATGCACTGGCTGTACGGTTGTTCAAGGATTTGCGTTGTGGGTGGGTATTCTTCTGGCACTTTGGAGGGTGGACGGATGGGTGATAATTTGGAGTTTTTTGGTGAGGTTTTGGGTCTCTTTTTGGTGTTTTGTTTATTTTATTATTACATCATTCATATTCATGCAGGAAGGGCTGTGTTCAGAGTTCAAGATGCTGGGATTAATCATTGAGACGTTTATTTTTGGGAATGGCATAGTGGCAGCAATAGGACTCCGTGTATGGCTATCCTGTAATTGGTAGTTTGGTATCTTTACCCAGCACAATTTAGCCAGAATGATGAGTGAAAAGCAAAAGCTTTTTAGCTCGTTGCGATAACGATTTTCGTCAAAGGAAGCCAATCAACAACCCTGCGGCATGCTTGTCAACTGCCATTCTTAGTTCCGAGTTCCCGTCCATCCAAGGTGTTGGAAGTGTGGGCAGCGGAACAAGCCGAGATCCTTCAATCGTCAACAGGATAAAAAGATGCATCACGACGATGCTTTCAATCATATCAATGCTTTCTTTCCTTTACACAATGCTTTAATTCATTCACTCTACATTGATTCACATTTCCTTTAGTCACTTCTTTAATTTTTCGTACTCATCACTCGCCGCCTTTTTAAATCATGACAAAAATGCGCCGCACTTCTCCTCCTCCTCTTCCTTCCAGCACCAGGAGAAGCAGACGATCTATTCACGACGAGCATCTCAATGACGATCTCAGCACGATACCCGACAATTACAATGATCCTCAAGATGACATTTCAGAATCCGACGACAAGCCTGTTCGGCGACCATCCAGGAAAGCAATGGGCAAGCGGCCATCAAAAGATTCCTTCATGTCAACACTTGGAAAACGAGTCGAAGCAACTCAATTGACTCCTACGTCGGCGCGACCCCTACATCCTGAGTGTCGGGAGGTCTCTATCATCTTGGAGGAGGAGGATGAACACAAGCCTGTCCCGCTGGCATCCAAGTAGGTATCCAATCAAGCATTTGAATGATTGAATCTGCCTGCTAATGTATATATTTACTAGAGGGAGGATTCAAACGAAGCCGGTGAGCAATTGGTTGCGTGGAAAGCTGGAAATTTGTGGCGATATGAGCCCTTTGTTGACGATGTGACACGCCTCATCGTCGGTGCAGCATGCGACGTCCAGACATCCCTTTGAGGCGTTCCGGCGATGGTCATGGCACGTGTGCAGCCTATAGCTATCAATTATGCGATGATTGTGAATCCCGTTTGCCACGAATGCGGTGGAGACCGCCCAGATTCATTGTTGGTGGTATGAGGAAATCGCCAGGATTGATCCAGCCCAGAGAAACTCAGACCCTCCACGTGCCTACATTTCAGTGGTAAATGAATTATCACAACAATTGTTTTCATCGCTGACATTGTGCATCAGGCTCTCGCGAAGATTACGTGCTCCCGTGCAGCTATGGTATAGTGCTGCAAGACCTCAATGGACTCTATTTATGGATTTCGAACACAGTCGCCTACAGAGATCCGTAAAGTGGTAGCCTGGCTATTGGCCAAGGACAGGTTGACATGCCCCACAAACGTTCGTGAGGTAAGTTCAAAGTTCCCTCTTGTTTAACTGTTGTCTTGACAATCAATTTAGGAGAGCAAGTTTCGATTTGCAGGGACTGAAATTGTGGATCTTATTCACCGGACATACTTCTATGGCATACGACAGATGGGAATGAAAGATAGATCATTGATTGATAAAATCAATACGACATACATTGCCCTCACCGCAACAGCCATACTCCATTGTCTGTCGGCCTGGAAAACAGGCGAGTTTATGGTCCTGCCAGAGATTGGTCCAGGAGGTGGAGCACAACCTTAGTGCGATACAAGAAACATTAATCACGCGGCTAATAATGCATGCACAGATGTATTTCGTCGTCTCGACGCGGATTTCCGTTCTTCCTCGCCAGAGGTTCAAGCCAAAACGATAGACAATATCTGCAGCATGATCCGCTGGAGGATCCACTCAACTGGTACAGACCCAACGATGGCACAACCTCACAACGATCAGGGCAGCTTTGATGAGGACTTCCTTGATTAATTCCCGGCGGAGCTGATAAAGCAGCCCGACAATTCTGTTAATCGTCTCAGCAGCTTTGTTGCTGCTACTGAAGCTAGTATGCGATTCTCAGCTGTTCTGCCTGCCATCGCCAGCAGCAGCCAGCCTGTCTCCTGCAGCAACAGCAACAGCAACAGCAACAACATCACCAACATGACCAGCATTGAGAATACGGGATTAGTCGATGCAAGTATGATTGTAGAGGAAGCGATGTCGCTTGGAGGTTAGGAATGGTGTCAGAGATCGGATTTAGGAATTCCTTTGTGTGCTATTTTATTCTAGCTTTCGTCGATGTATCATAATAGTAGTAAATGTAACAGAACTCATGGTTTACTGTAGTCTGATCCCAAACGCGTGAAATCATAATCGCGACGATGCATAACCCTCCCGCGACGAACTGCAAGCTACTGACGATTCCGTACCAACACAATAAATATCATGAACCAATTTTGCATGGTAACTATCATTGGTCAAATTCAGCCATGAGGGTCTTTAAAAACAAGAACTACACGCTTCATTAAACGTATGGAGCGAGTACTATCATCATCACGAGGACTAATCGAATAGGGTGACGTAGCAGTATGCCGAGAGATGATTTGTAATATTTCCAAAGGAAGTGTGAACCGTTCGTCAAGTGCTCGTTGTCACATTCACAAGTGTGGGTACACTGGTTGTGACGCTTGAAAACAGCATCGCGACGACACAAAGAACACTCTGGAACAGTCAAGCAATGCCATATTTCAGGGAAACCTCAATTTCATTTTTCTGAGTTTGTGGGTACAATAAACTTAATAAATTTAATGAAGGAGATTTAGTTTTTGCTGATGAAGTCACTGATGTGTTGTATTGTGTTGTGTATTTGGAACACACTATTCGGATGAATATGCTGCAAGTCAATATCAGATCTAGACTTCTCTTGGTTATCTCGAGGTGTTGCAGATATCCTTTCGATAAGCTGATTGGCCTGACTTTGGCCAACAGTACCCGTAAGCCGAGGTGTGTATTTGCCCGCTTCTAGTCGTTCCTTCAAACTGTCGATATGATTGACCAGCCTTTGTTGTAAACAGATAATAGGCCAAATCCACCAAATGCTTTGAACCAAGAAGATATATTGATTAACCCTGGCGTATGATCTAATCTTCTCCAAGGCATAAACGATGACGTCAGGGTCGTTCTCGAAGGTGATAGTCATTCGATGAATAACACTTATCGAAGGTGCGGGGCTGCCGCTACACAAAGCTAAAAGATTCTAGATATAATAGAATAGGTATCATAAAAACGCAATAATATATAAGGATATTTCTCCACTGGTAGATATTGAGCTTCTTTTGCTGCTCGTCGCTGTCCCTTCATTGCCGGTACAATAAGATCTCTTTTTAGTTCCTCGAAACCCTCTTCAGACTATAATTTTATAATCCCTCATGATAGCCACATATCTGTGCATCTTACATCCAGCAAATGCGCCTGGTAGAGGCAGCCATGAATCCCAATGGTTATCGTGTTCATGCATGATATCATTCGGCAATTAAATCAGACCATAACTTCAACAGTGACATCTCGCAATTGTATCTTGCATATCTTCGGTAGTTGGAACGCCCATTCAGACAATGACACGTCATTTGCGTTATTAAATCTCCCATGATTTTAATAACTCATAGTCTTGCAAGGTTCCCGTATCCTTTGCTATGCCAACGTAGAACCTATGCATGTAATCATAATAGATTAACATTGCGAAAACCCATCACTCAAATCAATGAGTAATGTCTGCTTCTGGCTTAAAGCCGATGCCATATTCTCTGAGTCAATTGTGCTTAGGTGTTCAAAAACTGGAATGTGCCCCGATAACCGGAGAGCCCACATACTTGCACGACGGCCTCCCCCATAGTATCTAAGAAAGAATCTGGTGGAAAATAACATGCTTGGCAGGACTACGTCCTGTCGATCTGGCTATGTTATTGCGTCATCAAATCAGCTGCCGCAGGACTATGCTTTCGATGAATATGCCAAGCCTCATCGCTTATTCAATCGAGACGTGACTGGTATGAACTCCTGCTGAAGAGCACACCACAACCTAACATTTTGGGGTACTGGATTACTACCCAAACTATGTGTCTTATCACTGTCAGGAGAGAACCCCTAACAAGGTGTATGTTGTATCATCAGTTGACAGCCGTGTACCTCAATGCAAGTACACTTACATCTGGTGTTAGCAACGGGTCAGGGTAACCCGCCAGTGGTCCGGATTTTGACAGGCGGTTCAGTTTGGTTTGGTACCAGATCAGCCCAATAACCCGACCTGCTGGGTCTTGGTGGGTTTCTTACCCTGAGCAGAGAGAAACCCGCAGTGTTTTGGCCGGGTTGGACCCGGCCCGCATTTCCCACTTTGCGGTTCCTTAAAGCTTGGCTTGAATTCAGTATTTGGGTTGTGATCGTATCGTGACATGATCAGTACATGGATTGTGCAGTGCTAACTGCTCATTCATCTCCCGCTTTCAGATTTGCGATCCGACCGATATTCATTGAGTGTTCGTGAAATATGGGCAAATGTTAAATGAAATTAGCGGGTTATCCATAGCGACTCAACGAATATTCTTTGGATTGCAATCCTGAGATCAGGACGGGAACGACCGGCCAGACCTGCACCATCTACATACTGATCATGTCACGACATGAACAGATCACAATGTGATGTGGGTAACAACACCTATCAAAGATACTTCGTTAAGTACTAGATATAAGTATGGTGCATACGGCCGTATATCTTATTTCCTATCCTCTAGATATTGCACAATCACTTCCCTCGGAATTGCCTGGAAACGACCCCTCTGTTTTTCATTCAAAGGTTTCTCAGGAACCTTCCCTAACCTTGTTCGTGTCAATGGACTAATTGGCTTCCTTATCGCGTTCCTTTCTCTCCGGGAATTTTTGATGAACTGCTTAGTCATCTCGATCAAGCGAGATGATCGACCAGATTCTGAACTATCAAGTTCCAAGCCACTGATGTCTTGAATCATATTGTGTATTTGGAACACTCTATTCTGATGAAGATTCTGCAAGTTGACACCACACCTAGATTCCTCCTGGTATCTCGAAGTGTTGCAGATATCCTTCTGATGAGCTGATTAGCCTGACTTTGGCCAACAGTACCAGTAACCTGAGGTATGCACAGGCCCGCTTCTGGTCGTTCCCTCAACTAACTGATATGACCTACTAGCCTTTGTTGTAATCCTATAACAGACGATATCCACCAAATGCTTTGAGCAAAGATATATTGATTAACCCTGGCGTATAATATAATCTTCTCCAAAGCGTAAACAATAACGTCGCTGTTGTTCTCTAAGGTGACAGTCATTCGTCAAATAATGCTTATCGAAGGTGCGGGGCTGCCGCTACACAAAGCTAATAGATTCTAGGTATAATGGAATAGGTATCATAAAAACAGAATAATAAATAAGGATATTTCTCCGTTGGTAGGTATTGACTTTGATTCGCAGCCTGTCGCTGTCTCCTCATTGCCGGAAGAACATGATATCGTGATAGTCTCTGAAAACCCTCCTCAGATTATGATTTTAAATCCCTCATGATAGCCACATATTTGTGCATCTTACATCTAGCAAATGCGCTTGGTAGAGGCTGCCACGCATCCCAATGGTTATCGTGTTCCTGATATCATTCGGCAAATTAAATCAGACCATAACTTCAACTTTGACATCTGGCCATCGTATGCTTCTTATCTTTCAGTAGTTGGAATGCCCATTCAAAGAAAGACACGTCGCTTGCGTTATTAAATCCCCCACGATTTCAATAACTCATAGTCTTACGTGTTAGGGGTTCTCCCCAAGCAGCGATAATGGTACATGCATCAGGTGAATTGAATACATGTCACGGAGTTACTCTCGGTCTAGTCACGTGATATGCACAACACCCATTCATGACATGTATGAGATACCAATCTTATGATATCTTAGCGGATATACTTAAGAATCGCGCGCCGTTTGAATAAGTGACCAAGTACACTTAGCGGATTCACTTAAGATGATGCAACTGTGTCGCCTTAGCCGGGATACTTGTTTCAGCCGTGCGCATGGTTTCCAACCGCATTCATCTTTCGGATACTAGCGGGACTTGTCTTCAATGACCCAACAGTCGATAGCCAGTATGCGATTACGAGGGATCCCCGACTTATTGCTTCAGGCGATAAGAGTGATCGGGGCACTCCCCGACCAAAGAGAATGGTCTCGGTCTAAGCATGGCATGACTGAGGGATTTATGACGTAGGCTAATGATACGAGGCTGGAAGCAACCCTGCTCATTGGTTTGAGTTAGTATGCATTGCAACGTCAGACTCATATATTATACGAGCTGACGCGTCTTAATCTACGTTGGCATAGTATCGGTTGGTCGCCGATTGAATCTATGATGCAAGCCGAATAGCCTTAGTGTGAGGCATTAATTTGCGATAAGCACTGCCGGCCAGGATCGGGAGATGTTCCAACTATTGTGCAAACGGATTGCGAGATGTCTAAGTTCAAGTTTCATCTGACATACTGCATGACGCGTAATTCACGCAATGGATGGCCTGATTCTTATCAGGAGCGCTGAAGCTTTAATACCTCATTGACGTAATACGTATCTGGTTTCAGTATTGTCATAGCATCGAAGTACGGGTGTACATACCCTCGAAGACGACTATAAAGAGATGGCATTGCTCCGGCAATGACAAGGACCTCAAGCAGCAATCCACAGTCAACAATCCGAACACCGAAGATGATCTTCAAATATTATTAAGAATTCTATCTATTATCTATTATGAATAACTCGTCACCATTTCCTCCCTAATTCACCTACGTGATCACCCTTTATATGCCTGGACATAGATATACACAATCCGAGTACGCACTACAACAAGTTGTCGAGACTTGCGGCAATCTTCTCTACAGTTTGCAAGAGCACCATGTAATCCACACCTACCGAGTGGTGTTCCGTGTTTGTTAGTTAGAGAATATAGATTACCGGGTGCTGAGATACTTGAATACTGGAGCCTTACCATTTGAGGAGTTTTCCGAGGAGTGGTTGTACGACGGGGAAGAGTAATTTATATCTACAGAGGAGACGGTCTGTAGCATTGGTTCAGATTGGGAGTTCTCGTTACAGAGGAACGAGAAGTTGAGTCTTAGGATAAGACGAGGAACGAAAGAGAAAAAGATAGGCGGTTGTACTTAATTCAATAAATGTTGTATTGATTATTGGGATTAAGAACCCCCGTAACATTACGTGGTTCCTGTATCCTCTGCTATGCCAACGTAGAACTTATGCACGTAATCATCAAAGATCAACATTGCGAAAACCCTCACTCAAATCAATGAGTGATGTCTGCCTTTGGCTTAAAGCCAATGCCATATTCTTTCTGTCATTTGTGCTTAGGTGTTCAAAAACCGGAACGTGCCCCGATAACCGGAGAGCCCACACACTTGCACGACTGCCTCCCGCACAGTATCTAAGAATGAATCTGGTTGAAAAATCACATGCTCGGCAGGACTATGTCAGTTCGATCTGGCTATCTTATTGTGTCATCAAATCAGCTGCCGCGGCACTACGCTTTCAATGACTCCGCTCAGCCTTATCGCTTATTCAATCCAGACATGACGGGTATGAACTTCCGCTAAAGGGCACACCACGACCTAACATCTTTCGGGTACTGGATTGCTACCCAAAATATGTGTCTTATCACTGTCAGAAGAGAACCCCTAACACTTAAATACTTAATTGGAGCCAAAGTTGTGATGTTGAAATGCAGGGTTTTTGGTGGTAAAACCGGCCCAATTGCAACGGTCCGGGTTTTCGTGTGGTAAAGCCCGTTGCAACGGTTCGGTTACGGTTCCAACCCTAACCCGGAACCGTTGCTAACACTACTTACATCCCATTGCATGCTGCTTCTTATTCGTGCTGCTACCGGTTTTACTCACAATTTTTAACTGTGCGTCCCGAGTCATATTTTAGGTGGCTGCATTTGCAGCGTCCTGGTGAACTAAGTGGTGTCTTTATTGTAGTTGGGTCTCATGAGGTGGCGTATTGGATGAAGCTTCCGTCATTCTGCTCGATTCTGCTCCACTCTCACATTGCAGAGGTGTTTTGGGAGCCATGATTTGCCGCCATGGAAGTGAAGAGATGATGATTACCAAACGAAGTGGGAAGTCCTGAGGAAGAAGACAACCAAACGAAGTGGGAAGTCCTGAGGAATATCGTTAGCTTCAAGTCAAAATGGCATGCGTAACAGGAAACTTGCTCGTTCTACACAAGATAAATCCTGTTGCGCATAGCTGCCGGTTGCATAGGTTACCAACCGTCCTGTGATTGGCACCAATTCGGTCTGATGCTGTGTGAATGTTTCAAGGGATGTATCACGGTGAACGACCGATGAAATCTCTCGTTTGTGAAGTTCAAACGGTACATTCTTCGACATAAAGGATGTCTGCTGTTGTTTGTCTCAAGAATTCCTTCGGATCTTACATGAAACAGATGCTAGACATCATGTCATGATGTATGGTTCGCATTGCTATTCCCAATGTAGTGACGGTCAAAAGGAAGATTTTGCTTAGTTCAAGTCGATTCAGCATACCAACCTCGACATAAACGACGCAGCTTGCCTCTGTGTGGTCAATCTCTTGCAACATCCAACATCGTGTCCATCAACAAAGTCAACACAAAATAGAATGGTCGATGCTCCGAAAGAGAACCTTTCGCCACTACCGGCAGGCAAATATGGTAAATCGACGAAGCGCTCCACATGACGACATCATCAAGCCAATGAAGGCAAGAGCGACTTGGAAGCAGAACAGGTGCAAGCCTTTGGAGCTTTGCACAGGTTGAGATCCAAAAAGAAGCTTAGTGAGGGGAAAAGACCAGAAACTCACTTCTTAAGCAACGAAGAGAAGGAGAAATAGATCAAGGATTATGTGGATGTTAAGGGGATATTTTAGCCCAATAATCAATACAACATTTATTACACTCAATACAGCCACCTATCTAAACTCTCTCGTCTTCCACAACTCCTTGTCTTTCCCAAGACTCAACCTCGTACCTAGTTCCTCTAGTAACAGCTGACCACTCCTCCTCGTTGGTCCAAGGTCGCTCTTCGGAGTACTCTTTGAATGGTAACAACCTAGTAGTGATGTACTGGTGAACGTCGTATCCGATACCGAGTGTAACGGCATCATCAGCAACAACTCAAGTTTCCGTCAGAAACACCCAGGTGTTCCGGACGGCTCTGACGCCTCTGACGGAACCTCATACCCTCTGACGGAGAATTAGACGCTACCCGTCGCCCAGGGGACGGGTCGCGGTGCATAGCATCAGCAAAATGTATTTTAGTCACTGGTCTGAGAGGATGTGGAGTGTAAACTTAGATGCGTCAATTTCAGGAGTATCAGACCCTAGGAGGGCATTCCTGCCTGCCTTCAGAGTAACTCGGAGCGCCGGTGACAAGCCTGGGAGCGCCGATGACAAGCCTGGTAGCACCAGGGAGCGCCGGCGACAAACCTGGGAGTGCCGGCGACATGTCTGGGAGCACCTCGAATCACAGTCATGTATTCAGTGTGAATTCTCATCTATGTATCTATGTATCTATGTATCTATATAGCTACCCATCTACACACTCTATATCTGGACTGGCTGCAGGCGGTGCTTGAGAGCAATTCGAGGTGGGCCTGAAAATGACGATCGGGTGAACTCAGAGTTATACTCCGAGGCTGTGATCGAGCGAGTTTGGAGATGCACTTAGAGGCTGTAATCGAGCGAGTTTGGAGATACACTTAGAGGCCGTGATCGAGCGAGTTGAGAGATGCACTTGGAGGCCGTGATCGAGTGAGTGTGGAGATGGACTTGGAGGCCGTGATCGAGTGAACGTAGAGATGCACTCCGAGATCGTGTATGAGCAAGTTTGGAGATACACTGAGAGGCCGTAATCGAGCAAGTTTGGAGATTCACTTAGAGGCCGTGATCGAGCGAGTTTAGAGATGCACTTGGAGGCCGTGATCGTGCGAGATTGAAGATGCACTTGGAGGCCGTGATCGAGCGAGATTGGACGAGTACTTGGAGGCGGTCGATGGACGGCGCACCAGGTAATGAGACTCTATTCATCGGTTAGTCAACTCGCAACCATGGGAATGTGACAATGTGACTTTACCTTTGAGCTGTCATGGAGAGCTGGCTGATGGCGGTCGCTCGTGTAGGGAGGTAGGCCGGAAGCTGAAGATACATTCAGGGGTCAACTCGTAATCATGAGAATGAAGGGAAGACAAACAATCTTGGGTGGATGCTGTACTCGGTGGATGCTGTACTCGGTGTAAGCTGTACTCGGTGTATGCTGTACTCGGTGTATGCTGTACTCGGTGTCAACTCATGATCATGTCATGGAGAGATAGAGAGGGATGACCTAACTTTGTGTTCTGCGATGATGGTTGAGTTGTGGACGAGAAAGAGAGAGATGGGGGATGAAGATGAGAATGATATGGAGGATACGAGCAGATATGAGAAATCAGGGGTACGACTTGCGTGATTGGGTTGGCAAGACCACCTATCGGTGTGATTACACGCCGGATCGGGACTCGTACCTGCCGTATCGGGGATGGTCAATTGACTCGCACACGAATTTCTCTAAGTCCCAGTTTCTCCTGATGATTTCCCCCATCTCCTCCGATCTCTCTCTTTCTTGTGCTCAACTCTATCATCTCCTAAGAACACGAAGTTAAGTCATCCCTTTCTATCTCTCCATGCACTGATCATGAGTTAACGCCAGGTGCAGCATACACCAAGTAATGCATACACCGAGGACTGCATCATCCCAAGATCAACTGTCTCCCGCCGCCAGCCAGCTCTCATCTCTCGGCGGACCTTATTGTACTCAACTCTCTACATCCCCACGATTACGAGTTAACCAATCAATAGAGTCTCAGCTGCCGTCGCACCTCCCTCCCGATCTACCACCTCCAAATCGACTTCCTCCAAGTACTCCTCCAATCTCGATCGATCATGGCCTCCAAGTGTATCTCCAAACACGCAGGATTACGGCGTTCAAGTACGCAAGATCATGGACTCCAAGTGCATATGTCCAAACTCGCTCGATCGCGGCCTCAAAGTGCATCTCCTACCTCGCTCGGCCACGGCCTGAAAATGCATCTCCAAACTCGCTCGATCACGGCCTCAAAGTGCATCTCCAAACTCGCCTTATCATGGCCTCCAAGTGCATCTCTGAGTTCACTCGATCACGGCCTCCAAGTGCATCTCCAAACTTGCTCGATCACGGCCTCAAAGTGCATCTCTCAACTTGCTAGATCATGGCCTCCAAGTACATCGTTAATGAGCGACGGCGGGTGTACAGAGATACAGGGGTAAAGGAGGTGGACTGAGCGACAGGGAGTACATATTCGGGAGACCCCGGGGTAGATAGACATCATCTCATTTTCATCTCATCTGGATCCACGCAATTGCGTGGATTCTCACCGCCGGGTAGTATCATATCTTCTCACTTTCTTTCTAGGCTCCTCGAGCTAGAACCTCCGATTATGCTCGACTACCATCTGTGGCCAGATTGACCGTATGGATATATATAGAGATACTTTAATAATGCATGCCATACTATGAGGTAGCGAATCTTGTGACTGTAACGAAGACGAATATGATAGACGAAATGCCTTGTGCTTGTGGAACCCTGCGTGTGGCTTCTGGACCAATTTACATTTTGCTGATGTACCCAATGAACCCATTCCGACATATGGTCACAGTTGGCCACAACGCCACAGTGTTCATTTACAATAGGATACTGACAGAGCGAGAAGAAATGGCGAAACCACAATCGGAGGGCGATATGCAACGCGACGCATCGTATTGGCGCCAGACGCGGAGTAATCTGCCACCGGGGTGTCTCTGATGGCTCTGACCGAGCGCGTCCACTCTGACGGTGCCATTCCGCCCGGACGGAAATGTTTTTTGTTGATGATAATATGAAAGTTCTCGGGAGATGCGGGTTGAACACTGCTTGTTAAAGAATTGTATTTGATTGCCAATAGTTTCGACGACTGCTTTGTGTGTGTATTGAGATTGTGTCAATTTGAACAAACACATATAAAGAACATTCAGGTAAGTGAAATAAAGAAGTAATGATAAATGTTTTTAGATAGAATTCTTAATAATATTGTAAGGTGTTCTTGGCTTGTAATGTCTGACTGCGGATTGCTGCTAGAGCTTGGTTCTTCTCATTGTTGGGGACATTGTGAGATCTTATATAATTGAGCCGTCAGGTCAACCTTGCCTTCTGGTCATTGCCATGACACATAGTTTGCTTGATAGCTTATCGCAGAGATCAACTTAAGCGACTCATTGAAAGTGCCATGAAATCCCTCAAGGATATTGTGTTCAGGCATGAGGTGTTTTAAGGCGTTACGCCCCCACTAAGGGTCATCCTCATGTCATGATATCTTGCGCACTAATATGACAACTCATAACTTCAACTTGGACATCTTGCTCCCCATTCGTTCAGTAGTTGGAACATCTGATGCCTCTTAGTATCATCAGTGCTTATCGTGATTTATACTAACTCCAGGTTATTGAATGCCTGGCCTTTTAATATGGCTATCCGGCAATGTGTTCAGAGATTGAATCGGCGACCAACCGACACTCTGCCAATGTAGATTATGACACGTCAACCTAGTTCTACAACCTCGCGTGACATTGCAATTAATTCTGACTCAACCCAATGAGCTGTTTTGCTTCTGGCCTCTTATCTTCAGCCAATGTCATCAATCCCTCGGATATAGCATGCTGAGGTCTTGGTGCTTCCATAGACCGAGGAGCGTTAGAGGATGACTCCCTGCTGCTGAGCGACTGGGCCCGTAAATCCCTGCGTACTCGCATTTTGCATATTATCTGCTGCACATGTAACTCTGCAAGTTTGCAACTTAGCTGTGTGTTGTCCCGCTAGATAAAATATAGTAAATGTGGCCAATAACTAAGCGCACTGCGGAAGAATTTTCACTTCGCAGTAATGGTGACATAATTGCGTCATCACATTGGAATCTGCTAGTGCGAGCTGACTCGTCACTAATTGATTGACACATGGCTCAGGTGTAATCCCGCAAAGGATCACCTGACTGACAAACATCCTGATGCTCCAGAGATAAGTGTTATGCAATTAAGTATCTGCTAACCAATCCACATTGTATCATTACCGCTGTTAGGTTGAACCCCTAACAGTGGAAAGAGAGACTGCTGTGGCAAGAAAGCGAGTTGAAGACACAGAGACAGCAATTAAGCAGGAGCAGGATGATATGAGAAATGCTGAAAAGGCGGGATTGACAACCACCACGCCTGAAACAACATTTGAGGAGATGGTGAACGTCATCGGAGATAGTCTGAGCAATCTTTCAAGTTCCGACGATGGGGAGGATGGCAAAGACGAGGATGATGGTGAAGAAGATCCTGTGGGGGGCAAGTTTAGCGAATATGACGAACCTGGCTGAGTGATGGGCACAATTTCTGAAACCGTACAGCACCGCATGGAGTGATTTCGGCAGAAGCAGATGAACCTTGTCGAATTGATGAAACCAGGCTGGGGAGACGCTGCCAGCTACTTCCGTGAGGGTGATAAGAGGTATGGGACAACCGGATTGAAGGTTCCGGATGTCATTCAACCTCTCATGGCAGATAATACAGCGTCATCTGCACTGATGACATTTAGTGACCCTATGGAGACTCTTGATAGCGTCCCTGGAAAATTGCAAATGCCGCAAGTGACTTCTCAACCACGGAGTTGTCTTATGAGGCAAGGTTCGAGTAAACCGTGGACACACGAACGCATTCCTTCCCTCCCGGCCGCCCCAATACCTGATTGGTCACTGATTCAGAAATCAAAGCATGATGAACCTGTAAGCTATAACCCCTGCACATCGCATGCCAAGCTAATTACCATACCGAAATTGGATTTCAATGAGGACATGGTGACGGCGCCTGTGTTGCCGGAGGAATGAATAGGCAAACTGGTATTCGGGATGATGTATCAATTGGAAATGCAATACGTGTCCCTATGTAGCTATGGGTCAGCGTTTACTTGATTGCAGTGATCGAATTGTGAGACATGATATTTTGTCTATACATATGCAATGGTCCGATCGGCCATGCCTAAGTTCTAGACTTCAAATCTCGTTGACTGACGACCAATGAACATGATATCGTCCTGCCCGTTACGGTTAAGTTAGACAATTAAAAACAAAATTAGAGACGAAACTCACTAACACAATATAAGTCAGTGATGTTATACGAGTCATAGATCCAGTGGTCAAAGCGCGATGCGAACCGGAATGAATGACAACCGTCATGCTGCATAAGATCATGCATCCAACTGAAAAACTCTCAGCACAGACCTGGTGCACACGGTCGAGTTGTTGAAAATTGCTAAAGGTAGGTCATGAAAATTGCGGAGAATGAGCTGGATGAGGAAAGGTGAGGAAGTCGGGCTAAATATATCAAAAACTAGTGTAAGGATTCATATGCGGTCAATTGCCGGCCGAAAGCGCAGGCACGTGATAGGCCAACGTTGTTTATTCCTCAGATAAACTGTGTTGGGGTGGAACAGAAATTGAGAGGCTTGGAAGCATTGGTGTTAGGGGTTCTCCTCTGACAGTGATAAGACACATAGTATGGGTAGTAATCCAGTACCCGAAAGATGATAGGTCGTGGAGTGCTCGTTAGCGGGAGTTCATACCAGTCATGTCTGGATTGAATAAGCGATAAGGCTGAGCGGACTCATTGAGAGCATAGTGCTGCGGCTGCTAATTTGATAACACAATAACATTGCCAGATCGAAAGGACGTAGTCCTGCCGAGCATGTTATTTTCAATCAGATTCATTCTTAGATACTATGCCGGAGGCAGTCGTGCGAGTATGTGGGCTCTCCAGTTATCGGGGCACGTCCCGGTTTTTGAACACCTAAGTACAAATGACTGAGAGAATATGGCATTGGATTTGAGCCAGAAGCTGACATCACTCATTGATTTGAGTGAGGGTTTTCGCAACGTTAATCTTATATGATTACGTGCATAAGTTCTACGTTGGCATAGCAGAGGATACAGGAACCACGTAAGACTATGAGTTATGAAAATCATGGGGGATTTAATAACGCAAGCGACGTGTCATTCTTTGAATGGGCGTTCCAACTACCGAAAAGATGAGAACCATACGATTGCCCGATGTCAAAGTTGAAGTTGTGGTCAGATTTGATTTGCCGAATGATATCATGCATGAACACGATAACCATTGGGATGCGTGGCCGCTTCTGCCAGGCGCATTTGCTAGATGTAAGACGCACAGATATGTGGCTATCGTGAGGGATTTAAAATTATAGTCTGACGATGGTTGCGAGAGAATATAAAGAGATCATGTTGTTCCGGCAATGAGGAGACAGCAACAGGCTGCGAATCAAAGTCAATACCTACCAGCGGAGAAATATCCTTATTTATTATTGCGTTGTTATGATACCTATTATTTTATACCTAGATTCTATTAGCTTTGTGTAGTGGCAGCCCTGCACCTTTGATATGCGTTATTCGACAAATGACTATCACCTTTGAGAACGACAGAGACATTATGGTTTACGCTTTGGGGAACATTATATCATACGCCAGGGTTAATCAATATATCTTTTTGGCTCAAACCATTTGGTGGATATCGTCTATTATAGGATTACAACAAAGGCTAGTCGATCATATCGATAAGTTGAGGGACCGACCGGAAGCGGGCCAGTGCATACCTCAGGTTACTGGTACTGTTGGCCAAAGTCAGGCCAATCAGCTCATCAGAAGGATATCTGCAACACCTCGAGATAACCAGGAGGAATCTAGGTGTGGTGTTGACTTGCAGAATATTCATCCGAATAGAGTGTTCCAAATACACAATATGATTCAAGACATCAGTGACTTGGAACTTGATAGTTCGGAGTCTAGTCGATCATCTTGTTTAATCGAGAAGACTAAGCAGTTCATTAAAAATTTCCAGAAAGAAAGGAAAGCGATAAGGAAGCCAGTTAGTCCATTGACACGAACAAGGTCAGGGAAGGTTCCTGAGAAACCTTTGACTGAAAAACAGAGGAGTCGTTTCCAGGCAATTCCGAGGGAAGTGATTGTTCAATATCTAGAGGATAGGAAATAGGATCTACGGCCATACGCACCATATGTATATCTAGTACTTAATGAAGTATCTGTGATAGGTGTTGTTACCCCCGTAACAGTTGGGATGCAAATGTCTATACCTAGAAATGATTTATTGGCTGCCAATAACGACTATATGCATTTTTACATACAATCATTGAGCATCCACTGACTGTTAATATGTCATTGAGCTGAGCGTGAACGGAGCGTCAACGGTATTGGTCCTACATTTTCGGCAAACAAACGGCTGCATAGTCACATTCTTCCAAAGTGATAGCATTGTCGGTTGTTACAGGTAAAAAGGTTAGTGACACGCTCGTCGACCCATCCTGGAAATGAGCGTCCTCGATGCATCAATGATTTTTAGTCTTGTGAGTCTGATAATCGAAATCATACATGTTCGCTGTGACACATATTCAAAGTACTGGCCGCCTTCAAGGCCAAACATGCTAGAGTCGACATTGCTACAATCGGCAAATAATGAGTGTCAATGGCATGTCAACGATTGTTGTTCTTGCATGATGAATAATTAAACAGCTGTGCGACGATAATAAGCTATAATCGAAGTGATGGCCGCCTTTATAGGTAAAAATTGCAGCCACGCTGTCACTACCACCTCCTCAAAATGAGTGTCAAGGGAGCATCAATGATTTTTGGTCTTGCATCATGGGCACTGAAAGCGCTGTGCATCAGCGTCAATTCATAATCAATGCATCAGCTGCCTCTATTGGCAACAATGCTAGTGAGGATATCGCTACCACCTAAAAATGAGCATCCACTGAGTGTGAACGATTTTTGGTCAGGCACCTTGGATAATCGAAGGGCTATGCAACCGCATCAACCCAAAATCATGGTCTCAGCCGCCACTTTGGGCAATTGTGCTATGGACGATCTCGCTACCACCGCCTAAAAATGAGCATCAACGGAACATCAACAATTTTTGGTATTGCGTCTTGGACAATCTGAGGGCTACAGAACGGCGTTAACTCATAATCAACTCATCGGCCACCTTTATCAGCAAAAATACTAGTGACGATATCCCTAACACCTCCTAAAAATGAACGTCAATGGTGCATCAACAATTTTTGGTCTTGCATCCTGGACACTGAGAGCGCTGTGTATCGCCGTTGACCCATAATCAATGCATCGGCTGCATTCATGGGCCGAAATGCTAGTGATGATATCACTACCAGCTCCTAACGATTCGCATCAACTGAGCGTCAACAATTTTTGGTCATGCATCTTGGATAACATACGGGCTATTGAACAATGTTATCCCATAATCAACATATCAGCTGCCTGTACGGGCGAACATGCTATTGACAATATCGCAACTGCCTGCGACAATTGAGCACCCACGCAGCATCAATAATCTGTATTGGAGCTCAGTAAGCTAAACAGGAATGAGCTGCAGCACATTGTTACTGAATTGAGTCTTCCGTGGTTAGTCTTTTCAATAAGTCCTTGTATTCAACCTCACAAATATGCATGCAATGTCTCACAGATCTGTTTTTTTGCTCGTAGCTGCAGAGTCAATACTTAAGAACCCGTAGTCTGCTTTGCTATATTGGTATTTTCTGCAGTCTGTCAAGTCGGATAACCCAGCTTTCTCATTCCTTCCGCCATGTTGGATTCAAAATCTTTGAACACCTCATTGCTTGAGGTTATGATCTCATGCAAAAATGAACGTGTTCTTATTCATGATTTGAGTGACCTGAGTTTGCAAATCATCTTCGATGTGTGGTGGGCTTCTCTGAATGTTAGCTTGAAGCGGCCGATTGCAAGGTATAATTCTAGACATGCACCTTGATGGCGATTCGACTTGCACTGCGGAATTGAGGAGACTGGCAGCCCTGGCATCATATGCATTGTATGTCATCAAGTTCTTTGCCATCCATCAGAACATGGGACCAGCTCAATGGGGGAACACTTGGTTGCAAAAGCGCACATCGCAATGTTAACCACGTTAACTGAGTCAGAGGTTACTGAATTGACTAGTTCAACAGTTGATGAAACAGCTTTGGCCATCCTGCAGAGGCAAGGAAGTCAAGGAATCACAATAGTAAGTTCGCAGAGCAAGATAATATTTGGCATCCAGGTTGATCCATATTAACCGAAATTACAGTCAAAATGTTCCAAACTGGCAGCTAAGGACTTTGAAACTTAGGAATTTCACCAAAACACATGGAATCGCTACCTCCTGTCAGTATTTGTTTCGACTCAAATTCCATGAAACGCTATTTCAAATCTAGCGCTACGACGGTCATATATGGCATCACCCAATAATGTAGTGCTGCCGGCCACAACGACCCTTAGCACCGTTTGCCGGAGGGAATATGCACTGAGCATGGAGTCAATGATACAGCAATTGCCATCACGAAATAAAGTTAGCTTAGCTTTGGACGGATGGACATCAACGAACAAACATGCCATAACTTCAGTCATTGCTCATTAGATGGATCGAAAATGGGCCTTGCGTGAAGTCCAACTCACGTTGGATGAGGTTGATCGCCTGGCCTTTTCCCATTTCGAAAGTAAATTATGGATGATAGGTCAAGGGCCAACATACTTCGGCTAGGCTAGCTGTACATTTGAGGGACGTGCTTGATCATTTCGAGCTTACCAACGGCCGTTAGCTTGGTATTACGACAGACAATGCTTCCTCAAATTACTTGATGACACACGAGCTGCAATCAACACTTGAGGCCTCTGCAACCGAGTGGCCTGCTTTGAGGAACCACATACCATACATGGCGCACGTGATGCAGCTGGCTATAGGTGCATTCATGGGCAGTCTCGTTGTAAATGGCCACACCAAGTTCTGGGAAGCCCATGAGCGCGATCAGCAATCAGGAGAGAATGAAATCCGAGACGTTGGCAAGAGTCAAATACTTCGAACAGAGGGCAATGCTAGAATCCATGACATGTCGGCCATGCAACCAAGTTTTGCAAAGATAATTGAGAAAGTATGTATTTCATGATATTTTGAAAGTCCTGAAATTGACTTTCACATAGCAGACAATGCTTGCTGTATTGATGAAGCTGACACCTGGTGATTGAAACGAGTTCACAGACAGTCAACAAGCCAAAGTCCACATCGGGGTACTCCTGATTGATGATGTGAGGACACCTTTGAACTCCACACTGGAGTTGCTCGAGCGTGCCTACTGATTATGGGAATTCACCTGCCAGGGGCTCCAAATTTCGAAATACAGCGATTACCAGCCACTTTTCGCAACTCAAGATGAATGGACCATTGTGAAGTAAGTCATGGAAGTATTGAGGCCATTGTGATATTTGACCCTGTGGATGTTGAAGAGGCATACAGTTGCATTGCATCATGTTATCACAGTGTCCTATGACATGTTCGATCATGTGGATGGCGTGATGTGAGCTTTGGCTAACACGAAGATTCAATGGAAGGAAGACTTGTTCTTCGCTCTGAAGTTAGCTCGACAGACGCTGTCGAAATACTACGCTGAAGGCACTCCAACTACGGGCATGCTTCTGGTGACTGCACATATCCTCGATCTTTTCCGGAAGTTGCGATTGTCTAGAAAGTGGGAGAAGGGAATGGATATTAAACCTGAGGACAAGACATCCTATACTACCCAAATCCAAGAGTTCATTCTGAAGTACGTGGAGGATGAATCCTGTGCCAAACATCGACATGTGCCAGTCAATAAACACGAAAGCTTACCAAGCAGCAATCTCGTCCGCTCTGCAACGGCTTCAGGATTTTGTCAATCATCTGTTGATCCATATGATTTGTCCAGCGAGGATGAAGAATACTCAACGCCTAACAATGTGGCTGAGACGACACCCAGATGAAGCGATTGCGCAGCACAGATATTGCCTGCCGCCAGGCTCCATTAGAATTCGCCACCTGATGCACCAAAGAACAGGGGGCAAATCAATCCAAAGCTCAATGGTAACAACTCCGACCCAATGGAGATGAGGAGTATATTGTGGTTACCGGACACAACTGACTGTTGGCGTCGACAGGAGGAAACGCAATCAAAGTCTGCCGATTTCTCTAATGTGGCGCGTGACATCTTCTCTATCATACCACATGGTGTCGGAGTGGAGGCCAGTTGTTCCGTTGGCCGAGATGTTATCGGCTGGAAGCAGTCCAAACAACAGGCGAAACCCTTCGTGAAGAAGTCATTGTAAGGCAGTTTGCTCAACCCAATGATATGATTTCGGCCAGCGCTGACGCAGAATTGGATACAACGAACACAGAAAATGACTCGGAAATGAAGAAAGAGGAGGAGGAAATGAAATTGCAAAGATTGGCCAAGGTCCACAAGTTTTTGGAGATGTGGCAGGGCAGCCAAAGCCTACATGCTACCTAGAAGAAATCTCGCGCTCAAAACAAGCAGATGGCTGCCTTGGGATACATTTCAGACACTGAAAAGATCGTCCGAGCATCGTGGTCACTCTTTCAACCTGATGGTGTGGCTGCATTTACATTGTCAGAAAGATCTCCTTTCCCACCACCTTTGTCTGCAAAGAACCTCCCTGGAGGATGAACTCAAATATTGATTGGCCGCCGAATCCGAAGAATCGACCATCATCCAGTCGAAAGTGATGAGGATAGCGCACTAGAACGCATCTCACACACTGAAGATTGGCTTCACTGGAATGGGGACTGAGATGAACCAAATGACAGCGAAGACGATTGCGTGGTGGACATTGAATCTAATATAGAGCAAGACAATGGCATTGAGAATCCGGAATGCCCAGAGCAGCGGGATGTGACGGCCTCGCCAAATGTTCCCATATTGATTCAGCCTACACCGAAGTCACAGACACAGGCTGAATAGGTGTTGATGACAGTCAATGCAATCGAAACGAGGAGGAATATGGGAGTGAAGAACAAGTTGGCCATAATGTATCAATGTTTCACCAGCTTCTTTATGTATCTTGACTGAGAGTTTTAGTTAGAGATCTATTATGTGCGAACCGTGAGCAGTAGCTTGTGAATATCAGTTGATCAACAGATGTATAGCAGGTGCAATGAAGCTCTTGGCAAGATACATAAATTTTTGTTGTGTGAGAGCTAACAGTGCAAGAATGTTACTACGCTTAGCTTTGCCACAGGGCCAACTCTCAATCTGTCAGAATGACTACCAATAAGTTCAAATCATAAAGAAAACAATTATCGATAGCAGCAGATGATGAATGGACAATACATTACAATGAGCGTCAATGGAGCGTCAACGATTTGTGGTTTTGTAAGTACAATAAATAATCAGTGATTTGGTCACTGTTATGCATGAATGATGCATTGGCAGCGTTTATAGGCATATGAGATAGCAACACAGTGACCGCCCCATTCTGAGAATGAGCGTCAACGGAGTGTCAACGATTTGTATGTTCGCATCTTAGATAATTCATGTTCCGATTAGTTGCTAACATCCATTTATCAGATATTGGCAGCCTTCACTGGGAAAAACTACAGCGACATGCTCACTGCTGCATCCAGAGAATGAACGTCAACGCAGTGTCAACAATTTATAGCTTTGCATCTTGGGTAATTTATGTTCTGATTGGTTGCAAACATCCATTCATCAAATAATGGCAGCCTTTACTGGGCAAATCAACAGCGACATGCTCCCTGCCACATCGCGAAAATGAGCGTCAACGGAGCATCAACAGCTGTAGTTGTTGAGTATGTGGTAATCCAGGCATCACGTGGATCTTCGCGTGTATACCGGAATTATTGACCGCCCCGATAGGCACAAATACAATATAACAAAGTTATCACACCGACTCCAAATTAATTGATAGTGTAAGCTGCAAAGAATCCAGAAACATATTATTGGTTGTTGAATACGCAATTTTGATAAGATACTATAAATAAACTCTAAAAACAAGAGCCTGATATGAATCTATGGATGGACCCGCTGGGCGACCCGCTGACAACCCATCCAATTCAAACAGGTTGGCAGTTTACCATCGAACTGTACCCGAGTTGACAGTTCGCGTTCATTGACCACCCGAACCTCCAATTTGGCAAAGGTTGTAGGTGGACCACTCTGGCCATGTGAAGGTGTGGCTCTGTTGCCTTAGGCGCAGCTCTGTGGGAGACTCGCATATTAGTTAGTTCTAGCGAGATGTCAGTTCAATCATCAATATCTTTCACTTCCATACGTATGGAGAAGCGATTTGCCCACATTGGTATCAACACTTGACTTCTGAAAGCGTCACAAGGAGAAGAAGCCATCAAAACACAATGCACGATGGCGGATTCAGTTGGTGTATCTTCGGACCAGTGGACTGCCAGCGGCTTGGAGGCATCGCAGGAGTCTTCTGACATCATGGCTCTTCCTGCTACGCACAACACGCACGACACACACGACACGCACGATGTCAGTTTTACCGACACAATCAACAATGCCAAGTCAATTAGGTCAAGCAGCCGGTTTAAGTCCTCAACCACTGCAGGCTTCCAACCTACAGAACTTCGCACAACAGAATACGTCACAAACCGAATGAAGGTCATTGTCAACGGCCCTGGGGTCATGTCTGACTAAGCAATCAACTGGATCAGGGCTATCGAGGATGTCCAATTGGAGATCATTGATGCTAATCTCTCGGAGAGCTTTGAACTGGCCGAGATATTCACCAATAGTTGCGACCTCAACAAGAGCTTGGCCGCTACAATCAAGGACTTGGAGGCGACCGAGCCCGTCCAAGACCGCCCAAACAGGGAATTAGCGGCCGCGTAGCCGCGAATTCAGGAGAGGGAGGAAGATCTTCAGATCAAGAAACGTCAATCCGCCTAGTTGGAGAGACGGCTCGACAAGTGCAAGTCGGAGCCGGAGACAACGGAGCATACAGAGATCTCCCAGCTCCGGCTGGAGGAAAACATGCTGCTGCACCAAGTCAACAATCTCTTGTCAGAGAAGAGCAGCTCGGAATCCGAATTGACAGTTGTTACGGGGTTGTTTAGATCCCAATAATCAATGCAATAATTTTATTTGAATCTGAACTCAGCCACCAATCTAAGTTTCTCTTTCTTTCCTCGTCTTATCCAAAGATTCAACCTCTTGGCCTTAATCGTCCAAGAGCAACCGGACTCAAACGTTCCCAACAATTTGATCCTAACAATAATCCGAAGATTACACTTCTGCCTCATGGAGCCACTTTTCAGAGAATTCTTCGAATGGTAACAACCCGGTAGACAAGTACCCCAGACCCAGGCAACTGATACTGTTGAAGTGCGCGAAATGTTGAACCAATGCAGATAGGTGGGTTAAACGTTGATCGTCCAACTGCGAAATCAGATTGCCTACGAGTTCGACGTTCTTCGATATTGCGTCCTGGGATTGTGTCAACCTGAGACCAGACATGCAGCACCTGGTCACGGAGATGTATGAGAAAAGTCATTGTGATAAGAGAGAACTGTAAATAATATTTTATGATCGTCTTCGGTGCTTCTGTGTTAACTGTTGATTGCTGCTTGAGCTTGTCCAGTGCATCGCAGCAGCAATGCTGTCTCTCGATAGGCATTCTCTGGGCCCTGTGTCACCACACCCTGAATGCTATGACTACAACACCCATGATAGCATTATCCCGGCCACACCATAATGCGCCTGGTGAAATGATACCACGCAACCCTTAGGTTATGGTGTTCATGCAAAATGGTTTCAAAGGGTTACCCTCCTGATGACAATCAGGCCATCTATTGCACGATATCATGTCAGACGACGTGTCAGACAAAACTTGAAAATAGACGTCTTGCATTGGTGTGACTCGGTAGTTGGAACATCCACCTACTATTGGCTGGAATGCTTATCGCGATCAAATACCTCAGTGAGGTATCAATCTCAGCGTCATAGATTGAATTGGCGACCAACCGATACTATGCCAATGTGGGACTAGACGAGTCAGCTCGTATTCGTACATAACTGATCCTTGCAATCCATACTAACTCAAACCAATGAGATCAGTTGCTTCTGGCACATTCGAACCTCATTATTCCCTCAACTACATCATGCTAAGGCCGAGACTATTCCCCTGCTGGAATGTGCTGTTGTGGGGTCGCTTAATCCTAAGTAACTAGACTTATGCACAGGTATGCTGAGAATACTTTAAGTAATAGTCAGTGCATTGCCGTAGATACTATATTCTTCCTAGGCGTATTTCCAATTAAAACGGACCTGTAGTTTATAAAGGTCATATACACAAAGGGGATAAATTGTAGCCGTAGATTCAGATCTTTCCACATAAATGTTGACTAGGTCGTGTTGGGGTGTCAAACAATACTGGCAGTACAGATACCTATTCGATACCGTACTTTCTAATTTTGATTCTTAACAATCGCTTCTGTTCAGCCTTCAACTGCCTCTGGCTTTGAGGTAAAGGATCAATCCTTCCATTCCGAGTGTGACGTAAAGGATCAGCTGTATATTGACTAGGTGGCACAGGTTCTTCTGATGGTGACCGTCTTTGAATATCTCGGGGTGTCGTCGAGATTTCTCTTTGTATTGTATTCGACTCCAGCACTTTGCGGGCTACCAATATTTCGGAAGGGAGTTTCGGATTATTGATAACGTATCTCCACACCGGACCCACTTGATCTAACGCTGCTATCCACCAAATGCACTGAGCTGCAAACAGATATTGGCGTTTCTGAAAAGTAACTAATAACTTTGCAAAAGGCCGAATTAATACTTTGGCCTCACTGGCAAAGGTAATACTCATCTGAGGTGCGGGGCTGCTGCTACAAAGCTAATAATCATTTGTATAGATATAATAGATATAGGTATCATAAAAACTCAATAATAGTTTAAGGTCTTCTTCACTGGTAGGTTTCTGACTGTTCGTGCTGCTAGAGCTTGTCTTTTCATTGCCGGAACAATGTGAATAGCTGAAGCATACTTTTTATAACTTCGTTTCTCTTATCGGAAGGTATTTCAAATGATAACCATATATGAGAATACCAGGAGCATACTTTGGATAACGTCATGTCTCTGTTTCGTAAGGTAATTCGAATGATAACCATATATGAGAATACCTGAAGCATACATTGTATAACATTGTTTCTCATATCGTAAGGTATTTCGAATGATAACCATCTAGGAGAATACCTGAAGCATAGTTTGTATAACTTTGTTTCTCTTTTTCGTAAGGTAATTCAAAGGATAACTGTAAATGAGAATACCTGAACCATACTTTAAATGACTTTGTTTCTCATTTTCGTAAGGTAGTTCGAATATAACCGAATCATTAACCCTTACCTCCCGCTCGAGGAGCGTATCCCCGAACACGACTCAAAATTCGAAGATATTAAATCAACATAATTCTTGATGTTGAAGAGTGAATTGAAATAATAACCGAAGATTTTAAATCAACGTATTTTTAGATGTTGAAGGGTAAATTGATATATTAACTGAAGAAACTAAATCAATGTATTTCAACATCGAAGGCTAAATTGAAATAATAACCAAAGACATCACATATATCAACGTATTTCAATATCGAAGATTATGAACCAGAATTTGACTCAATTACACGGAATTGGTGGTGTCGGCATACAATAATTGTCGCACCATGGAATTGGTGGTGTCGGCATAAAGTACTTGTCGTACCATGGAATTGGTGGTGTCGGCATAAAATATTTGTCTCACCATGTTCTTTAACCTGAACTGATGATCTTGTATAACTTCTTAGAAGTGACATCCTAGATGTCTGAAGCAATACTCCGTATATCTGCTTTCAGAACAACTCCCCAGTTCGATGGAATCCCTGAGCTCATCATCAGACTAACCTCCAAACCATTCTCTCAACTCTGTTGGCTTTGAGTGTCCTTGGTGTGCGTCTGACAACCACAAGTCATCTTTTTCTACAGCAGAATCCCTAAGCTCCTCGCTAATTTCTTTGATTGAATCATTATATTGATTCATTACTTCTTTCGATCCCTGCTTAGCTTCTCTAAGCCTTCTTTCAAATATTTTCTGATAATATTCTTTTGCTTCATCCCAGCTGTTATTGTGGCCTTCAAGCAACCCTTGATAAAACCATCAATATAACCAACATCCTTTCCTTCATTATACATCCTCCAGTCTCGAGGCGTATAGTTATCGATTTTTGTATTAGCGACTTGGATTGATCATTCAAAATATTCTGTCCATTCAGGACGTAATGATAGAAAGTTTTCTTCCCAAAACTTATAATATCGCATCATCATAGAACTTTCGACGATAATTTGTAGGCATATCATCAATATCGCTAGTAACGCTACTAACAATATATCATATATCCTATCCATTGGTGGACATGAAAGATCTACCACTGGCTGCATTTTTGCGATGACATGTCCCTTGCGCAATAACACCACTCTGTTTTATCGTCCTTATTGCAGATGCAATTCCAACTATCATAAAAAGAGTGATAACTATTCCAGTGGTCTTTAAACACTATATCGTCCAATTTAAGCAATAATCCTCTGACTGCTGATTGGCGGTAGTATTCAACCTAAGGTTTCGGAATCTCAGGTTCTTCGTGGAAAATTGGATTGATTGAATCGTTATCCGGTCCTTTGGATAATATTGTATTTATGAAGCTGATAATATTAAGACGTTCGTATTGGAATAAATTTGGCGTATGTCCGGTTAAATCAAATATATTGATTCTCATACAGTCGGCTAATTTTTCCCTCTAAACTGAAACTTATCATCTGGCTCTGATATAGGTTCCGTTTTTCCAAGGACCAACTGACTCCAGTTTTTTGCTTCTGAAACCGAAAACAATTCCTATTTATAAATTTCCTTATTTCAGGTTGTCCAATATCCTTAATTATATCCTGATTCGGAAAAAGCTATTTGGAATAAATGCTGACTGGTTATGTTACTCCTCGAAGTAGCTACTGTATATTGCTTAGCCCACTGTTTTTCCTTTCTCAAAAAGAAGGCGCCTTTTTCGTGGAGCACTTTATAAGCTTCTAGTGTTATGTCTTTCATATAGTGATAACCCAGGAGAGAAAGTGGGAAAAATAGTATACTGTTATGGGGTCGCTTAATCCTAAATAACTATACTTATTCACAAGTATCCTGAGAATCCTTTAAGTAATAGTAGGTGCAATGCCGTAGATACTATATTCTTCCTAGGCGTATCTCCAATTGAAATAGACCTGTAGTTTATAAAGGTCGTATGCGCAAAGGGGACAAATTGTAACCGTAGATTCAGATCCTTTCAAATAAATGTTGAGAAGTTTGTGCCGGGGTGCCAAACAATACTGGTAGTACATATACCTATTCGATACCGTACATTCTTTTTTCGATTCTTAACAATCCCTTCGGTTCAGCCTTCAACTCCCTCTTGCGTTCAGGTAAAGGATTAATCCTTCCTTTCCGAGTACGACATAGAGGATACGCCTTATATTGACTAGGTGGCTGAGGTTCTTCCGATGGTGACCGTCTTTGAATATCTCGGGGTGTCGTAGATGTTTCTGTTTGTATTTTATTCGACTCTAGCTCTTTGCTGGCTACCAATATTTCGGAAGGGAATTTCCTATTATCAATAAGGTATCTCAATGCCGGATCCAGTTGAACAAACGCTGCTATCCACCAAATGCACTGAGCTGCAATTAGATATTGGCATTCCTGACAAGTAACTAATAACTTTGCAAAAGCCCAAAGTGATATGTCGGCCTCACTAGCAAAGGTAATACTCATCTGAGGTGTGGGGCTGCCGCTACAAAGCTAATAATAATTTGTATATATATAATAGATATAGGTATCATAAAAACTCAAGAATATTTCAAGGTCTTCTTTGCTGGTAGGTTTCTGACTGTTCGTGCCGCTAGAGCTTGACCTTTCATTGCCGGAACAATGTGATCTCTTTATGGTCATGTTCGAGGATACTCAGACCTGTACTTCCATGCTATGATTCCGTTGCTTCATGGTTGCTCTATTGCGATTGCGACCAACATTGTGACGCATGCGCCCGGTAATAGATTGCGACCACCCCTCAGGTTATCATGTTCATATAATGTGGTTTCAAACCATTACGCTCCTGATAACTATCAGGCCATCCATTATATTAAATCATGTCGGACAGCGTATCAGATCTTTCTTCAACTTGGACATCTTGCTTCCTGTAATGATTCAGTAGTTGGAACATCTGCTGACTTGTGGTCTAGCCAGTGCTTATCGCAATTTACAATATCTCCAGGTTATTAAATGCCTCACCATTCGTATGGCTATTCAGCAATGCGATCAGAGACTTGATCGGCGACCAACTGATACTCTGCCAATGTAGATTAAGACACGTCAACCTAGTACTACTGACTAGTATTACATTGCAATGCATACTGACTCAACCCAATCAGCAGGTTTGGTCCTGGCCTCTTATCTTCAGCCAATGTCATTAATCCCTCAGATACAGCATGCTTAGGTCCCGGCACTTCCGTGGACCGAGGATCGTTACAGGATGAATCTTTGTCGCTATGCGACAAGGCCCGTGACTCCCTACTTTCTAGCATCTTGCTCATCATCTGCTGCACACGTAACTCTGCATCTTTGCAACTTAACTGTGTGTTGCCCCGCTAGATAGGATATAGTAAATGTGGCCAATACCTATGCGCACTGCTGAAGGTTTTTCACTTCCCAGTAAAGGCGACATAGTTGCGTCATCACATTTGAATCTGCTAGTGCGAGCTGACCCGTCACTAATTGATCGACACGTGGCTCAAGTGTAATCCCGCTGAAGATCACTTGACTGACAAACATCCTGATGCTCTTACAGGTAGGCGTTATGCAATGAAGTCCCTGCTAACCAATCCACTGATGTATTATTACCACTGTTAGGTTGAACCCCGAACATGCTCTACCGGACCCTGAAGCCAAATATTGGCTGGGCATCGATGCTACCCAATTTGGATTGGGCACGGTGCTTTTCCAGGTGCAAGATGAGACAGAGAGGGTACTGGGTTATTTCAGCCATAAGTTGCACAACGTGGAGACGCGACACCCGCCATATGACAGAGAACTACTGGGCATCTGAGATACAATATTATACTGGAAATTCAATGTAGATGGAACCGAGCAGCCATTTTCAGTACACACGGACCATGCAACTATGCATTGGATTCTCATTCAACCACACCTCACCGTACGTCAGATTGATATCTTGACAGTCCCACAGATCTTTGTCTATGAGGTCAAGCACATCCTGGGTGTCAAGGATCAGGTTGCGGACGCGGTATCCCCCCTCCCAGATTCCTGACGGGAGCGATGTAATCTATGTGCACTGGAAGTTACTGCGGCCGCAGAATGGGTTGCTGACATGACGGCAGGCATTATTGATGATGAACAGTTCGGGCCTATTGCAGGTAGCTTGGCCAACCCAAGTTCCCGCCCCCTGCCATCCACTGCATCTCCCAAGGAACACAAATTATGGGTGGCAGCGCAACAATTCTATTTGGAAGAGAATGGCCTACTGTGGTTACGTGGAGATTTGGAAAAGACACAGATAAAGAAAACAGCAAGGGCAAAAGAGAAGGAGGAAGACGGAAAGGCAGATATCAGAGGATGGTTGTGTATTCCAAGGTCGATGCAGCGATGAATTCGCCATGAAGACAATGACACACCAGCTGGGGGACAGTTCAGTGCTGACTGAACATACCTCCATATGAAAGACCAGTATTTTTGGAAGCAAATGTGGCGTGATACCCAGCCATCTGTTGCAGGCTGTGACTTGTGCCATTGAACTAACCACCAGAGTGGGGAACCCATGGGCCTCCTGGAACCACTTCCAAAAGCCAAAGGCCATTTGCAAAGGATTGGCATCGACTTCATAACCGAACTGCCGATCTCGGGAAATGGCCACGACTGCATTGTAACATTTGTCAACCACGTGAAGAAGAGAGGACGTTGGTGAGCCTGCAAGAAATCAATCGATGCGACGGCCTTCGCGGGTATATTCATCGACGACATCATCCGCCTATACGGGTTGCCTCAAGAGGTTGTATCAGACTGCAATGTACGCTTGACCGCTGAATGTAGGAGATATGTTGCGAAGAGTCGGCAGACGAATCTGCTCATGTCTATGGCATTCCATCCAGACCCGAAGGGTCTCTCTGAAAACTCGAACAAGACGGTTGTACTCTCTTTCTGTGGCTTCGCAAATCACGATCAAGCCAATTGGGATGACTACCTGCCATTAGCAGGGTATGCTTCGACTCCTTCAATACATGGTTTGACGAAGCAGATGTCTTTGGAACTCAATCTTGTTTATGAGTCACCATCGCCGCTAGACTTCATTGCTGAACTCCAAAGAGCGCAGGCCAATGAATCAGCGAAAACCTTACAAGGCTGCAAATTTGTCGAAAGATTGCAGCGCATTTTGGGAGTTGGCAAAGATGAGCTACGGGATCGTAAGGATAAACAGACGGCTGAGGCTGATATGTCCCGACGCCCAATTGACCCCGCCATCTCCGCCGGTGGGAAGGAATTTCCAGGTACAAAGGATGTGCCAATGAAATACGCCAATGTCAACCCCACACGACGCAAACTCGTACACCGTGACATAGGCCCATAGCAGATCCTACGACTACGCAGAAACTCCATCGAACAAGATCTCCCAAACTATATGATCAGCTACGAGGCAGTTAACGTCAGCAGGCTCAAGGTTGAGCCCACGAATGATTCTAGGGTTGCCTGGTGGCCGCAGCCGCCACCGGTATGGACCAGCCGATCATGCACAAGTAACGTCGTCTAATCAATCGCAAAACACCGGCTGAGCACTGACAGAACAAGTTGGGAATCCAACGTGAAATGGGGAGGGTGGGATGAGATGGATAATGTTAAAGGGTTAAGCTTAACTGTGGTATTGATACATAAAGGATCGGATGCAGGTACATGTGACTACAACTACTGTAGCCGGATGCAAAACACCTACCTATGCAAAGAACTACATTATGTTTGTCAGCCAAGTAATCTGTAGCGGGATTATACTTGGGCCACATGTCGATCAATTAGTCATACGTACGCCCTGACTAGCAGATTCATTGTTGATGATGCAGTTAAGTCGCCATTACTGGCAAGTGAATAACCTTCAGCAGTGCGCGTAATTATTGGCCACACCTACTATACCTTATCTAGAGGGACAACACACAGTTAAGTTGCGGTCACGCAGAATTACGTGTGCAGTAGACGATAAGCAATATGCAAGAATGTGGGATCTGCAAGTTAACACGCTAGGTGGTGGGAACACCTTGCGGCACTCCCCAGTCTACGGAAGGTCGAGACCTAAGCAGGCAGTGTCTCAGGGATTATTGGCATTGGCTGAAGATAAGAGGCCTGAAGCAACCCTGCTCATTGGTTTGAGTTAGTATGCATCACAACGTCATACCAGTTTAATAATACAAAGTATGCATGTCATGATCTATGTGGGCAGATTATCGGTTGGTCGCTGATTGAAAATCTCTGACACACTGCCAAATAACCAAATCAAGGCGAGGCATATAATAGTGAAGAGCAATTGAAACATATTGCGATACAGCACTCGCTAGACTACGTGTCAACAGAGGTTCCAGCTACTGAATAATGCGGAATGCATGATGTCCATGTTGAAATATGATCTGATACACTGTCTGACATGATTTAATATAATGGATGGCCTGATAGTAGTCAGGAGCGTAATGCTTCAAAACCACATTATATGAACACAATAACCAGAGGGATGCGTGGGAATCCATAACCAGGCGCATTGGTAAGAATGTAAGTTGCGATCGCATTAGAGCAATCATGAGCAACGGAAAGATAGCATGGAAGTATAGGTTAGGAGTACCCTCAAACATGACCATCCCTTTGCTGGTAACCGGGTTTGGGCCCACAGATGGGCCAGCTGTTAAAATACACATCACACAACCACAATCCAGCCAAATTCTCCCAGAATAAACAGAAATACATTAGATATGGTGAAATTCATGAAATCAATTTCGTTTGGGTGTGAAACATAAAGCCTCATTGCAGTCATCACACTTTATGCTGGTTTTCATGCCTTCTCCTCTACCACCCTGACTTCTTCTCCACCTGCAAAGGAAACAATCTACTCTACTCCCCATCCAAAGGGGGGAATGCATTCCTGGTACCTTTCAGCAGAGGGGCAGGGTGGTGTGCTTGGTAACTTGCCTGGTAGGCAGTGGGGGCAGGGCAGATTATGTGGAGGGAGCCGACCGAGTGATTCTCTGTGAAGCCGGAATGCACGAGGAAATTTTCATTGTTGATGGACTTCCAGTGTGCAGAAGGTCACGCAAGATGGAGAGACGGAAGTCAAAGTGATCCAGAGTGCACTCTTTGTTTGCTGGCAGATCTCGATAGATTATAAGGCTGTTGATAACAGCTGTCTCCAGCATCCAATAGACAAGTGGATACCAATTGCGTCTAGATATGAGGTGTGTATCAAAATAGGTTTGATACTGGTCAGCTACATCCACTCCCACCTTGTGCTGGTTGTAGGCATCAACAATAACAGGTATATCAAGCTCTTTCTGGCCTTCTCCAGGAAGAATTGTGGAATTTGCTCCACTTGCATTGGTACTCTTGTTGCCTGGATGCACTCTCATTCTCAGTACCAGTCAATCCTCACCATGTAGAGGGTGGATTGTAGACATCATGGTAACAGGCAAACTGTCCATCCGTAGCAGGGTTGCAACACCATCATTAACTGCTCCACTTTGAAAATAATATGGCAATTTGGCATTCTTCCCAACCTTTAGCTCCTTGGGAAATCCTTGAAACTGCTGCATGCATGTGCCAGATGCTCCTATCCCCATCCGACAAAGCTCTGCCAGCAGTGGTTGCGTTGTGAAGAAGTTGTCCATGTATACATTGAAGGAGAGCTTTCGATGCCTCTGGTGCAAATGTCTAATCAAGTGGTGAACCCTCTTTCCAGTGTCTGTAAGTTGTAACAGATGGGATTCTACATCAACAGGATCCCCTCCAACTGCATTTGATGATGGGTGGAACTCCCAGACATAGCCCTTCTCTGCCATGCGGAAAAACTTATATCCTTGACTAATTGGCTTGTTTGGCATCTTTGTAATGTGAATTGACCTGCAAGTGAATAGAATCATGGCTTCATCAATAGTAACATTGCTGCCAGGTACTCGGTACTGCTGCGAGAAAAACTGCAGTTGCTCCAGTAGAATTTCCACCTTTGAATGCCAACAAGGTAGGCCTTCAGGAGTTTCAGGTAGTGAATTGTATGGAGAAACATGAAAAAAGCAGCAGATCTCCTGATAGCAAATCTTGCCAAGGTAGGCAGCTGGTGGTAACCCATCCTCGGGAAGGTAAACTCCATCCTTCATCCGGTACCTCTCAGGAGGAACTCCAATCAGACCCATATGAGTTTGAATTGCCAGCCAGAGATAAAGATCCGGAGCAGTAACTGGCTGCCAGGAATGCTGCCGCTCCTTCTCTGGCCCAAGAAGCTGCTGCTGGGCATTGGAATTGGTGTTGGCTCCAAGCTGTCCCATAATGGAGTTGGTAAGAAAGAGATTGAAGATTTGAATTGGAGTAATGGCATCCAGCTCGGAGAATGAGATGGGCAATAGGTTCCATGCTGTATGAGGAGGGACAACTGGTTGTAAAGGGTCGAATGTGGGAAGCTTAGGACGATCTGGCAAATTTTGAATCGGTATTTTGAGTGTTTTCTGTTGCATATGTGGTTTATCTCCCGGACGTATGGCTTCAGTTGGGCTGATGCGTTATCACTCCAAGATGATGGTCATTGTGGGCTCAGGTGGAGATACCAGCTGGGTGTGCATGCATGCATACAAGACATGCTCTGAATACCGTATATATAAGAACACGAATGTACCTGTACTTAGGATATAAGCTTCAAGCAGTCAATATTTCAACAGGTTATGAGCCCGGTTATCGCTACTATCTAAAATCTCACGATCCTTCTTATGATCTCTTCCACGATCTCCAAAAGAGCCTCAGGAACCCCAAACCTCGTCACCGTAGCAAAACCCGCATAAAACATCCCTAAAGCTGGACACTATCTCCACGATCTCACAATGACTTCCTTCGAACCCACCTTTAACAAGACCGGGTGGGGCGACATCTCTTAGCTTACTCACGACAACTAGGACAAATGGCAAGACGACTTGATTCTCATCCTGTCAGCCATGAGACCATACGCAACCGTAAATGGAGACAACCCTCAACCGCAGCTAGTTAATTTTGACCACGATGACAACGATGATGATCGGAAGGCTAAGGAAGCTGAGGCTGCATCTATAATTACACTTTCCTGTTCCCCTGGAGTACGTTGCATCTTTAAAGGTATCAGAAATCTTCACAGGTTGTGGATCACACTAGAAACCAGTCTGGACAGTGTGGGATTCTATATGGTCAGAGAGGATATCCTTCTCCATTTTCCTGCTTGCCGACCTACGGAGGATGAACCACTTACAGCATACTTCACCATGCTCAGTACCTACCACAGACAACTGGACCATACCAACAATGCAATCACCGATCGAGATTTCCGCACACAAATATTCACATCACTACCATCACTGTATGCAATGATATTCATGGTCCGAAAGCATCGAAGGCCCTTACCTACACCCGATCACGCTATGCATGACCTCTTAGAAGAACAAACTACAGCCAGCCTCACCAAAGAACTCAGAGATGCATACACAGGGGCTGCCCTTCTCTCCCAACTTGGCGGCTATCCTGGCCGAGGTAAAGGCTATGGATGAGGTGGACGCGGTGGACGTGGTGGACGCAGTAAACGAGATGGACGAAGCAGTGGAACCGGAGACAGCCAAGAGAGTATGTGCACCTATTGCAAATTTGACAGACATACTACAGATGCATGCAGGAAGCGGCAATGCGCTCAGGAGGGAGGAAACTACGGAGGAAATGACGAGCGCATTTGCTTCCAGTGCGTGCTCCCAGGGCATGTCACAGTTGATTGCGTCTCCTACAAACATATAAAGGAGTGGTGGAAAGTGAAGATAGCCACTGCTACAGCAGCCCTCGCAATGACCGGAGACTGCGATCCCTCCTGACTAAACGCCTCTGCTCTTGCCGCCGCCGCTCCAGCTCCGAAACGGGTCATTGATCCCAGAGCCTCACTGCATATGACCAATGACCGCACCAGCTTCTGAACATTCAAAAAGCTCTCACTGTGTATAGTAATCGAACTTGGAGACAGCAATTCAGTCACTGCCACTCATTACGGTTTCGTCGACGTTATACAAGGCTATCAAGTTGAAGCCCTTCATACTCCTACTCTGGGACTTTCCCTTCTATCGATCAACCAGACGGATTTGGGCGGGCATACAACTATATTTCAGGATGGAAAATGCTGCATAACTTTGCCATCTTCCTGCACTCTCTCCGGAAAACTCATCAATGGCATATATATCATAGTTCCCACAACCACACTCTTATCGACTACCGAGAACAGGAAAAAGAGAAAGAGAGACAGCCCAGAATTACTAATCCCAGAGCCTGCAATTGAGCCTGCAATTGAGCCTACAATCGCAGAGCCTACAATTGAGCCTACAATTGAATCATCAAGAGCATGTATCGCAGCCAAAACTAAGTCTCTCATAATCTCAGAACCAAGACTATGGCACCAACAACTAGCTCACATGAGCCCTACCACCCTGAATCTATAGGTAGCGGATATACACACGATGACTCTATGTGCACAATCTGCATCCAGGCCAAGCACAAGCAAAGGTTCATTAAAGTGCCAGTCGAGCATACTACGAAGCCCTTTGAACTTGAACATTCAGATGTGTGCGGTCCATTCTCAACCCTGACCTTTGGAGATAATCAATACTATATACTATTCATCGACCAATAAACGAGGTACACATCTGTATGGCTGCCCCACACTCAGAAAGCCATGACTTGCACCTCCGCCTACCAGTCAGTTAAGGCACAAGTAGACTCCATGGGATACGTGATCAAGCGATTCCGGTGTGATAATGGATGGGAAGAATACGACAACAAGACCTTCTGATATGTCCTTGCGGCCAGTGGTACGACGTACGTGCCATGCCCTCCATACGCTCATCATAAGAATGGTGTTGCCAAACACATGATCCGTACAATCACTGAAAAGGCCCGGGCGATGATGATCGACTCCCAGGTTCCAGTTCAGTTCTGGGGAGAAGCAGTTCATACCACAGTCTATCTCCATCAGAGATCACTGAATGAAGGCCTGTAAAGACAAAATGACTGCAATGGCTATCAAGCACCGTATGAAACGCAATACAACATACCGCATCGACTCTGAAAACATACGCACAATGCCGACGGTAACAAGATATCATATCAAGCTTCTCTGCACAACCTATGCCGATTCGGATGCTACACTAGCAGACTCATCCACGAAATCCAGCGCCGAGGCAAATGAGGCCTGAGATCGATGCCCTGCATGCTGGTTGGCTACACACATGACTCAAAAACGTTTGGGGGGGTAAGGGACCCCGAATTCCAGAGAGTCCAAGCCCAATCCGAAGTTGTCGTGAAGGAAGAAAGGATTGCACACATGTCGTGTCAGCATGAAAGCAATGAGATTGACATGTATGAATTAGCAGAAGATGAGGAATATGTCGAAGAAACAGATACGGGAGATTAGCCTCTCCGAGATAGTCAACCTATGCAGATAGGTAGTCAACCTACGCAGAGAGGTAAGAGATCCAACTCTCACATGCATACAGCTCCTGATGAGGAAGCAGAAAACGCCCACAGCCGGCGCCTCCACTGAGAAGATCAGGCTGCCCAGTGTTCGGCAGCAAATGCAGAAAACATCGCCCACAGCCAGCGCCTCCGCCAAGAGGATCAGACTGGCTGGCGCTCGGCAGCAGCAATCAAGAAATCAAGCCATGTTGTGCCAGTAGCTCCAGCTCCAGCTCCAGCTCCACCGATAGAGAGTCGTGTCGCACGAAGTCAAGGTAAAATCTCCACAGAATCATTTACAGTATACGCAGCCACTAGAGATCCATACACCTCCGCGGAAGCTATGGAAAGCCCTCAACGAACTCACTGGAAAAGAGCCGTGGAGGAAGAAAGCTCATCGATCCTGCTCGATAAAACCTTCTCCGCTCTCCACTCCCTGGAATCACGGCAACTGCAATGTAAGCAGATTGGCTCTAAGTTGATTTATATGACTAAACACAATCCGGACGGGTCCACACAGTACAAAGCATGGCTAGTTATGAAGGGATACGAGCAGACGGACTTCGGTGAGACTTATGCCCCCGTTGGGAAGCTAACGACATTCCTTTATCTCATCTCTCTCATCGGGAAATATGGAACCGGCTGGACTCTGAACCATTGAGATGTAGTAAACTCCTTCCTAAACCCTGAAATCGACGATGACGATACCTACATGACTCTACCAGAAGGATGGCCAGAAGGCTCCAATGCTCCAAAGATCGTCGTCTGACTCAGGAAAGCTCTCTATGGTCTCAAACAAGCTCCACAGCTATGGCACGATGCTATCAATGCCTTTCCACTCTCCCTTGGGTGAAAACAGTCCTCAGCCGATCCGAACCTCTATCACTGCAGCGACCGTATTCTGATTCTGCTATCTGTCAACAATATCTCCACGTCATATCTGGAGGCTGCTACCAAAGCTGCGATCGGAGTCAAAGCGAAACTCTTAGTGAAGTACAAAATCATGACCCTCAGCCCGGCACGCCAATGCCTCGGCATTGAGATCTACCGCAATGAAAATGGTACCGGAATGAGTCTCCATCAAAAAGCCTATATCACCACAATCCTCAAATGATTCGGCATGGAGCATAGTCACAGCGTCTCGACGCACATGGATCCCAATATAAAATGGCATCTGGCCGAGGGTCAGGGGGAGAAGGAATTGCAAGATATCACACACTATGAAGCGGTCGTGGGATCACTAATGGATGGAGCACTTGCAACGCAGCCAGATATCTCGTGTATGGTTGCTGGTCTTTCTCGTTCCAATTCGCGGCCATTTGCCAGCCAGATGACAGCTGCTAGAAGAGTCCTTCAGTATCTCAAATCTACAGCTGATTTTCAACTACAGTTCAACCGCAATGGCATCGGCATCGGCATCGAGATCGGCAAAAGTCTCATAGGGTACTCAGATTCCGATTGGGCCAATGACAGAGCGGACTGCAAGTCTCAAGGAGGCCATGTGTTTCTTGCCAGCAATGGAGCTATCTCTTGGCAGTCTCGAGAGCAAAATTTCATCGCCATGTCAACTCTCGAGGCCGAGTTCATCGTCTGCTCGAATGCCTCCAGAGATGCGATATGGTTACTTCAACTACAGAAAGACATTCACGGCAAAGACTTACCACTGCTGCCGATCAATTGCGACAATCAGGGTGCTCTCACCCTTATCACCATGGGAATTATCAAAGCTCAAACTAAACACATCAACGTTTGCTATCACAACAGTCAAGATCCGCATAAACGAGGAAAAGTCAACTACTCCTACGTACACACAGACGAAAATGTGGCAGATATACTCATGCGAGCACTTACTAAAGATAAGCATACAGTGGTCACGAAAGCAATAGGTTTATGGCAATTGGCGGTTGATATAAGGTCAATTTAAGTTTTGATTTAAGGTTGTTTCACTTTTCATTGGGGAAGACGGATTCCTTTGTTTATATGGATGGCCATCCTCAGGCGACAGTAGTACTCTTTCCCTGCTCACTCCTCAAGCAGGGTTTCAAGACAGCTACTATGGATATCACAAGTGGCGCATCATCTCCGTTTGTTTGCTTGTTTGTGTGCTTGTTTGTTTGCTTGTTTGTTTGTTTGTTTTTCTTGCTCCACGGAGCGTAGCAAGAGGGGGGAGTGTTGAATATATGGTTTATCTCCCTGACGTATGGCTTCAGTTGGTCTGATGCACACTCTCTCTAGGATGATGGTCATTCTGGGCTCAGCTGGAAATGCCAGACTCAGCTGGAGATGCCAGACTGAGCAGGAGATGCCAGACTCAGCTGGAGATGCCAGCTGAGTGCGCATGAATGCATACAAGACATGCTCCGAATAGCGTATATATATGAACATGAATATACCTGTACGTTGAATATAAGCTTCAAGCAGTCACTATTTCAACATTTTCTTGAGCCGCATGGCTGAGTAACCAGCTGTGATTGACCCGGCTGGCTCAATATATGCCTCATCTGAGGAGCTATAATTATCATCAAGGTTGAGCATTGCAGGTGGATCTTCCGTAGTGAGTGAAGACATGTCAGGTACAATGACAGGTTGATGCTGTACCACTGTAGGTGGTGGTGGTGGTTGGGAGGTGGTGCGCTTTGGACGAGAGAGATTGTGGATGACGCGATGCTTGGCAATTTTTTTTTTGACATTTTTTGGTGAGGATGGTGGAGATGAGAGTATAAGTGGTGGGGGTAGGTAGTTGACATTAAGGTTCTGAGGTCTGAGGGCTTCTCTGCTCATGGTTGTTGTGGTGTGGTAGATGGGAAGTGGGAAGTGGTTGCTGCTGGGCTGAAGGATGGTACTCTCACAATCTCCAAAGTACTGCTATTTATATGCAACTCAGCACCACAGAACTTGTCACACTGCCACAAGAATTTGAAAATGGAAGCTTCTACTAGTTATCTTTCAATTCATAATATTCTAGGGGGGGTTTGAGTGAGTGGCTGTGTTGTTATAAGCGACAAGGCGCAGTGTACGCAGAAGTGGGCCCTTTCGTGGGCCCAATACCAGTGAAGGGATAAAGAGATCACACTGTTCCGGCAATGAAAGAACAAGATGTTGCAGCGAATAGTCAGAAAAACCTACCAGCGAAGAAGACCTTACAATATTATTCTGTTTTTATGATACATATATCTATTATTATTATACAAATTGTCATTAGCTTTGTAGTGGCAGCCCGGCACCTCAGCTCAGTATTACCTTTGCGAACGAAACCAATATTATATTCTGGACCTTAGCCAAGCTCTTAGTTACGTTTCAAGAACTCCAATACCTATTCGCAGCTCAGTGCATTCGGTGGAGAGCTGATTCCCCTCCGAAATATAACCAGTTAGTGGCGAGCCAGAAACAGTTACTCTTGATAAAGAGATTTCTCCAACACCTCAAAATATTAGACGACGGACAGTGACAGATGAATACGAGGTACCTGTGCAAAATCAGTATCAAGCCGATCCTCCACGACATACTTGGAAAGCAAGGATCAATCCTTTACCAAAAACAAAGAAGCAACTTATAGCCCAGAGGAAGAGACTTGCAAAGCTGAAACAAGCTGAAAGTCTTAGGCAAAGACTTATCAGTTAAATCCAGGATGATATGTATTGCTAATATTGTTTGACACCCCAATTAGATTTGGTCAGCATATATCTAGAGGCATCAGAATCAATAATTAAATTGTGTCCCCTTTGCGTATTCGACCTTTACCAATAACCAATTTATTTTAATTGGAGATACGCTTAGGAAGGATATAGTATCTAGGGCCTTGCATAAGTATACATACTTTGAGGAAAGCTAACCCCTAACAGTATAATATTGTATAACCTTTACGCTCTTGGGTTACAAATATATAAACGAAATGATGCTAGCCGGATATACAGTGCTTTAGGACATCGGCGCTTTTCTCCCATGAACAGAAAAATAGTGGTCAGAGGTATACGCAGTAGCCACATCAAGGAGTAACATTACCAGTCGGCAATTATTCCAAATACATTGTTCCGAAGCAGCATATACTCACAGATATCAGACTATGCCGTATAAAGCAATTTACGAAAAGAAATCGTCTTCAATTTCGGAACATAAAGTCTGTAGTTCATTAATTCTCAGAAAAACGAAACCTATATCAGAACCTGATAGTAGGATTCAGTTCAGACGAAGGAATTAATAAGTCGCATGCGAAATACATTCAATATATTTGATTTAGCCGGTTATATGTTTAATTTATTCAAATACGAACCTTTGACTATTTTCGGTTTGATAAATGAGATATTTTCTGAAGTACCGGATAACCATTGAAACAACGGAATCTTTCACCAAGAACCCAAGACCCCAAAATGTTGGGTTGAATATTATCGACAATCAGCAATATGCGGAGAATTGCTCAAATTGGACGATATAGTGTTTAAAGACCATTGGAATAGTTACCACTCCTTTCACGATAGGTGAAATTGTAATTGCGATACGGAAGATAAAACTGAGTGGTGTTTCTGCAATGAAAAACAGTATTCCGCACAATGCAGCCAGTAGTAGACCTCTCTTGTCCACCAATGGATACGATATATGATATACTACTAGTAATTATACTAGAAGGTATATGAATACATATACAAAAAATCGTAGAAGAGTCTATGATGATGCGATATTATGAGTTTTGGGAATCAAACTTCATATGGCAATGACTGGAATGCATTGAATACTTCGAAGAATCAATTCAAGTCGCCGACACAAAATTCGACAAATGTACACCTGTTACAGGGGTGCTTCCACTTAAGTATCTATACTTAATTGTACCTCAAAGATACTTTCAAGTAAGTACTAAGTACACAGCCGTAGATCCTATAGTTATTAAAGTCGCAAGATTAATCCTGGTGATTAATCTAGTACTTAATATATGCACGTTGAACAGTGCAATATAATCCAACACGTATCTCCTCAGAATTTTCCTTGATAAATCTGGCGTTCAGATACTATCGGCAATATTACATCTCAAGCATAATCTCCCTTAACTCGTAAGTCTTCCTTGATAGTTCTGGCAGTCAGATACTATCGGCAATATTACGTCTTAAGCGTAATCTCCCTCACTCGTAAGTCTTCCTTGATAGTTCTGGCAGTCAGATACTATCGGCAATATTACGTCTTAAGCGTAATCTCCCTCACTTGTAAGTTGCACTCTCTATCACCTAGATATGCAGAAAGCGTATCCTTGGATATTGCTTGTAACCGATTCCTTTGTTTCTTGGTTAAGGATTTAACCGGAATCTTTCCTGACCTCGTACGTGACAACACGCAAGGCTTCTTCCTCAAGACCTGTCTTTCCTTCCGGGATTGATCAATAAACTTTCTAGTACTTCGGAGAATCAAGGTAGCTCGATCCGGCTCGGATTCGCAACTCTCGACCTCGTAACTGTCGTTGATTGTATTATCGACTTGAGGTATCCTCTCAGGATGGACTTGACTTCCTCTGGTATCAATTATGAAATGATCCTGAGGCCCGGACACTGTCTCCTTCGTTAAGGATGGCGGTTCAACCTCTGCTGGTGCTTGGCCCGCTTCGGAACGTATTCGTAGATTATCAATATGCGTGATTAAACCTTTCGTAAGTCCGGTGACTAATGCTATCCACCAAACGCTTTGCGCCACAAAGATATACTGGTGTTTTCTGGCGTAACGGATAATCTTCTCCAACGCATAAACTATAACGTCGTTTTCGTTTTGGAAAGTAATGGTCATTCGTGTTATGGGTAATACTTATAAAGGTGCGGGGCTGCCGCTACACAAAGCTAATAGATTTTTATGTATAAAATATGTAGGTATAGGTATCATAAAAACTTAATAATAAATAAAGGTTTTCTTCCGCTGGTAGGTATCGCTGCTGTTTCGCTGCTAGAGCTTGTCCCTCTCATTGCCGTAACAATGTGTTCTCTTTATAGAAAGTTCATCGGGATGTTACGCATGCGCACCCATTCTTCCTTTCCATGATTCTGATTGCAATGTGCTTCTGCGTCTTACATTCATTATCATCCGAATGCATGCTCGGCAAGTGGGCACTTGAATGCGCCTAGTAGAGATTGCCACGCATCCCGTAGGTTATCGTGTTCATGCCGGTGCGGTATTAAAGCGTTACGCTCCTGATAATAATCAGGCCCCACCCGCAAGAAATCATATATCAGGTCATAACTTCAACTTGGATATCTCACTCTTGTATGGTTCGGTAATCAGAAACGCTGCCAACATAGTGTACAGTTGCCTTTCAGCTAATCAATACTGTAGTATGATTGCATCATAGGTTTACGTGGCGGACAACCACTACTATGCCGATATAGATTAAATGACACGCACGTAGCGTTGCAGTTTCCGTTCCGTCACAATTTAATGTGCGGGGATGCTTCGACGTCATATCAACAGTCATGCCATAATCTTTCAATCACGCCGCTGCTCAGGCCGGGACCATTCCCTTTGGCCGGGGAGTGCCCAGTGCTCCAACCTCGCATAAGAGATTGGTCTTAAGATCCCACATATTAGCTTGCAACTAACGATTGCCGTGTCTGCAGATACGAACTCCTCTACTCTACTCTGATCAGACATAATCACTCCAGCATTGGAAATAAACCTGGTTGAAAATTACACGCTCGGCAGGGTTGTACCCCTTTCGATCTGGCAGTGTAATTGCATCATCAAATCAGCTGCCGCAGCATTATGCTTTCAATGAATCCGCTAAGCCTAAACTTATTCAATTGAGACAAGTACCACTCATACCCCGCTATAGGTAATTGTGACTGCGAGTTCTGGGGATGCCTAGGGTAGTAGTTATGCATGTCAGGTGGCCCGAAGGTTATTTCGCTGACAAGTACCCATCATTGGTTATCCCAGGTACATATACTCTGTTAAGGGAGAACCCCTAACAACACCCCAGGACTGGAGGATGTATAATGTCGGAAAAGATGTCGGTTATAATGACGGGTATAACCAAGGATTGTTGGAAGGACATGATAACGGTTGGGATGGAGTGGGAGAATATTATCAGAGAATATCCGAAAGAGAGCTGAGAGAAGCTAAGCAGGAATGGAAGGAAGGGAAGAATGATTATAATGATTCAAAAGAAGAAGAAGATTGCGAGGAGCTTAGCGATTCCGCTATAGAAGAAGATGATGAATGGTCATTTTATGGCTAGAAATGAGACTTAAAGCAGACTGAGTCAAGAGATTGGTTTGAAGATTAGTCCGATGATGAGATTAGGGATTTTATTGAACTAGTAGTTGATCTGAATGCAGATAAAATGAGTATTGCTACAGACGTCTAGGATGTCACTTCTAAGAAGTTATAAAAGATCATCAGTTGACGTTCAAAACAATGGTGCAAAAAGTTACTTACATTGACTATACAGAGAAAGTTATAACTATGAGCAAATTGACGAACGTTCGAATTAGTTTTCATGATGATACTTCCGAAACCTTCGATATTGGAATATGTTGATTTAATATGTTCAGTTAATATTTCAATTTACCCTTCGATATTGGAATACATTGATTCGATATCTGCTGTGAATCTTTCAATTTACCCTTCGATATTGGAATATGTTGATTCAATATCTTCGCTTAATATCTCAATTCACCTTTTGATATTCGAATACATCAATATGTTAATATCTTCGATTGTTATTTCAATTTATCCTACGACATCAAAATATGTGATATTAATAATCATTGATTGTTATTTCATTTTATGTTTTTTATCGAAATACATTGATATTATTATTTTCAGTTATTGTTTTTTATTCACCCCTGATATTAACATACGTTAATATATTCAATGATTCAAACAGACACAAGGACATGTATGATGTCATTCGGTATTCTTGCTTTGGTTTGATTACCATCCGATATGAGAAATGAGGACATAGTTAATGTCTTCAGGGTGTCCGGAGAACCACCCTTAGAGTGGGAGGTAAGGCCTTGGATTTGAATAACTTTTCGACATAAAAGAAACGAAGTGATACAAAGTATGCTTCAGGTGTTCTCATACACAATTCAAATAACCTTTCGACATAAGAGAAACGAAGTTATATGATGTATTCTTCAGGTATTCACATACATGATTCGAATAACGTTTTGACATAAGAGAAACGAAGTTATTGAAACGAAGTTATACAAAGCATCCTTCAGGTATTCTCATACACGACTTGAATAACCTTTCGACATACAACAAACAAAATTATACAATTTATGCTTCAGGTATTATCATCCACGATTCGAATGACCTTTGGACATAAGAGAAAAGAAGTCATAGAAACGAAATTATACAAAGTATGCGGCAGGTATTCCCATACACGACTCGAATAACCTTTCGACATCAGGGAAACGAAGTGATACAAAGTATCCTTCAGGTGTTCTCATATACAATGCGAATAACCTTTCCACATAAGAGAAATGAAGTGATACAAAGTATGCATCGGGTAGTCTCGTATACAATTCGAATAACCTTTGGACATAAGCGAAACGAAGCTATACAAAGTATGCTTTAGGTATTCTCCCTTCGATTCACAATACCTTATTACGAGAGAAACGAGGATACATTCTGGTATCTTCTGGTATTGTCACTTCGATTCAATACACCTCACAACAAGAGAAATAAGGAAATGTTATGACATCTTCAGGTATTCTACGAATACGATCGATCGACAATGACTCCAAGTTATTTTGACACAGTTACTGTGGTCTGATAGTATAAGTGACAAGTAATAATCACTCGGGTGGATTCTGGATCGTCATACCTGACCTAGCTACAGGTGGTGCCGTCTAGCGATGTTGTTTGATCATACGGAGTCATTCTTAGAATAGAGTAAAGCTATCTTCGGACAGAATTACTGTAGGTTGGTTATGAGAGAATCTGAAATGCTGAAAAGATATGGAACGTTTAGTGTCCTGTCTTAGTATGCTATACGAGTCAATGCACTCATATGTACCAATGGAGTAAGATGATGACTTTATGATATGTTCCTGAAAAGGAGAAGATGATTAGTTGTTGTATGTACCGAAGGAGTAGATGAGGAAGTATTATAAGTTTGGAGCTGTCTTCGGACGTGGCAAAGTACTTTGTTCAGAACTTTGTTCTTGTTTTGTGGCAAAAGTTACCTTATGGTTTCTTTGCGATCAAGTCGATCTTGCTCAATGAACGGCAGTAGTCATTGTATGGTAATGCAATGAGCTACATAATGGTCACAGAGAAAACAATTTTATTTTGTGTCGACGGACAATAAAACATTCTACATATGTGTCGATGAACAAGAAAACCTTTTACTTTTGTGTCGATGGATGATCAACGTTATACCAGTTATTGAAATCATTGAGGATAGTCATGTTATCCAAGGAAGCTGGTTCTGAGTACAAAACTTGAAAACTATTCACTTCTTAAGACGGAGCAACCATTGGGTCACTGGTCCTAGTGGGGGAGGTAGTAATAAGGACTTAAGCTTCACAGTGGTATCGATACATAAAGGATTGCATGCGGGTACATGTGACTACAACTATGGTAGCCGGATGCAAAACACCTACCTATGCAAAGAACGTCTCTATGTTTATCAGCCAAGTAATATTTAGCGCGATTATACTTGGGCCACATGTCAATCAAATAGTCATAGGTACCCCCTGACTAGCGGATTCACTTTTGATGATGCAGTTACATCGCAATTACTGGGAAGTTAAAAACCTTCAGCAGTGATCCTAATTATTGGCCACACCTACTATACCTTTTCTACCAAGACAACACACAGTTAAGTTGCGGTCATGCAGAATTACGTGTGCAGCAGACGATAAGCGCTATGCAAGAATGAGGGATCTGCAAGCTCACACGCTATGCCATGGGAACACCTTGCAGCACTCCATGGTCTATGGAAGGTCGAGACCGAAGCATGCAGTGTCTGAGGGATTATCGGCATTGGCTGAAGATAAGAGACCTGAAGCTACCCTGCTGATTGGTTTGAGTTAGTATGCATTGCAACGTCATACCAGTTTAATAATACGAGGTACATGCGTCATACTCAATGTTGGCACAGTATCAGTTGGTCAACGACTAAAAATCTCTGATGCAATGCCGCATAACCAAATTAAGGCGAGGCACTTAATAGTGAAGAGCTATTAAAACATATTGAGGTAAAGCACTGGCTAGACTACATGTCAGCAGATGTTCCAGCTACTGAATAATACGGAATGCATGATGTCCAAGTTGAACTATGATCTGATACGCTGTCTGACATGATTCAATATAATGGATGGTCTGATAGTAATCAGAAGCTTCATGCTTTACAACCACATTATATGAACACGATGACCTGAGGGATGTGTGGCAATCTATTACCCGGCGCATTGGTAAGCATGTGAGTCGCGATCACATTGGAGCAATCATGAGCAACGGAATGATAGCATGGAACTATGGTTGCAGAGTACCCTCGAACATGACTATAAAGAGATCACATTGTTTTGGCAATGAAAGAACAAGCTCTAGCAGTGAACAGTCAGAAAAACCAACGAGCGAAGAAGACGTTGAAATATTATTTTGTTTTTATAATACATATATCCATTATTATTATACAAATTGTTATTAGCTTTGTAGCGGCAGCCCCACACCTCAGATGAGTATTACCTTTCAGAACAAAACCGATAGTATATTGTGGACCTTAGACAAGCTCTTAATTACATTTCAAGAACGCCAATATCTATTCGCAGCTCAGTGCATTTGGCTGCTAGCTGCTTCCCCTCATAAATATCTACAGTTAGTGGCGAGCCAGAAACAGTCACTATTGATGAAGAGATTTCTCCAATGCCTCATGACATTAGACGACAGACAGTGACGGGCGAATACAAGCTACGTGCCCAAAATAAGTATCAAGCCGATCCTTTACGACGTACTCTGAAAGGAAGGATTATTTCTTTACCACAAACAAAGAAGCAACTTAAAGCCAAGAGGAAGTGACTTGCAAAGCTGAAGCAAGTTGAAACTCTTAGGCAATAACTTATCAGTCAAATCTAGGATTAGATGTATTGCTAATATTGTTTGACACCCCTATTAGATTTGGTCAGCATATATCTGGAGCCATCAGAATCATTAAGTATTATTTGTCCATTTTGCGTATTCGACCTTTACCAATTACCAATTTATTTTAATTGGAGATACACTTAGGAAGGATATAGTTTCTAGGGCCTTGCATAAGTATACATACTTTGAGGAAAGCAAACCCCTAACAGATAATACATGGGAGCCAGAGGAGAATATGGCAAAAGCGAAAGAGATGGTGAAGCAATATTGGAAGGAGATAGGCAGATGGCCAAAGGCGAAGAGACAAGTGACACAACAACAGGCATGAGAGGCATGTTTGTATTCTGATCAGGGTGTTTTGTTTCTTCGTGAGGTTACTCAAAGATGTTTGGAGAAGGTTGTGATGTAGGTGGACGACTCTGGTCATGTTAAGGTGCGTCTCTGTTGCATTAAGTTCAGCTCTGTTGCATTAGGTGCGGCTCTGTGGCATTAGTGCGGCTCTGCGGGAGGCTCGCATACTACTCAGTTCTAGCAAGATGTCAGTTCGATCTTGAATAACATTCACTTTTATATGTACGGAGAGGCTATGTGCCCACAACCGTTCAGTTGGGACCTGGACCCGGACCCGAAGTGACGGTCCGGAACTGTTGCTAACACTAGTTCTAGCGAGACATGAACACAATTATTAATAACAATCACTTCTTTTCATACAGAGAGGCTATTTGCCCACGCGCACTGCACAATGTAAAACATTGAACAAGATATTGTTACCAAGTATACATACGATTTAGAAGTGATAATGAACAATAATCAATGAATCATACTTGCCTTAGAGAGTATACTTTCAGTGAGTCTCAGATAACACCTGCAGTCATCCCAATGAATATGCATAAGTACCCTAAAATCTCGCAGCATTTGTGTGAGATTCCCGCATCAGTTGGGCGACACTTGCAGTTGCATCCAATGTTCTCTCAGGTGCTTGCTCGGATTTCGAAACATATTGAAATAACTCCCATGTTGCCCCTGTATAGTGGTAGCAACAGTTCCAAATCCGCGGTTCGGTTCCGGGTCAGGGTTGGAACCGAACTGGAACCGTTGCAACTGGTTTTACCCTATCCATCAACCAAACTGCTCCGAACCCGTGCTCTTTTGGCTGGTTCCACCATTTTGCCAACTCTGAACATTGGCTCAAATTAAGTATTTGAGTTCTGATCATATCACAACATGATATATACCTAAAAGATGCAGGTTGGCATGCTCTGTCACCTCCTATTCTCCACTTTGCGATCTGATCCATATTCGTTAAGTTGCTGTGATATATTGCCAACGGTTGGGCAATTTAATCAGTGACACAACAAATATTGATCAGATCGCAAAGTGGAGAACAGTAGCTGAAAGAGCATGCAAAACTGCATCTTATACATATACATCAAATTGTGATACGATCAGAACTCAAATGCTCAATTGGAGCCAAAGTTCTGAGTTCGTGAAAATGAGGCTCCGCTGTATGTAGAACCTGGGAAGGAAACCGCGTGTTTATATCCAGTCCGAGTAACAACCCAACCAAAACAAACCGGGTCGGGTTTTTGGACTGGTCTGGAATTGAACTAAACCGTTTTTCCAGTCCAAACCCGGACTACTGGCAGGTTACTGGGACCTGTTGCTAACACTCCGGGCTCTGTACCAGTTATCACAGATCCAAGTTACTCTGACTGCCACTCCAAATGCCCTACTACGGTCTAATTCTCTCCAGAAATTGACCCATCTAAGTTTACACTCTGTCTCCTCTCACACACTCCCAGTGGCTCCCAGTAACTAAAATACATTTTCCTGATGCAGCAGGAAATCCCTGCCAGAAATAACAAATCTCCACCCAAACTTTGCTAAGCATGTCCAAAATGGAAGTGACAGTGGTGTCTCAATAATAATATGCATCATTTTGCAGATTTGAAATACCAATACAGGAGAATAGTGGGTAGTGGTGTATAAACCTGGGGTGGCATTGCCAGTTCAGAGAGTGAATTTGGAAGGGGCAGTAACGCTTACAAAGTCCCTCTCAAATATACTTTACAGTTCACTTGGGCAGAAAGTGTTATTGGCTACTAAAAAAGAGTTGATAAGGAGGGTCTGTGACGACCTTTTTTTGGAGGTGTGGCGAGGTGGTTTGATTGTTTTATTCATACTGTATTCACTCTAACCAGACTATAACAGAACCAAATCCCCATCCACCTCTGGGCAAGCAGGTCAAGGTGGCAATGATGTGACAAGGAGGTTGTTGTTGCGATCCGGGGGATCACATTCCCACACTGTGAAATTCGATTTATCTTCTTCTGCCCCTGGCTACATTGAACAAGATTATTACCACATGGTTTCTGTAGCCCTATTGCAAGTACTATACTATCCCCTTACCCATAACAAGACTTAAGCCCACAGATGGGCCTGGTTTCAAAATGCACATCACACAACCTCAATCCAGCCAAATGCCCTCAAAATAAATAACAGTACACTACATATAGTGAAATTCATAAAAACAATTTTGTTTTGGTGTGAAACACAATGTCACGGCGCAAGAAGACACGGAAGGTGTGGAAGGAATTGTGTTACGGAAAGGCGGAGACTTTGGAAGACGCGGAGGAAGCGGCGAGATGGTGGCGGTATAATTTAGTATAGATAAAGAAGTGAGTTGAGGTGTTGCGACGTCAGGAGAGGTGGCGTGGTTGTTACGATAAGGAATTACGAAGTGGTGTGTAAGATCATGGGATGAGATTCGGATGGTACATCGGAGCATGAAGAATGGTTCGAGGGTGGCAGACGAATTGTATATACAGAGAGTGTTGATAGTGTTGGAGGGTTTCCTTTTCTTCTCTCTTTACTCGTTCTCTTGTATAGCAAGCAATAGTCCGACTTTGAAATCTATCTTGACCCTTGTTCTTCGATACGCACTTCGAATTCAGTCCAACAACATTCACATCACCTGCGTCCGACCCCGCCCGTTACACACAAAGCCTCATTGCAGCCCTCCCACTTTATGCTGGTTTTCATGCCTTCTCCACTACCACCCTGACTTCTTCTCCACCTGCACAGGGAACAATCTACTCTACTCTCCATCCAAAGTGGGGTATGCATTCCTGTGACCTTTTGGCAGAGGGGAAGGGGAGTGTGCTTGGTAACAAGCCTGGTTGGCAGTTTGTGTCATGGGAGCCTACCAACAGATTTGTATGTAGCCGGAATGCAGGAGGAACTTTTCATCATTGATGCACTTCCAGCTTGCAGAAAGTCATGCACAGTAGCAAGATGTAAGTCAAAGTGCTCCACAGTATGCCCTTTGTTTGCTGGAAGATCGCGGTAGATTATATGGATATTAATGAGGGCTGTCTCCATAATCCAATCAAACAGTGAATACTGAATGCATCTGGATACGAGCTGTGCATCAACATAGGTTCACTACTGGTCAGCCACATCCACACCCACCGTGTACTGATTGTAGGCATCAACAATGACTGCTATATCAAGCTTTTCCTGGTGTTCTCCAGGAACAAATGTGGAATTTGCTCCACTTGAATTCGTACTCTTGTTGCCTGGATGCTTTTTCATTCTCCCCACCAGTGAATCCTCACCACTTAGAGTGTGGATTGTAGACATCATGGTAACAGGAAAACTGTCCATCAATAGAAAAGTCGAAACTGTATCATTAACCGCTCCACTTCCAAAATGGTTGCGTAAATTTAGCTTTTTTCACAACCTTTAGCTCCATTGGAACTCTTCGGAACTGCTGTCTGCATTTGCCACATGCTCCTATCCCCAGCGAAACCAAGCTCCACCATCTCAGGCTGTGTTGCGAAGTAGTTGTCAAGGTATACATTGAAGGCGAGCATTCAATGCCTCTGGGGTAAATGTCTAATCAAGTAGTGAACCATCTTTCCAGTATCTGTAAGCTGTAGCAGGCGGGATTCTACATCAACAGCATATCCTCCTACTGTATTCAATGATAGGTGGAACTCCCAGACATAGCCCTTCTCTGCCATGCAGAATAACTTATATTCTTGACTAATTGGCTTGTTTGGCATCTTTGTGATGTCAATACACCTGCCTGTGACTAGAATCATGGCTTAATCAATACTAACATTTGCTGCCAGGTACTCAGTACTGCTGCGAGAAAACTGGCAGCTGCTCCAGCAGAATATCCAACCTTGAATACCAACAAGACAGGACTTCACATGATTCAGTTGGGGAATTATACAGAGAAATATGGAAGAAGCAGGGGATCTCCTGAAAGCGAGTCATGCCAATGTAGGCTGCTGGTGGTAATCCAACTTTGGGAAGGTAAACTCCATCCTTCATCCAGTACCTCTCAGGAGGAACTCCAATCAGACCCATACAAATTTGAAGTGCCAGCTAGAGATAAAGCTCCTGAGCAGTAACTGGCTGCCAAGAACACTGCTGCTCCTTCTCAGGCCCAAGAAGCTGCTGCTGGGCATAGAAATTTGAGTTGGCTACAAGCTGTCCCATAATTGAGTTAGTGAGAAAGAGATTGAAGATTAGAATTGCAGTAATGACATCCAGCTCAGTGAATAAGATGCACAATCAGTTCAATGCTTTGTGAGAAGGTACAATTCGTTATAAAGGGTGAAATGTGGGAAGCTTAGAAAGATCTGGCAAATTTAGAATGGGTTTTTTGTGTGTTTTCTTGCACTGCTTGGCCAACTGATCGGCTGTAATGGACCCACATAGCTCATCATATGCCTCATGTAAGGAGCTATAATTATCGTCAAGCTTCAGCATTGCAGGTGGAGTTTCTGTTGCAGGCTTGCCAATAGTCTGTCCCTGCCGGCCAAAAGTAAGCCCTGGACCAGATGACAATTTTCAGGGCAAGCAAACTATGGACTGTTAAGGAATAGGGTAGCAGAGCCATGGATGAAAAGACAGTAGGGCCCTGCAGTCTAGCTCTGCGCACTGTGCACAGCGATACTATAATGCACACATGATAACCTACAAACAAACAAACCCCTCTGCTCACTGCCAAGCCTCCACCATTCACAACTGTAGCTCCTCCACTTCAGTCTGCCTGTGGACTCTTGCATCATCTGGCACCTAGCCCCAGAATTCCGACAAATCCAGGATTTTGAGTTCGTAGTGACCATAGGTTTGTATCTTGACACAATATCCTGAAACTGAAGTTATCAATATCGTGCCCTAGGTATTCAGCTTCCATACCAGGACAGACCAGGCCTCGGAACTACATGCCCCAGACGGGATGGTCAGTTAGGGCCCTGAAAGAGGACAGTTGCCCCGGACCGTTGGGAAGCCTGTTCTGGAGTGAGTCAAGCCACATCAGGTATAAAGACAGGTCAGTGCTGTACCACTGTAGGTGGTAGGATTGACAGCAACAGGTCCGGGTAACCTGCCAGCGGTCCGGGTTTGGACCGGAAACACGGGTCCGTTTGGTTCCAGAACCGTCCAACAACCCGACCCCCTGCTTCTTGGGGAGCCAAACCTGGACCCATACCCGTTGACCCGCGGGTTTTGCCAGGTTTGGCTAGACCCGTACATTTCAATCTCTGGTTGTGCATTTTGGGTTTACTATTGATCGTCGCATTCAGATATCCTACTGTTCATCGCAAACGATAGATGTTTGTTAATCATTGTCAGTTTTGAACTTATTGGCAGCCTGTAGAATGAAAATAATGAGAGAAACGCTCCCTACCCCATCCTGAAAATGAGAGTCAATGGAGTGTCAACGACTTTCGGTGCTGCATCCTGGGTAATCTGAGGGGCCATAGGTTACTGATATTTAGTGGTAGCAACAGTTCCGAGTTACCCGGCTTCGGTCCGGGGTGGAACCGGAACCCAGACCCCGGTCCGGTTTTGGAACCGCCCAGGAACCCAGCCCGCTGTGACTTGGCAGGTTTGTTACCCAGACCGGACATAAAACTGTGGGTTTTTGGCGCAGTTGGAACCGGACCGCAGTTCCAATTATACAGTTCCTACAACTTTGGCTCGAATTAAGTATTTGAAAGCTGATCATATTGTGACATGGTCAACACGTAGATTTTGCAGTTTTAGCAGCTCGTTCACCTCCTGCATCCAAATTTGCAATCCGACAGATATTCGTTTAGTGGTTGTGAAATAAGTACAAATTGTATGCGTAATTTGCGGGGTTTCGATCGCGACTCAACGAATATTTGTCGCATCGCCAATCTGAAGGCGGGAGGTGAAAGAGCGACTAAACCTGCACAATCTACATATTGATCATGTCATGATACGATCCGAACTGAAATACTGAATTGGTGCCATAGTTGTGGAGTTGAAATGCGGGGTTTTTGGTGGTAAAACCGGCCCAATTGCAACGGTCCGGGTTTTTGTGTGGTAAGACCCGTTGCAACAGTTCAGTCCCGGTTCCAACCCTAACCCGGAAACGTTACAGCTGTTTGGAACCGTTGCTAACACTACTGATAGTCATAAATGTATGATTGACTGCCTTTATAGGTAAAAACGAAAGCAACACACCCCCTGCCCCATCTTGAAAATGTGAGTCAACAGTGCGTCAACGATTTGTGGCCTTGCATTATGGTTAAAGAAAACGCGATGTGACCGGTATTATGTATAAATCAAGTTTTGACTGTTTTTGTAGGCTAAAACGCCCAACAAGCACTATGTTGCAGCGTGGTAAATGAAATAAGTTGTTACTGTCTGGGAGGCTGTCGCGGGAATATACCTTGCCTATCTGCCAATAGAAGCCGCCAAATCACTATGTATAGATGCTTATGATCTAGCGCCACGTATATTACCGAAGATGCAAGACCATATATCGTTGACGCTCCATTGACACCCATTTTCATGATGCAGCAGGGAGCATGCCACTATTTCATTGGCTTAACAACGCGGCCAATACTCCATTTATGACAGTCTGCAACCATTCACATATCTGATTACCAAAGATGCAAAACCAAAAATCTTTGACGCTCCATTGACGCTCGGTTTCATGATGGGGCAGGGTGGATGTCGCGGTCTCTTTGTCCCACAAAGGCGGCCAATACTACATTTATGACAGCCTACAACCATTCACAACTCTGATTACCAATGATGCAAAACCAAAAATGGTTGATGCTCCATTGACACTTATTGTAATGTATTGTCTAGTCAAGATCTGCTGACAGGAATAGTTGTATTCATAAGTATTTCAGCTTATTAGCTGCCGTTCGGACTGATTTAGCAAAGGCCCCAGGGCGAACCTAGGCCCAGTAATATTCTTGCACAGGTCGCTCTCATTATATTGAAATTTACATATCACACTGAAATGTGCATTTTGCTCGCTGTAACACAGTTTATGAACAAATATTTACACGCGACTGCTCATTAGACTCCCAAAATATTGCTCTAAGTGCAATTCTCGCTCAAGCAACATATCGATCCAGGTGAAAAATCAGTGACCCAGGCTGTCCTACATTTTCTTGGTTCACATATTCCTTCTCGGTTCCATCACACTGACCGTCTTGATTAACTTTTCAGCCTGGTTCTTTGACCTCCGTGATGGCCGAATCAATCCAGGAACATTTGGTGCGGCACTCACATCTCACTGCGCTGGGGTTTCTAGATCCTCGATGACATTGTCTGGCTGTAAATCTGACTCATCGTCTGCCTCCCTGTTGGCTTCACTCTCAATTGGGTTATCCAAGTCACCATTCCATTGAAGCCAATTTTCGGTATCGGAAATGCTTTTGGGAGCACTTTTCCTCATCACTTTCGACCGGATGTTGGTCGATTATCTTGATTCGGTGTACATTCAATATTTGGGTTCGTCCTCCAAGGAGGTCTTTTGCAGACAAGGCTGGTGGCTGAGGTGATCTTTTCGACAATTTAAATGCAGCCGCACCATCATGTTTAAAGTTTGTCCAGGATGCATCAACCATCTCTTTAGCATCCAAAATGTATCCTACGGCTGTCATCTGGTTGTTTTAAGCCCGAGATTCCTTCTGTGTAGCACAGAGGTTTTGGCTGCCCTGCCACATCTCCATAAAGTTGTAGACCTTGGCCTTTCTGTGCAGTTTTCTTTCCTCTGCTTCTCTGTTCAGATCTATGTCGTTTTCAGCTTCGGTCGTATCCAATACAGGATCATCGCCTGTCAATATCCCGTTATTGGCAAGTGCATACTGCCTTTCAACGACTTCTTCGCGAAGCATCCCCCCTGTGGTTTTCAACTGCCTTCATCCGATGACGTCCTGCCTGAGGGAACAACTGGCCTCCACACCGACACCATGTGGTATCATAGGCAATATGTCATGCGACACACAGGAGAGATCGGCCTACTTTGAGTGCGATTCTTCCTGCTGGTGCCACCAGTCGGTGATATCGGGCAAACAAAATGTACTGCTAATCTCAATGGGGTCGGAGCAGTAGTCATTACAATTTGGATCAACTTGCCCCCAGTTCTTTGGGGCTTCAGGAGGTGAATACAGATGGAGCCTTGCGGCCGTCAATAAGTGCGCTGCGCGATGACTGCGTCTGGGTGTCATTTCAGGCACATTTTCAGGCATTAAGTATTCATCTTCATCGCTGGACAGATCATATGGATCAAAAGAAGGTTGACCAGACCCAAAAGCCGTTGTGGAGAAGGGGTTGTTACTCGCAAGTCTTTCGGGTTTATTGACTGACAGTCGCCAGTGTTTGGACAGTATTCGTTCTCCACACACTTCAGAAACGCCTCCTGATACCGCGTGGTATATGAAGTCTCATTATCAGGATTGATATCCATTCCCATGTCCCAGTTCTTAAACAATCACAGCTTCCGAAAAGGATCAAGGATCTGGGCCAAAATGTAAGCAGACCAGTCATTGGAGGTACTTCGGAATAATATTTGGACACCTTCTGTCACGCAAACTTCATGGCGAAGTATAACTCTTCCTTCCATTGGGTCATATTCTTAGCCAAAGCTCACATAATGTCATCCATGTAATCGAAGATGTCATTGTATACAGTGATGACGTGATGCAGAGTAACGGTATGCCATTTCGACATCCACAGGGTCCAGTACCAGAATGACCATCAAACTTCCATGACATACTTGGCAATGGTCCGCTCATCCTGTGTTGTGAAGAGTGGCCAGTAATCGCTGAATTTTGGGATTCTCAGCCACTCGCATGTGGATTCATATAATCAGTAGGCACGCTCAAACAACTCCACTGTCGAGTTCCAACATGTCTTCACATCCTTAATGGGTAGTAATGCATTCCGGACATTTGCTTTTTGACGGTCAATGAACTCATTTCGACGACCAGGTGTCAATGTAATCAATACCACAAGCATTCGCTCCTATACAACACTCAGTTTCAGTACTTTCAAACATTCTTCAGTTACATACTTTCTCAATTATCTTCACCAAACCTGGCTTCATGGCTGACACATTGTGGATTCTAGCATTGCCTTCCTTTCGAAGTCTTTGACTCTTCCCAATGTCTGTGCTTTCGTTATCTCTAAATTGTTCATCGCGCTCATGGGCTTCCCATGACTTGGTGCGGCCTTTTACCCTGAGACTGCTCATGAATGTACCTAAAGCAAGATGTATGACATGCGCCATTCATGGTATGTGGTTTCACAAAGCAGGCCATTCGATTCCGGAGGCCTCAAGTGTTGACTGTAGTTCACTGGTCTTCGAGTAATTTAATGAAGCATTATCAGTCGTAATTCCAAGTAAACGGCCTTCGGTACGCTCAAAATGCTGAAGATGTTCCTACAAATGTATGGCTAGCCTTGCCCCAGTATGTTGACTCTTGACCTATTATCGTCAGTTAGCTTGTGTAATAGGAAAAGAAGTGGTAATCAACCTCATTGAAGGCAAGTTGCACTTCGCACAATGCTGAATTTCGATCCATATACTAAGCAATGACTGACATTATGGCCAATTCATTTGTTGATGTCCACCCATTTAAAGCTAAGCTAACTTGATTTCTCGATGGCAATGGCTTATTAATTGCATCCACTGTCAGTGAATATTCCCTCCAGCAAATGTTGCTAAGGGTGCGGGTGGACGGTAGCACAAGATCACTGTGTATTGCATTATTAGACCATCGTAGCTCGAGGTTTCATATAGCGTTCCATGGAAGGTGAGCCGAAACAAATCCTACCATGAGGTAGCGATTCCAGGTGTCTTGGTGGAATTCAGCAGTTGCAAAGTCCATATCAGCCAGTTTAGATCGTTTTGTCTGCCATCACAGTTAATATTGCTAAGGTCTAGATGTCAAATAATAATTTCAATTGGGACCTTACAATTGGAATTCCTCGACTTCCTTGTCTCTTCAGTATAGCCAAAGCTGTTTGATCGACCATCGACTTAGTCAATTCAGATAATTCTGACTCTGTTAATTCATTTCACTTTGCGATGTTCGCTTTTGCCAGCAAGTGTTTCCCCACTGGGATGGTACTATGTTCTGATTGATAACAAAGAACTTGGTGACAAGTGATACAGGTGATGCCAGGGCTGCCGGTGTCCCCAATTCCGCAGTGCAAATAGAATCGCCACAAGGGGGCATGTCTAGAATTATTCCAAGCAGTTGAATGCTTTGAGTCCGCATTCATTGAAGTCCACCTAGCATCAAATATGATTTGGAGGGTAAGGTCATTCAAATCACAAATAAAGACGCGCTCATTTTTGGAAGATATCCTAACCTCTAGCAACGAGGTGTTTATAGATTTTGAATCGGACACGGCATTAGGAATTCTACCGCTGTGTAATTCTAGTCGAGCATCAGTCAAAAGCTGTAACGGGCAGGGTCGGACGCAGGTGATATGAATGTTGTTGGACTGGATTCGAAGTGCGTATCGAAGAACAAGGGTCAAGATAGATTTCAAAGTCAGACTATTGCTTGCTATACAAGAGAACGAGTAAAGAGAGAAGAAAAGGAAACCCTCCAACACTATCAACACTCTCTTTATATACAATTCGTCTGCCACCCTCGAACCATTCTTCATGCTCCGATTT
>Ga0307512_10000360_pt1 | contig 66039 bp, 53 predicted proteins | sample 14_EM_MG_FD_200267 | JGI IMG/M metagenome (GOLD analysis project Ga0307512, IMG submission 200267) | Populus trichocarpa ectomycorrhiza microbial communities from riparian zone in the Pacific Northwest, United States - 14_EM | ecosystem: Host-associated > Plants > Roots > Unclassified | place... | reverse complement strand
TTTCTCTACCAGGTGCAGGGTCAAGCAGATTTCCAGCACTGTGAGGTGCTTAAGGTTGTTAAACTGACAGTTATGACAGTCTGTGATGATAGAAGACTGAGCATCGAAGTTCTTGGAGCAGTTGGGATGCCAAGTATACGTATCACAGGTCTTACACTATGTTTATTGTATAGTTCCCTTTGTCTGGTGGGATTAAATCTCGTACTTGGCAAGGTCGCATACTGGGTCCTCAGTTCGCGAACCGGTCAAAATTCGCGAATTGGTCCGTCCAGTTCGCGAACGGGCAAAGTTCGTGCATCGGTCGGAATATATGCACCACTATCACGACTCTTCATCAACTACCCACAGAGGCCCAACCAAAAAGCTATACTACAAACATCCCTAGTTTCGAGAACGCAGTGTGTGCTCTGTGTACTGGCTCCACCATGGGCTACGACCGTGAGCGAATGCATGGAACAGGTTGGGGGGACGCAAGCAAGGACTCTAGCTAGGAGATAGCCGAACGTGGGTCATAATCTGGTATGGTTGCGGTTCAAGGTATCTCAAGTCGGAGAGATGTGTGTTTGCGCAATTGGTAAGGAGTATTGCTAGATAAGTGATAGAATACATTCTTAGAAATTATTGTGAGAGAGGGAGGATGACTCTCGGCTTACTTCAGCCTCCACCGACACATCATGATTGCAATATCCTAGTCTCCACCTCCGTCTGTCGTAGTTCGAATCTTACCAACTGTTACACTACTCAATAGCAATCGAATGACCTCTCCAAATTTGGGGCAATCTAGCTCCAAGTGAGAGTAATAATGGACAATGGTATTAAGATAATATCATCTGGCGCAATCTGGCCGCCAGTGAGGTCTACTGGCCTGGTGATCGTCCAACTAGTGGACTCGCTCTCCCTTCGTATGTGCTTTATTTTCTCATATACAAAAACATTCCCACGCTAGAACCGTCACAAGAACCAGACCAGAACGAAACAGTAAACGACGCGTAAAACAGAGGTGCTGCCTGGGGGGGGCGGAGGCCGCCGCTGTGGCCGCCGCTCCACCTGGACTCTCCCATTCCTGGCCGGACGCCAATTCACTGGGTGTTAGAGTCGAAAGACCATACAGGGCTGCCCTCGGTATATGTAGGGGTGCGGGTGGGCGGGTTTTTAAAGCTGGATGCGCTGCTTTGCCTCAACCACTGCCGCTCCGCTCCTCTTATATACCTCCTTTCCTCGCTCCTGGCCTCCTTACATCCCTCCCATCCCTAGGCTTCTGGCGCGAAAAACCTCGAGCTCGGGCTGTGGTCCGGGCTCCCGCTCTGAGCACTGGCGGAGCTCTGGCTCTGGCGCTTGCTCCGACTCTTGTGCTCGTGCTTTGCTCCGGCCCGGGCCCGTGCTCTTGCTCTTGCTTAAACTTTTTAGCTCAAGCTCAAGGTTTCGGCCGCCATCTTCCGTCCCTTCCGTCGGCCAAATTGCTCGCCCTTGCCAGCCAATGGCCATTGCTGCTCGCCCCTACTAGCCGTCGGTCAATTCCCACCCGCCAATTCGCTTCCACAAGCCCTCAGTCAAGCTGGACCATACTTCAGTTTCCTCTCAGGCTTACACGCAGTAGCATTCGGCAAAATCCCAATTGTGGTAGGTCTTCCTCAATCTGGGTGGTGAGAACTGGAAAATTGGATAAAACTTTTCAGTGACTGAGATTTGTCTAAAAGCACAACGTAGATTGCCTTCCTAGTTTTAGCTTCGCCTCAAAAAGTCCTGCAGCGCTGGTCTCAAACTGTATAGCTGGGGGAAATGGGCGGTTCTGCAAGGCGAGTCTTGGGGTTACACCGGTCTGGGCGTTTACTCCAGGCACAACTAATATTTGCTTATTCCAGGCACCGGCCAAGAACCCTCGAGCTGCAGCAAAGTAATAGCTCAACTATTATTTTGAACGATCGCACAGATGTGCGCAACCTGAATACGTGTGCTACACCTTGTGGTATTAGAAGTAACGAAATATTTCGGTATCAGCTCTGCTGTCCATTTAAATTCCTCGTGCGGTGTTTCATTCTGAACCTTGTGAACAAATGTTTCTATGCATCAGGAGATTTTAAACTATCTGACACCGAGGATATTATAAATCCTGGATTCAGTCGCTTCTGGCAAACCAATGTATTCGAGTAATTCACGAATGACTAGAGGTGCGCAGTTGCGGCCGTTTAGTTTATAAATTCAACCACTAGCGGCCCCGGAAGCAGCAATGATTACCCTTGAAACTCAATTCCAACGGTGCATCCAAACTTCGGATACCCAGGTATTTTTATAACTTCAAAAGAGCCAACGGTTATTTCGTGTAACCTTTGGTGCTCCCAGGCGGCCCCAGTACACACTTTGTTACTTTAATAGTATTTGTTGATAGATAAGGTTTGTGACTGCTCGTTTAGACTTCGCACTTTACTCTTCCCTTTCCCTACGCATCTTGGACCTTCAGACCTGTATCTGGACAGTCATCGCACCATAGCCAATACACACAGTTCTCCCCTTCATTGTCGCAACAGTATTTGGGTACTAAAAAGGGTAAAGCGGAAACCTTAAAGGTCGGTCTAAGGTACCTTGACTGACTCAAAACAGTAATTCTCCACTTAAATCCAATTTTGGGGCTAATAATTACAATTTCAAGATATCTCGATGCATTAACCCTGGACAACCCTGTCGCCTTGACGGACTGTTGCACCCATTTTTTCTTCCATAAGCTTCTTTTACTATTATGTCTATAGCATGATTCCATCCCGCATAACATCCCTAGCTTCAATATAATGGTTTTTATTCCTTACCAGGAATCGACGCTCATAGTTCTACCGGCTCGGTAGAGCTTCGACGTATAATTGAAGTCTTTGGGTATGGTTAAATGGCAAGAATTACTTTATCGGATACAGCAGCGTTCGGAGACGATACTAGGGTTCTTCTCATGGACTAGCTATCGATGAATCACCAGCGGTGACTGTCAGATACCCCATTATTACTGCTGAAACCAAATTGCTGCGTTCTTCCCATAGCAAGGATGATACTTTAGATCACCTATCAAACCAGTATTTTCTTGCACTAGACGGAATATGAACAGCCATGCATGGACTTGAGGCTTTATCGCAGGTATTGCGCTTCTATCTAGATTCCGCCCGCCTACCTATCTCATGCCCAACTAATAGCCGACTTCATTCGCCTTTCTCCCCTCCTCTCCGTTCTGAAAACATTTCCGAACCGTTTTTGAACGGTACTTACAAGGTATGCGGGTGGTTGACAGAATGAATGGAGTTTTAACACGGGTTTTAATACTTCCCCCTTTTCAATACAGTAGAAAATGTCTAAGATAATCTGGGAAACATATGAAAACAGCTGAAGAGAAAGAGGAATACACTGATGCAATCTGTGGGTGGCAGCTTTGATGCCACGGTAAACTCCCGGAAAGACACAAAATTGAACAAGAGTCAGGAAGTGCTGACCACAATGTTCGCAAGTTGATAAACCAGTCTGCTAGTATGAACTTCAGCGCGACTCTGCAATACTTGTAAATCCAAATCACTCGCCATCACATATTATCACTCGATTCATCTAGGTGTAAGCTGTTGCATTAGATGAAGATAGTTGATTCAGCTAACATACAGTATAGGGCTTGATCCAAAGTTATCTCTATCTTTGTTTCACACGCTCGGGCTATGCCCGCAAGCAGTCTCAGGGTAGGTAATATACATTTATGCGATATAAACTCGCCAACGAGACGGTGAGGTGATGATCAACCGTAGCGTGTCTTTTTTTCATTTAAAGCCCAATGATATCTCGTTGAGTTGGTAGTCTCCGTAGGTTATATCACATTCATTGAGGAGTGATAGTGAAGCCCATTCCGGGACACGCCTGCATCTTGTCAGGGTTCAAAATCCACCAACCACAAATACTATACCACCGGTATCCACATAGTTCGCTTTATTTCTATGCAGAGATTATGATTCTATCGGTTCTAAAAATAAACATTCTTCGTGTGCACCCCAAGCGCTAGATGGTAGCATCTACCACCAGATGAAATGTATACTTTAGACGCTGTCACACAGTTCGCTATTCGTTGCGAAAATCGATTGGGCTGATATAGTGCTAATTTTGGTGATGAAGGACACGTGACACTAGTATGTTGTGCTATATTATATGCGCATATGTGGCTCCAACCGCGCCATCGGATAATAGTCTGTTCTGCACCATAAAACCGACTTACCCACGATCGATCCCCATAAAAAAAATACATTGTGGTTCGCAGCTTGTTTGCCTGGTGGTTCGGACCAATGATTTGCTGTCACCGGCACAATGCATATGCATATCTGACACAATATGATACTCGACTGCAATATACATTTTGCGACGAAATATGGTGGTTGCCGGCTTTAATGAGTATTTTTCTGTTTGTGAGTCGAACAAGGACATAACCAACCCCTTGAGTTTTACCTGAACTGTATCCCCGAAGAAATTCTCCACGATACCTTGCGCAAAGGAAAGTTACTTACCGACCGCGAGGAAATATCTTTCGGCAATGCAACATGAATCGGAAGCCTTGGATCGATAACCATCTCTCAAATCGTGGTACCAACTTTATCTATCCGGACGCTCGCCAGCTGGCAACTGAAGATCCTGCATCGGATTCCAGATCCGGCAGGATATGAGGGAGAATATTACTGTGCGACGGAAACTACAGTCGGTAGAGCATCGAAAAACATCTTCGATTGTCCAATGTCCCATGTTCCGAAATAACGAAGGTCGTACAGCAACTACCCATGATTGCGTGGCCGTCGCCTTTGGGAAATATTGCAGATTTCTGATGCTCCGTAGACGTTCGGCAGTGGCATATTATGATTGCCGTTGGCCGATATCGGTGAATGTTCCGTGCTCAACACCTTTGCTGCATGTTGAGTCGATCACATACTTCGATGAAAGCAATGCTCACAGCCTCACAGTGCAATATAAATGATGGAGACGATGTCTCTAGAGTGGGGCCGAGGGATTCTGGATACACAATCGTGGACTATTGAGCAGCTTCCACGGTAAAGACAATATCAGCTCTCTGACTAGATAAGGTCTAGACTGTACGTTCTGGATAAGTACGCGTTTTTACTAGGGGTCTATTAACAGTTGTGTACCACGTCACACCCCTATATAGCATCATTATATCATCGGCACTTCCGGAACTAAGGAAAACCCGAACAGTCGGAATTACGGAAAAAGCTCTCCGTGGTTAGCTATCTGACTGGTCAGATTGGTCTGAGAAGAGCATCAGGCGAACATTATATGACTGGGCAAAGGCTCCAAATTATCCTCAACAACACGAGGCGATGGGCCACTGATATATGCAAATGTATATCTGGCCCGAAACGGCAGTTCTTTTCCGGCACTCCCTGCAGTAAATTCGTACGGTGAGCCTTGTGGTGAAGACTAGAGAACTAGTGTTCACCAAGGACTTATATCAGACTTTTCGTCTCTAACGTAACGGTCTGGAACCATCTAGAACAAACCGGTAGAGCCAGCGGTCAAGCAACTGAGTAGTACCAAAGTTCGGAGTCGTAACCAACAGCAAGCACATGCATTTCAGAAGCACGATATACCAATAAGTGCTGCGTTTAATATGTGGCCTCCCGCGGATTGACTGAAATGCTAGCCATTTACCTCCGTGAATAATTCCTCTGATGCGTGGTATATCCAACGGAATTCCTCACTAGGCTAGGAACATGCTCGACGCTCGATCAGCACCAGATGATATGCCCCTGAGCCGGGTGATCATTTTAAAAAGCTGGCAGATTCATACAAGTAACAAACTGCCGAGGGCTACTAGTTTCACAACGGGATAGGAAGCACTAAAACCTCCATGGGGAGCGGAGTCTAAAACCTCCGGGTCCGTAGGCCAGAGTATATAACCCGCTTCTGTTCATTCATGATTAGAAATGGCACTTAGATATTTGCGAACCATGGCCGGATCCGCACCGAGGAACACCGGTCTTTGATGCCATCCTTCAAATATTAGTCTGCTTAAGAGCCCGTCCGCGACTTATACCGATCTTCCAGACTTGGATAAATACTGATATTTGACACCACGCTGTCTTCCTTAGAAGCTTGTACTAAAAAGCTTCACGATTAATTCTGTACTAGGGTCTGCCAGTAAAAGATTGGACGCTCCTTTTCCAGCTGGTGCCACCCAGAAATGGCAATATTTGAGAACGCCACATACAGTATTGGGTAAAACGCGATCTGCATATGGATAGAAAGGGGAACAACCGCACGGTTTGGCTACACTCTCATTTTCACCCCCTGGTCAGCACTTGTTCTCAGCAAAATTGATTCCTAGAAATGGGGTTAGCAGGGGTCCCTGCATATACAATACAGGCGAACACACGGTCTGCAGTCGGTAGTTGCGTCGGCCCCACATGTCAATTGCCGATGTATTTGCCTTCGCAACCCGCCATCAGCGAATAATGTGGAGAAATGGAGCCATAAGAAATCGACTGCCGCTATCTCCGATCGGAATGCAATGAGCGTTTCCAACGCCTTGTTACTCGATGGTTTTGTGACTTGTTTGGTCTTTTTTTTTCCACTACTATTGCGATACTTGACAGGGAAGTTTACTGTGCTATGGGACAGTTTACTTCATCTTCAGTGGCGTTGACAGAAATTCGGCTACGAGTTTGAAGCATCCGGTATTCACAGTTCGTCACTCGGAAGTTGGCGACACGAGGTACACTTATTCTTGGTTGTCACGTACCGCGGGATGGCCGAAGAGGTCGATCTTGTACAATATCCGACTCACAGAACAATGTACCAAGACTACTTTGCATTGTATTAGATAACAGACAACAAATAAGCAGTTTATAACACAAAATACCAACAAGACGACAGAAAAAATTCGGTCAACGTTCAAAAACCAAGGCCGCCGAAAAGTTCAAAGAAACCCAAGCGATCCACAACACATAACCCAACCCATCTCATCACACCAAAAGAGACCATATATATCCAAACCCAGAAGAATACCAGTCTATACCCCACCATCCCGCTTATTGCTTCCATATATCCCACCTCATATAACATAATAGACAACTAGGAAATTCGAACAGCATTCGTCACCCTGGGCTGAGTTCAGCTCAGTGGATTGGTATTGTATATAACCTCTAACAGTTAATTCAAACTGCAGACAACTAGACTTTCTCCCGAAACTATCCGTAATTGACCCCAAAGAGTCCCACCGCTCCTGCTCGCGCAAGCACGTTCGCGACTTCCGGCCTTATTTCCGGCATCCCCTCGACGATATTTCCAGTTTCCTTATGCCAGAACCATCTCTGACTTGGCGTATCCTCAGTAAACTTTGCACGAACACTTGGATCATCGAATAATGGATCATGGACGACCAAACCAGTGGAGCAGAATGAGGCGTAGCTGAATGGATCTAGGAAATCAACATTATTGCTTGGCTTTCCCGGATAACAGGCAAATGCGCCGGTGGTCCCATGCTCCACGTGGGAATTCGTTAATCCGACTAGAAATTCTTGCGCCTGGATGGCTTCACTCCAAGTATTACTAGTATATGGTGTTGGTGCGTCAGATATACCGCTACCGGTGATGGCGGGAGCGTCGGTAGTGATAGACCGATCAACTGCCCTATTAAGCTTGCATCCTGTCGGTGTGTCTACTGACACGACGGGATTCTTGCTTTCAGATACAGCGAAATCAATCGGAGGAGACGTGCTTCGAGTTTCGGAGGATCGACGCCCCATTTCGGCGGACTCGGAGGAGAGATATAGGGCTCTTTTGACAACACTGGTACAACTCATCGACGAGCCAGGTTCGAAGCGACAATGCTCATCGCCAACACTGATGTCTATCTTTGCCAATGCTTCTGCCAAAGGAGACATTCTTCGTTCGTAAGCCATTGTATTCGACGACGATGACGACAGCTTAAGTCTCGGCTTAGTAACCCGTCAAGTAGAGTTTCGGGACGCAAGCGATGGCTGTTGCTTGTGTCAAACGATTCGTTTGGGGCGTTTCTCCGTGTGTGATGTGGAAGTTGGGAAAAGAAGTGGCTTAAGGCTCAAAAATTTCGAAAGGTAAATGCCGATTGCTATTTAGATGTAGATTGGCGGGCTGGAAAGGATACCCGAGAACTGTCATACGATAACAGATACCGCTTTCTGTGTGCGTTGGTTCTAGTCGACGAAGACGAATCTCTTGATGTTATCAAAGGACTCTGAACAAGGTGTTCGAGGCAGGGAGCTGGTGGACAAAAGAGCGTCAGCCCTCCCTGGGTGTGGGGAAATATATGTACTAACCGGCTACAGACATGCTGGAACTGCCACGACGCCCGAACTTGATTTTCCTTTTTCAACCCGCTGCAAGAAACGATGCGAAGATGGAAGCAGACAGGAATGGAGGATAACTTCCAGTGTCTAACTTGGGAATGCGAATGAGCGGAGATCCGACTACACACCGATATCCCGCCTGGTATCAATCTTGAACCCTGAAACACTCGGTTACGGTTGCGCTCGCTCCCGTTTTCCCCACTTCCGTGGCTACTACCTTCCAATTTGTGTACCCGGGAGAGAACTCGAGAGAAAGTATAATAATTTTATCCGATACGAAGTGCCTATTCGCTGCAGGAACAGTCAAACGGTACACTGGTGATATTGCATGGTATATTATACCCTGGGAGCATAGAAATGCACATTGGTATCATCACTTAAGACCCACTAATTGCACTTTGATGTATGAAGTTTCAACGATGGCAAGAGTGTCGGTGGCGAAAGATATACGACTGATGCAGAGGCAAGCTCGGAGACATGATTAATTGAAAGATTTGAGACACTGCAACCTACGTGTTGTCCCGTTAACCGGTCATTGAGTTCGTCTCATCTTATTAAAGTATCTGCAAGATGAAGTTATCTGATAGGCGGTCCGATAAAACCCTAGAGCCTTAAAACGCCAGAACCAGGCAACCATCCCAAGAAGGATTCCAACACCACACAATCTTTCGCCGAAGTTTGTACAAAATAGATACAGGAATTATAGTTTTATAAAGATTTTGGTTTCAATCAAACCCCCAAAAGGTATGTGTCAATTGCCAAAGATCACTGAACGGGATGATTCTGACTTGATTAGCGACCCCCAAGATTATAAAGATTCACACCATCGACGGGATAGCCTGTACAGGATGGTGGAAGCGACAGAGCCGAGTCTTGCGCCATCTCTGGCTTGATATTTTGTCCTTCGGTTCTATCATCAGCATACGTGGATAGCTGCGGCTCGAGAACCATCTTTGAGCCCTGCTCGTTCCTGTGGCCCGGTAGTTTCACATCACCATTACCGTAAGTTTACTTCGAGGCGGATCCGGATCACGGCAGTCGAAAGGGTAAGTCTACGCCGCTACCGGCAGAGATGTTGTTCCACTTGTCAGATGCCGGTAGGCAATTCCGGCCGAATCTACCGAGATGTTAAGAAAAATACGGAGGAATACACCGCCACCAATCGGGCACTTGTTTTAAAATGTGGACATATGTTATTGCAGACGTAGCCACACCGAATACCGTTTCCGATACAGAAGGAGTCATTCTACAATTGGCCAGTGGCGCTACCCGATATCTTAGGAAGCAGTATAGTTCTCTACTCGGTTGATTCGGCACATTTATATTTGGTGTTTCTGAGGATGGGACAGGCTTGACACTCCCGCCACAAATAATAAGTTTCGGATTAGAACTATATCTTTCGATACTTCATTTATATATCTGTTATAATTGGTAACCTCAACAAAATTTGAAAACATAATGGAAGTTATATGGTGCGGCTGATCTTCCATTCCGTTTCGATCAGGTACAGCCGCAGGCTTACTGCATGCAAACCTAAAACGCATGAATCTTAGCTGGAACAGGGTGGGTAGAGCCTACTCTTGTTCCGCGTGTACCGCCGCACTATGGAAGGGAATCAATCAGCTTCATTTCATCCTTCTTAGTGTCGAAATACTGCGGCTTCCTCTATGATGAATTATTCAACCATTCGAATTCAGTTCGTCCGTATCGCCGGCTGCTAAGATCAAACTACCTGTTTTCCGTTGGCTACATACACCTACTTATGTCCACTCTAGGACGCGAATCTTACGAGGTGTACTGTATTACCTCTTTAAGGCTAATAGTTCAAAAGTACATCCCTAGTACGGTATTTGCCGTGTATTCAAAGTTTTATGGTGGGGGCCGTTTGTTTGGTACGCACGATAAGCAAAACTCGGCAACTTCACCGACCCAACGGTTTTTCAGCCGCCAATTGCTTTTTCGTCGTGGATTGCGTAATCCCGATATCCGATCTTTACGGATTGCATCTTGTCGGATCGATGCCGGGGTTGGACTAATTAGGTTGGATATCAATTCTGTTTATTGGGACCGAAGGAGCATCTGCCTAGGAAATCTCGAGGGGTCTTCAGGCTGAAACGGTTTCATCCTCGTTACTATCACCAATAACCATTCGTTACTAGTTGAGTCGTGGTTGGGATGGTACGTTTACATTAATTCGCTGACGACCGCTCGCAAGGCTGGCAAACCTGGGATTAATACTACCGAAATCGGTTCGGAGAAATAAGCATTCCAAAAACCCTAAGATCACTGAACTAGGTAATATGGAAATACTAGTCTGTTCTAGAAAGGGAGGCATGTATACTTGGCTAAGGGTACGCGGTTATATGTTCTGCACAATACTCATATTTCTGCAAGAGTGGATACGAGACTACCGGTGGACTGGTTCAAATTCCAAACCATAGCCGGTTACACTACATGAGTTGAGTGCCTCAAAACGTTGTTGTTGTTTGCAACACTATAGTAGAGTCTATAGTGTCACGCTCAGTGGCTCAAATCAAACCACGTACCCACATTTCATGTTCGTGGGGGCTCACGCGCGGAGGTTCATGCTTTATGTACTGAATCGTGGACCGAATAGCCGGCGTTGAGATCCACACACCACCGTGGTCACTATGGGGATGCAATTAAGCATGAGGGCTACAGTTCGGTGTTGCTTGTTGACTTGCTGTAACAAAGTCACTACCGCCAAAGGCGCGTCAGAATGCGGCTCGTACCGTGGATCAATCCCGCAATATGCATGGCGCAATGTGAACCCATGCTGGTTTGACCAGGGCGATGGAAGATGCAGAAGATTACACGGCTGGATATGTATAGAATGATTTATGATACATTACAGGACAATATATGGTTGCTAGATAGTTCCACGCAGGAAAGATGGAGCTATTAGGTGTCACTCTATACATTTATCTCTGAATTTTCCCCGCATACGCCTTGGTATTCTCATGCATTAGTTGGACGATCTCGGTTGAACCTTTCCTGCACCCTCACAGTCACAGCTTTACGGCCGAATAATCCAGGCTGCTTCATTTGTATGTGCGTCCAGGGAAAAATTTATACCCTCATTTTAGAGTGAAGGATATACCTGTTTCTACCCTTGCTAAAGATCTAACCTTCTAGCGATTATTTGTGTTATCTTTAGAGGTTTCGTTCCTTCCGCAAAACGTCGATTGAATTCCGCAAACATTAGCCACGAGCGCGAACGGGGGTTAGGACGAAGGTACAGGTATGACGAATGCCGATTGCAGCATGCCTCTTCGGCAGCATTTCTGGCAGTTGCAGAAGCATATTTAAATGCCCCATATAGCAAGTTGGAGTAGAATGTAGTCATACCCCTTCATACCCAATATATAGTTGCGTTATAGTACTCTACTCTAAGTATAAATCATGAGATAAAAAGAAAGCAACATTGTAATATAAATGCTTTACTATTGCACATGTATTTATAATCTCTGCAGTCAATGATACAATATATGAATGTATAGCTCATATTCTTTGTACGGGTATCCCCTACACGCCCAGTTTTCTTAAATTCCGTTCCAGTACCGATCCCACCATATTGGGAATAGTGTGGGAAGCGAGTGGTGTCAAAAAGCATGTCAGTACTGACTCCCGATCTACTTTACACAGTACTGGCCTCTATGCAGCCCTTGCAAAAGTGCATGCCACAATGTCCACATGCTTGCCCAGAGTGTGGTGCTCTGGCATCACTCAATTGGGAGTCCAGCTAGCCAATCACCGGCTTTGCCACACAGTAACCATTGCCCAAATTACACCTACAAGGATGTGGAACCGAATTTAAGGAAACCGAGCGTGTAGCTTAGGGGATACCGGTAGAATTGGGTAGTTGTGTTTTCAATTCACATTATTCCTTCATTGCAGGACAGACTCAGTTCAGCATGTCACAAGTGTCCGAAGAGTACTACAAAGAGTAATTCCTAGATTAATCAGAGTGATACTTGCGGAATTAGAGGTGTGAGGTGAAGGGAAGCCGAGTGGAACCTGTACTGTTGGGTTAAATGAATCCGAGAAATCATCAATAATGGAAACTAGAGAACCCGGTGATAAAGGTGATTTTGCGAAGACGAGGAACCGGAGGATAGCCGGGAGCACTGGAACCATTTTTTCATTGATCCGCTGTGGCAGGTGTTTCCCCATTTCACAACTCTAGGTGTATCAAATCCGTGCTTGACACTACATTTACACAACAATTAATATGTAGTCTGACTAGAGTACTCACAACTACGTTTCTCAAATTATCGTAAGCTACAGTTTTATAATTTAAAAATATTTCAAAATAAAATAATATTTCCATTTGATTTCGGATATTGTACCCTCATCCCGGTATTCCGTACATTCAGCAACCGAAATCAACGCGATTGTCCAGGGTACCATCCACAGTTCGGACAGGCGGTATCGATGTGTGGATTCAACGGTCCAAACCCGCAATCAGGCCACATCATTTCCAAGTATTAGTAAACAACTCACATTCACGTCTCCGATTCTGGGACATACACAGTACCATATCGACACGCCACCAGGGAAGGGATCCATCATATTGTCCAGGCTTGAGACTGGTGTAATCTGCCGCTTTTGCTTTATACGATGATTTATCAAGCTAATACGCTTGAAATGGCGCACGTCATCATCTTCGAGAGGTAGGCCCTCATCGTCTCCCTCCTCATCGTCGTCTTTTACTTCTTCAATTCTATTACTTTGAATCACTTGGATCCAGAGCCCACACCTCTTACTAAGAGCTGTTAAGGTAACCACACTCAATATAGGAACAAAACTTACCAATGAACGCCAGTCGAATCCTCTTCTTTTACGTTGAGCATGTTGCAGTCAGAGCGCGGGCATCTGTATGCTTGATCTCCATCGATCTGTCGCTCTATCACCATATTCATAGTCACACGCATCCCTGGAAACAATAATTTTGCCCACGTATCTTTTTCTAGACTGCGGTCAGCATCTGCTTCGTCCCGGATCTCATACTTTCCTGTTTGCACACGTTGCTCGCCTGGGAACTCATGAAAACGAGCACAAAGCATTGCTTCAAACACCTTGCTAGTGTTAGCCTAATGCATGCGGATGAAGTCACACATACATTCCAATCTCCCACAAGCTGCAGCGGTAGCATAAGGCTTCTTCCAAGGGCATCCATGAACTGTATTGGTGCCTCGCCACTCCATTCCCATGAATTACCTAAGTTCCGGAATGAAACTGATATCTGTAATTGCCGTAGGATATCAACGCTCCGGGCTACTTCAATTCTGCGCTTGTCAATTTAACATTCAGCATAATACTACGAGGAAGCCATTAAGACCTAAGATTTTCAAGTTCAATTCTCTGCTTGTTGAGCAATGAGCGGTCTTCATCCTGCCTCGCCTCCACTCGTAGTGATGATTTTCTAACAGCAATCAGCGGATGCTACTCCATATACTCAAAGGTGGCATACGCTCCAGCAGTGGTAATAAGAAGGTTGAGAATGTCCGCATGAGTCGCCAACACTGCTCGGAGCTCGCGAACTTCTTCATTTTTGAATAACCCCCATGCCACTTTTCTCCAACTACTTCGGTCGAGACATTTCGGGCCCAAGCCTCTATAGCGTTCAATCTTTGCCAGAAAAGCCTCTATGGGAGCACGAGACAGGGACACGACATGGGCAATCGCATTCATTGTTGCAGTATGGAACTGTGTTGCCGGAAGAGTGCAAATTTGTTCAGCCTCAAGGACCGACCGGCGGTAGCAATACAGCGTCGACATGAGCTCTTAGTAGTGTAAAGAGCTTCCTGTACTTTCTGATAGTGCACTGATGACTTTAGAGAGGAGTTTGGCGACGACAAGAACATCGCTGATTGAAAAACCGAAACTCATGCTGGCCACGGTCGACGGCTGGGTCGTTCGTGATGATTATGGAGCCAAGAGCCTCGCTTCGATCCGGAGCTTGCTTTAAAAAGCAGGGGCTACACAACAGCCCCGCATATGCGCATAAGGAATGGCCAAGAAATCTTGCGTGAGCCAATACATCAATCCAGTCATCATCAATGTACTTTATACTTCATGACACGTATGGTTAGTTCTGGGAGGCAGTGTGAATCGATCCGTGGGAATACCATACCGAATTATAAGTGTGGCATCCTCTGCAAGACTGTATGATTGATTCCTATAGGGTATAATCTCACGTGCGTGCAGATACGCGCAGCGAAGAGTGAAAACTGTGTGAATTGTAAAGGTACAGCTTGAACCCCGCCAGAAAGTGCTGATTGACTACTCCTGCTAGCCTTAACAACTAGCCCTGAGAAGACCGCCACACACACCGCACAACAAATCCATCTTTACTCAAATTGATTAAAGCAGTCCGGTCAGGTAGCCGTACAAAATATGAAGGTCCCTCACGGTATGGTGCAGTGCACTTCATTGTTTCTATTACAACCCGCTCCATTGGACTGTATTACCAAGTGGCCTCCTGTGAAGTTCGGTGACAAGGCATGAGCTAAGAGACCGACAACCGTGTGGTAGTTTGTAACGTTAATGTCGGATGGTGACTGGCGGTTGAGGTTTTTTGAGCTCATTTAATTCATACTCGTCAAAATTTTCAAGTATGGGGACCTCCTGCTTTAAGCGCCCAAGCAAGTCTAGAATAGCACAAGGTTAGGGTTTAGGGTCTTCATACTTACCTTTATTCAGAGTGCTAGCTATGAGAAAGCAGGGGATGGCATTACTACAGCTTCTAAGAGGATGTTGCAGCAGTTACCACAGTCTACAAGAGGCGGGAATTTATCGATGTCATCTTTATATCCGGCAGTACCCAGTCTGTTCTTGGTGCGGTACTAGCTTTGAAAATGTTCAATGTGGATACAAGCTGGACCTCGCGTAGGCATCGCCTTCTCTTCGCATTATCAATTACAATCAAAGCCTTAGTATCTATCCTTGTCCTATAATATATGCTACAATCAACACAATTTGGTCACTGTATTCTCAAATTCAGGTTATAATACCATTTAATGCATGCAGCTAACCGCCCACAGTGTAACTCCCATGGCGGGCATGAGCTGTGGTAGGGAGGATGGTCATCTCTAGATTCCACTCAGTGCGGCAGACCCAACATCTCGGCCAGGCGAACACTTGTCTACTCTTTGAGTTTCCAATATATAAAAGTGTGGATGATACGCGTGGCTCTACTCATTGTGTACTTTTTCCTCTTTGTCGCTTTCTTTGTCATGTTCAGCCGACATTTAAAAGACTTGAGCGATGTAATTCCAGACCGGTGTTACAACCCACATTATATTAGCTCGTTCAACGTAACACACCCCGAAGTTGACCACATATATCTGTACTGCTCTGTAGCCTACATATTTATAACGGCTATTAATCCCTTTGCTTTGCCCTGGTTGAATTTTCTACGCCCTAATCTGGAGGCTTGTTGTATCTTCCCTAAGTTCACTATTATATCCGTTGTTGTGCAACAAGTGCTGGTTCATCTTTATTTTATGATTACACTATAGATAAATAATTCACATCTCTTTGAAGGAGATAACGATGAGAGGAGGTAGGATTTAGCCAGGTTTTCGTTATGCAATAGTGAAGGCATATTTGTTAGACTGTCGGTAGTTACATCCGTAAACACCCATCCCGCTAGCTAGTTATCTGCCGGGATGTCATCATAGAAGTCCTACAATTTGAATTGTTGACGACGAGGTAAATTCTTAGAAGTGGTCCGACGAACAGCCAGATGTCTATCATTACCAGAAGAAATTCAGTTTAATCACTTCAGAGCTCAATATCTGCCGCTCATAATTCTGGCGGGTATGAGCTATTTTATTTTGACGCACTATGCATGGAAGATACAAGGTCCTATTTGAGTTGAGCACGGTAATTGTTAGCGCTTCGGAAAAGTTTTGTAGTGGTTGTTTAAAATGTTTTCAACATTGATAGGTATGCAATGGAGTAATGTATATTCGATCACTGTTGTTTTATTGAATCTTTCTTGATACCCTCCTTCATCTCGAAGTACAAGCGTTGCTTACTCAAGAGCGATTGCTATTTCGTGAAGATGTTTTACTGAATATGATCTACAGACAAGAATCTTACTCTTACTATGGCGGTTGTACCCGCTCCGGCATTCAACTGGCTGACAGACCAGATGTACAACTAGAGACACTCAATATATAGTAGGTTATGCTGATGAGCGCTTAAATATTCTTCGGTTGGGCACTGTAGACACGTATTTTGAAACTATGCGTGTTTCCGGTCGGTGGTCAAATAGTAGGTACCAATCCACGACGAGTAAGCTAACGTCATTTCCGAGTCTTCCCGGTGCCTTTCCAGTGTGGCATTATCTTTCCCGATGCTTCCCTATTAGTATGTAGACGGCTCTTGGTCGCTGCCGCTAGCCCCAGCGATAAAAAGCCGGATGACAGACTACTTCCCTATAACTTCCGCCAAGGTAATTGATATCGTACAGTCATGCGACAAAAAATACGCGAACATGCTGTGAGCGGCTTAAATTGACTCTATAATGAGCCGAGGTTGGCGACAAATTAAAAAGTTATTCACTTGACCATCACATTGTCATGGCAGCTAATGTTTTTTTGATGCGTCGAAGATCACTGCATAATGAGTCGCTTATCGTGCGCTCGCGTATTTTTGTCATATGCTATTGGATGCATCCATCCATGCAGTCAGTGGTGCAGCTTACCAATAGCACCATACACTTCGATTGCTTTGATTTCTTAAAGCGGTAAATTTGAGAGCAACATAAATACTCAACCCGGGGAAGAAAATTTGAAACGCTTTGACGAGACGCTTAGAGTTGAGGGTCTTGATAATCTACCGTCCCCGATTACGGCTGTCCCTTAAACGGATATCGTGATTTCATCTTTTCCAAAGAACTAGGAAGTAGATGCTGTTGCAATATAGGAAAACTGTATGTATAGACTACGGTACATAGAGAGGAGAAGGAGAAGGTCTCGATATATATACAAGAGAGTTGTGTGCATTATGCCTTACCATCATCCCCGCTTACTTTCAGCTCGCGTCAGGTCTAAACATGCATCAGATGCAGTCAGCAAGGAATCGGGTGACATATAGTACCTACATGTCAATTTATGCACAAATAATACATCCCCACTCCTCTTTATTATCTTTCCCGCATGCAGACAATTATGTCTTGCCTCAGCAGACAGGCGTCACCGTTTCGTCGCAGATGCTCCGAGGGAGTCGGAAACATGCTTTTCGTGCCTTTCCCCATACGAATGAAAATTGGAAAGGTACAGGTTATATGGTAAAAAAGGCATTGGGGGTTGCTGGAACTCCTTTTCGTGCCTTTTTGAAAGTCCTAATTCCTTTTATTGCATGCTCTTCCCACAACCCAATCCTTACACTTAAATGCCTTTTACTTTTGGTGCAGAAAAAGGCACTGTTTTGTATCTATTCTGGTGCCTCCAATGAAACACATTTCCGACTGCACATGCCTTAGAGATGGCAAATACTATGGCAGTTGTATTATCCCAAAACTTAAGATAAATGATATGTACCTCCTCTCATCCACTCGGGACTAAAGAAAATAAGAAACCTAAACTATAACGTGTTGCATAAATAGATCTCAGCCTACGTATGGCCGGAGATTGCTGTCTGGCTGAAGGCATATAGCCGGATTTATACATAGATGAGTACGTACGCATTCGCACTTGTATGGCTATATATATTTGGCCCTGTGACCCTCTTAGATAGTACACAATCAAGCTTCTCTATCTCTACTTTTAACATAAGGAAAGATTACACCACCGAGTGATGCGGTGTGAAAGAAAGGACTTCGCCAAAGCATCGATGTACGGCAGCCATACCAAGGGACTTGGGGGTATCGAATTAGACATTAAAGGTAAGTTCGGAGATAAATAAAATATGTATTTAGTCTCTCTCTTCTATTAATTATGCTAAAGGTTTTTGTTACTTTTGGAACACCATGCATCGGCGCTGCCGACACACCGTGTTCAATGTCTAAAATGAAATAGATTCTGCCATTGGAGAGTTGTAGTGGTGATGGTTTGTTTTAATCATACTGTATTCACTTTAGCTAGAGTATAACAGTCCATTACCCCCTCCTCTGACTACGTGGGGGAGATCCCCTTCCTCTACCCTTCGTCTCTTGGGTGTAAACGAAACATAATGAACAACCGTAAACAAAAGAAAGGAAAGAGAGCGACAACGCTTGCCTCTACTCAGCTATGGTGGTGATGGTGTTGGTAGCAGCGGAGAAGAGCAGGGCTTCTATTTCCGGGGGTCTAACCATTATTCCGATGCAACAAAGCAAGCCAGATACTAATAGATATTGTTTTTGCAGGCTTATGATGAGCGTGCAATGAGTTCCGGTTGAAACTGGCATGGTGTCCTAGTAATCATTCTAAACAGCATGATCGTGTATGACTGACTTAGAGACCCATGCGGGAGTGTCGATGTCACCTCATCGCCTACGAGTCAACTTTTGTATCCGTTAGTACTGTCTCGCAGTTTTCATGTTACTATCTAGGACCCCATGCTTGTGGAAAAAGGGTCGTAGATTTGCTGTTAGAGAGGCTTGCGGTGGCTAGGAGTACGCCCATTTTCATTAAGTGCGTAGCCATGCATGACTACCCCCAGCTCCGCGGATGGACCTGAGGAGACCGCCAAGGACAAGCTGTGAGCAGTGTTAATTACTGGGGCGTTTCCATCAAAGGACAAGTTTATAATCCCCTTTATTTCACTCTCCACCTCTCCTACTTATGAACTCGAGTGTCTTGTCTGCCGATTCTGTGTTATGTACATATTCGAATACAGTCGGTTACTCAGGAATGCAGTAGGAGCGTGGGTTGATCCATAAACCTTATGACAACTTGAGCAAGTTCTAGTTTTATCTAACATGCAAAGTCTGAGTAAGAATATGTCATACAAGGGGTAGATAAAAGCGAAAGGAATTGAGCTTCTCTCCTCCCCATTTTGATTGATTTATTTAATCTTCATTAAAGCATGCAGTCTAAACGCAAGCGAAGTACGTACTTAGGGAACCCCGTCCACCTTAATCTTTTACAAGGAAAACCATGACCGATAGATCAAAGTTGTTATTGTTCTGCCTCTGTCATATCCTTCGCCCGTTTTAGATGGTAAATATGATTGAGATTCGTGTTCGCGAGAGGAGGTGCAGATCATAATCAATATTTCCAGTGATCACTCATTCACCCTCGTCCTCCTTTAGCGCCTAATGTCCAACGTTACTCAAACCCCCATCTGTAAATCCATTCACTACATAGCCATCGGTAGAGTAGTCCCCACAACTCCCACCTCCGTCACTTCGTAAACTCAGCTTTTGCCAAGTAAGTATATTCTCTACTCTCCTTATATGTACTCCCGAACCACAACGAAAACTGCATCGGCTAGCAACACCAGGAGGAAAGGATAGTTCGTATCGTTGCACCCTTTTTATTCTAGCGTACTCACCTCGCCGCCCGCTCGGGGATTTAGATTCTTGTCCTGCTCTCGTTCATTCGCGGCTGATGGGGGAGCACATCCCTGGGTTTCGGTTTTGGAGGGTAGTAATATTGGATCCAACGACAGAGACTGCCGATCTAGGCGAAAAATGTGTAACGTGAGGGTGTGTGGGGAAATGCTTTAGAGGCTTGCTGGGGCCGGGGGGCTGTGCATTCGTCAATTGATGCATACCCTCGCATTGGTCGAATCTGAGGAATGTTCGATCCCTGTCGTTAGATCTACTGTTGCTGTTTCATTCTTGCTCGAACGATTGGCGACGGTTTTAGGCATCAGCTTCAGCCGCCCGTAAGTTGTGTTTCAGCCATCGAGCGCAAAATCGTATAAGTACCGTAACTATTTTCTTCGCCCTAGCATCTAAGATTACCCTTTGGCTGCTACCTACAACTCTCCGCGAGTTATGGTAAGTAATTCACGTCAATCATTTACCCAATTTACTTTTCTCACCATAACTGCGTGCTAACCATTTCCAGTCTGCTATTAGTACAGGATCCGCAACCACCGAGTGCGACGCTATCTACGAGGAAATATGTGACTTTATCGGACCTAGCCGAGTTGGTTTTTTAATCCTTGTGTCTTCCTCCTCCGTCATCCAGGACCTAAAAACGCGACTTCACGACACCACCGGTACTTCAAAGTCATCTCCACACCTCAACCAAAGCTTCAAAAACTAACCGGTGCTCTAATAGAAATGAAATCTCCAATTTTACTTACAACCTCCAGCAATCTCCAAACCTTCATCACCCACCTTGTCTCAACAGGCGTCACAAGACTCCACATCGTTGCCTCAATAAACATCGATAACCTCCGACTAGATATTCCCGGAACCTTCACAGCCTGCGACTTTATCTTCTGTTTCGCCTCGACAATATATTTGGATCCAGCAAGCACGTATAATGGTGACCGTTTGGACAGCCATATACTTACTCACTCTCCCGCAGTTCGACGTCCAAGATGTGTTGGAGGTGCAAAGTGGGCTTTTGCCATTGTCGATGATTCCTACGATGAGGATGGAATTGCGATGCAGACTTTGGATGCGGCGGGGAACGCAAATGGAGGTATCAAAAGTGGCGCAAAAAATAATGTGAAAAAGAAGTCGACAGCGGTTGAAAAATGTTTTGGGGTGTTTGCCGGGGTGAGTACGGGAGTTGGGGCGATCAGTGCGCTTTTGGTATCGACCTTTGAATTCAGTTTGAGCGGCGTGTATGTGACGTGCACGAATGGATCCTTTGCGTTGTATGTCGCGGGGAGAGCAATACAAGCTACCGCTGCAGCGAATATTGGAGTGCTCGGATGTGTTGGTCTTGCGGCTGCAACGGTTGTTTATTTCGTACCGTGGAAGACGCTTGGAGTGTGGCTGATGAAGGAATGTCAAAAGTTGGTGAAATTCGTCAAAGTTGTGGGGCTTACCTGCAGGGACAAATTGCTTGAATTTCTTTGCTTTGTTTTATTGTCTGCGATGGATGTTGTGACGAAGGCCAGCGAAGCATTGACTAGTGCGGGGCTGGATCACAGGAGGCTGCTGCAATTGTTCCAAGATGCACCGGCGAATTGGGAGGGAATGGAAGCTGTGGTCTGTGCGTTTCTTGGGCAATATCTCCAAGGCTTCAGTTCACATGTCAGAAAGACTGTTTTGTTTCTAGTTCCGATACTGTTTCGAGTTTTGAAAAGCCTTTTTCAAGGTGGCCATGCACCTGTCCTGAGCTAGGGAGCGTCAAGAAAGAAAGTTGGCAGTGCTTTACGTTCACGCCGTTTTGTTCTGCGAATATTTGGACAACGTACTTAAGGTCATACATGGTGACCATACCTGATCTCGTAAACCAACCCCTTCCTAAGCGAAGCGAGGTCAAAGTCTGGGCACGAGATCAGACCATACCTTGAGTTTCATTATTAGTTAGTGTTTTACTTCTCTTTTGCCTAGATGTGGCGAAATAAATTTCGCGCGACTGTGTGAGCTTGCGAGCACGTGCCTAGATAAATCTAAAGTACTCTTGCTTTTAGGCTTAGACATTCAAGATCGTTTCTAGGACGAGGCGACGTCTACTAGGTGGCAGGATGCTCAGCATTTAACCGACGTTGGATCGGATATGAATTCTATGGTGTCCTCGGGTATCACTCGATGTCAGTATGTATGTGATAAGAACGACACGATACATGCGCAAGATTGGAAGGGGAATTTCATTCGGAATAGTTGGAAGATGGGTCTAGTCGCAGGGAACTTCTACATCCTCGCGTCCCTAATAGTTGATTTTCATTTGTAAACTTTCACCTTTTCACTGGGTATCTGTCTGTTGTAGATAATTGTCAAGCAACTAGCAACGGCCAATCTCCTAACCGCGCTGATGAAGCAGGACGGAATGATATACGAATACCGTCGCCAAGTAGGAACCGATATAATCAGATACATACCGCATTAGAAAAACAGAAATACAACGGATTTGCACTCATGGGCTTCCTTTTCCTCCACTACCACGTCACTATTTTGTAAATCTTCATTGCGTTGTTAACCTTCGCTAAATATAACCTCCTCTAGTGTATGGATCAGTTTAAAAGCACAGAACCTGTCTCAATGTCATGTTTAGAAATTTTGGCAGTTAGTTGGTCACCAAATAGGCTTATCTAATATTAACGTCGCATATTTTGCTTACCACCCTTTCTCTTTAGTTTTAATACTCTCTCCACTCTTTTGGAGACCTTTCACATATAGTTCTGGGAACACTGTCACGGAAAGTCACTCGTTTCCAGGAACTCTCGATGTTGCTTGTGAAGATAGTTAATTGTATGGATCAAGAGACGTCTAAAATACTGTGTATGTAAGAACATACTCAAGTACATATGTGAGAAGCTGTGACCAGCTGTAAACAGCAGTCTTGTACAAAGTAGGTTAGAGTATCTAATGCATTTAACATTTAATGTTATATATGTACTTCAAGGTTAGCCTTTTGTAGGACAGGCCTCTATAGATTAAAGCTATCTCTGATGGCCTCACAGCTTTTATGCCGGTGATTCCTTTCTATACTGAATAGCATGGTGGCTAGTAGTAATAACAATTCTGTGTCTGGGTTTAAGAATCAATTTGAACTTCCGAGCAACCGGCAAGCCAATACGTATACTACAGGAGCAAGTACACATACATACAGAAATAAACGTCGAGTCACATTATCTGTTATATCTTGCTTAAATATCCCTACCCCGAAGTTTCCCTGAATTCCAAAGAGAGAAAACGCCCGCAGTAGATCCGGGGGCCATTGTACCTAGTGGGATGTCACGTGCACTCTCGTCAATCTCTTCCTGCCAAATATCAACAAGTATCTTGACCTCCTCCCTCGTCAGATAATGACCTCCATCCAAGCCCATACTCTCCATCAATACCATTCCCATTTCACCTCCCTGCAAGAGCACCTCCGCTATCCGCAGCGCAGGTTCGCATTGCCGCAAAGAAGCACATATATTAACAACCTTCCTTGTAAACCTCCTTCCTCCCCGTTGCACAAAATTCCGAAATACGCAACTCCGGCTAGCAAACATCACCATCATCTTCCCAAACTTTTCCCCGTCATGGTAGGGCATGATGCCGTCGTTTTCGACGATCGTGTAGTCTAGAAGGCGTGATGTAAGCTCAACATCACAGGCGGCGATAGTTTGGTGTAGCGGGGTTTGTCCGGCAATATTCCGGACGTTGGAGTTAGCGCCGCGGCAAAGCAGTTCTGCTATGACCCACAACGAGAGGGTTCGGTCTGCGCGGGAGATATACCGCAGGAAGCTAACATCCCCGGGATAGGATCGGAGAAGTGCGCATTGGATAGGTGTGTGGCCTTGGTGGCATTGTGTTTCGAGTGGAAAACCTTGGTCTAGCAAGGAAATCGCCATTCGGAAGCGGTTGTTTGCTGCGGCTATTTGCTCGGGAGTGTCTTCTTTGGCGTCATCATTCGCGGGCACCCAATGGTGATGTGGTCCGAGAGTTGGTCTCCTCTGAACTGGCCGGAATTCTTGGGGAGTGATCCCGTTCATGATATGATGAAATGAATTGCTCCAAATTCGCGTATGACGAAGTAACTCGACGAACATGGGTTCGCGGCAGCATACCGCTGCCAGGTCCAAGGCTGAATACTGGATACCATGGAAATCCCATAGTTTTTTGTCGTTCGCGCCGTTGGCCATTAGTCCCGCCGCGCATTCTGCATGCCCAGCAATAACGGCGCAAAATAGTGGAGTCACGCGTTTCTGTGATAAGTTGACGTCGATCGCGCGGGATTCGAGGAGTTTAGTGAGTGCGTGGTGGTTGCCGACGAAGGCTGAATGGTGTAGCGGAGACACGAATTCGGTGATGACTGGATAGACTGAGCATAGAGGTAAAGTGAAGGTAATGAGTTTCCGGAGGCTGGAGGCGCGAGCATAAAGGCGACTTCTGAGAGCTTCGTGAAGGTAGGAAGTGGTTTGATGTAAATGGCTGAAGGAGGCGGTATCTAGAGACTCAGCGATGATGAGTATCAGCTCCAGAGGTAGCTGGTTGAAGGTAGTGTTGTAAGACATTGCGGAATAGATTCGTTTGGATGTGAAGAACTACAAGTTTGAGGACGGAAATGCGGGGAATGAGTATGTGCGGGGGTTACATAGATGAGGGTAAGGGATATAAATTCGCCTAAACGTGTTGACGGAGGATGCCAGCAAATAGTGAGCCGGCAGCAACCGGGACTTTGAATTGGTAATGGTTGCTCTCAAGAGAAGCTCAAAGCTTGTGAAAACGTACTTATCTAGAACTCGCTTTAGGATTCTGTGGGCATGTGGCAGCGTTTTTTCTTGATTTGGTACTCGCAAAGCTCGCTAGCCACGTATGAAGGGCTAGGGTTAATCGCGTCTAAACGGTACAAAAGGACGTTCATTGAGCTTGTGCTCCCTCATAGCTTGGATAACAATTGACTTGAACTCTGCTAGAACTATAAGGGACGGGAAAATCTATATACAGGTGTCAGTTGTACTAGGCTGTGTAGGCCCGGGACCATTTCAGACTAGCTCAGACACGCAAGACGGGTGGTAGCCATCGGGAAGATATTCGAGGTTCCTTTACCCGTTACATCCCGAGTCCGTGAGTGATAGACAATAATCGATAACAAGTTTGCCAGGGGATGCAGATCTCACATTCTACTTCATCCGTTGACCGCCATTTGCACCGGATAAGCCATGAACTCTGTAATTTCTATCATTTGGGCCGGAAGAAACCCCCACTTAACTAAGCGGAGTGGGAATAGTTCTTGACAACCAAGCTGCGGCTCGATGCCTGCAGTAGTCAATCAGCCTTCGAAACACCAGGCCCAAGTGGCAAACCCGCGGTTTGCACTTTTACTATTCCTACTATATGAGCTTGGTTCAGATGTCAATAGGCTACTCTTACGAGATATCATTACCCCCAAACCCGCTAGCGTTGTTACACCCCACAATGTCGCTCTCCTATTAACCCCAGCTTGCCACCCCCATGATGATCCCGCTCCCTTCTCCTCCGCACAGTAGGATCATGTAATACCGGTAATACCTCTTGACCCTAAGTAATGTCTCTGTCATGCCCTGGTGCTATGAGGCAGAAATGGACAACCTATAATCGTTCAATATCTTAGGAATCTGCACTCCCAGTTTTGTTTCCCCAGCGGAACCTCAAAACTGCAGACAACTCAGTATATCGGGCAATGTCACCGAGATGTGCCGTCGAACGGGGAGTCTCTCTCCCGATTGCAGCGAGGGAAATGGCGTAAGTGGCGCCACTAACTTGTATCGGCGATAGAAGTCGATCCTGGCCTTAGTTTAGTATGTGAAGCTGATCGTAACCCGACACCTGACCACCGACATGATACCGCGAAAACAAAAGAGTTCTATGGAACAAGATCTCTCCTCAGCAACCTACTACTCTTGGGAGTAGGGAGCGAGTAGCCGTCACCTCTGGCAGCCGGAGTGTGGAGTTGACAGCAGCTAGAGTACAAACTCAAGCGAGCCTTAGACGATAGCGTCAATTTCGATCAGGATTTGACGGCCGGTCAGGTTTTAATTACAGACCTGTATTTACGACGATTAGGCCCAGCTCATGTAGGTAGACCGGGCCTGGACGCCTAAGAATACAGGATGAAAGGAGGTGGGATATGACTAGATTTTGGTTATTGTAATGGTGAATGTATATTTGCTAGACAGTCTCGGTGGTTACAACATTGACAGGCATGGAATGGGGTTATATATACTTGATCACGGTATTTTTATTGTATCTTTCTTGATACACTTTATCTCGAAGTACGAGGGTTACGAATGTAAAGCGGACGAAGTCCATTCTACTATCTAAGGGAGAAGCTCGGTCTTTATATACATGAAGGACTGGAACTCCATGGAAGTCTATGGAAGCTCACGATTGCAACTACCAGTGGCGGTGGCGAGTGAAAACTTGTGGATGAGTCTGCGACTGTGAGTCCGTAGCCTGTGAGTCAATTCGGCGATCTCAGTGTATCGGCGACTTCCCTTCAGGTCATATAGTAATAAGGGTTGTTGAAATACTGATTGCTAGAGAAGCTTGTGTATTCTAAACTATAGGAACAATCAGTGTTCCTAAGCGGCCCGGCCTCCATTCTGAAAGCCTGCGCTAAGGGCGGCCCGGCCCGGCCTGCACGTGATTTAAAAAGCCTGCATCGGCCTGCATAAGCCTTGGTCTGGTTGATGGATGGAATATGGCAATGGCAGGGCTAGGATGATTGAGTTGGATATGGTTTATGTTTCGTGCTTTTGAGACTTTCTTAGTAAAGGTAGCAGAAAATCTTTCGAACAAAATATTCTGTTTAGGCTTAGTCCGCCAAGAAAAGCCGCCCGGCCGCCAAGAAAAAGCCTGCAGGCCCGGCCCTCATTTAAAAGCAGCCGCTAAGGGCGGCCCGGCCCGGCCTATGCAAAGCCGGCCTGGCCTGGCCGCTTAGGAACACTGGGAACAATCGTGTGATCTTATATACGGCATCAGAGTATGCCTTGTACGCATGCATGCGCACACAGCTGGCATCTCCAGCTGAGTCTGGAACAACCATCATCATCGTGAGATCATGATCCCCATCAGCCCAGGTGAAGCCCATAAGCCGTACGTCAGGGAGGCGGTCCATATATGCAACAAGGGTTGCTTACTCGCAAGCGAGTGCTATTCCGTGAAAACATGCCTAACACTGATCCACATAGAAGAATCGTACTCTTAATTTGGCGGTCATACTCACCTCCTAGCAATCAACTCGCTGTTAGAATAGATCTATATCTATAATTAAAGTTACGTCAATACATAGTGGTTGTGCTAGACGAAGAATTGACTGTTAAGGTCGGTTTATTCGATTATAACAGCAAAAGTCCAAAGATATCTATCAGAATCTCAAAAGAAGGATGCGAAGTAGAAGTATTGCAAGTATAACGATTTCAAGCAGTGTTCGAAAGGCAAGCATATGCTGAGAAGTGGATTGGAGCGGAGATATTGTAGTATTCTGATCGATGTCTGAGCAAGTCTAAAGAACTGTTCTCTAACCGGAGAAACAGTATCTATATATAGAATTATAAACAGGTGATTGTCTGTGACCACGGTTGCGGATCAATAACCAAAACAGGAAGAGAGAAACTCTGCAACTGTACAAAAATACAGAACAATAAAGAATATAACAGAATCATCCAGATGCATTCTATTAAGATAAGCGCTAATAAATCCCTCTTCCAACGGAACCAAAAAGAATGTTCTAGACAAGTTCTAACCGGAACTTTCTAGACAACCTTAATATAAAAGATACCAAAAGTATTAAAAGTTATTAACACACCACATTATTCTTATCCATAAAATACCATCTTATTGTAAGGAGAATACTTAAGAAAGTACAATATTAGTAAAGAGAAATGTAGATACTTCTGTATTTTCAATACCCCTTCTCACTTTGATCCAAATATTTTTGAACATATGTGGTCATTAACATATCTTGTCATTCCCTTTGTACATATATCTGCCAAATTTTCTTTCAAAGGTACATATATAACAGACACATTTCCTTGATCAATTTGTTTTCGAGAAACGGGATATGCCACCTCAATATGTTTTGATCAGTTGTTAAGTTTTGGATCATACGCCACATCAATAGCAGCATTGCTGTCGCAGAAGAGAGCATTCCGTATATCTATTTTCAGTAATTCTTGGATTCCTTGCTTCAACCAGAGATGATATTTTGTCGTCATCGCAAGTCCCATATACTCAGCTTCACAAGTAGAAGTAGCAATGGACCGCTGTTTCCAACATCTCCAGGAGATAGTAGCACTTCCAATCTGAAAGATATATCCAGAAAATCTCCGTCATGTATCAAGACAATTGCCGTAAGATGCATCCATATAAGCAGTCATTTTGAGTTGATTATTCCAGGGATCAAAAAGGTGTCGATCCTTAGTTTGTTTAAGATATCTAAGTACTCATTTTGCCGCTGTAAGGTGCTTTGTGGAGGGAGATGCATTGAATTGAGAGAGGTGAATGATTGTATACGATAGATCAGGTCTGGTCCCAGTAAATCAATACATTAAAGATCTGAATTGTTGTTGGTATGCCATCGCATCAGTACGCTCGTCATCATCATCAGTAGCCTTCAACTCATGATTTGCGTCGATAGGCATTGAGACAGGCTTGCAATCTTGCATTGAGAAACAGTTCTGAATCTTATCAATGAATGTCGTTTGAGATAGAGTGATTACATCATCGGTGAAGGTTATTTGGATTCCTAGATGCCAAGAGAGCTCACCCATATCATTGACTTTGAACTCAGTCTTTAATACGATAATAGTTTGCTTCTTTAGCTCTCCAGTAGCTTCAAACAGTGTAATGTCGTCCATGTATAAAGCCAAAAAGAGATCCCCTGATTCATGGACAAGAACACTACGGTCCCAAGCAGTGATAGCAAATCCGACAGGTCCTAGGTATTCTACTATCTGGTAGTACCATTCCCTCAGAGATTGCTTCAATCCGTAAATACACCTCTTTAACTTTGCCACCATCCCATCTAACTGGCTGCCTTCCGGTAGATCGACATATACTTTTTCCTTCAAAATCCCTTATCAAAATGCAGTCTTGACGTCCAGTTGTCGAGGTCGCCATGCATTGCATGCTGATAATGCCAGTAAAAGCCTAACAGAATCGTAACGAACCACAGAGGCAAATATTTTGTTGTAACCCTGGCCTAAGATTTGTGAGAATCCGTTGGCTACTAACTGTGCTTTATACCGTTCAACTTCTCCTTGAGCATTTCCTTTTGCTGTATATAGCCATCTGCTAGCCACAATCATTCTTCCCGCTGGTTTCGGGATATCATCCCAAACATCGCTTTCCTTAAGTGACTTAAGTTCTTCATCCATAGCCCTCTTCCAATCTGACCATTGTGGTGACACTCTGGCCTGTTGGTAGGACTTTGGTTATTCAACTGTTAGTACACTTAGATTTGCCCACTGACTTCCTTCGAGTCCTTCCAGAGGTTGAGTTTGTGGGGTAGGAGGTGGAAGAGATGCATCATGCATACTACATTCGGGGGCATAACTCTCAAAGCCATAATGTTCAGGCGGATTAACAACTCTTCCGGCATGAGTGACAACCTGACCAAATGGAATTGGTGGTGGTGGCATTGGTCGTGGAGGAGAAGGAGGAGGACGTCCCAACATCAGCAAAAACTAAATTTGCTTCATTAAATTTAATTAGCTTATTGTACCACTAGTACCCACAAACCGCAAAAAATGAAATTGAGGTTTCCCTGATATATGGCATTGCTCCAATGATTCTGAATGTTCAAGGAGTAGTTGCAACCGTTTCATGAACCTTGGAAACCACTCCCCAGAAGGTGGAAATGAATCGTTTCCACGCATCTTTTAAGCATTCCAGGTAACAAATTCACAATTACAGTTTCCAAACCAAAGATCACTTGTATATGAGTTCTCATTAAACTAAAATCTACCCCTGACACTGAAACCTAGAGTCCCACAAAAACACCAACCAGGCTCCAATCTAAGGGGGGCAGCACTGGAGGGCAAGGAGCAGGAGCAGGAGCATGAGCAGGAGAAGAGCAGCAAATCCAGAGTCAATAATGGACATACCCCAGCATCATTGCACTGTCTGAATGCACTCGACGAGCCACATGGATTACGCCTAATGGTGTGGTCAAACGGCAGAGCTGGAAGGCAGAGAGCCCATCGTCTGCACTCTGCCGCACCTCTCGGGTCATCCAAAGAGAATTCGGGGAAAAGAGCGGTTCTGGCCGGAGGATCCTAGAAAGGGGGTGAGGCAATATGATACTACCTGGCTGTGAGGATCCACGCAATTGTGTGGATCCACGAAATATCACACAGAGCGAGTGAGATGACAGCATCAGAAAGATAGAGTGTGTAATTCGTTGTATGATGATAAGATGATGTGGGATCGGATGAGAGTCTATTAAGTACCCCATGGTCTTCCGAATATATACTCTGTGTCACTCCTTCCATGTCTGTTACCGCTGTTTCTCCATACACCTGATGTAGCTCAGTGCTCTGGCAAGCTGAGTAGCGGTGGTGGTGCTCAGAAACGGATTTTCCCGCCACACCAGCGAGTCAATCTGAGTTGATCTGAGAAAGATTGAAGGGGGTCAGCCTGGCAGAAGGAGGAGGAAGAAGAGATGGAGGAGGAGTAGAGCAGTGAATCAAGAGCCAATAATGGACGTACCGCAGTGTCCTTCTCTCGTCTTGATGTACTCGGCGAGACGAATTGATTGAGCCTACCGGCAAGTCAATCAGAGTTGATCTGGAACAGTCTGAATGGGGTCAGCTCTGTAGTAGGAGGAACAGGAGGAGGAGGAGTAGAGCAGCGAATTGAGAGTCAATAATGCACGTACCCCAGTGTCCTTGCAATGTCTTAATGTACTCGACGGGACGAATCGATTGAGCCTACCAGCGAGTCAATCAGAGTTAATCTCGAAAAGTTCGAATGGGGTCAGCTCTGTAGGAGGAGAAACAGGAGGAGGAGGAGTAGAGCAGTGAATTGAGAGTCAATAATGCACGTACCCCAGTGTCCTTGCAATGTCTTAATGTACTCGACGGGACGAATTGATTGAGCCTACCAGCGAGTCAATCAGAGTAAATTTGGCAAAGTTCGAATGGGGTCAGCTCTGGAGGAGGAGGAACAGGAGGAGGAGGAGTAGAGCAGCGAATTGAGAGTCAATAATGCACGTACCCCAGCGTCCTTGCAATGTCTGAATGTACTCGACAGGACGAATCGATTGAGCCCACGAGCGAGTAAATCGGAGTTGATCTGAAAATTTTCAAAATGGCTCAGACCTGGAGGAGGAGGAAGAGGAGCAGGAGGAAGAGGAGGAGAACGAAGAGAAGGAGGAGGAAGAACAGCGAATTGAGAGTCAATGATGGACGTACCCCACCGTCCTTGCACCAGCTTTATGTACTCGACCAGTTGAATTGATTGAGCCTACCAATGAGTCAATCTGAGTTGATTTGGAAAAGTTCAAAAGGGGTCTGCCCTGGAGACTGGAGGAGCAGTAGTGCACCGAATCGAGAGCGAATAATCTATATAACCCAGCGACCTTGCACAACCTTGATTTACTCGACCACACAAATCGATTGAGCCTACCAGCGAGTCAATCGGAGTTGATCTGCAAATGATTGAAAGGGGTCAACCCTGGAGGTGGAGTAGAGCAGCAAATCGAGTCGCCATAATGGACATACTCCAGTACCCTTCCACCATCTTGATGTACTCAATGAGGATTATCAAATGAGCCTGCCTGGGAAACAATCGCGGTTGATTTGCACAGTTTCGAACTCGAAGAAGGTCGGCAGTAGAGAAGCAGGTTGCGATAAGGCTTTGTGTAGCGAATTACTAAATGGTGATGGCGTGGGTGATGGCGATGGTTCAAATAAAGGATGGAGCAAGTAAAATCAGGCTTCAGGGGTCAAAATTGTTGTCAGGGTGATAGTGATGGTGATGGTGATGGTGATGGTGATCAGGCTGCAAATACGGTTCGAGCAAATGAACTAAGGTTGCAGGGGTTTAACATTACTAACAATAATCTCTAAGTGCAAAATCAGCAACATGCAATTGGCAGAGAGATTTCACATATCACATGTTGCGATTGGTCATCCCAATGATCCAATAAAGCTTTCAGAAACTTGATTTAAAAAAGTACAGTAGCAGCCAATTTCCGAATTTTGGGAAACCTGGCTGATGTCCGTGCGTGGGGTCCCCTGTCGGAAACTAATATCACTTTTTGCTGATGCGTGGAAGTTGCGATCATTGGTTTGGATTATGATGTTTTTCTTCTAGGAAGTGGTGTGCAGTAACCATCATTGGAATGGATTCATTGAATTCTTCGATTTGTTCTTCTTCGTTTGGTTGTTCGGCTAAGGCTTCTCGATAGGCCCGATTATTGGCATCGTAAACCCAATAGGGAGCGCCCAAATATCTGTCTCTTTTTCCTTCCTCAAAATCTGCCTTGATTAATCTAGCAATAGTTGGGTGACCATTGTCGACTAAATCATTAGCTTCTTGAGGGTTCTTATCCATCAAATCTCGGCACATACTATCCGAGGTTTTACCATTATCATTATAGGTATACTCAACGGATGTCAATCGGGTATTGCTTGGGAGAGGAGTCAGAATCTGGTCAATTCGACGGTTTATCATTGGCATAACCCCTTCTGACTTGAGAGGGGGGAAGAATATGTCTGCTGATACTATGATCTTCTTGGTATCAGGTGAGAACACTGGATAATGATGGTGCATATTGGTGTATTCGGTAAAAATAGCTCTTTGCGCCATCGGAGATAACTTCTTTGCGTCGGTTTGCTTCTGATACGGTAGATGGATATAACATTCTCTGCCGAAGGGTTGAAGGTGCTGGATCGATGCCTTGGTGCAACAAAAAGCCTCATAAGGAGTTCGATCCTTTAGTGCCGAATGAGGTTGTTGATTTTTTATATACACTGAGGTTAACACAGCCTCTGGCCATAACTTCTTATCATGAATTGATGCACTTTCAAGCATTTCTCTAAGTGACTCTCCTATTGTATGATTAAGGCGTTCTGCCACACCAGTTGACTCGGGGGAATATGGAGGGGAAAACTCGCGTATAATTCCTTTTGATGTAAAGAACCCTTTCAAGTCGTTAGTAACATATTCGCCTCCATTATCGGTTCAAAATGCCGCAGGAGTCGTGTGGTTTTGTAGTTCCAATTCCGCAAGAATATCTCTGATTGTTTTAGTAGTCTTCGATTTTTTTTTCATAAATCGAACCCTCACAACCCTAGTAGCATCATCGATTAGAGTGATCTAATGAAGGGAATTGCGATATGATGGAACCGGAAAGGGTTCATTCAAATCAGAATGAACAAGATCAAGCATTTTCCCATCCTTCCTTGAAGTTGACGTTCCAGGAAGCCGAGTCATTTTGCCTCTAATGCAGAAGGAGCAGACCTAATTCGAAGGTCTTTCTGGAATATTGGAGTCGGAAAATAACTGTAGCAATTTATCCATTGTTGATCGTACTAAATGTCCAAGAGCCCGATGCCAGAAATCATAAGTAATATGGGCCGAATGTGATATCTCAGGAATTTCAAACAAATTTCTGTCAAAAACAGCTTCAAAAACAACTTTTGTTCCCTTATTAATTGAAATATAATCCCCCTCTCCAAACTCAGTATACACTTTTTCCCGCAATTTCCGCCAAGAAATCAAATGATATGCGAAATCAGGAACATGCAAAACGCCATGAACGCAAAAAGAAGAAACCGATCAATCTCTCAGAACACTGTCCATCACCTCATCTCTCTTGCCAACTATCTTCATGAGCGTTTCTGAACTGAATTTTACAAATCCGGAACAATTCGAGTAGTTAAGGAGAGGTTCTGCATACGGGGTCATGTGTGAGGTACAGGCTGTGTTAAAGTGGAAAGATTTGTTTCTTACCTTTTCCTCAGTTGTCACGTTTGCTTCCTAAGCCTTGTCCATTTCTTCTTTGTCCTTCTTTTCCTTATTCATCTTTTGTAGACAAAAACATTCATTCAAGGTATGTCCTTCGGACTTTCCGGGATTATGATTCTCGCACCAGGTGAATGTCTTCGACGAGGAGGAGGAAGATGAGGAGTTGTTGGAGTTTTCCGATTTTGGCGGTTTCTTCCCCAGTCTCTTAATACCCAAAGGTTTAGAAACAAAGAGGGCAGAATTATCGTCATTTTTGGATGCGTCGACAGTAGTGTAAGCAACAGTTCCGGACCGGTGCTTCGGGTTGGGGTACGGGTCGGAACCGACCGGTTTCCAAATGGGCAGTGCAGGTCGTCAATACACCCCAACCGTCAATTCGGGTACAGTTGGATGGACATCTCACAACCTGTCTGAATTGGGCGGGTTGTCAGCGGGTTGTCCAGTGGGTCCATCTGTAGATTCATATAATGCTCTTGTTTTTACTGTATAATAGTAGTATCTTATCAAAATCGCATTTTCAACATCCACAAATGACTTTTTGCATGTTTTGCACATTGCAATATTGATTATTTTGGAATCAGTATTTTTCCATGTCTGTTTTGTGTTTTTACATTACAAGGCTGTCAATAGTTCTGTTATGAGCTCTAATGTCTGCGCGATACCCGGTTTACCCTATATGCGATACCAAAGATTGTTGAGGCTCGGTTGACGCTCTTTTCATGATGGGGTAACAAAGAAATGTTGTACTATTTTGTCTGAAAAGGCGGTCATTACTTGGAATATGAATCTGTACCCCCAAGCGACATTTGGATTAACCAAGATGCAAGACCAAAAGTTGTTGACGCTCCATTGACTCTCATTCACAGAATGGGGCAGTGACTGTGTCGCTTCCTTTTTTACCTATAAAGGCTGGCAATACGATTGTTATGTGTTTTTGCAACTAAATTGAATCATAATTACCCTACTTACATGACCAAAATTCGTTGATGCTCCGTTGACGCTCATCTTCAGAATGGAGCAGTAACTGTGTCGCTTTTGTTTTTACCGACAAAGGCTGCCAATATGTTGGTTATGTGTATTCTCGACAAAATTGAATTGTAATTACCTCACTTACATGACCAAAATCTGTTGACACTCTGTTGACGCACATGTTCAGAATGGGGCAGTGACCGTGTCGCTTACGTTTTTGCCTATAAAGACTGGCAGTACGATGGTTATGTGAATCAGCAACAAGATTGATTTGTAATTACCTTATGTACATGACCGAAAATCGGTGACCCTCCATTGACGCTCATTCCCAGAATGGGGCAGTGACCGTGTCGCTTTCTTTTTTGCCTATAAAGGCTGCCAATATGTTGGTTATGTGTATTCTCAACCAAATTGAGTCGTAATTACCTTACTTACATGACCAAAATTTGTTGATGCTCGGTTGATGCTCATTTTCAGAATGGGGCAGTGACCGTGTCGCTTACTTTTTTGCCTATAAAGGCTGGCAGTACGATGGTTATGTGAATCAGCGACCAGATTGAGTTGTAATCACATAACGTACATGACCAAAAATCGGTGACGCTCCGTTGACGCTCATTCTCAGAATGGGGCAGTGACCGTGTCACTTTCTTTTTTGCCTATAAAGGCTGCCAATATGTTGGTTATGTGTATTCACGACCCAATTGAATCGTAATTGCTATACTAACATGAACAAAATTCTTTGACGCTCCATTGATACTCGTTTTCAAAATGGGGCAGTGACCGTGTCGCTTTCTTTTTTGCCTATAAAGGCTGGCAATACGATGGTTATGTGATTCAGCGACCAGATTGAGTTGTAATTACCTTACGTACATGACCGAAAATCCGTGACGCTCCGTTGACGCTCATTTTCAGAACGGGGCAGAGACCGAGCTGCTATCTGTTTTGCCTATAAAGACTTCCAAGTCGTTTGTTCTGTATGGCAGTGACCAATTCAATATTCAATTATCTTACTTACAAGACCAAATCTTGTTGACGCTCCGTTGACACTCATGTTAATGTAATGGCTAGTCATAATCTGCTGCCATTGATAATTGTACCGATGATTATTTACACTTATTGGATGCCTTTTGGGCTGATTATGACAGGATCCTGTGGTGTTAGTAATATTCTGGCATGGGTTGCTCTCATTGTATTAAAAGGTATGTATCACATTGAATAACGCATTTCACCTGCTATGCTTGTGTTTATCAACTACCATTTAGACATAACTGGTGAATATTCTCCCATCATAATTCTCTAAGTGAAATTCTCGGTCAAGCAACATAAAGGACCTGCTGAAAACATATTGTCCCATTGTGTCCTACTTTTTCTGTTTCCCCTGATCCTCCTTGTTTTGGTAGCATTGACCGTCACCAACCCCTTTTCGGTCTTTTTCTTTGACCTCCCTGTTGCCAGAATCAATCCGGGCACATTTGGAGCAGCACACACATCCCGCTGCTCAGGGCATTCCGAATCCTCGACACAATTGTCTTGCTCTACATCTGATTGAATTTTCTGCCTCACAGTCATCTCCACTCTCATGTGGATTATCCAAGTCACCGTTCCAGTCGACCCAATTTTCAGTGTCGGAAATTGTTGCGGGTGCACTGTTGTCATCACTTTCGACTGGATGACGGTCGATTGTCCGTATTCGGTGAACATTCAATACTTGAGTTTGTCCTCCAGGAAGTTCCTTTGCAGACAAAGCTGGTGGCAACGGTGATCTTTCCGACAATTTAAATGCAGCCACACTGTCATGTTCAAAGAGTGACCAGGATGCTTTGACGCTTTCTTCTGTATCTGAAATGTATCCTACGGCTGTCATCTGAATGTTTGGAGCGCGTGATTCCTTCTGTGTAGTACGTAGGTTTTGGCTGCCCTGCCACATCTCCAAAAAGTCGTTGACCATGGCCATTCTGTGCAATTTCCTTTTCTCTGCCTCTCTCTTCAATTCCAAGTCGTTATTGGTTTCCGACCTATCCAATACATGGTCATCGCCACCCAATATCCGATTATCAGCGCGAGCATACTGCCTTACTACAACCTTTTCCCGAAGGGTCTCGCCTGTGGTTTTTGACCACCTTGAGCCGATGACGTCTCGTCCAAGAGAAAAACTGGCCTCCACACTGACACCATGCGGTATGATTGAGAATATGTCGCGTGCCACATTGGAGAGATCGGCGTACTTTGAGTGGGTTTCCTCTTGCTGTCGCCACCATTCCGTGATATCCGGGATCCAAAATGTACTGCTAATCTCCATTGGGTCGGAGTGGTAATCATCGAGATTCGGATTAACTTTCCCCTAGTTCGTTGGTGATTCAGGTGGCGAATTCAAATAGAGCCTGGTGGCGGTCAATAAGCATGCTGCGCGATCGCTCCGTCCGGGTGTCGTTTCGGCCACACCTCTAGGCGTTAAGTATTCTTCATCACCACTGGACAAATCACATGGATCAAAAGATGATTGACCAGATTGAGAAGGCATTGCAGAATGGATGAAGTCATTGCTCTGTAGTTTTTCATGTTTAGTGACCGACATTTGTCTGTGTTTGGCGCAGTATTCGTTCTCCACATACCTCAAACATGCCTCTTGGTATTGGGTAGTATAAGAAGTCTCGTCCTCAGGATTGATATCCATTCCCTCGTCCCATTTCCTAAACGATCGCATCTTGTGAAATGGATCAAGAATATGTGCTGAAATAAGAAGCATACTTGTCGTTGGAGTGACTTCAGCATAGTATTTGGACAGCTTTTGTCACGCAAACTTCACAGCGAAGTATAAATATTCCTTCCACTGAGTTTTCTTCATAGCTAAAGCTCGCAAAACGCCATCCATATGATAGAACATGTCATTATAGACGGTGATAACATGATGCAGTGGGACCGTATGTCTTTTCAACATCCACAGAGTCCAGTATCGGAATGGCATTAACACTTCCATGATGTACTTGACCATTGTCCATTCATCCTCTGTTGTGTAGAGTGACCAGTGATTGCTGTATTTTGGATGCTTCAGCCACTCGCGGGTGAATTCTCGTAATCGATAGGCTCGCTCAGGCAACTCCAGTGTCGAATTTCACCGTGTTTTCACATCCATATTAGGAAGGACTGCGATGCGTGTTGTGGCTTTTTGACAGTCAATAAACTCGTTTCGACAACCAGTTGTCAACGTAATCAACACAGCTAGCATTTGCTGCTATATGATGGTCAGTTTCAGAATTTTCAGAGTATCTTGAAATACGTACTTTCTCAATTATCTTGGCCAAACCAGGTTTCACAGCAGACACCTTATTGATTCTAGCATTGCCCTCTTTTCGAAGTTTTTGACTCTTCCCAATATGTGTGCTTTCATTCTCGCCAAATTGCTGATCACGCTCATGTGCTTCCCAAAACTTTGTATGGCCCTTGACACCGAGACTGCTCATGAATGCACCTAAAGCAAGCTGAATGACATGCGCCATGCATGGTATGTGGTTTCTCAATGCAGGCCACTGGATTCCTGAGGCCTGAGGTGTGGATTGTAGTTCCCGAGTCATCGGGTAATTTGAGGAGGCGTTATCAGTTGTAATTCCAAGCAAGGGGCTGTCTGTAAGGTCAAAATGATCTAGAACTTTCTTCAAATGTGTAGCTAGCCTTGCTCCAGAATGTTGACCCTTGACCTATTATCCTGAATTAGCTGTTGAAATAGAGAAAGAACAGGCTATTGACCTCATCGAAAGCGAGTTGCACTTCCCACATTGCCCAATTGCGATCCATATAATATGCAATGACTGACGATACTGCTAATCTGTTTGTTGATGTCCACCCGTCCAAAGCTAAACTTACTTTATTCCTTGTTGGCAACTGCTTTTTGATTGCATCCACAGTCAGTGAGTATTCCCTCGGACAAATGTTGCTAAGGGTGCTCGCTGATGGTAGCACCAGCTCGCTGCATAATGCGTTATATGACTGCTGTTGTTCAAGGTTTGATAAAGCGTTCCATTGAATATGAGCCGAAACAAATCCTAACATCAGGTAGCGATTCCAAGTGTCTTGGTGAAATTTGGCGGTTACAAAGTCCTTAGCTGCTAGTTTGGAGCGTTTTGTCTGTTAATACAGTCAATATAGCTTAGAAGTCAATGTCGCCAATGAATTTCTCTTGCGAACTTACTATTGTAATCCCACGACTTCCTTGCCTCTTCAATATGGCCAGTGCTGCTTCATCGACCGTTGAGCTAGTCAATTCAGTAACCTCCAACTCTGTCAGTTCATTCAACTTTGTGATGTGCGCTTTCGCCCGCAAGTGTTTGCCCATTGAGCTGGTCCCATGTTCTGATGGATGGCGGAGGACTTGATGACAAATGATACATATGATGCCGGGGCTGCGGGTCTCTTCAATTCCGCAATGCAAACAGAACTGCCCTGAAGGTGCATGTCTAGAATTCTTTCAAGCAATAGAACACTTCGAGCCCACATTCATACAAGCCCACCAAGCATCGAATACAATTTGTAGTGTACAGTTGTTCAATTCACGAATAAAGACATATTCATTTTTGGAAGATATCAATACCTATAGCAATCAGGTATTCACAGATTGTGAATCCGACATGGCGGTAGGAATTGGATGGCTGGGTAATTGGACTTGACAGGATGTCAATAGGTACGGTATTGTCGAGAAGATTGCTGGTTCTTAAATATAGACTCTAGAGCTAGGGGCAACAAAAAAGTAAGCACTGTGAGACATTGCATTGATAGTTGTGTAGTGGTATACAAGAACGTATTGGAAAGACTGACCGTTAATAATTCAATTTCGGTACAACACAATGCAGTATGTTGCTGTATAGGTTACTGCGCAAGCACAAAAAATGTTGACGCTCGATTGACGCTCATTGTTAGGAGGCAGTAGTGATATCATCGCTAGCATTTTTGCATATAAAGGCAGCCATTACTTCTATTATGGATTAAAGCCGACGCACAACCCTTTGATTATGCAAGATGCGGGACCCACAATCATTGACGCTCCGTTGACGCTCAATTTTAGGAGATAGTCGCGATGTCCTCTCTAGCATTTTTGCATTGAAAGGCGGCCGATACATGCAATGTAGGTAGATGTCGTTGCGCAGCCCCTGGATTATTCCAAATGCAAGACCAAAAATTGTTGACGCTCCATTGACGCTCATTCTTAGGAGATAGTCAGGATATCGTCCCTAGCTGATTTGCCTAGAAAGGCGGCCAATACTCAGATTATGAGTGAGAGTAATTGCCCAGCATTTGGATTATCCAAGATGCAAGACAAAAAATTGTTGACGCTCTGTTGACGCTCATTTCTAGGGTATGGCAACCAGTGTTTCACTTGTGCTTTTAAACAGAAAAATGTCCAATACATTTACTTTGTCAGGATGTGACTATTTAGCCGTTTGATTGCAGAATGTGAAAGAATATAAATCATTGACGCTCCGTTGACGCTCACATTACACACAGCCTAACTGTCATTGCATGCTCAATCATTGTAGTCTAAGCATATATTGGAATTTTGACAACTAATCTTTCTTTTCTTCATATTATATTTTGCATCCCGATGTTTTGTCACCCCTCACTATCTGATTCACTACTTCTTGCGTGATATGAGCGATAAATGATGTAGCCAAATCACATTCCAGTTCTTTCAGCCAGCAATCAGCGGCATGCAGACCCAGCCACCGATTTTCGATTAATATCTCCTGACTGTCCCACCATTCCTGATCCAGCTCCTTTTCCTCGAGTTCCATGACCCACCATAAGCAATTTTCAAAATCTCGACCATGTGGACAAGGGCTAAGCGGAGAGTTGTGCATTTGAATGCATGGATGAATGCAGCGTGACGGTTGTCATGCATACCAGTTCGTATTGTGCTTTGACTGCTCCTTCTATGACTCGTATGACATCACTCACTTAAAAGTTGTTGGTAATTTTCGTCACTGATTTAGTTTTCGCTTTCGCACTTAACAGTAACAGGAAAGACAATAACCTGCTCATTTGTCATCTTGTGGCGTGATTTGGAGTTTACCATGTTAGAATGGTGTGTACAACCCTTGCACATGCACAGATGAAGTATCATGTCTCACAATTTGGTCACTGAAATCAAGACAAAGCTGACACGTAGCAAAATAGAAGCGCAAATTGCTTATCACAGCTCTATATCGTCAAAAATTTCAATTTGGCTATTTATTCCTCCTCATATGCAGGAGCTGTCACCATTTCTTCGTCCGAATTCGATTTCTATATGGTAATTAGCTCGGGAGGCAATGTGCAGTGGTAGGCGCTTACTGGTTGAACTGGCGTCGCATACGTAATCAGTGATGAATCGGACTGCGCGCCGGGCGGGAGAGAAGATATGCGTTTGGGCGACTTTGGTTTCCCTGAGCCTACTCTCATAAGGCTACTGCCTGGTGGAGAAGTACATTGCTGCATTTGCGATATTCCGGGGACGATATCAAGAGTCTCTTATAGCTTTCCAAATGTAGTTGGGGTAGGTGCCGCCGCAACAAGATCCGTTTGGGACTTAATCACCGCTGAAACCTTCCCTTCGGACATTCCATACTACTTATCCCGTTCGCAGATGTAGTCGGCCGCGTCCGCCGAGCCCAGTTGTATCACTTTGTCAAGCTTCATCTGCTTCTCCCAAAACCTCTCCATGCAGCGTTGTACCGTTTTGGAGATTGTGCCCATCACCCAGCCGGGTTCGTCATCTTTGCTCAGCTTGCCCTGCTCTGTATCATCCTCTTCTTCTCCATCTTCTGCATCCTCCTCATTGTCGGAACATGCAAGATCGCTCAGACTGTCTCCGATAGCATTCAGGATCTCTTCAAATGTCTTTTCAGGCTCTGTGGTGGTCAATCCCACCTTTTCAACATTGCTCATATCGTCTTGCTTCTGCTTAATCGCTGTCTCTGCATCTTCAACTCGCTTTCTTGCCACTGCAGTCTCTCTCTCCACATAATCCTCTATCCATTGCTCTTTCTCTTCATTGCTCAAAACATGCGTTTCTCGTTTTTTCTCCGCCGCAAGCTGCTTTTTGGATCGCAAGCTATGCAATGCTCCAAGGGCTCGGACCCTGTCTGCCTCCAACCCGCTCTTCCCTTCATTCGCTTGATGACGTCATTGTGTGGACTGCTTCGTGGATTTGCCAAATCTGCCTGCCGGGAGAGGAGAAAGGTTCTTTTTTGGAGCATTGACCATTGTATTTCGTGTTGACTGTTATTGGGAGAGATGTTGGATGTTGCAAGATATGGACCATATGGAGGCAAGCTGCGTCTTTATGTCAAGGTTGGTACACTAGATCAACTCAAACGAAGCAAATTCTGTGTTTTGACCTTCACTAAATTCGGAGTAGTCAAGTTAACCATACAAGATGACTCGATTGTAATTGTCAGTTTCATGTACGATCCCGGAGATCTCTTGAGACAAACATCAACAGATGTCCTTTCCGTCGAAGGATATCCTGGTTATATGTAACATTACTGAGATTTCGGCTGTCGTGAACGTGAATCTATCCCTCTAAGCAAACATACAACATCGGACCGACTCTCTGCAAATCGTGGGACTGTTGGAAACCCGTGCATCCTGCAGCTATACGCAGGCGCATTCATCATGAGTAGAACGTCCAAGTTGGCGGTCGGTCAGTCTATTTTGACTTGAAGCTAAGTATATATTCCTCAGAACTTCCCACTTCTTTTGGGTATCATCTTCCTCACCTTTTCCACACAAGCAAGTCATGACTACACAAACACCTCAGACAGGCAAGAGCGGATTTGAATCGAGCGAAACGACAGGCGCTTCATTCAACGCTTCACTTGAAGGTACACAGCAACAACCCAGACACCAGGCAGTCCACTGCGAAGCTGCCAATGTAGCCACCAAAAACATGACCCAGGACGCACATTTGAAAATCGTCTGTAAAACCGGAAGCAGCACGAACAAGAAGCAGCACACAATTGGATGTGAGTATGTTCATATCACGGTAGACCGCCGTCAATTGATTGAATAATGAACAGCCATCATACGGAGGGAGCTACGCGACCAATATCTCGGTGCCCATAACGGGAAACCCCCATGGTTGACGAACGCCTTTGTCCACACAGTACGGGAAATTGAACATCACGATGTTGTCAGCTCTGGCATTTTCGCGGAAGAATTTGGTGATAAGTGTCCCCGGAAATGGACGAAAATGGCTTAAAACACCTTAGAGGACGCTACGGAAGCGTCTATGGTAGAGGCAATCACCGATTGTCACTTTCAGAAGTAGCAACTAATATCTTGTAGGTTTTCAACATGTCTGCTACTATGGCAAGGCAAGGAGGTCGGGTACAGCTAGAACAGTCAGACATGGGCATTGCCTTGAATATGGCGAAAATGGCCAAAGGAGGGTTTTCGCGCGCTGCGATAGAGGAAACGCAACACCTGATCAAGAAACCTCACGCAGAAGTCCAGGAAGAGAAGATGCGGGGCGTTGAATTTCCTGGGCATAGACAGGTGAAAGCAGTGATAGAACAACATCCGGCGATGGTTTATGAAAATCAAACTGACGGCTGCCTTTCTTGCCAAAATGGCACCACAAAGAATCCACAGACACGCTGGAGGCGCAAAGGCACGGGTGCACCTCCTCTAGTCTGACGCAAACAGCTGACAATAGAACTAATGCCACCTCCACCTGGAATGCCACCTGCGCCATCTGGTGACAAAAATCGCGCCAAAAGTTCCAAAATCTCAAATCTTCCCGCCGGATATGAATCTAAACATGCTCCCCTTCCCAGCATTCAATTTTTAAATCATGACACATATGCCGAGGATAGCGAGCATGATGAAGATTTTATTCCAGGTTTGCAGAATGATGAAGGAACATCCACTGGTTAGTACACTATCTGCTGCATGGTGATACAGCTAGCATCCGTTTTGCAGTCGACAGCAGCCAATTGAGTGAAACTGCCAGTGAAAACGAACATGGATCGTAAGGAACGTAATTTTTGAGTGGAGTATTATCTACAATTGCCGGACACTTTATAGCATGTTTTAAAGAACCTATTTTGTTGTATTATTAAAGAACAATGAAGTGATAAAGAAGATAGTACATGAAGAAGGCAGAAAGGCTGTCAAAATATTGTTAATGATATATTCCGCTAAATGAAACGATGGTATATTGTGGATATGCCCATGGCAAAATGAGCATCAACGGAGCGTCAACGATTTTTGGTGCTGTAAGTCGGGTAATAAAAACGCAATTTGGTAGTGAATATACATAATGGAAGTGTTGGCATCCTTTATAGGGAAAACAGAACACAAAACGCTCTCTGCCCTATCTTGAAAATGAGCGTCAATGGAGCGTCAATGATCTTTGATCCAGTAAGTCCCGTAATAAAAACGCGACTTGGTAGTGAATACTCATAATCGAAGTATTGGCATCCTTTATAGGCAAAAGAGAAAGCAACAGGCTCCCTGCCCCATCTTGAAAATGAGCGTCAACGGAGCGTCAACGATTTTTGGTCTTGCATCTTGGGTAATCCAAAGGACTCTGGATCGCAGACACCTATAAACGAGGAATTGGCAGCCATGATAGGCCGATAGGCAAGCGATGTCCGCGCGACAGCGTCCCAGGCAGTCACAACTCGTTTCATTTACAATGCCTCCACCAAGAGGTCATGAGCGTTTTAGCTTATAGAAACAGTCAAAACATTGTATACGGACAATAACGGCAGCATCACACTTTGATTGCCCATGATGAAACGCCGAATATCGTTGACACTCATATTCAAAATGAGGCCGGGAGCGTGAGGCTGTCTTTTTTGCTAATACAGGCAGCCAGTATGTCAATTCTGGATAGCAATGACCAAATCACATTGTAATTACTTGACTTAGAAGACCTGAAATCGTTGACGCTCTGTTGATGCTCAGTTTTAGAATTGGGCCGGAAGGGTGTCTCTTCATCTTTTGAGTATAAAGGCAGGCAATACATCTCAAATAGTCAATGATATACCAAAGTCAATATATTGCAATGAACAGTAGGATATCTGAATGTGACCATAAATAGAAATACCCAAAATGCAGAACCGGACATTGGAACCGACTGGTCTAGCCAAACCCAGCAAAACCCGCAGGTTGACGGGTACGAGTCCAGGTTTGGCCTGCCAAGACTCGGACGGTCGGGTTTCTGGACGGGTCTGGGACCGAACCGACCCATTTTTGCGAGGCAAACCCGGACTGCTGGCGGGTTACCTGGACCCGTTGCTAACACAAGTTGACATCCATTAGTCATTGCTTAACATCAGTATATGACAAACTATCTTTTGTTATAAGATTATCGATCATGTTTTCACGGTGTTTAACCAATAAGCGGAACAAAACATTTTGCTTCGCCTTATCTTCGCCGAGGAACGTGGCAAACGTTTTCTGATAAGAATCGGCAGAGGCTTTCGAAAGTTTCGTAAGGTGGAGCCACTGGGACTCAAATTTGGATATAACTCATCGTAAGTCTGTACCAGAATATTGAGTAGGAAGGGAGACCGGATTCATTATCTCGGAGACTAAGGCGAAAGCTGAGTCTCTATAGTATTCGGTGCGACACCAGGTCCTCATCAGGTAAGTATTCTCAAGTTCGACAATTGTCTCCAAAATGTCTTGTGAGACCACCAGTACAAATATGGTCGATGCTGTATGTTTCAGATGCTCCAAGGCATCCATTTCTGTCTGCTCAGCATCACTCGCTGGAGACACACCATCCACCACTACTTCATATGCATTAATGCTTTTCAGAACTATTTTCATTGAGGCACTGTGTATCCGATAATTGTCCTATCTGGTAAGTTTTCCAATACTATCGAGTTTCACATTTACCAGTGTTTTCTTGTCGACTCGGCCCATGAAACAGAACATAGATAGCTTTCCGGAGGAAGATGGATCAACCATTTTTACTGGAGTTGATGGATGGGGCAAAGGAGGTAGTGAGTTGGGTGGGGTGGTAGAAGGATCGTTAACTTCTGAAAATTCAACGGGAACAGAGTGTGCGTCAAACAAATTCAGACTAAGGGGAGGATATTCAGGATTTGAATCAGTATCGCTCATCTGGGTTCATAACCTCTTCGATTATAACAGCAAAAGTCCAAAGAGATCTATTAGAATCTCAAAAGAAGTATGCGAAGTAAAAGTATTGCAAGTATAATGATTTCAAGAAGTGTTCGAAAGGACAGCATATATCAGGAAGAGGATTGGAGAGGAGATATGGTAGTATTCTGATCGATGTCTGGGCAGGTCTAAAGAACTGTTCTCTAACAGGAGAAACAGTATCTATATATACAATGATAAACAGGTGATTGTCAGTGACCACAGTTGCAGATCAATAACCAAAACAGGAAGAGATAAACTCTGCAAATTTACATAAATACAGAACCGTAAAGATTATAACAGAACCATCCAGATGCATTCTATTAGGATAAGCCCTAACGTATATCACATGGAAGCGAGACATCCACTAGAAGCGAGACGGCTGGGTAATCATCTCATACAACCCCACATTCCCCCCCCGCTTTGGGCTCTCCAACTCGGAACCATCATAACCGCTACAACCATACATACCCGCAATGCCAAAAGTCAAGGATCGAAGTGCCCGCACGAAGAAAACACTTGAAGAGCAGTATGAGCTCGCCCTGAAGGGGCTTGATGATGGTATATTTAAGTCACTTCAGAAGGCTGCAGAAGCTTATGACTTGCGAAAATTGAGCTTGGGTCATCGCCGCAATGGATGCAGAAGCCGGTAGGAAGCACATCAGGAATACCAAATTTTTTCGCCTGCAGCAGAGAAAGCAATAGTACGATGGATTTTAAAACTCGATGACTTTGGGATGCCACCATGTCTAGACCACCTAATGGACTCGGTTATGGCAATGGCGAAAGAAGAACGATTTTGTCAAGTACAAGTTCAAAACTTCCCACAAGGCGAAAACCCTGCACAATTGCATCTTATCGGAAAAAACTGGATTACTCGTTTTCTTAATCACCACCCTGACCTTGCCTGAAAATTCGCTAGCCGGATCGATCGCCAGCGTGCATATGCCAGCAATCCGTATACTGTCAAAGACCACTATCGCAAATTTTGGCAGGGTTATACGAGAGGAAGGTATTGCAGCAACGAATATTACAAATGTTGATGAAAAGGGATTTGTCATGGGAATATCCCCACGAACCAAGTGTGTGACATGCAAGGGGCGAAAGAACCCTCGGGTAAAGCCAGATGGAACACGGGAATTTATCACAGCACTGGAAGCAGTATCAGCTGATGGCTTTGTATTTCCTTCCTTCCTTATTGCAAAGGGAGCTGTACAATGCTTCAACTGGTACAAGAATGTACATGAAGAAGATAAGGATGCACGCTTTGCAGTATCCAAAAAGGGGTGGACTGATAATACCATGGCAATGCAGTGGTTAATGGAAGTATATGATCCAATTAGTAGAGTACGTTGCTCAGGGAGAAATCGTTTATTGATACTGGATGGACATGCATCACATATTAATTATACTTTTCTTTCATTCTGCGAAGCAAATAACATCATCGTATTCTTTTTACCGGCACATTCAACTCATCTTTTACAAGCACTTGATGTTGGACTCTTTGGTCCATTGCAGCTTGCTTATCGCAAAGCAGTCGAGGATTACTTTCTTTCTACCTCCTGTGGCATCAACCGAGATCTATTTTTCCCCTTGTACAAGCAAGCACGTATGAAAGCATACACGAAACACAATATCCAAGGCGCATTTAAGGTTACTGGAATTGTTTCTTTCAACCCACGAGCAGTGTTGAGCCAGCTACAACTCCCGCCAAGATCACCTCCATCACATCAAGTTCCTGTTCAGATACTTGAGAAAACACCATACACTCGACATGACCTCCGCCAACATACAAATTATGCTCTCACTTTTGCCAAAACTGCAACTGAGGGACAAATCTGCAATTGGATCCTGCGATTTGCACATGCTGCTGAGCATTCTCTCGCTCAGATGGACCTTGCCCAAACCCAACTGCAGCGGTTACAAGAACAGATCAAAAATATTCGCTCTTCCAAAAAGGATATGCATCAGTTTTCCAAGAGTCAAAGAGCAGCAGTGATGACTGGAGAGGCAATACTTGCGGGGATGAAGGAACGCGAAGATGAGGATGCAGCAGTAAAGGAAAAGAGGGCCGCCAAAAAGGCCCAAAAGGAGACACCAGTCATTGTTCCTGTCACTCCCAAGCGATCCAGGGTGCGCTTTGTACACTCCTTCTGTCAACCACAGAAATCAAATTTCCGATGATGGTTCCTATATTTCAATTCTTTACTCTAGTGACTCGGATGATGACTCTTACCGGCCCCTGCATGGAAATCACACTCTACACCAAAGAGATGGACCAGGAACACCTGTACCGGTCTATAGTATGTCACTGCGCTCCAGGCCGGGTTAATATTGAATATAATTGCAAGGGGGGAATTTACTCAAAGTAACCTCCAGTTACCTCTATTTACCAGTGACAGTGCTAACATGAATGTGCAGGCTCTTTCCGTTTCTACTCTGTGCTTCTCAGCTATTCAGCGGCTCTGTAGATAGACATTTGGGGGAGGTGACAAAAGGAAATGATATGTTGCCATCGGACACAGATTGTGTCGCGCTTCTAGTGGATGTCTCTCTTCCACGTGATATACGTTAAGAAATCCCTCTTCCAACGGCACGAAAAAGAAGGTTCTAGACAAGTTCTCACCGGAACTTTCTACACAACCTAAATATAAATGATAACAAAAGTATTAAAAGTTATTAACACACAACATTATTCTTATCCATAAAATACCATCTTATCATAAGGAGAATACTTAAGTAAGTACAATCGTAGTAAAGAGAAATGTAGATACTTCCGTATTGTCAACACGGTTATGCTGATTAGCGGACAACTATTTTTGATTGGCTACTGGAAGATACGTATCTGGAAAATATGCATATTTTCGGTCGGTGGTAAAATACTGTCTCGTACCCATCTGGTAGTGCGAAGCATCATTTTCCTCGTTGGCTACCGTCTTTTAGTAAACCCACCTCAGCTGGGAAGTGGAATCTACCTGGTCTATTCTCACAGAGCAACCCTATATGTGATCGAGGAGTGGTACAATATTAAATGTGCACAGATACCAGCTCACTAAGTAAGGTGGTTGTTGAGAGCACTATGGTAATGGATGACTTCTCTGGATTTCACCATTCAGCACAACATATCCTCACACAAAGTCAGCAATCAGAGTCACAACCATCATTATGATGACACACAAGCTCTGTAATATGGTACTCAAGGATCCCTCCCCCCTCGGTAGAGGCGCCTGAACCTGGATGCAAGAGTGGTTCTGCATAGTCAGTAAGGAGCTGTTCTTTTGATGAAAGCAAGGCTCTTAATACAGTATCACTTATGAGCAGAGAATATGGCGCTGTAAGGCTATTTCGCTTTAAACAGGACATGCAAAGCAGGGCATAGAGGTGTACTTAAGTGCTACATGATATAGACCGTGCACAGGCTGTTCTGCCTCTCTGCTGTTACCGAAACATCCTAGGTATCTTTCGACTGGGTGAGCTCCCACCTCCAATTGAGGCTCTTGAGGTCGACTGTATACTATTTTCTATTGCAATGAATGGCATGATCTGTAATTCTTACACTCTTTCTACTGATACTATGTGCTATTCTATGAAGAGAGGTCACTATTTCGATGTTCAACTGGCCTTGTTTACCATTAGACAAAGAATGATGGGGTACATCGTGATAGCGCCACGTCAAAATTTAAAGTCTGGGATTGAGACAAGATAAAATAGATGGTAAGTTACCGCATGTAAAGCTAACATACTTGCTGTGTCATTCTGGATCAGCAACAACTCTAGTTTCCATCAGAAACACACGGGTGTTCCGGAAGGCTCTGAAGGCTCTGACGGAACTTCATATGCTCTGCCGGAGGATTACACGCGTCCCGTCACCCAGGCGACTTGTCCGAGTTTACTGGACTGATGTAGTGGCTTCCAGGTGCACCTGGGAGTACCTGGGAGCACATTGGATCACTGTAGAGCAGTCTGGGAAAAACATCTGCTTGGCGAATGCTGCTGGTGCGCCTGGAAATCATAGCTACTACTTATCATTTAACAATTTTCAAAACTTATGCATTCAGTTTGTATTCTCATCTCAGTATCTATGTATCTATATAGCTACCTAGCTACACACAGTATATCTGGACTGGCAGCACGCGGTGATTGAGAGCAATTCGAGGTGCGCCTGAAGATGACGATCGAGTGAACCAAGAGATACACTCCGAGGCAGTGATCGAGTGAGTTTGGAGATGCAATTGGAGACCGAGATTCAGTGAACTCAGGGATGCACTGGCAGGCCGTAATTGAGTGAGTGTGGAGATGCACTTTGAGGCCATGATTGAGCATCAGAAACAACTCCAGTTTCTGTCAGAAACACCTGGGTGTTCCAGATGGCTCTGACGGCTCTGAAAGCACCTTGTACCCTCTGACGGAAAATTTCACGCTTCCCGTCGCCAAGGCGACGGGTTCGAGTTTACTGGACTGATGTAGTGGCCTTCAGGTGCACTTGGGAGCACGGTGAATCACTGTAGAGCAGTCTGGGAAAAACATCTTCTTTGGGAATGCTGCTAATGCCCCTGGAAATCATAGCTACTACATATCGTTCAACGATTTTCAAAACTTATGCATTCAGTTTGTATTCTCATCGATATATCTATGAATCTGTATAACTACCTATCTACACACAGTATATCTGGACGGGCAGCATGCGGTCATTGTCAGCAAGTCAAGGTGCGGCTGAAGATGACAATTGAGTGAACTCAGAGATACACTCCGAGGCCGTGATCGAGCGAGTTTGGAGATCTAATTGGAGACCGAGATTGAGCGAACTCAGGGATGCACTGGGAGGCCGTGATCGGGCGAGTGTGGAGATTCACTTTGAGGCCGTGATCGAGTGAATTTGGAGATGCACTTTGAGACAGTGAGCGAGCGAGTTTGGAGATCCACTTTGAGGACGTGATCGAGTGAGTTTGGAGATGCAATTGGAGACCGAAATTGAGTGAACTCAGAGATGCTGTGGGAGGCCGAGATCAAGCGAGTTTGGACATGCACTTGCAGGCCGACATCGAGTGAACTCAGAGATGCACTCCGAGCTGTGAGCGAACGAGTTTAGGGATGCACATCCAGCATGCTATGATTGAGGGAGATTAGAGGAGGACTTGGAGGTGGTCGATGTAGAGCCAGCCGATAAGAGACACGCCAGGTGCTGAGACTCTATTCATCAGTTAGTTAACTTGAACCCTTGGGAATGTGACAAGGTGACTTTACCTTTGAAGCTCTTATGGAGAACTGGCTGGTGGCAGTCGATCTGTAGGGAGGTACGCCGGAAGCTGGAGCTACATTCAGGGGTTAACTCGAAATCGAGGGAATGAAGGGACGACAGACGATATTAGGTGTATGCTGTACTTAGTGTATGCTGCACTCGGCGTATGCTGCACTCAGTGTTAGCTCATGATGATGGCATGGAGAGATAGAGAGGGATGACTTAACTTTGAGTTCTTGCAATGATGGTAGAGTTGTGGACGAGAAAGAAAGAGATGGGGGATGCAGATGAGAATGATATGGAGGATACGAGTGGGCCTGAGACATTATGGGTACTACTTGCCTGATTCGGTTTAGAAGACCTCATATTGGTGTTATCACCCGCCGGATCGGGACCTATATGTGCCGTATCAGGGATGGTAAATTTACTTACACACAAAATTCTCCTAAGTCCCTGTTTCTCAAGATGATTTCCCACATCTCCTCTGATCTCTCTCTTTCTTGTACTCAACTCTACCATCACCTGAGAACACGAAGTTAAGTCATCCTTCCCTATCTCTCCATGCAATGATCATGACTTAACACCAGGTACAGCATACATCCAGTACAGCATCATCCCAAGATCGACAGTCTCCCACTCCCAGCCAGTTTCCCACTCCCAGCCACTTCCCCATGTCTCGGCGGATGTTGTTGGACTCATCTCTCTACATTCCAACAATTACAAGTTAACCAATCAATAGAGTCTCAGCTGCCGTCACCCCTCCTTCCAGATCGACCGCTTCCAAGTACTCCTCCAATCCCGCTTGATCATAGCCTGCAAGTGCATCTCCAAACTCTCTCAATCACGGCCTCCCGGTGCATCTCTGGGTTCATGCAATCTCGGTCTCCAATTGCATCTCCAACCTCGCTCAATCACGGCCTCAAAGTGCATCTCCAAACTCTCTCCATCACGGCCTCCAAGTGCATCTCTCAACCCGCTCAGTCACGGCCTCCCAGTACATCGTTCAAGAGTGACGGTGGGGGTACGGAGATAAAGGGGTAACAGAGGTGGACTGAGCGATGGGGAGTACATATTTGGGTTACCCCAGGGTAGATAGATATTATCTCATGTTCATCTCAACTGCATCCACTCAATTGCAGGGATTCTCACGGCCGGGTAGTATCGTATCATCTCACTTTCTTCCTAGGCTCCTCGAGCTGGAACAGTTCTTTCGCATAAATTTTGTTTGGAAGGCACGAGAGCTGCGGCGGAATGTCGATGGTGCCCTCACTGCCATCTAGCTCTGTCGTATCACCACAACGGCCTCCCAGGGGTGAATCTCTAGGATCTCTCACTGGGCGTATCGAGGTGCTCCTCTGATTATGCTCGACTGGATCCTCATGGCTGGGTAGTAGCATATCTTTTCAACCTCTTTCTTATGCTGCTCGTATGGGAGCCGCTGTTTCTCACGAATTCTGTTTCGATGTCGCGAGTGGTGCGACACTGCACTCTCTGCCTTCCAGCTCTGTCGTTTCACCACAATGGCCTCCAAGTGGTGCATCTCTAGGTTCTCTGAATGGGCGTCTCCAGGTGCTCCTCCGATTATGCTCGACTACCATCTGTGGCCAGATTGACTATATGTATATATATAGAGGTAGTTAAATAATGCCTGCCATATTGTAAGGTAGCGAATCTTGTGACTGTAACAAAGAGGAATATGATAGACGACATACCTTGTGCTTCTGGAACCCTTAGAACTACTACGTTGGGAAAATGGCACCAAGTCTCCCGCAGAGCTGCTCTCGAAGTCTCCCACAGACCTGCACAGATGTCTCACCCACTCCAAAATTTGACTATCCTAATAGTCAAATCTTGTATTGTCCTGAATGCACATCCATAACTGCAGGTGCTTTCAGGAGCATCTGAGAATGCTCTTGCAGAGTCTGATGAAGAAACGGCAAAACTGCGATCGGAGAGCGATATGCAACAGGATGCGTGGTATTGACCCCGGGGTGTCTCTGACGGCTCTGACGGAGCCCGTCCACTCTGACGTAGCCATTCGGCCCGGACAGAATTCCTTTTTGCTGATGTGGTGTCTTTCCGATGCGCCTCAATCCCTTCCCGCTACTTCCTATAACTTCTTCCAAGGTTGATATTGACAGTCATGCAAGAAAAGTACGTGAATGTGCTATGAGCGGCTTAAATTAACGCTATAATGAGTCAAGATCGGCAACACATAAAGAAGTTATTGACTTGACTGACAAATTGCCATGGTGGCTAATTTTTTGATGTGTGAAAGATCCCCACTCATTGAGTTGCTTATTGTACGTTTGCGTATTTCTATATATTATACACTTTGTTTGTCGGCTCCAAGCATTATCATTGGTTGACTTGCAGGATGTACCTCTATGAAGGATTTTTATTGGCTGACAACCCACAGCTTCAAGCTCTTTGATGGCTTGGCATACCCCATCAAATATCCTCAAATATCCACTCCCAATTAAGTATTTGAGTTCAACTCCAATCATAAAGTAATGTATACATGAAAGGTTCAGAATTCAATGCTCTTTCGCCTCTTGGACTTGAAATAAGCATATCTGCAACATTGATAGGACAGCTATTGAAAAATAATGATTTTTGGTATTTTTAGGTGATTTTCGAGTATTTTTCTACAGCCACTCTATCAATTTTGAAGATATGGTGAATCACAGATATGCAGGTGAAATAGCTTCCAATTATGCACAATTCATGTATACATTACTTTTTGATCAGAGTTAAACTGAAAGTTGCATATTATTTCAGTCTGCTTGCAAGTTTTAACTTGAGTGTTTGCGGCACATGCCGACACACAAGGTTAGTGGGTGCAGATAGACTACACTTGTGAACCTTAGAATGGATGATTGATCTTTCACCCTTCTACAGTTCGATTTTGCAACACCAGCTCAATTATCTGTCATTTCCATGCTCCATTCCCAACTACAACAGCATTGTCGGCTGGGACAACAGAACAGTTTTGCCACACCCCTTCAACACTGATTCGACTCCTTGCAAATTCTACCCACAGCCAGACCTCCCAATGGTGGAAACCAGCTGGGTTTCCGCTGGGAAACCGCACTGCACCAACTACTTAATTGTTCAAACTGCACTGCATGCTTAACCAGTGCAATGAACTGGTTGACAACGAGTTCAACTGTATATATTCGGTTCAACTATCTTGACTGGTTCGAACCGGTGTACAGTACTGCCATGAATCTTTCTTCGCCAGCTCTAACCGTTGCCCATGCTGTATATAGCACATTACTCTCAAACATATCTTCCTTACTCAAGGAAAGCCATGAAAATCCTGCACCGTGCGCAAAAATCTTGAGATTCGACGGAGGAACCATTTTGAACATACATTATAAATCGACCAGTGGCTATGCAAGTGGCGAGTGACTAACTATACATGAGTCTACATTGCGACTCAGCTCATTAGCAACCGCTCTCCAGTCCATTCTAACAGCTTTGCTGGTCATCTGAAAACTCGTAGACCTTTCTACCAAAATCCTGTGTCAACAAGAAGTGGAATGGGTAATGAGTGGCCAACTATCTAACCAGCAGTGAACCAGTGGATTTTGAACTTACAAACTGCACTGCACTGCACTGTGAGCCTCCACCAACTGCACTGCACTGCCAAGAACTAACTACATACTGCACTGGTTAACTCTTTACAAGCAGTGCACTGGTTCAACTGTTGGGAGGTCCGCCCACAGCACTAATATATACCTGCGCCCTGGTGGAATCATTATGCCTGGGTGTGAGTTGTAAGTCTGGTGCACAGGAAATGTTGCTAATAGCCAAATGTGATGTCCAACATGCTAGGGCTATAAATGAAATGCTTTGAATGTGCAAAAGTCCTCTGCGATTGGATTTCCACTACATTGCATTCAGCAGACTGTATCCAGCGAGTAGCAAGCTAACCGATTAAAATATTATCCAGTCAGTCGAATCTGTCCTTCCAGATTGTCTCCAGCCAGCTAAGAGCCAGCCTTCCTAGATTGATTCCAGTCTGCTGATAGATACCCTAACCAGATTGTCCCCATGCAGCCAAGATCTAAGCTTTACAGAGTATCTCCATTAAGCCAAATACTAACCAATCAAGATTGTATCCAGCCTGTCAAAAGGTAATATATCCGGAGTATATCTTACCTTCTAATGGCAGTGAGCACCAGTCCAGATCATGAATAGCTAGCTCAGTCCCAGCCTGTCCAAACAATGGTCAACAAGCTGCCAGCTAACCAATTTGGATTATAACACACCAGCCTATTCAGAATGCATCCAGCCAGCAGCCCGCCATTCAATACAAATTGCATCTGGCCAGATTATCCCTCCCATCAGTATTTTCAACTATCTGTCATCACAAGCAAGAGCCATACCCAATCCTGGACTATAATTTTCGAGGGTGGGAATTCATAACCTCAATAACTCTAGAACCTCAAGTTTCAGAACTACAAACTTGCAGTAACTTTCAGTCCTTTACAACCAAGCTTCTGGCTGAATGATTATGGGGAGATGCAGAATACTAGCCACCTATACACACCAAATGATTATAAGAGGAATAGCAGTTTGGGGAATGCTGATCAGATCAGATGATGCAGAATTATCCCTTGCTATATTGACTGAATTCCTGCTACCTGGAATAAATATCCACTTACTGGTGAGGATTACACAGAACCGGCAGTGCTGCTGACATCTACGGTGGCCATTTGGTCACTCTGGAACAGGCCCTAGTGATTCTATCCTTGGCCTGGGAAACTCGACATCAAAAAAATGGTATACTACCTTAAACAGTAGTGTAGGACCCTGAAAAATAACACCTCTGGTAGATGGTTGAAAACCCTGCAGGGAGCCAGAAGCTAACCTATCCAGATGATTTCCCACTAGGTGAGAGCCAGCCCATCCAGATCGCATCCAGCCAGCTGGGACACATCCTTTCTCCCATCTGTTGATTTATGTTACAGTTATAATAACAGCTGTTAAGCAAGCTCAGCTGGATGGAATCAAGATTGGGCAATATTGCCTAATACAGGGTAATGAGTAGATCATTTAATGTGTAACATTGGTCCTTATTGGACAAATGTTTGTCAAGGTGTCATGGGTGTGTGGTAGACATTTCAAGGGATGATTTCATCAACCACACGATCTCCCCATAACCCCGGGGGCGGCAACCCCGCCACCAGTGCTTGTTTGTTATATAACTGTACTATCCAGATGTATCTGTCTATACTGTCAATGGTGTAACTTACTAACAGCAGCATACAATTCAATTTGACTTGATTTCTTGAAGCGGTATACTGGGGAGCCGCATAAATACTCAAATGAGGGGAAGACAAATTGAAACGCTTTGACGAGATGCTTAGAGTTGGATCTTGATAACCTACTGTCTTGATTATGGCTGTCACTTGAACGGATATTATCAATTCATCTTGCCAAAGGACTACGTACCGGATACAACCAGCACGGAATCTAGTGGCATATAGAACTTACATGTGAATTTATGCTCATATAATACCTCCTACCATTCCTCTGTATTACTTTTCCGAACTTCCCCGCAGACAGACAATTGTTTCTAACCGCTGTAGATAGACTTCACTGTTTCGTTGTGGACGGCCACCACTTGACAGTTGTATAGTCTCAAATCATGGGATAAATGATATGTACCTCCTCTTATCTATACAGGACCCAAAAAATAAGAAATCAAAGGTGTTACTATGGATGATTCGTTGACTTGTTGATTGACTGATCTTTCGAGGCCAGAAGGCCCGTATATATACAGACTTGTCTCCCATATTCTCAGCCATATTCATCTCCATATCTATCTCCGTTTGCTAATTTGTTTGCACTGATATGAGCCGCTCTCCTGAGGCATATCTTCAAACACCGACTGCATATAAAACGGACCTGATGCTCAAGATGCAGGTACACCTGCAACAAAAGGTGTTGCAAATGCAGGTCTCAGCCGGAGATGAGCCTCGTATGGCTGGAGCGGGGATTTCTCGAATGACCGGAGCAGACGTGTCTTGTATGGCCGGAGCGGACGTGTCTCGTATTGCCGGAGATGACTGTTGACTCTGATATTGGCTGATGGCATTCAGCCGTACTTGCACTCTCATATATATATTGGCCTTGTGGCCCTCACAGATAGAATAATTAAGCTTATCAAACAACGCTAGTTCAACAGGTTATGAGCCCGGCTATCGCTACAATCTGAAAATCTCACGATCTTGCCTACAATCTCTTTAATGATCTTCGAAAAAGCCTCAGGAACCCTAAACCTCGTCACCGTAGCAACAACCGCATAATCACTAAAACTCAACACCACGATGTCACGATGACTTCCTCCGAACCTGCCTTCAACAAAACCAGGTGGGGCGACATTCCTATGCTCACTCATACCAACTACGGCGAATGGAGAGACGACACGATACTCATCCGATCAGCCATCAGAGCATATGCAATCATCACTGGAGATGACCCTGAACCGCAGCCTCTTGATTTTGACCACGATGACAACTATGATGCTTGGAAGGCTACGGAAACCGAATCCATGTCTATGATCTGACTTTCCTGTTCCCCCATGTACGGCGTATAGTCAAGGGAATGAGAAACCCTCTCGAAATGTGGAACACGCTAGAAAGCAGCCTGAACACCTCCGGATCTTATATCGGCAGACCGCACATCATTCGCCAGTTCCATGCTTGCCGACCTAAGGAGGACGAACCCCTTAAAGCATACTTCCCCAAGCTCAGTGACTACCGCATGCAACTGGACCATACCGACGATGCTATAACCAATCGAGATTTCCGCACGCAAATATTCACATCACTGCCATCACAGTATGCGATGATACTAATGGTCCTAAAGCATACAAGGCCCTTACCTACACCCGAAGCAGCCATGCATGATCTCTCAGAAGCAGCAACTACAGCCAGCCTCACCAAAGAACTCGAAGATGCATCCACGGGGGCCGCCCTTTTCTTGCAATGTGGTGGCTACCATGGCCGAGGCCGAGGTCTTGGGGGTGGGAGTGGCGGACGCGGAGGACGCAGTGGACCCGGAGGACCTGGAGGACGCGGTCAACATGGTGGAAACGGTGGATCTGGAGAAAGTCACGAAAGTAAGTGCACCTATTGCATGATTGAGAGCCATACTACAGATGCATGCAGAAAACACAAACGCGCGCAGGAGAGAGGCAACAACGGAAATGATGAGCGAATTTGCTTCCAGTGTGGGCTCCCAGGCTACGTCAAAGTCGATTGAGTCTCCTACAAACGTATCATGGAGTGGTGAAAAGTGAAGGAAGCCCCTGCTACAGCAGCCCTCGCTACGACCGGAGACTGCAATCCCTTTTGACTAAGTGCCTGTGCTCGCGCCGCCACCACGGCTCCAAAGAGGGTCATTGATTCCGGAGCATCACACCACATGTGCAATGACCGCAGCAGCTTCTCAATGTTCAAAAAACTCTCACTTCCTATAGTAATTGAACTCCGAGACGACAATTCACTGACCGCCAAGCATTATGGCTTCGTTAAAATCACACTGGGCTCTCGAGTCGAAGCTCTCCATACTTCTACTTTTCGACTTTTCCTCCTATCAACCAACCAATTGGATTTGGGCGGGCATACGACTATATTTAGAGACGGAAAATGCTCCATAACTTCGCCCTCTTCTTGTACTCTCGCCGGAAAACTAATCAATGTCATATATATAATAGTCCCCGCAACTGCACTACTATCATTGACTACCATGAGTGGGAGAAAGAGAAAGAGAGACAGCTCACTTCCAAGAGTAATAATCAACGAACCTACAATGGAGTCTTCAAAGTCACCTACGATCGCACCTACAAGTCCACCTGCTACCTCTGTTCTAAGGTCAAGACTATGGCACCGACGAATAGCTCATTTGAATCCTACTGCCATAAAGTCTATAGTTGAGGGATATACACACGATGATTCTATGTGCACAGTCTGCATCCAGGCCAAACACAAACAAAGGTTTATCAAAGTACCAGTCAAGCACACTACGAAGCCCTTTGAACTTGTACATTTGGATGTGTGCGGTCCATTCTCTACACCAACCTTCGGAGGCAATCGATATGATATACTATCCATCGACGACTTCACGAGGTACACATCCGTATGGCTGCTCCCAAATTCTGAACCCAAAGCCTGCACCTCCGCCTACCATTCATTTCAGCCCCGAGTGGACTCCATGTGATACGAGATCAAGCGATTCCGGTGCGACAATGGACGGGGAGAATATGACAATAAGACCTTCGGATATGTCCTCGCGGCCCGCGGTACAACATACGAGCCATGGCCTTGATATGCTCACCATAAGACTGGTGTTGCCGAACGCATAATCCGTACAATCACTGAAAAGGCCTGGGAGATGATGTCTGACTCCCAGGCTCCAGTTCAGTTCTGGGGAGAAGCAGTTGATACCGCAGTCTATCTCCATCAGAGATCACCGAATGAAGGATTGGAAAGAATTGACCGCGTTGGCTATCAAGCACCGTAGGAAACACCATACGAGATGCTGCATGGATTTGGAAAACCTACGCACGATGCCGACGGTAACAAGATATCATATCAAGCTTCTCTCCACAACCTACGCCGATTCTGATGTTATGCCAGCATACTCATCCCCGAAGACAAACGCCGAGGCGATTTCGGCCTGAAATCAAAACCATGCATGATAGTAGGCCACCCACATGACTCAAAAACGTTGTGGAGGATATGGGATCCCGAATTCCAGAAGGTGAAAGCCCAATGAGAAGTCATCTTCAACAAAGAGAGAAATGCATACATGTCATGCCTGCATCAAAGCAATCAGATCAATACCGATATGTTTGGACTATCGAAAGATGAGGAATATATTGAGGAAACAGATACCGGAGATGAGCCTCTCCGAAGACACAACAGTGATCCTACGCTGTCAGGTAAGAGATCCACATCCCACATGCATAAAGCTCCTGATGAGGAAGCAGAAAATGCACACAGTCGGCGCCTGCGCCGAGAGGATCAGACTGCCCAGTGTTCGGCAGCAGACCCAGAAAACATCACCGACAGCCGGCGCCTCCGTAGAAAGTATCTGACTGCCCGGCGCTCGGCAGCAGCAATCAAGAAATCATGCCAAGTACCGCCAGCAGCTGCAGCTACAGCTCCGCCGTCAGGGAGTCGTTTCACAAGAAGTCAAGGTGAAACCTCCGCAGAAGCGTCAACAGCATCCGGAGCAGATCCATTTACCTACATCGAAGCTATGGAAAGCCCTCAACGAGATCACTGGAAAAGAGCCACGAAGGAAGAAAGCACATCAATCTTGCTGAATATCACCTTCTCCGCTCTCAACTCTTGGGAAGCACGGCAACTGCAAGTTAAGCCAATTGGATCTAAGCGGGTTTATAAGACTAAACGCAATCCTCATGGGTCCACACAGTACAAAGCACTGCTAGTGATAAAGGGATACGAGCAGACGGATTTCGGTGAGACTTATCCCCCTGTTGGGTAGCTAACTACGTTTCGGTATCTCATCTCTCTCATCGGGAGATATGGATGGAATATGGACCAGTTGGATGTACTTACTGCCTTCCTAAATCCCGAAATCGACGATGAAGATATCTATATGACTCTACCAGAGGGATGGCCAGAACATCTCAATGCCCCCAAAATCATCGTTAGGATCGGAAAAGCTCTCTTTGGTCTTAAACACGCTCCACGGTTATCGCATGATGATATCAATGCTTTTCTACTCTCTCTTGGATTCACACAATCCCCAGCCGATCCCAATCTCTATCTCTGCAGCAACAGTATTCTGATATTTCTGTATGTCGACGATATCTGCATGTCATACCCGGGGGCTGCTACTAACGCCGTGATCGAAGTCAAAGCACCACTCTCAGAGAAATACAAAATCATGAACCTCAGCCCGGCGCACCAATTCCTCAGTATCGAGATACACTGTGATGGTACCGGGATCAGTCTCGGTCAGAAAGCCTGTATCACCACAATTCTCAGACGATTCGGAATGGAGCATACTCACGGTGTCTCGACGCCGATGGATCCCAATATAACATTAGACTTGGCCGAGGATTTGGGGGAGAAGAAATTGGATGATATCACAGACTATCAGGCAGTCATGGGATCACTAATGTATGCAGCACATGCAACTCAGCCAGATAACTTGTATGCGGTTGCTGCTCTTTCTCGTCACAATTCACGGCCTTTCACCAGCCATATCACCGCTGCTAAGAGAGTCCTTCAGTATCTCAAATCTACAGCTGACTTTCGCCTACACTTCAACTGCAACAACATCAGCAATAGTCTCGTAGGGTACTCGGATTCCGATTGGGCCAATGACAGCGCGGATCACAAATCTCAGGGAGGCCATGTGTTTCTCGCCAGCAATGGAGCTATTTGTTGCAGTCTCGAAAGCAAAGTCTCATCCCCATTTCAACTGTCGAGGCCGAGTTCATCGCATGCTCGGAGGCCTCCAGAGAAGCGAAATGGTGACTTCAATTACAGAATGACGTTCACGACAAAGACTCACCACTGCTGCCAATCAACCGCAACAATCAGGGTGCTCTCACTCTTATCACCATGGGAATCATCAAAGCTCAAACTAAGCACATTGACGTTTGCGATCACAACAGTCGAGATCTTCATAGATGACGAATTGTTAACTACTCCTACGTACACACAGACGAAAATGTGGCAGACATACTCACAAAAGCACTTACAAAACATAAGCTTAGGAAGTGTACAAAAGCAATGGGTTTATGGTAATTGGAGGTCAATTGGAGGTCAATTGGAGGCTGTGAGAATATGGATTTCTTTGTTTATATGGATGACCATCCTCAGGCTACGGTGATACTCTTTCCCTGCTCACTTGCCACCCAGGGTTTTAAGGAGGCTATTATGGGCATCATTTGTTGTTTGTTTTTCTTGCTCCACGGAGCGTAGCAAGAGGGGTGAGTGTTGCATATGCAGGTCTCAGCCGGAGATGAGCCTCGTATGGCCGGAGCGGAGATGTCTTGTATGACCGGAGCGGACGTGTCTTGTATGGCCAGAGCGGACGTGTCTTTTATGGCCGGAGTGGACGTGTCTTGTATGGCCGGAGATGACTGTTGACTCTGATACGGGCTGATGGCATTCAGCCGTACTTGCACTCTCATATATATATTGGCCTTGTGGCCCTCTTAGATAGAATAATTAAGCTTATCAAACATCACTATTTCAACAAAAGGAACAATTACACCACCGAGTGATGCTGTGTGAAAGAAAGTTTTCCGCTAAAGCATCCCCTATTACCGTAATAATAGGTCCCTAATAAGATAATACGCCCATGAAGATTACCACTTGCCAGCCCACACTGGCAGCATATTAACCGAAGAACCCGCAGAATTCATGGCCAACAACCGCGGTCTGAGCTGCGACTAGAATCGCACCAAAGGTGGGCACAATTGACTTGGTGAGTACAGGATCGTTGTTTGCATCCCATCGGGTAAGGAGCCGGAAGCAGAGGTAGTACGTGATGTAGGTCAACACTGAGTAACCAATGACGATCATGTTCTGTGACCTTTTAATCCAATGTACATCGGATTGCGTACCATTTTTCCATTCGCATGAAGGAATTTGTTCGTATCACGAACAAAGTTATGTTGCATTGTACACAACTTGCTCCTCACATCCCACATCTCGTCGGTAGTATCGCAGTCGATAATACTCAAATTGGTAGTCTCTTGAAGATGTTTCCATACCCAAATACTGAGAATCCTCAAACCAAACACCAACGCGCCGAACACTAGGATAAATATGAAAGTCTTAAGCAAGTCGTTCCTATTGCATGATAGGTCTCTGTCTTCTGTGGCCAGAGATTAGTCTCGTATGGCCGGAGGTGAGCCTCGTATGGCTGGAGGTGAGCCTCGTATGACCGGAGATTACTGTCTGCCTGAAGAGTCTATACATAGATGCGTACGCACGCATTCACACTTGTACTCATATATATACGGCCCTGTGGCACTCTTAGATAATATACAATCAAGCTTCTCAAGCATCACTATTTCAACAGTTCCCGAATGAGCTTCCAAAGAACGTCGTGAGAAGCAAAAGCATGAGTGCTTGGATATACCCGACTGGTGCGTGCGCCAAAGGCCCGGCCTTGCGGGCAAGAGCCTTATGCGACAGTCTCACTACGATGAATTGCGTAGTCGGTAGGTTTAGGAAGTATCAGAGGGTGAGACTTGGTCCCTGCATTGTAGGTTTTGATAGATATCTTTGATATCGGGTTACTATGAGAATCTGAATAAGTCTTATACAAGAAATAAAATTTTACTTACCACTTCTAACTCATCTAAGAGTGCGTCCTATTGCCGTCAGTGCCCACCGGTTTCTCGTCAGATGCCACTTGGCCAGCGGATTTGATCATGATGTTATATACACATGTATGGCGATATTTGAGTGTCGAATTTCCCAAGACCATAACCAAGCTTTACCCGATGAAAGATACTAGCAACCAGACAACGTACATGATTCCAGCAAATGGCCCGCACACCCAAATGAAGCCCATGTACTGTATATGTGGCATCGCAAAGAGCAATCCCAGAAAAATTGCCAACTGACAGAACGAGAGCAGCGCAGATATCAGAAATAAACGCAGATGCGACCGTCGCGATTCATTTGTAGGCACTGGGAGAAGTCCCTCGCTTTCGACATCGTTGGTTGCCGCAATTCTCTCGGATCTCGGCTGATCCCGTACATTTTCGCAATTGATACGTATAATCGAGGAACTCGTATCACTGTTTGCACAGAAGTCCTTTGGAGCGAAGATTCGATCTTTGGTTACTGTGCTTTTCTGTGATACTGGCAAGCCAAACACCCTGCCGGCAGTCCAAAACGACAGAAGAGGACTCATGTAGTATAGATCTCGAATTCTTGCTGCCGGTAATGGTGTGAAGGTAAGGGGGCTGGAAGTAAAGTCAGGAGTGTCGCTGCTATAGCGGAACCGGCCTTGTCGAATTCTTTGGCTTCAGCTAGCCCTTCATTCACAGCACTATAGCAAGAAAGATCCATGCCGAGCCCGTCGAAGGCGCATTTCCAGAACGTCGCAGAGTTGAGGAGGGGCTGACGGAAGTTAGATCGGACAATAGCCATCATGGCTACTATAACAAGTGTAGCAGGGGGGAGAAATCCTGACATATTGCTACTGTTCAGGAGCGATTGACTACTGTCAGAAGGAACTACACTGTGCTCAGGTTGTGAATTATTATATCTAGGGGCAACAGAAAAGTCTGGAGTTATGAGTTCAACTCCTCCTGCTCAAAAGCAATTATCTCTAAAACTCAAGAACTCGGAGGATCATGGTATGCAGACATGTCGCATGGAAAATATGCGTTCATATATCGAACTGGCTTAGAGCACCGCACAGCATGTTGTGGCGGTACATAATGGTGGGTTGCACAGTTTCGTGATGGGACGAAATATGGCAGATGCATCGGGGCTGAAATTCCTCAACTGTGGCCCAATCTAGACCTATCTAGTCCTGGTATCTAATCCCAGTATCTTGTAGCGGTGCATATCGGGGGGGTCTCGAGGGATGGTAACGGGGCCTGAGAAAATTGCGGCTGTTCCTACGAACGTCATCACTAGTCACTAAGAGGAGGGTCACCAATCATCACTCGCATCATAAATAGGTCTTGATATTACTATATGATCTGTAAGGAAGTCACCTGTACTGAGATCGTCATATTGACTCAGGTTATGGACTCACAGTCGTAGACTCATCCACGAGTCTCACTCGCCACCGCCACTGGTATTTGCAATCATGAGCTTCCATGAACCTCCATGGTGTTCCAGGCTCTCATGTATAAAGACAGAGCTTCTCCTTAGATAGTAGAATAGACTTCATCAGCTTAACATTCGTAACACTTGATGTTGAATGTGTCTGATACTGATTGTTCTATCTCGAGGGCCAAAGACCGTATATGTACAATCTACCATATGCGTACGCGTATGCTCTATCTGACGTGAGACGCATCACCCTGGTCCTGATGCATATCCTCATACAGTCACCATTCTCATACAAGACTTCATTCTCATACAAGACTTCAGAGATGCTAAGACTCCAGAGATGCTGAGACTCACGATCCAAGTACATATGCAACACTTGATGTTACATATCCTGTGGCAAGTGACTCAGAGTGGCAAGTGGCGAAGCATCAAAGTTTTCTCATAATTCTCTGTATATAAATCGAGTCTTTCTCTTCTCCTTCTGTTCACTATATCATAGAATATACACACGGTTCTCCCCTAAGTACTATAGCAACACTTGAAAACGGAACCTTTCCGGACAGTCACTTCTTACAGTCAACTCGCGGCAGTCACTTATGACAATCTTGGTGTTCCACCGTGGGTTATTAAAACAATGTTTGTGCAGAACTTCTGTTCTAGTCCAGTCACGGAGGTGTCCCTCCGCGGAGAGACCGGTCCATTCACGGAGTGTACCCCTGCACCCCACCTCCGTGACTGGACTGGTTCATTCGCGGAGGATACATACAAAGTGCTAATTACACTCAACGTCGTAGTGCAACTACAATTACACTGTGCTCTATATCCTGACTTGAAACCAGCTCTTCTTCCTCGTTGCCCTCTTCCTCTTCCTCTCCTCTTCCTCTCCTCTTCCTCCTCGTCCACATCCTTGTACTCGTCGAGACCCTCTCCTTCCTCAATATCCAGCTCTGTCAAATCACTTTCGTCGTTTTCCTCTACGCTCTTGTTGACATCATCAAC
>Ga0307512_10000359_pt1 | contig 66066 bp, 50 predicted proteins | sample 14_EM_MG_FD_200267 | JGI IMG/M metagenome (GOLD analysis project Ga0307512, IMG submission 200267) | Populus trichocarpa ectomycorrhiza microbial communities from riparian zone in the Pacific Northwest, United States - 14_EM | ecosystem: Host-associated > Plants > Roots > Unclassified | place... | reverse complement strand
TACCCCCCAAAAGCTCAGCTCTCTGGAGGTAATTTGAATTTTTGGTGGGGTGATGTCTCCAGGCCCTTTCACCTCACTTTTCTTCATGATCTCAATTTGGATCAGACTCACCATTTTGGTTAGTATGAAATCACGTGAGATCAAGGGCCGAGGTACGAGGCCACTTTTCCAGCAGGCTACGACAACAAACTGACTAGATATGGTATAGCAATGGGTATAACACGATCGGAATATTAACAGAAAGGGCAAAGTCAGTGTGCTTTGACTTTGTTCTTAGCTTCACCCCCTGGTCAACAGTGACACAACACCCTGCTCCCACAGCAAAATCCATTGCCAGAAATGGGGCGTCCGATCTTCTACAGCCTAACCCGAGTACAGGCGGCCTGGCTTGGCTTCTGCTAAACAAAAGCATCTTTCCGCATCCCCTGATTAGGATGCCTCACAGCAACATGTTGGGTCAGCATCTAATCGAGGCTAAGCACGACTCTCTGGGAATTGTATCCTGGACTACACACGCAAAACGACTTTACCATATCTTTGAGTTCAGTGTGCACAGGGACATCACCTGCGGGAATTGTGCCTTGACTTGAAGGCTTCCCAATTGACTAACTACTTGAGAATCCAAAATCTTCACTCTCATAGTCCCTCCTAATCAGAGATAGATGTTTATGCCTCTGTCTCTCTTAATAACACTTCTACACCTGTATCCCGACATCCCCTAACCATGGTCCCGCGTACTCGGCGCCCGACTGCAGTGTGCATGCTAGAGTACCGATGTGAACAAGGCATGATGGCGCGGGCGCTCCTAGAATACCTATGCCGACGTTAGCATCCCAAGGAGGTACAGCCTATGGAGAGTTTTTTCGCTAGACCTTTATTGCTGACGTGACCGGGCCCGAGGCCACATCGAATGAAGACTAAACGGTGAAACGAAAGAAAAGGCTTAATGGGGCGATGTGGGGATGTCTTAGAGTGTACTCCACGCCTGATTCACGAGGCTGAACGAGGCAAAATAGTTAAAGGTGCTCCATGGATGGATACTGCCTACATCAACATACAACCGAACCATGGATTTCACCAATACAAGCCAGTATCTATATCCCCGGCTGCTGTGACCAGAGTTATGCACAGCCTGAGCATACGCTATGGGAAGGAGGAAAGTCTTTTACTGTACCCCTGGGAAAAGATTTACAGCTTGTTTTGTTTCAAGAACACAGCTTGCCAATAACACTACAGTATATTGAAACGAAAGGTAACAAAAGTTCCAATTGCTATTTTGAGATCATACGCCTTGGTGCCGTGTAACCGTTAATCATTAATCGGAATTAGGGAGATCCATGAACGAACCTCCTGAAAGCCCGGGATTCTTGCTGCAGATGAGTTCCAGGTCCATTTTCCCGAGGTTCTTGTATGTTGTTCAAGTTATAGACCTTTTAATTGACCCTCCCTTGTGTCCCCCTGCTCTTCTCGACTGCTATTTGCATGCTTCCTCTTCAGAGGATTCACAGCCTCTGTTCTGGCGCTGACATGTTGCAGTGGTACTAATGATCGCTGCTCTTCGGGTTGGCCGACTGCTCCAGCCGTTCTTGGTAGCCGCTCGGCGCCCGATGCTCTGTGGGTATTAGGCCATGGCCTTGCATTCTGTGCCGTATTCCTTGGTATACAGGATGTAGTATCACTCCTCCCACATTGACAGTCTTCAGACTGGTAACAAGACATCCTCGGCAGTGCCGTATACTCGTCCACCGAGTTTGTAAGGTACCAAAACGTCCAGTGTTATATGTTCCTAACCCAGATAACCAGTAAATTGGCTGATTCTTACGCCCCTTTAGTTATTTTCTGTTATATCCATCTAAAATACTCTCCGGGTCGCTTAAAGGATATCACAATGGGGAGATTGCTGAAATCGTGCTGTTTGCTGGGTATAGGCTGGTACTGTGAAGTGCAGCATTGTCACAGGCGGAAAATATCCCTAACCCTCTATACACAAACTTGACTACCTAGTATTGGAGTTTGGAGCAGCAACCTTAGAATATCGATCAAGCACCTAGTACCCAGCATTTATTTAGCATCGGTGTGCCCGCCGGCGCCAATGGATGCATTTCAACAATGTACTCTGTGTTTACGCGCTGTTTGTACACCAATCTCCGTGAGTCAAAGACAACTAATTATAACGCAATGCCTGGAACACCCAACGTTTCTAGTTTCTGGCTACAAACAGCCAAGAAGGAAGGCCACCAGAGACGATCAGCGACCAGGGGAGTTCGTTCGGTATGACAACCTGCTCGGGACCGGGGAAATCTCTGACCCGAAGATCTTCAGGAACACAACGAATGTGCATACTAAGCTGACGCCATCACTGCCACGAGTCTATTGAACATCATAGCCAATGGCAGCGGCTCAGATACAACCTTGGAATGTATCGGGGGGTGGCAGTGCCTTCTCGAGATGCAATAACAGATGTGAACAAGAACGCGCGTACCAACCGAGGCAGTGCCAGTCTCACTGGACCCCAATATCAGATACATGAGTTCTCATGACTATACGAGACATAACATGAATTTAGACTTCACCGACCTCGTTCCCGGAATCAACAAGTCATCAGCTCATATCTTCAGCGGTAACAGTAGCTATGGGGTTGTCATATACGTGCAATGATTCATCACCACGCCCAGATGCGGACACACATTTTTCGCGCCACATCCCGAACAAGGTTGACTCGGAATCTCTGCCGATAGCATCGTAGTCATGTTTTAGATGAATGGAGTTCCAAGCCAAGGAGAAGGGTTGACAAAACCCCGTGCCGCCACAAGAAGCGGCAGAAAGAATTCGAATTGGCTGCGTCTGGTGGACCAATCGAATAGATTTGTCTCTCCAAGGCCGATTTTGCCTGTGTCTACCAGGTGGGTGATGTATGGTAGTTTAAGCGGACAAAACTCCAGTGATATATCTATTTATATTTGGGATAATCATTTTCTTCTGCCCCATCCCCCCAAAAAACACATGTGCGAATTCAATAAACATACATACTAATCCCTGACGGGTGCTCCAGGACTAAGCACATATATTCCATATGCGGGTATATTTTATGGGGGCTTGCTGGGACTGGGAAAGGCTGTTCTTTTTATTATGTATAGGTTCTTTGACGTCGACAGTGAAAAAAGGGTTGACCCAAAAATACTGACAACATAACTTCCCAAAAAAAACAAGCCCTCATAAAGTAGGGATGGATTGTATTTGCAAACTTGTCTTTTATTCCTCCTGGCATAACTTCGATCACTTATTCTGGAATTTGTGGTGACCACAGCTAAGTTGTCAACGTTCATCACTCGGGTATTTGGCAATTAGTTACCTTTAGCTCTCTTGCGTTTCTCGGTTGCCTTCACTACACGTCACCCGCACAATACATGTTACCAGAATTATCTCCCTCCGCCCCGTTTATTGCAACAATTACCGATCATTTCTAGCTAACTAGACATTCGAATCGATGGCGATGGTGGGAACCTGCGAATAGCCCGAGGTTGTCCGCGTTCACAGTCACAAAAAGTCCTATACTCGGAGTCAGACACAGGACCTGGAGTTCCAGTGTCTAAATAACTGGGAATGAGCCCGAAAATTCACGATAGAAAGATAATCTCGAAGGCACGGCACACTGGATTGCGGCCCAGAAATGTAGCGGTATTGAAGGGAGGGTTAGAGCTTTGTTCTGTGGGTAGGTAGTTCTACCTTTATCGACACCAATACAACCGGTATTATACTGTCGTGGCTTGCAATTAGTGAGTGTGGACTCGACTCGTGCCTCAATTGCGATGAAGCCGTGACTGACAACCTGAATACCCACTCGTTAGGGTGGTTGCATGTATAACAGTGTCTTAATTTATGCAAACACCACGAAAGTCAGTTCCATCGAGCGGTACTGTAACTATCTTTCCAGCCCACCGAAATCTCGCGCTGTCATGCACGGCAATCCTCTTTGGCTGCTCCCAACGAAACTTACGTTAGGGTGATAATACCTATCCAAAGGAAACAGGCCCGCGGCCCTTTCACCAGTTACTATAGTACTAGCAATAGCATAGTTAATTGCCCAATGAATAGGCCCCTATCTTTGGGGTTGAAACCTCACATTCTGCTATATCCAGCCGCTACTGTGTACTATCGAATTTAGAATCCCATTACATAGACAAACGGTCGCGAATCAATCGGGTATACTTCATCAACCACAATACGACTGTCGTTTACTCTCCCAAAGTCGCATATTCTTCTTGCTACATATATGATGCAGTGCTCTTGTCCCCACAATCATGAGAACGCACTCGGTTTTGGCTTTTCATTGCTTTCGGAATCGATGGGCTTACCAGCGTTCTAGACTAGCGTATTATTATTTATATGCATCAGCAAGCGTTTCCAGATTTGCAGAGGATCAGGCGTAATCGTTATCGCTATGACACGAGTTCAAGGCATGCCGAGGTACGTCGACGTACGTGAGCTTACAGACCCATTTTCCGTGTGCATAGCCCGTGAAATATCATTCATTACGCACAAATGGACGTATATTCACAAAGCGTCCAGAATCATTACAACACTTGGAACAATCCAAATTGGTTCTACCCCGGGATAATATCTACCCTCGCATCATTCCCTTACAAACCAAATCATTGACACATCGACATCGCTAGTTATATTCCACAAATACACTATTAAACACCCTCCAAGCTCAAGACCCCGTGTACTCTTGCCTCATCTTCGCCAATTCAGATGGCGACCTCTCTTGCGCCTCCATTTCTGCAACCCCACCGTCCCTACCCGCATCCAATTCCTCTGGTTGTCTAGTATCCCCCTCGGCCTCTACCAGCTCTTTCTTCGCATCTAACTCCGGGACCTGCACGGGTACTGCCGATCTCCTCTTCCCAAACCCCAAGGGCCACCACTGTCCCGTCCTGACCCTCGTCGCAACCAGTAAAAGTGCACATAGGAGAAGAACCCCACCAATAACGCCTCCTGCGATAGCCCCGTTCTTTTGAGACTGAGACAGCCCATTGGAGATAGAGGTACTGTTCTTTGGATCGGCAGTGGCAGTTTGTGTGTTGTTATTAGGGGGGTATAGGGGCTTGGGATCACTCGCAAAGTCGCTTTCGGGCCAGGCGGCTTGGGAGATATTGAAGATGCGGCGATGGTAGTCGACCTGGAGGTATGCTTCCTGCAGAAATGCGCGGCCGAGCGTGTATTGCGATTTATCCGTTGACCTCTTGACGGGGAAATACTTCTGCGTCTGATTCCGCGGGACGACCCTATTGATCGGGAGCACGACGTTCAAGTCTAGGGCTGCGTAAGGGACGGTGATGTCAACCTTGCTGGTTCCGTTTGCGAGGGTGAAAGTAAAGTTTGGATTTGCTGCCACTAATGCCTGGTAGGTCCAGGGTTCGAGGAGGTATAGCTCTTCTGTCACGTTCCAGGTTATGTTCAAGGTTTTCTCCAATTGTTGGCATGCTTCCAAGGGAAGCCAGATGTAGGATGTGGCGGAATTGATGGATACATTAACTGGCTTGGTTAGGATGTTATCAAGAGCTGTTCCATCAGATAATTTGACGGCTAGGCTGGTTAGAGGTGCTTGGATCTCTTTCGTCTCGACAGCCGTGAGGTTAAAGGTCGCACTATTTGGTTTAAAACGGCCCGCGTCGTAACCCCCGAGGACAAGGGAGGCGGTTCTACCTGGGCCACCTGGTTTGGTGAGATATAGTGAGATATGTATGGGGCTGGAGGAGACTTACGGTACGCAGCACCAGCCTGATACCCCCATGACGTACTCGGAATCATGCTTTTATTATACAATGTCGTTAGATAACTCGGGTGTCTGATTCCATCACCAAAATCGATGTCATCACTAGCCAATCCAAAAAACCCAAGGTAAAACCCCACAGCTTCAAATGTAGCCACAACCTGCTTATTCAATGTAAGAGCCGATGGCAGTCTTGTCAACCCTAATGTTGCCAGTCCATAATCACCCCTTGGCGGTAGGGAAAAATTAGTCCCCCATTTCGGATCGCTGTAGTTGAACAAGTACGAGGCCATTTCCAGCTGGTACGGGCCCTGGGATTCCCAAGAGCTCGAGTTGGTGGTGTTCAAACTCCCTCCGCGCTGGGAGATACACATGGTGTCATTCTTCCGGCATGACTGAGCGGAGACGATCCAGGTCTCGAAACTATCTGTTGCGGGGAGGACGCGGGCATATTGCTCATTGGGTGCTTTGTCGACGCGGATTGTGAATGTTGACCAGTTTCCATCGTTGCCATCCCTGAGTGTGACATTAGAGGGGGGAGTAAGGAGGGGAGGGCACGAACCAAGTACTTGCAGCCGGCCAGTCGAAGGGTTTAGCTTTATTGTCCAAGACCTGATCTGTGCTCCTTACCACCGCGGTCTTGAACAAAAATACCAACAGAATTGTCCAGACGTTGAAACGCATTTTGCACGCAGAGACAAAGTTCATTCATAGTGGGTTCACGATCCCGCTTAAAAGAGAACCCGAATTTACTTCGGTACTGCATCCTATCAGGAGCTGAAGTTCCTTTTGATTTCCCACAGCCTCAACACTACGGATGCACACACTGAATGGGTTGAAAAGGGGTCTGTGAGCTTTGATTCGTCTTGTTCCATGGTTAAATGATGAAAGGTATGACGCAGGTGTGGTGGTACAATGTTAGCCTTGGTCTCACGAGCCAACCTAACTCTACCTAGTATTACAATTGGCATCCTGAGTTCGTTTTTCATGCATACAGGATTGCAGGCTCGTAGCAGCCGTTGTGATTCCAGTTCACATACTATTACAAAAACTATCGTGATAACAACTAGCCTCCCCTCACTCCTGCAGCGCACCACACTCCATCGGGACTTGTGAGGCCAGTATCCAACCTGGTTTAACTATGCTACATAATTATCACTGGATGGGGTTATCCACACAGCAAAAAGCTTGGGAGGTTTCGTATCATTCATTATATCTCACAGCTTTATAAACTAGTGCATTACTGCTTAGGTGTACGTATTTAAACTATCAAGGCAGTAGCTTTGCTTAGGCAGAAGGTCAATAGTACAATTCAACTCCAATCGTACTTGTGTAGGCAGAATAGTAATTGAATGCTCACGTATTTCTTCCGTATCCGTCTCCTCTGTTGATTGCTATTTTGGTAAACGAGATATAGCAGGGTCAATATCTGTAAAGTAATCCATAATTCACTCCAATCACAGGAGCTGTAAGTTGGACCACTGAGACGACGGTAGTTGGATGGTGCGTGGAACGCAAGTGAATTTGATAGGGCAGATAAGCATCGTCCACACCCTTTCCTAGGGTGAAACAAGCAATCATCACGATCAGAATAGTTCGGCTAAGATTGCAATTGGATGAGCCTAGTTAGTGTGACGAATGTAAACCCTAGCCCACTACTCACTTCCGACCTATATTAAAGTGACTTCCTTCTCCCTAGCCAGAACCTCTATATATCCAGAGCCTTTTGACGCTCAATTTATCCCTCTTGGTGGTTCACTTCTCTTGCATCTCCACAGCAGGGAGCTCAACACGGTGTTCGGCATCTCCTTGTAACTCTTGCGGGAGCGGAAAATGATGGTTCTCGTACCCTACTCCTGGCGACGGAGGAGAAACAAAGACAGAGATGCGTTTTTTCAAATCAGTGAAGAGACTAGAAGCGCGGGGTGATGATACTTCTATGGTTTCCCGAATGGGGGTTATTGGCCTTGCTCTGCGTCTTCGTCGGAGAAAGAAGACGCCAAACACAAGGGCGGAGAGAACGACAACACCAATCAGTATGGCGATGTATACAATGTTTATCATACTATCGGAGGACGAGGACTCCGTTACAGGTGCAACAGAGGAGGTGGCGATAGTGGTGGGGGCACGCGTTATTATCGTTGAGGTTGGTGTGCCATTGACAGTCTGGTACACTGTTACTGTGCCTGTTTCGGTGTCTCTCGCGCTTGTCAAGGTAGCTAGACCGTCGTTTGTGCTGTGAGAATGCTCTGCAACAATAGTGACAGCTGGCTGGGTGGTGGTAGGCGCTGCCGTAGATACAAGAGGGCCGGTGGTTCCGATATCGATGCCACCGTTTGCTTCGCACCTAGAAAAGTTAGAATGTACCTTGGTAGAGGTGTACGATAAAAGATACTCACCAACGGCAGCTCGCTCGTTCGCAGCACCCCCTAAACCCGCTCGCACATACCATCCACTCCCCACCGAATATATTCATGCATGTCAGGGAGTTTCTCGCATCTTCTGTCTGAGGAATAGCCAATCTCTGGCGGGAACTCTGTTGAGGCTGAATCAATCTCATAGAAGCTGTGGGGATGCTCGCTATGACCAGGAAAGATACAAGGAGTCGTAAAACACAGAAAACAAACCAAAAATGAAGATGCATCGGAGAAAAGAGCTAACGCAGTTAACTATCGTATCCACTCGAATAAGAGATACACTCTAATTAGGCTAGCGTATATTTATTTCTGGTAGACACTACCCAAAAGCAGAAATCACAAAAACGCATCAATAACTAAGTACTCGAAGTCGTACGAAATGCTGTTTTCCACTCATCACAAAATAAATCCCCTGTTTCAGATTATGAACTTCTGTTGGGGGCACTAACCCAATTGGGGACATACCTTTGCTCGAGTGGATATAGTCTCGTACTGCTGCTGGCGCAGCAGTGGTATAAGCTTCCCCACCACACACGCTTCCTAACGTCTTTCACAGTCCATTAACTTACAGTGCCGTGAGACTGAGTGCAGTAGGGTCCCCAAAGAATGCCGTATGAAAAGAGGTGAGTTTTTGACGACGGTCCTAAGTCGGTTGTCCTCGTACGGCTTGACGAGACCGTTAGAATGCCATTCAAGTACAGTCAGTAGACAGCCAAAACCACTGTAACAACGGTTATACTATGAGAGCCGACCTAGCACCACCGCCACTCACGGTGGCCGGTGCATGGCTGATATTTGTCACTTTTCAAGACTGGCAATATCTCTCGTATGCTGCTTCCCGCCCCACCCTCCTTCCACAACAGCTCATCAAACATGTAGGTATCCGCGTAGAACTCTGATTAATAGTATTACAGAGAAATATCAGTTGTGAGAGTAAACAATATTCACAGTATATTATCGCAACTGAACATCGTAATCTGTTGCTGGTGTCGTTCCTGCTTTTGCTGGCATTCGTCGTCGTGGGTGGTGTTGCACACGAGACGAGACTCCGGCTCAAGACAAAGGCCCCGAGACTAGGTAGGACTCGAGTTATCTAGCTACGGCACGTCTCGTTAGACTCGAGTCTGTAAGTGGTGGTCCATGACCCAATTACAGGCTTGAAGATGAATATTTTTCGTGGACTCTACTTCGTCTACTTTCTACCCCTGTGGTAAGTTCAACCCACGGTTCACGCCGTTCAGTGGAAAATAGGTACAAGGGCGCGTTCTTGGGCGAAGACAAGGGGGCTTGGATAGAACGACGTTTTGTCCTCGGAAACCTATCGCAGAAGGGTCGAGGCGGCGTATACACATCTTCGAGAGCGAAGCGTAAGGGGGCTTTGCGTTCGGTAAATCATTCGTACGAGTGGTGGTGCTAAACGGTGGAAGATGCATGGGCCAAGGCCGAGCTAGATTAGCGCCCTTGGCTAGCTGCGGCCACTAAAGGAAACGGTTTTTTAACACCATCGTTCATCATCATCCGCCCTCGTACTCTCACTCGCCACAGCCCCATCTCGCGCATAGGTACTACCAACACCGGCGAGTCTGCCTTCAGTCATTCGACGCCGCCACAATTCACTTCCTATCGATCCTTAATTTAACGACATGTTGTCCACCAAAACTCCCCTCGTCTACGGAACACCAAATGTCGACCCTCACGAGATTTCATTGTTGAGCTCGCAGTTGCTTTAAGATCTGGTTGAATGACATAGATCTAGCCCTGGATCGGGAAGGTCCATGTCGCTTGGGGGATTGTGAACAAGATCCGTCCATTCAAAACACTAGATATCCGCGAGATACCGCCTAGGACTTCTAGATCCGCCACCTGATACACTATCTGGACGATGAGCATGGCTACAAGAAGTTGCCGTTGAAAATCCAGAGAAGGAGGCACTTGTTCAACCCCGGTGTTACTAAGTGAACCGGCGACGGTCCATAAAACCGGCTAATACCTGTCATGCTGGCTGGCATCAGTCAATGCTAGATGCCTGTAATACCCTCCAGAGTAGACTTATAGGCTAGATACTGGTAATGACCATTACAGAAACAAGTCTCGTATCCGTATACCCATGCGTTCCACTTCTTTGGCCCTTACAGCACCTTGTTCAGTACGATGTTCGTGGGCATGTCTTTGAATAATACACGATGTATATACTCTAAATATGATTCTTCTCTCTCGGTGGCTTGATAGCTTCTCGATACTGCTAGATGAGACCGAGGAGGGAATAATGCTAGGTCGAGGGTAATTACCGGGGTAGGAAGGATTAAAGGCAACACTGCCTCAGTATTTAGATAGTGGGGCTGCTTTATGTTTAGGTAGTTCGAGTTAGGCTCCTCAGCCTAGGCCTAGGTTTACAGGTGACTGAATGAAAAGACTGGTTGCGAGTTACATGTGAAGTCAGGGTCTAAACTGTCAGTTATCTCGAAATCCGATGAGTTATGAATCTCCAATCGCACACTCCCCAATGAAATTCTGCCCCCGGCTCCTCCGTTCTCGCCGCGCTAAAGTTGGAAGTGAGGCTTGCGCGCGCCCCTCCCCACGGTCGGGCATCAATACAATTCCTAGATGACTAGCGCGCGCGGCGCCGATGCCAACACGTTCCGGTGTCCGTTATGCAGGAACGAAGATCCTCGTGGAATGTAAGGGTACAGTAAATAACCCGATGGCTCGGAAAAACACATGGTCCGAGCGGTACAGGAACCGCAAGAGTCAAAATTCCGTACAGATTTTAGACCTGTGAAGGCCTAAGATCCGCGCGGAATAGACCCTGAAAGTGTAGGCTGATGGAATCCCAGAGAGCTGTACCCCTTTGGTATAGAACTCTGCGGGGGTCGGAATCTATGCAGAACACTGGGAGGGCTGGAATGGTGGCGGCCACTGGAAACCGAGAGACCAGTGTTCTCCTGCAGTGCAGAGTTGAAGAAACCTATAGGCCTTCTCGACTCAGCGCACAACTTCCCATCGTCCACGACACACTGTACCTGGATGCTGCCGATTCGACTGGACGCTGTTCATCGCTTAGTTGTCAATACAGGCATGAATTTGATGAGATGTATAGGTCTCATGACCGAGCGGCTGAATTCGAACCAGCTAACAACAGGTTCGAGGGAAGTTTTGCCACTACCCAAACTCAAGCCAAAGTTCCCTTCTCGGCTACTTAACTCTGCATGACGCTTTACGAGAGCCTGTCATACTTCAAGTTCATTTACCAGGTTTAAGTAGTTACACAGTTATTTCGCATCTGCAGGCCGCACCTCGTTTTTGTTCTAAAGAAAACCCGGCGATATGGTGTAAATATAGTAACACTACCATTTGTCCCAAATAACACATAGTTATTAGTATCTATGCATCGCGATATCCCACACCTCTGCCAGTGGGCAGCCAAATACGCTGTGCGGTATTCTCCGGTCGTAACTTTTACGAACAGTGAAGATTAAGTTTCAGAGACCGTATTCTTGCGATGTCTATGCCTTGACAAGATCCCTGGGTGGAAATTTGTCACGCCGCAATGCCACTCGAGGCTGATGGTAACTTGAGACACCGCTGACTGAATGTTATTTCCAGTGGTCCTGTCCTGAGTAAGTGCCAGCTCACAGCCCACCTCAGTGGTCAAAGCACAAAGCACTGCAAAAAGTAATCCCATGCTGCAGCAAATCATAAATAAACTGACAATTCCCCCGCACCAGCGATCTTGACAATCTACAAGATAATCAAAATGGCTTCAACAACTATGTTTAACAATACCAATACTACTTGCGAGCAACGGCGGCGATCGCGGCGACCTCAACATAATCAGTTACCCCCGCTACATACCCGCTTCTCTACCCCGATGTCGCCCGAATATCGTTTGCCGCCTTTACCCCAACCTCCGCCTTACCTGACTGAATACTACGCTCCTCCACCACCCCCCCGGCCTGCCAGTTATCTCCCACCTCCAAGATATCAACCCCACCCCACCCCTCGCCAGGACAGAACATTCACTACAACCTACGCTGGCAGAAACTCTAACCGACGTAGCTGTCCAGGTCCCTACTCAAAACGGACCAAATACGTAGCTCCCAAACCACCAGCACCATGGGTTCAAAGCGACTACATCCCATTTGGGCAGTCCCAGCGTCCATCGACTCCGCCTCCACCACCTTTACCGCCAAAAGAATTACCGCCACGGACAATGGTGGATGAGATTGCAGCGCTGGTGCAAGCTGAGATCGATGAGATCGAGCGGGAGTTGGCAAGGGCTGAGTTCAGAGGCGGTACAGATAAGGAGGTTGTGAGCACAAGGGACGGCGTCAAGTCTAAAACTTCGGCAAAGCTTTTGGCGCCGTTTAGTGATGTGTATGAATACTTTGAAGGGGAAGACGAAAATGAGGAAGAGGAAAGCAATGAGGAGCAGGCGACGAGATGTGTCTCCACTACATCGTCTCGCAGCGAGGGCTCGGCGTTCTCGCATGCTACTACCTCTACTGTTGGGACTTCGGTTGATTCTGGGTCGCCAAGAGAGGAAGGGAAGGAGAAAGATATTGAGGATTTCTATAGAATACCTGCCGCGACGGCCCCTGTGTCTTCTCCCTCCATTTCACTCACCAAGGCACCAACACCTAGCTCCAGCACTTCTGTCGACTCGTTCCCAGCCGTAGCATCTGAAGGCGGGCTGCCGTCATCGCTGATGACAAGCTGTCCGAAGCCGGAGGAACAGAATGGCCTCAGTCTCTTTGGGCAGATTCGGCGAACATTAACGTTCAAGGATATGGCGTGGGCGGATATCGATGAGGAGCTGGAGAGCGAGGAATATACTGATGAGTTTGAAGAAGTAGTGGAGGAACTTAATGCCAGTGGAGATAAAGGATTGGGATTAGGATTGGACCTTGGGTCAGGTATGGGGCTGAGGCTGGCGAGGAGCGTTAGGGTTGGGACAGTGCCGGGAGGGAGGAAGGGTAGGAGGAGGAGGATGTGATATGTTTATATATGGTGATAGCTGGGGCGTTATTGTTTTGTTTTATTTTGGAGTTCCGAGCTCTTGTTTTATTGGAGTTCTTGAGTGGTTTTGGACAGGTTTCGTAAATGCATTAGGTATTCAATTATGAATAGTATTTAGTTAACATTCGCTATAGATTGTGGTCTCTCAAAGGCTCTCTCATACATGAAACTTGGCCACCAACATTTACCATTATCAGGCGTTCACTACCGGTATCCATGAAGATCAGCAAGGGTGGATGAACGGGAGCACAACCTATCGAGTTATCTTTGGGGCAACAATACCACCGTAATTGCGAAAACTGCACTAAGTAAAGTCATTCCATCTACGACACGAGCCACTAGAAACTAAATACGGACATCTGTGCGGGCTACACGACATAATGTTCTGGACTTGACTTTCTAAACTCGGTGGATCGATCAGATTCTTTATTTCGATTGAAGGTGGCTCGTGTCACTCGTATTCGATGATGACATCGCCATCAACTCGCTATAACCACCTTCCTGCAACCATGAATCCGGTGGATATCTCTCCGAGGTTCGACCCCACTTTAAACACTGGGCCGGGCGCGTTGGCGGGGCTATGGCCTCACCCATGCCCCTCCGTCCAAGGTCCAAGCATATTGCTAGCGCCTGAGGCATGCTGCAAACGATCTTGTTCTTGTTCCCAGCACCCCGTCCAAACGTAGAGTACATATCTAGCAATTCAATTTACCGCGTTTGGAGGGGTTTACCGGTAGCCCTTGAATTGCCCAGGCTTCAGCTCCTGCTAGCGTTGTAGAACGGGCTTGCGATCGGGGTGAGAGCAGACGCAAATGAGGTATTGCGCATTCCGTCTAAGCATTTATGCTTTGTTTGACGCTTCGGGCCCTGGAAATAGGGCTTCGAGGATGTAGTTTTGACTCACGGGCTGCGTTCGTCCACTAAATTATCAATTAAAATACTATTGATACCTCCAGCAGCGTGTTTGTTGACTAAAGCGAACACAACACTAAGGTTACTTACATGTTGCTAAGATTGCTACGTAAGGTTTTGTTTTGTAGTCGATCTTTGCCGTAAGCACTACCAAATGGTGGCACTGATTTCGCAAATCGCCGGCGAACTGGGTAAAGTTTTGCCGCGAATGTTTTTTAAAGGTAAGGATTAAAGGAAACAACAAGCATCAAAGATTACCTACAAGAGCTTGGTAAACAAGTATGAAGGCATTCTTGATTCGCATGATACAAAATGGTGATCTAGTATTAAAGTGAAACGTATAAATCGACTTTGTCTGCAAGATATCGGGAATGTGGCAAATATTTCAGGCTGTCAGACTTAGGGACCTGGATCTGGTGAATAGGCGTCGTTGCCAAACTCTATCGAGAGTCCATGGCCAATGAATAGCATCCCCTCTAATTGTAGATACTTAAGTATGTGTTGCTGCTGCTGGCTGACGGCGTTGTGAGAAACCTACTTGCTAGTTGCCTCTTAGAGCGGTCGAGATGTTTTATGTATTTGAAGTTAGAGCACATTCTATTGTCCATCGCCGCGGTTAGATTGTCTGCTAATTCTAAACTTTCGCTGAGATCGAAGTCTGGCTCACGGGCTCATTGCTTGCTTTTTCTCGACTCGATATCACCACCAGTTCGCACAGAAATTCAGAAACAACAAATCAAATCGCACAAAACACACGAACTGGGAAAGACCCTCCAAACTCGGGTTCTGAAACTCTATATTCACCTGCGGCTCCGCGACGGGCATCTTGCCCATCTTACGCACTCACACACGGGGAAGAAACCGAGGACCGCACGCAGCGTTAACGGTTGGTGGTAGATACAACATCCCCCTTTCCCCCCTTCCCTCGACACTCGACACTCGACACTCGCCACTCGAACTCGGCCCCCACAGCAGATATCGTCCACTCGTTGACTTAAGAGTCTCTTCCAATCCCCCGCCGACTTAATCTTCACGCGATCCGCACTTCTCCACGAGTCCGTCCGTTGCCCAACGCATAGCTACAGAATCTCGAGCCACCATCTGGCCCCTGAGAAGAGTACAATACCACCCGCGTCCTACTAGGCGAATAGCCCTGGCAACAACGCATCCCTCGAATTCCGACTGCGAATCATCACCGCCGCACTGGCTTCACTCTCTGCTACCCAGATCCGTCGAAGGAGTCTGGATACCCTCACCCCTAACTGCTCGGCACCGATATCGCCTGGTGCTGCCAACCGACCCCACAGGAGAGCGTCCGGTCCGATAGTGAAGAGAACCGTGCCTGCAGCGCTTTCTCCACCAGAAATTCATTTCTCAACGCATTTCGACAACGCAGATGGCAGTAGCAACGCAGGCATTCCCGAGGTTAAAGGCGGGCTGACGACGGCTTCCCGATTCTCAAGTGTTGACAACAATGGTGGAAGGTCTCCTGCATTCCAGGTTATTATTCTTGTGAGTTTCTCCTTTTTTGCTGTGTGCGCGGTTTTGTACGAGGAAAACTGCGTAGTTTTCTTTGTGTGCGAAGATCTGCCCATTTATATGTGTGCAGTGTACTTATGACTGATGGCTGATCTCGGATTTGTTTGGTTCGGGTATATGCAGGGATCTGGAGGAGGTCCAAGCGAAAGCAATGTCTCTGGCTATCTTATCCGCTCAACTGCAACGAAATGGACAAAGAATTCGCTCCTCGCTGTCGATGCGGGAACGCATCTCTCCGGCATCATCCGAATACTCGAGGACAACGTCACTCTATCCTCGAAATCAACATCGTCAAAATTTCCCTCCTCCGCCTCAATAGCAACAGCGGAATCAGGCATATTCCCCTTCTCGGGTGCGTCGCTGCCTAGTGAGGCACCGAAAACAAATGCATCATACATCCTCCGCGAACTTGTATCCACGTACCTCATCACCCATACACATCTTGATCATCTCTCTGGCTTCGTGATCAACACTGCATCCTTCACGCAAGAAGCAAGCCCGAAGCGGCTCGCTGCTTTGCCAAACGTAATCAACGCAATAAAAACTCACATTTTCAACGACGTGATTTGGCCTAATCTTTCCGACGAAAACGCTGGAGTGGGGCTCGTCACTTACCAGCGACTGTCTGCAGCGGCAGATTATGTTTCCATGTCGGAAGGACTCAGTGCACAGGCTTGGCCTGTGAGTCATGGCCATTGTATGAAGATGCATACGCACTGGGGCAGGAAGAGCACAGCCGGCTTAGACCCTTGTAGCAACTCTCAGGGCCATAGCATGCAGAATCATCAAACGAGATGGTGTGTGCTGGATTCTGCGGTATTCTTTATAAGGGATTCAGCAACGGGGAAGGAAGTTATGATGTGGGGAGATGTTGAGCCTGGTTCGTCCCCCGACAATCAAGTTGCCTCAACGCTAAAGCTAATCACTTGCAGACTCGATTTCTTTGGATCCAAGGAATAATTTAGTGTGGCAAGAAGCGGCACAGAAGATTTTTATGGGCTCCTTGTGCTCCATATTCATTGAATGCAGCTACGACCGCTCACACCCTGACACGGCACTGTATGGCCATTTATCGCCAGATCATCTAATCTCGGAACTGAAAGTGCTCGCCGAACACGTCCAAAATCTGAGAGCGGCAGAACAGAGAGAGCGTGTGGATAAGCTAAAGCGGAAGCGAATGAGTAGTGGATACTTCAACGGAGACCCAGCAATCGAGGGGAGGAGAAGGAGCAATCCCAACCCACCAGATGCTACACGATTCACTCCGCCACCTCTAGACCGGAATGACGATATGGCAGATGTTAGTCCCAAGGCTGGACTAAAGCCGGAGCTACCACCAAATATACCAGCAGCTTCAACAATAGAATCTATACGGCCGCTCGATGGAGTTAAGATTGTTATTACGCATGTGAAGGATACTTTGACTCAGGAGGATGTTCCGGCGAAAGTTCTAGCAGATCTTGAAGAACTGGAGAAGGAGACGAGACTTGGTTGTATGTTTTTGTTGGCAAGGCAAGGGAGCAGTATATATTTCTGAGCAGCGAGGCATGATGGTGGTGTCCTTTTTGGGCTTTTCGGGTTTCTGGGTTTTCGGTGTTGGTGGTTCCTGCTTGATTTGATATCTCTTGGGGTTTTGCACATTGTGAATTTGCTTTTAGGTACTGGCCTGTGGATGAATTTTGCTGCTTGTATGTACTGTACTTAGTAGTTAGTGTAGTTAGACTTAGTTTGTGCATGTATGGGTTTTGCTACAGCAATTGGTGATGCCTTCGTTGCCGACAATTATACTTCTATCACTCATGCCAGCGTCATCTTTTGGACCTTCCACATCAGTCAACTATCTTAAGGCGCGCACGAAGTCACGTTGAAGGGCGAACGCCGAGGTGCTATTCGCGTCGTCCGTCTGCGCCTGACTATGGTAATCTGTCATTATCAGTCCAGTCAGTCGCGCGATGCAGCTGTGAGTCATGTCATCCATCGATCGTGCTTTGTCGATCTTTTGCTATGCGATGCCACTAAACGGGGATTAACTGGCCTAGAACTACTCAAGAGGCACACACACGACATCAGCATCAGTCACATCGACAATGGAATATATAGGATATACGAAGCGCGCATATATAGAGCAAGCAATAAACCAGCTCCCTTCAAACAGATAGTGCCAATTACACCAAACTTTTACAAATACAAGGACTCGCTTAAATAATGCATTACTCCCTCGGGCCCTGGTCTCGAGTACTTCACCGTCTCGACGCCATTTCAACAGATATCATCATGGCATCGGTACCCAAGAACCTCAAAACACCCCAAAACACCATCCCTTCAACCTCAAGCTCCTCTCCCCCCATCAAAAAACGCACCCGTTTCTCCAACCCATCAGCCACAACTGCCGCCTCCTCCGCCCGTCTGTCATCCATCACACAACCCGCTCCATCAACAACCACAGACCCTTTTTCTTTATTGTCGCTCCATATAGTATCGGAGATAATCCGCTACCTCCATCCGCTGGACATAATAGCCCACCAACGTGTCTCGAAGGCATGGCGCGTGATTCTGGCCAGCGAATATATCTATACAATTTCCCTTCGCGCACACTTCCCGTTTTCGACCGAGGCTGAAAGGGTCTGGAAGCTCCACCGAAGTGGGGAACGATTTCCTGCGGCGGCAGTAGAAGCTTACAGATCTGTTGCATACCGCTCTTCTCGGAAAACGGTGTTGAGCAGTACGTTGCGGGCCCGGGGGGGTGGGTGGGGGCTGTGGGCGTTGCAGGATGGCTGGTTTGTTTTCGCCGAAGGGATTCATTGGCAGGAGAAGAATCGGATCGGGGTACAAAGGTTGGGGGAGGGTGCAGGCGGAAGGAGGTGGATCACTATTGGGAAGGTTATTGTGCACGACCTGGAAGTGGGGGGTGGGTGCTTGCGGGTTACGGGCGAAGGGTGGATGGAGCTGTATGATCTATGCCAGCTTTCGAGGAGATGGAGGATCCAGGTTCCCGTGGAAGCGGTCTTGTTGAATGTGGCGGATGCTGTTACGGGGTATGTCACCACCGAGGAGTTGCACCTTGTGTCCCTTGCGACTGGCGAAGCTACCAAGAAGATAGTCGTGGATCGGCCAGGTACGCCAACGTGGTGCTACATCACCCCAAGCGGAGACTTCGTTGTCATCGCCGGCACGAATGAGTTGGGAGTGCTTGTGTACTCCACCTCCGGGCTTCCCACAAGAACTATCCCTATCCCGAGCAGTCTTCCGAAGCCTAAGATACGTTTCTCGTCGGTTACCAATACACTCCACATCTCTGGAAATTCTACAGCATGGAGTATCGCCATTAAAGACTGGTCGGTGGTGGAAACCACATCCTACCCGCCCGGTAAATGGTACGGAGAAGCAGTTGTGGGAGTGGAGCTATTGTTTCCTTCGGAGACGAGTCTGGGTGTTCATATTTCTGGAGAGAAGGGGCTGGAGGTTGGGATAACGGAGCACTCTTCGCATAAAGGTCAAGCAGATAATACAGTGACGAAGATGCATGTGAGCTCTCATCGGAGCGTGGTTCTATCAACGGGAGACAGGAAAATCCGTACTGGGGATGATGGGAATGGGTTATTGATTGTGAATGAGGCTAGGTGTGATGATGGCGATGAGAGGTGGGTTGTTGCAAGAGGTCGAGACGACAAAGGACCAGTATGGGTGGTGATGGATTTTGGGTGCGATGTTGGTGTTTGATATCAGTTTTAATGTATGAATATTTTGGAGCTCTGCTTTTGTACGATATGATTTGATTATCTACCAATACAGTCTTAGAAGCATCCGTGAGGCGATGTGCTAGGCAAGTTAGAAGCGACGCGGGAGTTGGGGAAGAAATCGTTCCGACCTAGGCCTTGCGGTAGCGGCGCTCGTAACCCGCACTACTTGTAAGCCAATTATATCCCACCTGTGCTATTTGCAGTATCGTACCCACTTCCAAGATGAAGGCCTATTTCATTGCTTTTTGATTTTGTATCACAAGGCAGAAGCATGTTTCGGGATCTTTTTGCATTGCATGCGCATATGCCCAAACCTCGGCGAATCTGTGTGTATGCGTTAAGATCGCTTTTTGACATTGATACCGATAACGTATGAATGAATTCCTATGCAACCTCTAAACCCCCACTCCTGCTCTATTGTTAACCTCGCAGGTTTCCACCCAAAAATAACCAAGAAAACTCAGTAGCATCACAATCTCCAGTGATACAGCTCGACTAAGTCCTATGGAACGTCAGTAACATGCATATTGTCCCGCTACCACACCATCGGGAAGGAGTTCTAACATTACTTCGCCTGCATCTCAGGGTTCCTGAACTTCTCATTTTCTCCCAGACCTTCGGCGCGATTGGTGGTGACCTTCTCCGCAATCTTTGATGGCTCAGCTCCGGACGGGCCATTATCGTTGCTCGATTTGGCTGCAATATCTTCTTGGGCTTCTTGTGGGAGTTTGTTTTGCGATATCGATTGGTTCTGGGGCTCGTAGGTGGTTTCGGGACCGGTTTGGAAGGGTGCAGTGGACATGGTGGATTTTTCTGTTGTTATTATAGAGCTGGTTGTTGTGGTAAGTTTTGTTGCTGTGATGGGTGGGCAGTGATAGGCTGCCCCTTTTATCGACTTTATGCGCCTATCGGAGAACCGGTTTTTGGATGGAGTTTTGTTGGTGAGATCTTGATGATATCACTAGGGATGGGAATCAAGCTTTATCGTTTCTTTGGTGGAAAGTTGCGTTGTTGATAGATTGTCGTACTGATAATCTGCGGATCTACCTTTTCTGATGTCTCCGCAGCAGAACGCCCATCTACCAGATATCCGATACCTGGTGCGTGATATTCTGTTGCACAGAGTTTTTAATCTAACCAAGGAAGATCTACACATCGCTCGTAAACCCGCAAAAATCGGTAGAAGTGTTCTCACAAAGCTTGGAAATTTTACGGAAGGGATCTTCCAAAGTCGCACCGTGCCGGGAGCAGGAGCCCCGGCTATGGCAAAGTAGGGAAAGGGAAAACAAAAGAGCGGATCTAGCAGCGGACGGACCAAGAGAATGAAAATATCACAAGGGCGGACGACAATAAAGTGGAAAGACGGATGAAATGAGTTGATGTCTAATTTCGTAGTTGGTGAGGAGAAGGATGAGTGCTCATTTGCTGCTGTGTGGTCGCCACGGGTGCGGAGCTCACGTACTGGTGCTACACGAGATGTCCAACAACAGGCTACGGGGAGATGGATATCAAGGGCACGAGGGTGGAGGAAGCGAGGGTGAGCGGATGTATTCATGTACCATCGCTCGGCTCTGCATATCGGGGAGTGATTGCTGCTCCAGACCTACCTAGCTCATATGATCGCATATAATTCATGTAAACTTCATTTCAAAAGACCTTGAAAAGGTAAAAATATGTTGGTTGTGGGACGGTAAGCACACTTGTATAGTGTTCGGCACGAGACGAGACGAGACGAGATTTAAGTAGAACTCGCGATATCTCGTCTCGTGCCGAACACTACTTGTATAGTACTTTCGCCGGGGGCAGGTCCATCTCGACTTCTAAATTTCTCAGTATTGGGGATTAGCCGGTTAACCCACTACGATAATGGCTTCGAGTGCGGTGCAAAAGGAGAAAAAGTATGGGGAGCTCTCTCTAAGGTATCCGATATTGGATGCGGTTCTAGGTAGCTTTAGAGGTGCTTCTACTAGATTTGATTAATTATTAAGCGTACCCGCCGTTCTGGATTTTTAATAACCCGCACACGGGCATGCAGGTATCCAGAGGGATCTGGGGTGGTAAGGTTGTCAGGAACACTTTTAGATGACGATATATTAATATCCCTAACCCCAGAGTCATACGCTCCTTGATGGCGGAAATCGGTACGACCTCTCCGACTAACAGCCTAATTTCCTGGCGGACTACGGAGCTCTGATTGTGGCGTGAGTAGGAGGATGTTAAGAGTTTGCGGTTGGTCTGAACACAATTAGCTTCGATGTTGTTAAGCGTAACAGGGGAACAGACTTGCGGGTAAGGAGACTCTAAGCGGTCCTAGTCTATGAAGTAGAGTACCTTATAGGTGGGGTAATCTTGCCAGATATTTGCTAGGAACAGGCTTCACATCAGTAACGGGATCGCTATGATGAGCTGATAACCATATTTCCATCACCAATGAACCGTTGGTCCTGTACTGTCCCTCTATGAAGCCTATGCAGAAGCCTGTGGAGGCCTAGCCGGTTAGGAATACTGGCTTCGAGAGTCTGTCAACTACCTCTTTCAGAACTCGTCGATATTCGGGCTCGAGCTCAGCATCTTCGCCTTCGTAGCTGAATCTTGTGCACCATTATCCTCTTCTTCAGACTAGGATATGTGGGGACACTTCTCTAAACCCAGTTTCTTTCCATGCTGCTGTTATATCTTCACTTCACACATTTCCCGAAGTTGATAAATCATCAATTTTGTTGTTGGAGGTAGTTTAACATCCTTGTGGTACTGCGACGTGGAAATCTGATAGGATTAATGAGTTTACGCGTTCCGATGGTGGAGATGGTTGAGAAGCTAGGAAATTTCAAGCGGGTTCGGGGAGAGAAGTGAGGTGGCGAGTGAAGTGAGGTGGCGAGTGAAGTGAAGTGGCGAGTGAAGTGATGAGGTAATGTACCTAGCATCTGTATAGAAAGAAGTCACGAAAGCACTGTGCAGCTAAATTGACTTCTCTATTTAGGAGCAACCCTTTCTCTTAACGCCACCAATAGCGTATAACTTCAAGACTGATCTGAACACAGGCATTACGGTGAGATGCTTTTACATTACCAATTGGTATTAGCTATGGTCAAAGAATTCAGATAAGTTAGTGAGACAAGCTTAAGACGAAATTGCTGCACTCTCATTCCAAGAGTTTTCGTCGTTTCGCGAAGTACAGAAACAGATGGTCGTACGAAACCAACAACTAAAAACCGAAATTTGTCAAACTCATTCACACCCAAAATAAGAAGTGCTTCTGTCCACCACACATCACAGTTCTACTAACCAAAACTTGGCACAGTGGTTGGCGATATACTCATTTTACCCTTCCGTGATGCTGTAGCTGGCTCGAGTTTGCCTTGCGCTATTGAACGAGAGATTGCACTTGCCATCTGTGACATTTTGGATGGCTTTGCAATTGGTGTATCCAACGTCTGTTCACGTTTTAGGTGCCGTGGTGGAAGTCCCACCTCCCGGGCACCCAACGTCTCCTTGATGTCGTCGACGAGAAGCTCCATAGGGGCGATGTACGTAAACTTGTTACAGTCATCTCGAGCAATAACGACGCCCACTACTCGGCCATCGGTATTTTCAATTACCCAAGAGCCCGAATCACCCGGAACTAACAGTTAAATGTCATCTACCCATACTTTGTGCTGATGGAATTAAGAAAGAAGCTCACATCCAAAATTTCCTATGACATGCCAGCTACGCGACCACGACACTCGTCCCGGGAGCATCAGACTGCCCATGCACCGGGACATCTCCCCGGTCTGCAAGCCAGTAGTTCGGCCAGATGCATGAACTTGGTTCATACCCAGTTCGGTCATAGGTACAATATCATTGGGATGCAGATCTTCGCATTCTTGTCCATGACAATATTTAGCGCCCCCACGGATTGTATTTCTGCGTTCCAGACGGTCTGGTTCGATTTCCACAAGGGCCCAGTCCACTTCATGCTTGTTGCCATTTTTCATTACTCGACGGAGTCCCGAAGAAGCGAGAATAGTGCCTAGCTTATGTTCTTCGCGAAGTGGATCGACACTCTCTTCCATGAAAAGGCAAGTAGAATTGTCTGGGAGATCAAAGATTGCCGGTTGGGTTACGAATATTTTCTCGTTGTGGTTCGTCTCGAGCCCACGAACGTCACCAGTCGTACTGACGGATTCATCGTCGGAGAAATCATCTTGCTCCTCGTCGCTACTGCTTTCCAGCGAGGACGCCTCACTAAAGAGGCTCATGTTGTCATCATATCCTTCGTCATCTTCATCGCTTTGCCATTCAATCTATGCAAAATGTGAGTGGATTGAGTAAGGAAAATTTTCTAATAGAGCTAACCTCGCCCTCCTCCTCATCCACACCGAGCCTCGTCTCCTCCATCCTTGTGAGTATATCCGATTCCCCATCGACGTCTTCGTAATCCTCCTCGGATAACGGGTCTAACAGATGGTGTACAGTCATTCCATACAATTTCCCATCTACTGAAATAACGCCTCCAAAGGTTCCTGGCGGTAAATCTTCCCCATCTCGACAGGCACCAATAGATGCACCACTTGTTGGTTTTTGCTGACGCTCTCTATTGACCGCAATAGAGGTTGAATACCGACTACCGGAAAATGACCGACTCGCAAGCCTTCTGCAACACCTCCGACCTGAAGATCGACGGACAGCGCCTTTCCGTACTTTAAGATCAAAGATGTCCACGTCATAGGTAAATTTCTTCTTCAGATATGTTCGGACTAGACTGGTGGCAGCCGAATCGCAAGTGATCACGATCGTGGGACGCGACGTCTCGCGAGACGTACCAACGCCTAGGAGATCTATGGTTGTGGGGCCAATAGGCTTTCTAGTGGTGGAGAGATGTTGGAGGAGAGACTCAAGGCGGGGGAGGATTGAAGTGTGCCAGGCATGAAGGACTTCCGGAGAGGCCTGAACTGCATAAATCATTCGCTTCTCAATCTGAATAGTTGGTGCATTAGCAGACTTCTGAATAGCAGGCTCCTGGATAGTAGGCTCTTGAATAGTAGGCTCCTGAATAGTAGGCTCCTGAATAACTGATTCCTGAGTAGCAGGATCCTTATCACCCTCTGATGGCGAATCAATTTCCTTCGGAATAGCATTACTGGGTGACTGGGGTTGTTGGAGTGGAGGTGGCATATCGTCCACGAGGGCTCCTGTAGCGGATTTCTGAGCTTCAGGATCAGAGCACTCAAATGCTGGAAGGAAGGATTGAGGGGTCGTTTCTGAGCCAGTGTTGGCGCTGGTAGTCTCGGGCTCCTGAACGGGCGACTTGGATAGCATGGCATCCAGTCTTTCGGGGATAATTCGAGAAAGTAGGCCAAATCGCGTCGTTGATGGACTCCTTTTATTTTTGCCGGGAATGTCATCCTGGGGAGAAACAACGCGTACTTGCTTCTGTTTACGCCTTTGTAAAACTCGACCTTCAGTGGCCTGACTGGAAGTCTTAATATGTGCTTCCGAAGGTTTCTCATTTTCACAGGCATTTATGGCATCAATTGCTTGATTTAGCGTTGCACACGCAGCGTCCTGGTATCGCTGACCTACACCATCTAAACTATCCATTCTCCAGAGCGGTATCAATTTCCCTTCGAGAATGGCCAAGCACTCTTCCAGAGGTCTCACTACTCTCCAATAAAGACCAGTTCTTGATTTCTCTGGATCATTTGTTGATTGAAAAAGCCCCTCATGAGCAGCAAGCCCAGTGACACAGTTGTAGAATGCCAATGCGAACTTTTGTCGGGCAATCAAGTTCCCAAACCAATCTGTAAGTGGCATAGTTGACTTTCGCTTGGGTCTCAGTTCTTGCCATATGTAAACTTCGAGAAGTAGCCAGCCTAAGGCTTCGATATCGCTAGCCGGACCATCATTTTCGGAGAAGTGTTCCTGGGCGATACCTACGGTTTGTGTGCCCCGATACCATGGAGAGTTGACACGCAAGCCACGGAAATATGGTTGAGGGATTCCCTGGTGTTCCCAGAATCCCCATGGTAATAGTATGTTCTCTGGTGAGATGTTTCCGTGTGTCCATCCTACAAGATGGAGATGTAATACAGCTTTTGCAAGCCCGAGTGACAGGGAAATCCTTTTGACCTCGTCAAGCGGTAGAGAAGACCGCAGATGCTTTGCAAGTGTATTGTTCAAAGGTTGTTCCTCCACACTATAGACAGGGTTTACACCCTCGAGGTTCCCGGGTGCTTTGCAAAATCCAACCAGTGGTAAGATCCCAAATTTTCCGGGATCCCTATGCATTTGTAACCTCTTGAGAAAAGTTGACACTCGGCGAGATTCAATCGTGCCGTGTAGGTTCTTCTCATCTGGAATAATGGTGCTCCTATCCCGAAAGCTTAGACCCCCATATGCACCGTTGGACTCGTTATAGAAGAGGTCAAAATCTCCTTCCCTGACAATATCTACTCCATCCAGATCTATTATCCCATCCGCTACTGACATAATCGTAGGTGCTTCATAATGTTCGTCGTTCAACCATAACAACGGGGCCACCATTGCAAGGTATGATATTATATCTGCATCTACAAACTCCTGTACCTCTTGGGCTCCAAGCAGACGTATAAACGTCATTTTCTTGACACACATTCCGTTATTTCCGAGAAGTCGAGCGGCAAGCACAGGCCAAGTAGTGTCCGGAATCGCCATTAAGTCGTATACCTTTAAAAATAACAGAAGTTCTTGCATCTCGTTACGAAAACGCTGGAATTCCTGCTGCAACTCGTATTCATCGAGGTTGTTGTCATTTATTCTTGCCCTCGAATACGACAGCTTGTGCAAATGTGACATAATAGTTTGAGCTTTTGATGTGAGACAGTTAACAGTACGAGCATCTAGTAACTGGATCCATAGTAAGAACCGGCCCGTACAAAGCCGAAAGACGAGCTCAAGAGCCTCATAGTGCTCAAAATTTGCCTGCCGTTCGGGGGTGATGATGCTTGGAGACTCTGCCCAGAAGAAAATGCTGCGGAAGAGAGCGTCCACGGTAACGGTATTGTGAAAATAGTGCTGAGGCTGGCAAAAGTTGATGTCGCCCACGCCTCTGAGGTCGTCGGCTTCATCTTCATTTACATAACGATTGTACCAGTGGTTATATTCATCTAGATCTCCTGGAATCGAAATTCTCCCGTGGAAGGCATTTATGCAAGTGTTGACATCAGTCAAGCTGTGAATTTCGCCGCTGGTAAAAGCATCTCTCAGGCTGGGACTTCTCAGTGAGGCGGAAGTACTCGTACTGGCACCGCTCCTCAGGCTAGGGGTTTTTATAGAGGTAGAGGCACTGGTAGAGGCATTACTCAAAGTTCTTCTCGTATAGCCACGCGATCGATATCGCTTAAGGTTGAGGTTGTCTATGTCATCGTCACTAGTGACGGAGTCGTAGGATTCAGAATCAGCTCTCTTGGATGTCCCAAAGTCAAAGTCATCGTCTCTTGGGGCGTCATCGTCGCAAGCTATCATCCTAGATGCATCGACGTCGACACCATCTTTATGGGAATGGATATCTTGGGAAGCGACACCATGCTCAAGGCCTTCCATGCGATTCTTTAGTTTGCTGTCTTGTGGTTATTAGTTTCCAAGCTGGAAATAAGTAGACAGTAGACAGTAGTACTTACGAATGTGCAGCGCGGGGCGATTCTGAATACGGCGTCGTTCGACCAGGTCGCTGAGAGTCTTCGAGTGATCATCGGTTTCAACTGGGACCTCGATTGCCCAATCCGCACAGGCGTCCCCCAGAAACTCTCGGCTGACAGACACTCCTCCCGCCGTACCGGGAAATACTGATGTAGCCATAAAGCGAGTTCAAAGAAAGTCGATTATCTGCTGGTGGACTGAAATCTGGAGAAATCGGATTTATGAACATCGCCAAAGTCATATAAGGGTGTGCAGTTATTAGGCAGCAGCCGCAACACAGCCTCCGCTACCCAGAACGCATGTCCAACATGAAGTGTGTACCACAATACAGACCCACCTATAGCTAGAGATTGAGATAAGATAGAGAACAATTCAGTGAGTATATCCAGCTCCATACAGTAGGTTTGAAGCCATATTCCAGCACTATGTGGAGCTACCTAGGTCGATTGTTTATTACTTGGTATTTCGAAAGGTAGCCGAAGCTGCACCCATGATTGGTGCTAGCGAGCTTGCCATCCCTGCAAGGCAGTGTTTCCCTGGCCCGCTTATATCTATGGCATTTCTGAAACATCCAGAGCTTGGAGTCAAGATCTGTCGCGAAATTCGCTAGGGTAGGTGAAAGACAATATAAGGAACGACAACAAGGAATCTCAGTCCCAGCGCCCCTACCGTCGAAATACCAGGAAATTCTCATCCGAGCTGGCTGGTATGTCTGTCACGAAATAGATGCATGATGGGGCCGAGTGAGGATATAAAAATGGGGCGTTAAGATGATGGACTTAATATTAAGTCCAAAGTGTCCGAAGTTCAGATCCGCGTCAGTGCATAAGCCTGCTGTTCACAGCATTGCATGAACTCTGGATCCTTTATCTCCATCCTCGTCACTTTTCTCTCCTTCAATGCTTACCCTTTTGTGCTGCTAATAGCTTGTCAAAATATTGACTGTTGTAGTTGCTTCTTCTTTTCACTTATGGTCCACTAAAAGCTCTAATCTCCCCGGCACGTGCATATGTCTAACTGCATTAGGGGGTCGCCTTAATGAACTGATGTGTTTCGAAGTTTCAAGGGGACAACAAGTACATAGGAGGTACATATGCAGGTACCGACAAGATAAGTGATAGCTTGTGGAAGTCCAGAGGAAGAAGTCCAAAGGTGTTGTGTAGAGCAGTCGAGCTGGAAATATGCCCTCTCCCTGCCCGCCGCTAGTGTACGTAAGGGTGCATTGTATTTAAAGAGATTTTTTTCTTAATTTATCTCTGCGCCGGGCTCCATGCATATCGTTTAGCTGCAGTCAGTTTAGTGTCACATATAGCAAACCCATCGTGCTGAGTCGTACATGTGCTATGTTCTCTCCGCCATCGTCTCTCCTTTCATCATCTCCCCTCTCCATTCCTTCCATGTTGTCAGTCGGTGGAATTCACACTCGTTTTTGTAATTCACATTCGTTTAAGACGCAAGGTTGAAAACACGGTTGAACTCGATTTTTCTTTTTGGACCTTCCGAATTCGCCTCGCCACTCACGTTCACTTTTTTTGCCGACGACATTGCTGCCCTACTGCGCATACAGACCACGACTCAGCTCGACGAATTGGCGGCGCAGCAACCCGCAAACATACAGAAACGCAGTAATTTATATGATATTCAAAGGAAAAAGGGAAGGGGGTACAGCTAGACCGTTACAGCCACCATTATTCTGTTCCGGTAAACGTTTCGGGCGCCATTCATTCATTATTCGCATCCAATAGCATCCGCGCGTTCACTTGTTACCTAGTGTACCTAGTCCTGGACAGCACAGTCGCCGGCGGTAATATCTAATTGTCAGTCGTCACCTAGAGAGCTCGAACGAAACATTTTCCCTCCTTATTTTCAATATATTATTAGCATGCCCGCCATCTTTGGCCGCCCAAAGTCGAAGCATCGAAAAGCTGGAGTAGGGAATTTAAAAGATAGGATTGGAAACCCTACACCTCTTGATCCCATCAAAATCAATGGCTCTTTTATTGATTTGAGGTCATCGCCACAGGAGGGCGGCCTCTCCGGCCAGGAGGCAAACGTGCCACCAATCCCTCAGCTGCCCACGGCAAACACGGCAGAACCTGAAGAAGGGGTGGAAGTGAGGAGTGACACAAATTTCGATCAGGAACACCAAACGAATCACGCGTGGAGGCCAAGCCAGTCTGACAGTGATACACAAGGCAATGAGTTCGACCTAGATGACTACTTCAGGGGTAATAGTGGTAGTGATAATAGTAATGGACACCAGGGTTCCAACGCATACGAAGCGGGGAGGGATCAAAAGTATGGCTGCCCTCTTCCTCCTCATCGCGGCATAACAGCGGTTGACGAAACTAGGCCGTACCAATCACAATCGCGGCCTTATTCACCTTACACCGCACGACTGAATTTCTCACGCCCGACTGCCAGTCCTACTCCGGACGATGAGCGTTCGATAGCGGCCTCCTTCACTTCTGTCTCTTCTGCTCCCCCCCCAGATCCGACAGTCGGAGGACGGACTCAAGATTCCTCGAGTTCAAAACCGACACAGAGGGGTACCACTACGCCTACAATCTACAGCCCAGCACGCTACCAACCGTACTCTGCCACTGCTGCTCCGCAGCAAGCCCGTGGCGGATCAGTTCGTAGAGACGAGCGAAGCAGTCCGCAAGTCGTTGTCGACCAAAGCTTGGTTACAGAGCAAGAGTTTCAAGAACGAGGCAGAACGACCGGCAGGTTTCTACAAACGCAGAGACGGAGATCGACCTCAAGCAACTATTCTACTGCCACATCCATTGATGTTTCCTCGCGGATAGTTCCCTCTCAACAGCAGCAGCGCCACCGCCCAGAGAGACTCGATATCCAACCGGCCAAGGCTCTCCAGCAAGCAGAAACGGCAAAGTACTTCGAGTCAGATTCTGTGCCTGCAGACCCTGTATCGCCATTATTACCGCCTCCTCGCAGAGATTATAATTCGGTACCACAAGCTACACCCGATCTCTCGCCCGAGCTTGACCCTACCACTGAACATTCATCCCCTGGATTACTTGATCTTAATCTTAATAAAGACACCTTAGGAACGCTGGACATATCCTTCTCCGATTTCTCTATGCCATCGCCGGCGATGGGTACGCAAAATCACCTCCAGAAGCCTATGATTTCAGGTCCTCAATCTCCTGAATTGCAAATCCTCCCAGCTCATCTTGGCCCGTTATTACCTGTACAGCGAGAACTTAATTATGGCGGAACACCAAACCCAGGCGACAAGGAGGCTTCTGCGATAATGAAGCGGTCTCTTAGCAGAAAGGTATCGACAAAGCTTCGAACCTTGGTAGGCGCCGGAACAAGACCCACCGTCGTTACAACTACTCCTACAACTACTCGGCAGCGGCAGAACTCGAAGGGGCGGTTCACCAAGCATATCATATCAAATCCCATTCCGATACCAGAAGAAGAGCAGCAGGTGGACCCGGAAATCGAAAAGATCATGGCACGGTTTGATATTGAGAAGCCTTCCCCGGCACGGAGAGTGGGGAAAATCCAGGATAAGGTTGAAGATTGGCATTATAACCCCTCAGCCGCGAGCTCGGCGAGTAATATTTCCTTGCATCCGAGTTATACGTCAGTCGACAATGCAATTGTGGGTACAGAATTGGAATCTTCGGGCGGGAACCCGGGGTTGTCTAGCCACCGGTCGTCAAGCAGGAGTTCACAAAGAAACGCTACACCAGATTCACCGGTCACTCCGGCTGACGATGGATATTCGTACCCATTTACAGCTCTTCGAGGGCACTTGAATGTTGGAGATGCCGTAAAGAGCATCCCGTCAGCGAGACAGCGAGATTATCACTTGCCAGCGGTAGTTACAAAGCATTCAGAGGAGGTTCCTATGTTTCTTGATACTACAAGCGAAGTTAGTGGCACAGTTCCCAGCTTCACCCATGAGCCTCCGACCCCAGAACCACATCAAACTACTTTTTCCCGTATGCACGACAGTATTCTCCCCGAGCCGGAGCACTTCATGAGGAGGAACGGGGTGAACAGAGTTGAAGAAGAGGAACTGCTCCAACCTGGGACGAATCGAAAGCTCTCCCGGGACTCCAACGCATCTACAGATAGTTCAAACAGGCCATCCCCAACGATAAGCACTGCACCGACTAGCGCTGCATCATCACCCCTGAGTCCGTTTCCCAAACGTTCACCAACAGCACGAAAGCCCCCGTTTGGCCCTGGGGGTCCCAAGATGCTCCTGCGGTCTGCAACTATGTCGTCTCGACAGGGTGGTGTCCCTCTCAAACTTCTCAAACCTGTAGGGACAATTGCAGAAGATGAGCCAAGCCAAGACCACCAAGATACGGGGACTCCTGTGTCTCAATATGATCGCCCCGATTCTGCATTCTCATTTGTGCGTGATGATGCCTCCGTCATTCGACCTGATGATAGTATCTCTCAATTCGGGTCCGTTCGGTCTCAACGCAGTCCATCACAGCGGTTAAATTCACCAACTCCATTTGATATCGACCGTTCTCTATCTCGACGACCTCAACTTCGGGACTCAAAATCACACTCCAATATACGGTCGGCTACCGCTTCCCGCTCCCAAAATAATCGCGTAGCCACCTTGTCCAAACTCGACACTGATCTCCCACTTCGACCATCAACTGGCACACCAGGCCGGGCACCATTACGGCTAAACACCGACGTTCCCCTTCCAGTCCCCGGTGCTTTCTCTGCCGTGGAAGGATCCTCTCAATCATCTACAGCACAAGGCCTACACCCTCCTGCTGTCGTAAAGAGGAGTAAATCTGTTGGCGAAGGGCTTCGGCGGGCCTTTTCTCGCCGCACACCAAACCCTCCGCGTATGCCATCAACGACACCCTCTCCCACGGAGTCTACTCCGGCCATTCCCGATACCATTGAAAGTGGGGGAAGCTCACCCATCACTGAGGTCTCCGGTCCTCTTGGGTGTGGTCCCAGTTCGGAATCCAGCATGGCAAGATGGAACACAGCGATCCGTGCGGCTTCCGTTTCTTCCGCCCTTCAGCGAGCGCGCGCTTCAAGCGGAGCCCAGTCCCCGACGTCCCGATTGGACCTTTCAGTTCCACCCAACAAAGCTAATCGTGCGTCCGTTATTTTAAAGGCGCAACCCCTTACTGCAGAAGATCGCAGAGGGATGTGCCATGCTCCAGGAACGCTGTTCATTCGCACGTGTGAAGAGGGAGACGGTGTGGTGGGTGCATGCAGAGAGCATCGGATGAAACCGAGGAAGGGTGGGGTGATGCAGAGATGTGCGTTTTGCGACAAGGGTCCCTTTGCGAATATGTGGGTTTGCTTGGACTCGGGCCCTGTGGCTGAGACTCCGGCAGAGAAGACTACTGGGGAGAAGGGTGGCGTTGGAAACATGGGGGAAAGAGAAGTGAGGGGCGAACGATGTGGGTTTGTCGTGTGTCGGATGTGCTGCAATGAGAAGGTCCAAGAGGGGAGTGCGGAGATCTTTTAGTTGGGTATGGGAGGCTGTTCATTGACGGTGCATTTTTTCGCTTTCTTTGGAGTATCATTTCTTTCGGGTGGCATGGCGCGTGCATTCTTTAGCTTTTTTTTTTCTTCGATATGCGAGAAAGGAGGTGTGTATGGATGGAAAAGATTTTGGAGTGGGGTGTCAACGAATTGGACCCCGTTTTTTGGCATGAAGGGATATTGAAGACTGATGAGTACTCGATTGTGATCCACCTGGTACAGGATTTGTAATATGATCTATTATGAGAACTGGCGACGTCTTAATATGCAACCCAATGCGCACTGCCTGTTCTCGGACGGCTCCTGCCTCTGGTCGAGGGACCGGCGCGGGCCGTCAAGCGAGGGCTTATTTTTGTCTGTCCGTGTATCGGGCCGCCGTACTTCGGCTCTCTCCGGCGTCGGTGCACTCCGCGGGCGTCAGATATCTACACGACCTCTGAAAGATGTAATGAAACCTGAGCGGTCATCTAGCTATAAAGACCCCAATCCCACCCTCAGTCGCCTCGAATACCAACCAATCTAAACAGTACTTACAGCAAATCACTATGGGACTCGCCAGCATCATCGAAATCAAGCCGCACCCGCAGCTCCCAGGAAGCCGTCGACAGCTCGGCGCAGAAGTTTTCGGAATCGACCTCAATTCCCTGAGCGGTTGGTTCACACTGTCTCCCCCTCCCAACCCACCCCCCGCTGACGAAACGTAGACTCCGACTTCGAAACGCTCCACTCGGCGCTATACCATCACCACGTACTGGTGGTCAAGAACCAAAGCGCCACCACCCCAAGGGCCCAATACGAACTCACCAAACGCTTCGACCCAAGCGCAGAATCCTACGGCCACGGCCAGACAATCTCTGCGAAGCGTTCGATCCTGCACCCGGACCTGCGCACCATCCCGCACCAGCCCCAGGTCCAGGTCATCGGCAACGGGCCCGTCGCGGAATACGAAGGCCTCGAGAACATCACGCTCAAACACCCGCACCACAAAACGTTCCACAAGTTCCCCGTGGCCCCGGAGGAGCAGGACCACGTCACCAGGTTCTTCCGCTGGCACATCGATGCCGCCCTGTACGAGCTCCATCCCCCGCGCGTGACCACGCTGTTTGCGGTCACGGTGCCCAGCAGCGGTACCCAGACCCTGCGCTACGACGACGGCTCCGGTGACGAGCTGCGTGTGAGCCTCGGAACTACCGCGTTCGTGAGCGGCTACACTATGTACGACATCCTGTCGGACGAGGACAAGACGTTCGCGAGAACCACAAAGGTCCAGTACGCGCCGCACCCGTACATCTGGATGGCGAATGCCCGCTCCCGCTCGACGGGGCTGGGGATGTACTCGGATGGCTTGGAGCTGGCGCGGTCGGCGCTGCCCGAGGTTGACGAGGGGAAGATCCAGGTCCTGCCTATGGTGTGGAAGAACCCGGTTACTGGCCGTCTCGCGCTCCAGATCCATCCCTCTGCTGTTGAGAAGCTGCACTTGGGGGATGGGACGGTGGTGGAGGATCTGGAGGAGGTGCGAAAGATTTGCTACCGACTCCAGCGCCCCGGGATCGCGCCGGAGCTGGTGTATGCGCACGACTGGGAGGAGGGGGATATGGTGCTGTTCAACAACCATGGGGTTCTTCACTCGGTTGTGGGCGCTTTTGCCCCGGAGATGGTGAGGGTCTTTAGACAGTGCAATTTGGCGGCTAGCGATGAGCCGTTGGGGCCTGGGGATGAGGTTTGAGGTTTGTATGCTCCCCCCCGGAATGGGTTGTGATGGTTCTTGGGCTGATGGGGTGAGAAGTACCGGATACAACGGCCATGGCGACAGCATCATAATACCCCCTGCAAACGCTTCAGCACCACGAATACGAGTCGGAAGACGCTGCCCTGCTTCCTGTTGTAGAGACAGATGGCGGAGGTGAAATAGGGGATCATGGGAACTTAAGAAGTGTGGGGGTTTTATGATGTTGGTTGGAGGCTGGATTGTAGTAGGGGAGAAGGTTTGGTTTGTTAATGAGATTCTTATATTTATAGCCCGAGTCGAGTGACATTGAGACGGTGACAGTTCTCATCATGCTCTAATGAATATGTTTGCGCATTCTGGAGAAGCCAATCCCATTTCCCCATAGGTATCGTCCGGTTAATGTAACACAATCCCCGATCTCCCCAGCTTCCATCCTGCTCATGATCAACTTTGCCCGATAATTATCTCTCGGCGTCGGCCGGGACGGGGTCTTGTAGGCTCCCGAGTAGTTGTAGGCGACGCCGACCCCCGGGTATCGGAAGACGGCATAAGCTGCTGCTCTGGGTGCTCAGCGATCTGCGTGCCGCGGGGGGACGTACGCAACTGGCAGGTCGATCCACTGCTTCTCGTCCACCATCAGCTCCCCCGAGCAGCGCGCACAATCTCCAGCTGATCCCTCGTCCCAATCCCGCTCTGCCACAATATCTTCGGCGACCCAAACGCGCCGCCAGCGAGCACAACCTTCCCCCCCGGCGCCAGACCCACCATCGCCTCACCCCAAACTCTGCGGGAACCAAACCCTCCCGTCGCGACTCGGCCTCTCCGTCCCCCCAATCCTCGCCCTCGCCCGCTCCCGCGCCCCCGCCTCCCCACCATATCCCCCCTCCACCCGCGCGGGAACCCCGCCCAGTCCCGCGCCGGCGCCAGGATATAGATGCCGGAGTTGACGGTGGCGGGGACGGGGATGTCAGGGCACTGGTGGGGGACGGCGGGGGTGCCAAAGAAGGCGGGGATGTCGAAGCGCGAGAGCGGCTGCGTTGAGGTTTGACCCAGGGGGGTGCTTCGCGGCCGCCCGAGGCGTGTGTGGACGCCGCGCCGGCTTCGAGCACGAGCGTGTGTTTTCCCGTGGCGGAGAGACGGTCGGCGAGGACGAGGCCCGCGGGTCCTGGGGCTGCGTGTGAGCGCGGGTGGGCGAGGGTGGGGGGGGTGCTACGCACCCGTGCCTACAAGATGTAATCCCAGGTTTTGGGGGGGGGGAGTTAGGGGGGTCATGGATGCGGTTGCGGCCGCGAGGGGGAGGAGGAATGGGAATTGCATTGTGGGGTTTGTGGGTGCGGGGCGGCGGGTTGTGTTCCTGATTTATATACCCTAGACGCGAGAAGGTTTGGCAGAGCAACTGCAGCCGGGTTTGTACGACGATGTCAATTCTTCGGGTATGTGGATATGTACATCACAATCATAAGGTCTCTTAAATTGCCCCAGCAGGGAGGGGGGGAAGAACGCGTATACTAGGTATTAAGTATATGGATAAGGATATATTTTAAAGGTATGTATGACCCTATGAAGGCCAAATGAAATCCGGTGAAACAAGGCAAGACAAATTAAGCCGACGTCTCTTCCACAACATCCGTAACGCCACGATCCGCCACAATCGCAACCTTGGTCCTCTTGAGAGAAGCCTTCTTTGGGAAGGGAGACTCAAAGATCTCATCGAGTTCCTATGTTATCGTTATTAGCCTATGTCTGTGCATCAAACAGAGGTGAGACGATATACCTCTAGAGTACGGTCCTTAGTCTCGACGTAAAAAAAGTAGATGAAAGCAGCCTGGAATGTATCCCACACAATATACAAGAAGTAGAATTTCCACTTGAGGTTACCGAGACCAATGGGTGTGACATATTGATTGAAGAACGACGCAATATTGACCCAGAAATTGTAGACCGCCATCCCCTTGGCTCGGTTTTCGAAATCCAGACACTCCACGGGATACAAAGCCTGGAAGGGCGTGAAAGCGACGGAGAAAGTGAAGCCAAAAAAGTAGATCATGGCAATCGTCTATCAATGCTTTGGTCAGCCACCAGTGAACGAAGAATCCAGGGCTAGGGTACGGTGCATACCGCATTGCTTCCGTGCTTGTCTCCAGAGCCATTATAGTGGGCCGAGAGTGCGGCGACTAGCACAAACCACACAACAAACAGGCACGAGGCGCCGAACAACATCTTTCTGCGACCAACACGGTCCACAAGTGCGGAACCTATTATTGCGCCGATGAACGATATGACGGCGATGACACCGTTCAGCTTCAGTTGCGTATCGACGTTGGTGATGCCGACCTGTTGTAACATGACGGGGAGAAAGTATGAGATTGCGGCGTTACCGGACCATTCTATATACCTGTTAACCAACATGTATAAATAGAGGGAGAAAATGGCTTACGTCCGAAGAATCCCATAGACACAACCATCGTAAGCCGCCATCTCGCGGCCCGGGTCTTTACGAGCTTGGTGTAATCCCACCAGCGCTTGTCTGAGCCCTCCACCGAGATCAACTCCTGCATTTCGCCGTACGAGAGCTTCACAAGCGCATCATCGGGATTGTCGTTGCCGTGGTACTTGATGAGAACTTCGAGCGCCTCCTCGTGACGATCGTTCGCAATCAACCATCTCGGTGACTCTGGGAGGAAGAAGACTGCGATGGCGACGATCCCGGAAAATGACATCTGGAGCCAGAGAGGGATCCGCCATTCACGGTTGTTGTCGTCGGCAAAGTTCTTTTCCGTTCCGTAGGTGACCCAAGCTGCGGGAATAGCTGAAATTTGTTGCATCAGCCACCACTGTCTCAGTCTAAGCCATAGGAGGCAACTCACATCCAATAAACCAGAATGAATTGTAAATTCCCGTAAGGATACCGCGGTATGCAGGATGTGCAATTTCGGCGACGTATGAAGGTCCAGCGGCTACGTAGCTATCAATTAATCCCACCGCTTGCATCACAGCATGAAGGGGAGCTTACTGGCGGTCATAGCAACGCCAAAACCCAATACAAACCGCCCGCCCTTGAATTGAGTCATAGAATTTGCGGGTGCTTGGATGCAGGTTCCGATGATGACGATTATAGCACCAATAAACATTCCCCACCGCCGTCCCCAAGTATCCTTCAAACTGCAGTGTCAGCAAACGGAAACGGGTAGCTAGAGTTTGAGTAATAAGGCCTACAGTCAGAGGTCCAGCAAAGAAGGAGCCGCATATGTTACCGACGGTGTATATGGCAAAGACAAAGCCGGTTGCCTCGCCTGCACGTACGAACTGCGTCAATAAAAAAGCAGGAAGATTATGCGAGAACTCTACGGACCAGTTGTCACCATTCCAAATTGTTTTTGATAGGACTTCATAGCATTGATGGAACCCATGAGAGAGCCATCGTAACCGTTGATACAGGAATTCAGAGTGGCGATGAAACAGAAGAAGTAGAGTTGAAGCATGCGTTTAGAGTATGGCCGAACATTGCTCTTTGCCTTTGCATCTGCGAAAGCAACATTGTCCACCTCCACGATTTGCTGGTTTTTAGTAAGCTGCAGAGATAGCGGGGACCCTTTCTCGTTAAACGAGTCAATTTTGGATATGTCGGCCACCATTGCTCAGCTTTTGAGCAATTGTCTTCAGAAGATGGGGGGGGGACTTGAGTGGGGAAGAGCTGATAAGTTGTTTTGAGAGAACCTGGGCATATGGATGTGGGTGACAGAAGATACTTACTATATACCTGTGCATAGACATCGATCATATATTTACCAACCCCACTGCACCAAATCCTCCAGGGACCCATGGGGCGCATGTCATTGCCAAATTACGGCTAATCGCAATGCGATACTGAACCTCTGGCATTACCGATCTGTTAATATCCAGGCGTTACACGCACACAAGTGGCGGATGGATTTGGCGTGCTATAGAGTTGCAGTTCAACATCGGACGTACCTATTAGTTTGCAGATACACGCGAATGACACGGAGGCAGAAAATGGGGAAATCAGCGGGTTATCTGCAATCTCCTGCCCACAAAGAACTACGGAAAAAACCGGCTCCACATGTTCGGAGCTATAGGCTGTAAGTAGGCTGTAGCATATAAGTGGGTGTAATGAGAAACCCCAGGAAATCATTCGATTCGATAGAAGATCCAGGCTTCAGATTCACTCAAGAATGCAATGAACCTTCTTTTGGAAGCCTCAATGTGAAGAAAGGCTCGTGTGAGGTTGTCATTGGATCCCAGCCTCTCCCTATGTCAACCATTTGCCGCCTCTGGTCAGCCGCCATAATTCTGCAGATGTGTCAAACCGGATATCGTGAAATTTCAATAGTTGCGGCAATCACATATGCTTTCAGCACGACATAGCCCCAGTTACGAATACGTAGCGGATCTAAAACCCGGGATTCAAACATAGCGCATCTGTTGTTTCCACGATCGACCCCATACTCTCAGTATCGAAACTTTAAACTGTGAATAGCCCATGCTCTGCGGGAGGAGGAGATCGATCACCCTGGAAAAGTCGGGATGTGGTGGGGAAGCACCATCTTCGTTTGAAATTGAAAAGCTTAGTGATATACATCGCGGTTGAAACGGCTTTCGGGAAAGGTGCCGAGTAGTCGTGCATACCCGCTGCGTGCGGTGTAACTGGACTAGGGTTTCGGTCCGCAGGCGGCGGTCTACTATCAAAACGAGGAATAGGTTTATATATAAAATGGATTGTTTCGAAATCCCGTTGAGATCTCGAGGTTTATAGCTTGTGACAATTTTCCAACCAATTTCATCCGCGGAGGTAATTATAGCTTGTGCGACAGCAAGAGTGAATCCGGAGCAGGAGTGCCGAATCGACTACCATATAGGTATATCTTGACTTCTGACCACCTTCGAAATCAGTCCTACGGTGAGAAACTGCATATCTACAGTGCATGATTACTCAGAGAACAGGGTACATTTGAAGAACTCAAGATTGTAGGTCAGAAGCTTAAGCATCCTTGTTTGCCATTCATAGACTTCAAGCATTACATATATGTCCATGTACCCTGTTAGAGTTTAGCTTTCTGCAGCTTATTCGTACGCCAGCGGAATTCGCAGGCCAGCACCCATGTTTGAATGGGCTTGCGTTGCGGGCCTTGCATGAAGGTCAATGTCGCCAAAGAAAAGATGAGGATAATTCCCACCACTTATCACTAACCAACCCCAAGATGTGGCATCTGATAACACTGACACCCGCCAGGAGAATAGGTTGACGTCCCTAAAACTCGAAATCTATGTACTCCAAAGGAAGCCGAAGTAATTCTAGATACCAAGTAACTCATTTCCAACGCTAGAAATGGTGTCTTCCTGTCATACTGGAGTTGAGTCCCGCATTGCCGAAGACCTAGACATTACTCTTCCCCATATTTCAATGTTGCTGGATCATGCTGTCAAATCTTATGCCCAAGTAATAAATATGTAGCTGGATTTGCGTCCTGCTATATCCATAGTACTACTGATCTGTTCCTTCATATAAATTGTGCAAATGAAACAGAATGGGAAAATGACAGGGGTGCTTTGTTTGAGTTTTCCCGGACACATACAACTCTATACTTTTTCCCGGCTGGTGTTCTAATGCTCCGGAAGTCGGGTTCGGAGATTGAACATTGCTTGTGTCTGTTAACATGTTTGGAACATATAACATTCCACGAGGTGATCACGTGGTCCGATATCCTTCCTCTCCAACGTAGCTAAATCCCACGCATGCCTCCCTCAGCAAGGTCCCCTTCAGCCCATATGGGGCTCCGGACTACCCAGCCCAAGATTAATCTGCATTCTTGGGTAAATCAATCTTAAAGACGGGAGTCCATTTCACGCAGGGTCCACGTCACCAGGATGTTCAATATAGCATCGATGATCCATTGCACAGAAGCTTAGGTATGTAGGTATATGTTCCGACCCGTTGGAAATTCATGCCCATTAGCAATTGCAGGAGGGGACATTACAGCCGACTTCTCACAGCACCAGGTTGTTGGCAGCTATCACACGGATCGACTTGAGAGAAGAGCTATGACCGGACGGAGGGACATGCGCTCTACCCCTCTGGCCGCCCCACCCCCGCAGCCGAGACATGGAAAGAGTCTGCAGTTGTTGTACGATATGGTGGCAAATTATCTCGGAGAGCCGGACAAATCGAGGAATGACTTGTTGGAGACCTCTTGTATTATAATATTACAGAAACCGTAGCGGCAGAGAAGGCGTCGGTGGTGACAGAAGCTGCAAGGTCGGTAAATGGCGGTCAGCGATATAATAGACGAAGAGAACGCAAAACTTTCATCTACCGACTACTTTGTTGATTGGGTCATCGGCCATCACTCACGAAGCGAGCCTTGTCAAGAGTGACCAGCGAAGGAACTCGACGCGCCGTGTCTCGCGGCTACCCCCACCTTTCCATTCTCAAGGCCTAGTCTCGAGCTAAATCGTCTGGTGTGCGACACTGCTAGTAGAGAAGGTGGTCAAACTGGACAAAAGTGGATCAGTAGACGGAGAGCACTGATACTAAAGTGTATTTGAAAAAGCTTGGGAACCAAAAGCTTAATCCGTGGGAATTCGTGGGTAAGCAGGGCAGGTTCGACAGGAGTAGCCAATTAATACGTATATTTGCCGTTAGATGCTGTGGTCATAGAGGCTTCCGTAACTCTTAACTCTCCACGAGAACAACCGATAATGCAACAGGTCTACGCCCACTTTCCACAACTTGCTCTTCAACCTAGAATTTGGGAGGGCGATGACTGGACGCTGTTGGTGACCGATGCGTTACTGACGAGGGAGTGACAGTGAAATGGCTGCTGGAGTGGGGCCACAGCACACAGCATCGAAGGCGAGGTTAAGAGATGGAAGTATCACAAGGAATACGAGAGCATTTTAATGCTAAGCAGTGTTGAGGTGGGTAAGGTGGAGGCAAGGAGAGACAAGAAACAAGAGAGTTAAAGGTGCATACACGGACCGACCATGCCAAGTACCGGTTCGTACAACTCATTTCCATCTTCGCTACAGTATGGAACCATCTACTCAGAGAAAACATTCAAGTCAAAAGCCCCCGCCGCTGCGCACCCACCAGTACCTGCAATAGTCAGCCAAACATCCCACCACCCAATCTCAAGGAATCAACTTACTCATTCCATACTGCTTCGCAAACGCCTTGTTCCAGCCGCCCATGAAAGTTTTCACGCTTCCAATCGTCGCCACACCATCCCACTGCACAGCCCAGAGCGGGAGATCACTCGCCACATCCGTGTCCCTACTCGGAAACATTGCCGTCCACTGATTCCCATTTGCATACACTCCCCATTCCAACCCCGTAGCCTTTATCGCTGCAATAAACTCTCTCGCTAATTTCGCGTTTCGTTCCTTGCTAAAATCCCAGCCTTGACACGGCGAATTTGAAGCTGGAGGTTCAAGGTCGAACCATAGCCGCTTGATCTCCAGTGATTCCGCCGCGAGGTAGTTCACTACCTCCGCGACTTGGTCGGTGGGGGATTTGCAGTTGTGGGTACTTCCCGTGCACGGGAACATGTATGCATCGATGTTAGTGATCCCAGAAGCCCGAATTTGGTTGTAGGATGTGATGAAGTTAGGGTCTATGCCGCCTCCGAGCTGAGAAGCGATTAGCTCCCCGAAAGTAAGAGGCTCAGTATGAAGTATTCACCCCACAGGCTTCACGATAGAGACGAGGAACAGCCTTGACGAAGCCTTGCTTCTGGACACAGGTCCAGACGGCTGTACCCTTAGGAGAAGATAGATCTAGTGCTGGAACTGCCGCCAGCACAGCAAGTGGAAGAACACAAAGCGCGGCGACGAGTTTGGTTTGCATGATGGTGTATTTCAGTAGAGGGGTTATCAACATAGAACGATCTGCCTGGCTCGCTATGTAGGGAGTTACTGGAACGTAGATTGAGCGCCCTTTATATCCACAGCCTACTTTTCGCACTTGTAGCAAAACGGGCAGTCGTAAAGGTATCCATAACTTTCTCGGGCAGTGTTACCTCAAAAGTCAACGCGCCGTATATTTCGCATAACCGCGTGCCAACAAGATACGAGGTCAGTAGGACAAGTTCAAAATATTTCCTGGCAGCTGTTTTATTTTGCAGCGCGTTGCACCGTGTTGGGGTTTCAATAACCATGGGCTCTGCAAATGGCAGTGCGCCGCTTGGGGCGCAATTAATGAGCCTTGTGTTTGGAACCAGTCGTAACCGTACCTGATCCTCTAATCGTCATTTGCTCCGATACATAACGTCACTGGCTAGGATATCTTTAGAACCCGTGAGAATGTTACACAGAGTGAAATCACGCACCAGCATCACCCGCGCTACTCTAGAGTACCACTCATTCATCGAACAGAAATCCTCGCTGGCTCCACCTGCGTCTACGTTTGTCGACACAAAATCTGCCTCCCCCGACTTGCTTTATCGATCATCCACACCCCGCTTCTTTTTATGACTCCTCCAAAGTCGCTTCCACGATATTCCATTTTGCTGTGCACATAGGAGAGAAGAGCGTACGGCCTTCCGTGATATGGATCCGATTGGCTTAGTATGCATAAGAGGGGTGAGTGACATAACAGTAGCGCAAAAACCCATCTATGACAGCTCAACACTGGATGTTCACTCCGACTCGCTACTGCTCCATTTCCTCATCGGTCAACTGTCTAACTCCACGCTCGTCATGTCAAGAGAGTTAAAGAGTCGGAGGACATCCACCTTCGCGAATGCTCCTTCTGGACGACATTGTATCGGTTGAAAAATGGAGGGTACTGCGCTTGATGCCCATGTTAAAGTATTCCCTGACATGAAGATGGCGTATCTTCATTGAATGTTGGTGGGCCCTCAGGCGTCTCCATGATTAATTCCGCCCAGTGCGACGTTTCCGGAAACACTATTATCGGTTAATATTCTTATGGGGTATGGTGCTTATATCACAAAAATCTGGTTGAAGGCTGGATTAAGATCACGATCAAGCACGATAATAACCACAACCCATCTACCACAGCGCTGCAGGTACGAATACTCGTATGCAGGCAACACTGTTTCATATGTGCATGCATCAGTATGTCGTGCATATCAAACGCATTAACCAAGACCGTTTCAGATCCAATTCACCCCTGTTTCGCGATCGTCTCTCCAATTTTTTCAACAGAGCCATCCCTCCCTAAACCAGGGAGGGAAAACCCCTCCATTTTTCAATTATCTAAGTTACATATCCGCACATGGGTATCTTGGGGTAGCTAGCTACACGCACAAACAAAGAGAAAAAAGAACCAAAACACCAAACAAACACCTCCCCAACAATAAAAGCGAAAGAAAGTCTCGAAAAGCGCTCCGAGACTTAAAAAGAAGTATAAAGACAAAAAAGCTAAGTTACATCCTCCCATTCTATTTCCATTATCATTTTCCTTTTCTCCCGGTATACATACTCAGACAATCATAACCATTATGCAACCAAAGCTACTGCTGCCAACAAGCCCATTATGATCGAACCACCTGTCGTGGTGAGTGCCGATGCGGCTCCTGTAAAGACTGGTGCTGAGGGCACGGTGGTGTTGCCGGGTATTGGTGGTGCAGTCGCATTACCATTCATGGCTTTTGCTTTGAATTGCGGAAACTTATCCTTAGGATTGATAGCGAAGACCATACCTACATGTTGTTAGTATTATATTCATCACATGCTAAAGGAAGAATTAAAACCCACCCTGAGTGCAGTGGTTAGTCTGAGCACAGAAATACCACTTTGGCTCCGCATCGGGAACAACGATGTCAAATGTCTCTTTTCCGGGGATATTATCGGGATTGGGACGGAAGCCAGATTTCTTCCCGTCGGACTTGAAAATGCAAGGGAGATCAAAAGTTGATTGCGTCACAGTGTGGTTGCGGGACAAGAAGTCGAAGCTGACGGTGTCACCTGGGGCTGCCACGACAAACTCGGGAGTATAGACGAGGCCAGCAGGTCCGCCAACAACAACCTTGTGGGTTACAGCAGCAGCAGGAGGGGCCGTCGCAGTGGGGTTTTCGGCGGTGAGTGTGAGTCCGCCAGTTTCACCGGGAACAGGAGCACCGGTGGCACAGCTGCAGTCACCCGTGACCGTGACGGTACGGATGATTGTTTGAACATCACCTGTGGGAAGAGGAGTCTCAACAGGTGGTGGCGTTTGAGTCGGCTGCTCGGTGACGACTGTAGTAGAGCACGAGATGATATCAGTAACGATGTCTTGAACCGTGGACGTGATGCCCACTACAAAGTGGCCAGCACTGTGGGCGTTTGAGGGAGCAAGGGAAGGAGAAGCTTACCGGTTGTTGTCCCAGTCTCCACAGGTGCGGTAGTGTAGATAGGTTGTCCAGTTCCACTCGGAGCTCCACCAGGAGGAGTAGCAGTGTAGTGGACACCAGCAATAGCAGCTTCCAATCCATTCTCCTCTCTCCATTTCTTGACATCAAAGCCTGTCCTTTGATCCGGATTGACACCCTTCAACTGAAATCCATCCTTTGGCTGCTTATACAGCAAAAATACATATCTGTGTGGACCTGGGTTTCCACCTTCTGTAGCCTCAGGACCAACATATTTCACTGCAGGTGGAATGTCTGACGCAATGTTGACTGCCTCTCCAGTGGGGACAAAGTCGGTTCGCATGTAATGTAGTGTCTGTGGTGCCACAACCTCCGGATTACTATTGACATCCGGGTCGATCATCAATACAATGAATTTCGCATTGGTGTTAATACCCGATGATTCTCCGAGGGCGAACTTGGGAACTTTTGAAAGGTCGAGTCCACTCAGGTCGTCTCCATCCTTCACAGGCCCATTTGTCGTGTCGTAGATAATCTGCAGGCCAGACTGGCTATCGAAGCCGGTTGTAAATGCTTGTGGTATTCCTAAATGATTTGTAGCCCATGTGCGAGATGCTAAGAGGAACGTCGTTGTCAGGAAAGTGAATGTGGAAAACATAACGATGATTGTAACGGTAGATTTGTCAAAGCGCTACCTTCAAGGAGCGGAGTTAAACGTCGTCCAGACGTCTAGTGGTAGTAGAAAAGAAGATGTAAAAAAGCGAAAGAAAAATTAACAATTGAAAGAGAGAAGGCAAGCAAACCAACACCCAAGTTGTGATATGTATCAGAAATAACTAGAGAATGAAGACAAGGGGAAACCAACAGAACATGGGCGGATGGGGGTCTATATACTGGCAGGAAGACGCATCTCAGGGGAGAGGAGATCTTGGTTCTATGCTTCATGGAAGTGTTCCAGCCTATCGTTCCAGTCAATCCACCAAGCACGGCGGCACAACTGAGGTTTCGAAGCTGCATATTTTTAAACTACTATCTTCTTTAGTGGTGCTGCCCAGCCTTTTCTCTTCACCAGTCGCATACATAGCGCACTATTGCAACGAGGGCTGTTTCAAAATGTTGGTGATGGCTGGCGGTATGTGGTGGTGGTGAGGTTAAGGTTGCACGTTGTGGACCTAGGCGCTTACCGTTCGCAGTGGAGTCACCCGCTCGCTTGGTCTCAGGATCCCTGAAAGACTTTTTTGATTCACCAAATCAGCATCTCAGCAAGGAATGGCGTTTGGCGCTAATTCTCCACCCTATTTATTTTGGGCGAGTACGTCACTCGCCCAATTGCTTGCTCGCAGTCTGTCGCTCTCCATAATCCTATTTAAAAAGTAAAACGACTTCAAATCGGATTTACTTGATAACTTAGGTTTGTAGAAACCGTAGGAACATTCTATCAGGCTTCTACTGCAACGCGTAATATCTACACCTAGGAACCAGGATAGGCAGCAACATGGCCTGGCGTGGCTTGCATGTTTGTTTGAACGATATCATCCGGGATTCCGCCAGAGAGGATCACTCATGTACCCCTTCCGGTAGTGTTTCCTTGTAATTGCCATAAGGAGTAGTCGACTACGATATGCTCGCGACTAGGGTTTGGAGTGACAACTTAGAAGTTAGAACAGAGCGCGCTTTTAAGTACCCAAATGCAGCATTTCACGTGCAGATGGCGCGTGCATAGCTACTCTAAGCCCCTAACTACATATTGCACTTTCAAGCAGAGTTGCCCTCCGCTGGAAGAGCTACCTAATGATACATATGCGGTGGCGCCTATAGTTGGAGGGTGAAGATTACTAGGTACATACCCAACCGCAAATTCCAACAGCACATCAATTCCAAGCCTGCAGCACATGGCCAAGTGAAAGCGTTCCTGCAATCAAAGCCAGATGGAATCGTGATATCTACCAGGATTGAGATAGAGCCGTAACATTCCTGCGTAGCGGTATACGCGAATTCCATTAATATCAAGTGTCGCAGTGTGTATATAGAGTAATCTTGAATAATCATCTAGGTGAGTAGAGAGAGAGCGAGTGCTTCAAACAAACCCGCAGATCAACCGGCACTGTCTGTGATTACAGACTTGCCTAAGGGTCTCAGGCAGGCTACCGAAGCCGTGTCCCAACATACGAACCAGCACGGCACGGTGGATGTATATCAGGACCTGTAGTTGGTGATTGGTTGTGACAAATACTGTTCGAACAGTCCTTCTGACGTAAATGTAGCTGTGGCGAAGCTCAAGAATACTCTGTATATAGTACGCACGTACAGCCACAGGTGAGAGCACTTGCTCGCAATTCTATTCTCTCCTTTGTGTGGCGCTTGGGGGTGCTTACTGTGGCAGTGGTGGCTAACTAACCGCCCGCCACAAAAATATGCATCTTAAGAGATCTAGTATAGGTGGAACGGAAGGAACTAGTTGATGTGAGCTCCTCTCAACTCGTATTACTCGCAGCTAGAGGATATAGACGGCTTTGACCTAGATGTTAATCATGAATTGAGGCTATTTTCCTTTAGCCTGTTGTAACATCTGGCTATGTTGACCAAGTGACTAGTAAGTATTATACACCAAATATTCGAATACGCATACAGTGGACTAAACATGAGCTACAGATCATGGTGTGTTGATTTTATTTGCCGATTGAACCTCGCCTCGGAGGAACCTATCAACCGGACGTCTTGTGTGCGTATTCAGTGCAAAATGCCAGTGCGTGGGGGATACTATTGAAAAGCTTTATTCACGGCGTCCGTTTAACACTTGATTGTAAGGTCTTTGTTCAATTGTTTCTGAGCCGAATCTTTCTAACGACCTCAGGCTTGTTTTAATAGACCTGCCCATTCCGGGGCCTGTGTCTTCTCTATTAATTCTAAAAGCTCCTCCGTAATTACACAACGGGAGATTTATAGTGCACGGGATTGATGACGGGTGGCGACAGTTCGAGCGGCGACGTTTGTGCACGTGTAGTTTAGAAACCGTACGCGTGTGCACTCGGCGAATCCAGATTTCACGTTCTTCGAGAATTCTCCATGATTTAGCCAATTAGCAGCATGATCGACTGTAGATCTACCAGCAAGCTGTGCGGTAAAGACTAGAAATTCTCATTTAGACTTGCCGGGGGCCTAGGGCACAAGGAAATGCTGGCGGGGAGTTGTACAAGAAGTTTTGGTTGAGTTTTCCCTTAGGAACATTTCGTTTCTGGGAGTCTTGGAGGATATGTATTAGTTTGGCTTGCCTTAATCTGCAAAACCACTGGCTCCCGGCCCCATCATGGAAATCTGACAAAAATCTAATAATAATAGTAATATACACCCCTGTTCTTCACTCCTCACTTTTTGACCATCATTATTCTAACTAGAGATAGCCACCGGCCACCCACTGCTGAAGTCGAGAACATTCCACCCAAAGCGCTTCTGCCCATCGGAGAATCCGATGTTGGTGTCAACATAATGATAAACAATCTTTTCCACACAATTAGCCATTCGTCATACTCACAGATTCTTCTAGGGTAAACTCACCACAGGGCCCAACTTCGGATCCCGGTATACCGACTCTCCTCCTGGTCCATACACGTTGCCATGGCTCCGAAGCACAGTCGTTCCCCCGCCCTTAAGGCAGCTGACGCCAGCTTGATCAACCTACCCCACCCCTATCAGCACCTGTGTACCCTCCCTCTCTATCAATTGGGAGGGGGAACTTACGTATGGTCCATCCACTGCCGAGCTGCGGCATACCTTGACCGAATACTCCTTACCAGCAGCGGGACGGTTGGAATCATACCCGCAACAGATACCAGCCGAATAGAAGATGTAATAAAAGTCTCCATTCTGGAACGCGAACCCTCCCTCAACAGCACGGCTGCCTGCAGGTTGAAGAATAGCCTGTTTCGAGGTTGCACCGGCCGCAACTTTTGTCGGCGGGGAAGACATGGCGAGTTGGTAGAGGTCGCCCCAGAAGCTGCCAAACGTCATGATGTACCCAGACGGCGTGGAAATAAGGTTCGAATCAATCGCATTGTATGGGCTACCGACTTTCGAGGCGATCCCAGTCGCTCCCAGGTCTTCCCAAGTTCCGACGTCCATGGTTTTGGAACGGGCCACTCCGATGGCACTGACCTGGGATCCAAAGGTCGAGACGGAATAGTAGAGATAGTAGTAACCGTCAATGGGGCCGTGGATATCCGGGGCCCAAATATCTTATCAGTTAGCCCAACGAAAAGAAGAGAAGTGGGAGGGTTACCATTTCGCCCGTCGAGGGCAATTTTACTTCCAGCAGGTATCGCAGAACCCTGGAGAGTCCATGGGCCAGACAAATTGGGTGCTGAGGCGACGTTGACTTTGTTGCCAGTTGAGAAGCGGAAGTAGGTTCCGTCACTCACACGGCGAATGATGGAGGGGTCGTGGGCGAGGCCCTGGCAGACACCTGTGCAAGCACCTGGAGTCTGCGATGATACTACGGAGACGAGTGCCACCAGGGCAGTGGTGATGTATGGGAGGAACTGCATTGTGATGGATGATGGTGATGGCGATGGTGATGAGCGCCATTACGGTTTTTATATATACCTTGAATAGGAGATTGACGGATCGGCTGACGTTGTCATAGTACTAGTGATGGATGCCATTGCGAATTTATAGAGAACTATTAACATATAAAGCTGCAATAAAAAAAAGGGCTAGCGGCCTCTGTTTTCCAGTCGGTGTTATTTTCAGATATTGAGCTATTCAATACAGATAGTATTTTTATAGAAAAAGAATCTGTGTTAGAACCTGAATACATTTCAGGTTTTGTAGCAGCGGATGGTACATTTTTATCTCTAAACCGGCAGCCGGTTCAAAATGACCCAATTACGATGCAACATTTGCTATTGCCCTGGACCAAAGGGATGAAGCACACCAAATTGAAGGATTGGTATTGTGCTAGCACTGCTAGAGGAAGTATCGATTAAGGTGTTTTGCAATGGATAGATTCTGGAAAAAGACAGGGAGGTTCGGGTGAATGATCCCGCGAGATACAATGGTAGTCCCAAACGCTGGTAAGCAATACAAGGCTAAAAAGTATGGGACTAATTAAGGCTGGACCTTGTTGCTTTCGTAAACCCTACTCTTCTCCCGGCAACCCTGCGAAGGACGAAATTCCAGGGAAGAGCAGTTCTTAGAAAATCAATCTGTGACGAGCTGTGATAATTGCAGATTGGATTCCGCCTTTTGGCTCGTCGTAAGAGCGGGACAAACCTACATAACGAGTGATCCTCTGTGAACTATATGCGAAGTTCATGAGCCCAGTCGACAAATATTGATTGTGGGGCTCTTGCTAATTTCCAGAGTGTAGGGTAGTCGAATCCCAAAGCTTTTCTTGCGCTCGTAGCCAGCGTCTGCCGACTTGAACTTGTGAAAGGCAGACCCGAGCTTGCCATTACAATTAAGCAATTGCTTCAGAGAGCAAGAATAGTAAGAAGGGCGGATAGTAGAAGAAGTGGAGGGAGGGCAAAAGCGTACTTAAAGGTCTTGGCATTAAACTACCCTACAGAATTGGCCAACGTTTTAATCTGTTAGCCGGCTATATTTTTCGCTGGCGCGTATCTAAGCCGTAGACAGACTAGCAGCGTTTTTCCACCAAATACCCGTGCCTACTACTTAAAAAGGGAGCATTTTCGGATTAGTCGGTATTCTGTTTAGTTTGCCAAACCATTTCTCAACCATCATACAGCCGTTGTTATAAGGCAAGACCGTTGCGAACCGTTGGCAAAACGAAATTGCATTGTTTCGAAAAAAACCCTACCTTTTTGAATACTAAGTACTTACCAAGTAGTCTCAGGGATTCAGCAGGGTTCCGAGACTAAAGTTTGGTTCTGGGACTAGTGTGCGGATAAATACCTATCAAGTATGAAATTCAGACGGGCTCGGGGCGAGTGGAAAGGCCCATTGTCCTATTTTCCTCGGGTACGGCGGTAACCGACTGCAATGCTTTATCGGGATGGCCGAGTCAGCGCTCATACGAACTCACGTGAGAGACCCAGACTAGTTTCATTGGTATTCCAGATCGGATACTGGAGCAATAGCTACCGGAAGGATCTCACCAGAACCGAGTTGCTAGATAACTGTGTTTTGCGAAGTAGGTATGATACTGGCCTTGCATCTGTAATCAATAAACTGAAGCTTGTTGCTGTGTATACCTACTCTAGGTACTAAGTACTTAAAGGTAAGGTTTAGAGGATATGTAGAGTTGGTACATCATTTTTGTTCACTGTCACCTACCGACAGCGCAACGCAATGCCACAAACAGATGAGTCAAAGACTCAAAGAAGTATCTGTAAGAACAACAGCGTTACTCCCTACAGTACAGCAGACTATCATACTCACCTTAACAATGGGGTAGAGTCCCCGCGGTATAGTACACATGAGCAGGTTCTGAGACGTAACCGCAAACACCAACCCAATCTCATGGCGTCGTAACTTATACCAATCCGTCATTATGAATCAAATAGTTGTAAGCAACCCAAATGGGCACAAGAGTAGAGAGTAAGAAGAGCAGCGCATATCGGTATACCCAAAATAATCATGTTCCTGTGTTTCAATGTGTGTATGACAGCAATTCGATCGAGGAGTATCACTGTCGCCTCACCCTCCTCCCAAAAAAAACTAGTCCCGTTAGACCGCAAGCAAAGAGGAACGCCCAGATCACAGCAACAGTCTCTGCTCCCCCTCCAACTGTAACCCCAGCCAAAAGCGCTCCTACAACAAGAAGCCCAACAAGACTCCCAAGTCACCACAGCAGTGGTTCACCTAGAAGCTCATGCAAAAAACCCCTAACATCGTTGCCGTCATCCCACTCATTATCGCCGTCCCCAGCATCTTCCTCATCATCGCCTTCCGGTTCGGCATCCCAAATATCATGTTGCCAATTGTGTTCAAACTCAGCAACCCAATTCGACAGTCCTCCCGGTCCAAAGGACACTCCCGCTCTTCCAAATCTACCTGTATGTCGCCGTCTCGCCGCTGCCCTTCTCCCCCACATCGCCCTTGCCAACTGTGCTTCTGTGAACACATATTTCACCCCGGGTTCCTCTTCATGGCAGTAGTGACAATCGTTTCCAAATGGACACCAGGGACCCGTGTTACGACGGGCGTGAGGAGGAATGCGATCCTGCGCATCCCTTGGCGGCGGATTTCTTGATTGAAGAGAGGCAGTAAAATAGCGGCACGGAATCCTGGAGAGGCGGAGGAGGTAGACACGTTCGATTTGTTGCTTATGTTCAAAGGTGGTGGGGAATACGACGGACGGGATTATGTACCGCGTTCTAATCCTACACAGAGGGCAAGTCTTTGAAGTATTTGCGAGCGCATTGGGGTCGTCGTAGGGATCTTCTGGGGGGTTGCAGGAGCTCGAACTATTACGCCATTGACGGATGCATGCTGTCCTTGTTAGCAAAAAAGAACTGAAGGATGAGAAGTAAAAGGGAAGGTACTAAGGCAGAAGACGTGACCACAGCCTGTCATAAGGCCGTATGTTTCCGGTTTGTCAAAACAGATGGCACATGGTTCCTCTTCACCCTCTGCGGAGACAGTTGAGTTAGTATTAGTGGTAGTGGAGGTGGTGGTGGTAGTAGTAGTGGTGGTGGTGGTGGTTGTGGCGGACCCATTCCCTGTCTTTGGCGCTTCGCCGTCGTGCTTGAACCAGCACGTCTCGCCGCGGGAGCAGTACCCTGCCTTGAAGAACTTGCAGGAGACTTGGGAAGCCCCCCGAGGAGCCCACCGAAGAGCGCGAGTCGATCGTTGAGGAGCAGCCGGAGCCGTGCTGCGAGCTGGAGTTGGATCTGGATCTGGAGTTTGTGTTGAAGCTTGCGTTGGAGCTTGTACTGGCATAGGCTGTGGGTTGGTAGTCTGCCCGGAAACCTGGGAGGGTGCACCAGGAAAAAACTCCGTTGCTAGCGGAGAAGGTCGGTGGCGGCGGGGTGAACGGGGAGCTGATGGCATCGTAACAGCGTTATCCGAGTTATTTGTGTTATTCGGGTTCCGGCGACGGTGACGTTGATTACGGACCTGGCGGTGTTGACGTTGGTGTTGTTGTTCTGACATGGCTCCAGGGCGGCAGCTAATGCAGAACGATAGCGCGAGGCTGTTGCGGGATGATAGTAGGACGTATGGACGGCGAGGCAATGGGGGAAGGCGGGGAGGTGAAGGCGGGGAAGGATGAGTGAGTGGGAGTGAAAAATGAGGAGAAGCAAAGTTTAAATGAATGAAGGTAGGAATGAAAGAAGCAACTACACGCGACAGGGTTCACTATGGATCACTTTAGATAGGAAGTGCTTTACTTAGTACTCGTACTTATTCTTCACTTCAGCCTCGTCGCTCCCATTACCCCAACCCCAGCGAACGAGCGAAAGAAAGAAAGAACCATCTATCCTTTTGCTTCTTGGAGAGAAGAGGGACGATTACACGCGATCCACATCAATGAAGCCATCATGGTGCCTCTAATGGACCTAATTCAAGTAGACAATGAGATGCCGTACAATAGCTTAAACTTCTCAATCCTTCTAATTTATAGTACATATTTACATTACCTTGACCCTGACGTTCGCTCGTGATGCAACAGCAGTCTTGTGCACCTGCTGCCTCTTTTCCCATGCTGAACTTCTCCCCTCAACAACTGCGACTATCTCATCCGCTAGCCGCTCCGCCAAGTTCATTCGGCCTTTCTTTTTGTCCGCTGCATCGATAATCCACATCACTGCTTTCCTCCGTCTTTGTTTCAACGCCAGGGGGCTTGGAACACTCTCTCGGAAGCCACCAGATCCCTTGGTGCTCCTGATTCTCATCAGTGGCGCAACCGAGTCGATGGCTGTCTGCAAATATGCAACGGGGTTTTTTGGGAGAAACTCCAGCGGGGGTGCAGTGGGAATTATCGGTGTCCGAGGGTTTAGTTTGGGTGTACCTTTGACGCGGAGGAGTGCGAGCACCATGGTCATTACTGATTGAGCAGTTGCTTTCTATGTGATTGTTGTTTAGCCCCGATTAACCTGATTCCACATAATCGTGAAGCAAACCTTTCCATCCCGCGTAAGTAGGCTCGTGACCTGTTCTACCACTGGCGAGTATCGGTGGCGAAGATTTGCGGTTGGTGGGAGTGGCAGTTCTGGCAGCGGAAACTTTGCGCCCTTAGGAAGCCCCCCGCTGATATCCACTTCGTCGACCTGGACATCTTGCGCCGGCGGGATCCCAGCGTTGATATCAACCGCATCAACCACATTATCATCTTCCGGCCACAACCTAGAAGTCGAGTATTTGCGCTTTGATCCTGGCATAGTGCCTTTCTTCAACACTCCAGGTGCCTTCTTTAGTGCCTGCGGGTCTCGTTGGATCACCTTCGCAGCAATTCAGCGGGGATGCAGAACAACCATGATATTACTCTGGATGGAGAAGATACTTCTGAGATAGGTGTGCCTTGCTCAATCTCTGGGGGTGTCTCGCCAGTGATCTTGGCGATATCTGCAGCTTCTTCGGAGACGTGGGGAAGTACATCTTGGTTGGGGCCTTTCGTAGATGACTGTACTCCAGGACTGGAGGGGGAGGTAGAGGAGATATAATTGCGGAGGAGGAAGGAGGGCTGAATTGGGTGTAGGAAATGTATGGGGACTACCCGCGGGCGTAGAAGGAGTGTTCGTGGAGGCATTTCGAAGTTGTCGCAGTTGCGGTCGTTCCTCTCGTTCCAAGTTCCAATTGCTTGCCAACTGACACTTAGTTGCCTTAAACAACATGTTATCAATCACTCTACAGAACCACAGACGGCGAGCAATTTGCTTAATCTTCAAATTCTGGATGCGCAAGCCGAATCGAACAAACGCTTTATGCATTTCACCCCACGCCTGCGCTGCCAATTAGATATGTGTGGCGATTTTCACGTGAGGGGCTGATAAGAAATGAACTTGGCAAGTCACCCCGCCACTCTACGGAGTCAAGAGTCAACGCAGCTCAGCGATTCGTCTGAGCTCACTGAAGTCACTCGGCAGGAAGAATCCTTCACAGTCTCTGTTACAAACCTTGTGCTTCCTTCGCCCTTCACCCTTCACCCATCATCCATCATCCATCGAGTCAACTCCATGCATCGTTCTGTCATATGTCCCTACTGCCGAATCAACTAAGTAGGTAACTTACATTCACATTCAAACAGCAACAACATCGACCAATTATGTTCAATTTCACCGGCTCCGCTCGACGTCCCCGCCAAGTCAACCTTTCCGGCCGTAAATCAACTCCGACTACCCCAACATCATCGTCCCTTAGAAATAAGCCAGCTCCCTCGAGTTCGGTACAGAATGCTCAAAAGGAACGCGCGGTGAGAGAGGCGGAACGGAAGAGGCTGAAAGCTACTGAAACGATTCAACGAATATGGCGCGGTCGGAAGGTTGCCGAGAAGGTACGGAACGAATGGCGTTCTGAATGGGATCAGTTGTCAAGTGCATCTACTGAGAACGACACAATAACAGCTCGGATGAGCTTGTTTCTTGGGTTCATGGATACGAGGCGAAAGAAAGGGCAGAGAAAGTGGAGCAAGGTTGATCTCATGAGACTGGATACTATGGTTCTTCTTACTCGCACTCTGATCTCGAGGGATGGGGCTTTGGATACAAGTGAAATAAGGGTGCGGTTTCTTCGCGTCAAGTTCGGGAAGTTGCTTGTCGATGCTGTTAGCATTGGAGCTGTGGAGGGTGAGCTTCTTGGTCAGTCTCTAGGGGTACTGTCACTATTAGCATGGAAACATCCCGAGCTCGTCGATGAGGAATACTACACAGCACTATCAAATGCCACCGCCTCGATCGACTCGAACTTCCGGTATTCAACCGAGCTCGCCGAAGCGGTTGTGTCGCCCTTGAAACCGATAACAGACGGAGATAATTCCCACGTCGATACCGCGTACAAAGCCTTTAGTTCCCGGTACCTTGTTACGCCCAATCTAATATCACTACTCGGGGAACGGAGTGCGAAGGAATTAGTGGCTGCAGTTGACGTACAGAAGGTAGCAATGTCCTTCAACGTGGAGATGGACACCGACAGCATGCTATGGTTACTTGCACATGTCATTTATCTCTCTCGCCACGGCAAAGAGGCCGTTGATACCACTGACGAAAATTCCCCCAAGCTGTCAGCACAGAATGAACAGTATATTAATTTCCTTTCGATGTTATTGTCGTCGGTGGCGAATGAGGTGAGCCAGCGAATTGACATTGAAGACGTGACCATGGAGGGCCAAGAAGAGTCTAAAGATGATGGACAATCGAGTAAAAAGCTCTGCATTAAGAAAGAACCACTGCCTATCTTCGTCAAACAACAGATCGAATCTCTAGTTCAACAAAGCTCCATTTCTTCGCTTCTAACAAGCACGATATCGACCGACGGAAACGCAAAGGTATTGGCTGGATTTGCGCTGACCTTAATATTGGTTTTTACTGCTCGCCGTACAGACATGAGGTTCTGGTTATGCGTGGCTCTCACTGCCGATGGGGTTTCGGCGGTCAAGTATGTTTGGAATGCGGTAAAACAGTGTCAACTTTTTGCCCTGATCAAAGGCGATGCAGCTTCCGCTGTTGACTATTTGAAGTATCCGCCTGTTCTTCGTGTGGGATCGTCTGCAAAGTCTGTAGAAGATCAATGGAACCTGATTCTCTTGTTTCTGGAAATGTATTCGTTTGTGCTAGTCACTGGAGACGATCACGAGTTTCTGCAAGGGACAGGGCGTCAGTTGCCATTGAGCGAGGCTAGTGAACTCAGTGTGTTCCTTAAGAATCTTTCGTTTGCAATGTTTTGGTGGAACGGACATATCGTGGGCGAAGATAAAACGAAAGATTCTGGCGGCGAAATATTCTCCAAAACCCAGGATACTGGCAGGGCATGGGAACTTGAATATTTCCGAAATATGGTCACTGATGTAGTCAAGGCGATATATACCAGAGAGTAGGATCCGAGTACACCTTACATCTACTGAAATAACTGACATTCTCTAGTTCTCGTCGACATTTCCTCCCGAAGGATCATTGGCTCATGGAGAAATACCTGACCCTAGATAACTTCGTTGCCGCCGTTGTTCTTGAAGAGGAGAACCGCCAGGAGCACGTGGATGGCGAGTCTGACTCTGACTCTGAAGATGAGGACCGAATAGACCTCAATACAAGGGCAGCAATAGGTTCCGCAACTCGCCGCCACCTCGAAATAACAAGCCGGGAAAAGATGCTAAAGAATAAACAAAGGCTCAATTATCTGGCGACTATTGGACCACGCTCCAAGATCCTGCAAAACCTACCGTTCATGATACCCTTCGAAAAGAGAGTGGAAATCTTCCGGGAGTTTGTCACCAGAGACCAGTCCAAACGGAGGAACGGCTTTGTCGATCCAGATCAGTGGAGGTTCTCAGTGTCGCAGGGCAATGCTGATGGACACGACCGCTTGAGCAAACACCATGCCATCATTCGAAGAAATCACGAGTTTGAAGATGCATACGAAGCCTTTTGGGGGTTAGGAGAAGGGCTTAAAGAGCCCATACAGATCACATTCGTAGATAAGTTTGGAGCAGAGGAAGCTGGTATAGACGGCGGTGGTGTAACCAAGGAGTTTTTGACTGGTGTGTGTGGAGAAGCTTTCGCTCCTAGAGCAGATCCACCAGACGACAATAATGAAGATCCCGATGAAATCGCAGGAACGTCAGTAGCAACTACAGGCATCAATAAAATGTTCACTGAGAATCCACAACACCTCCTTTATCCAAACCCGACGATTCTCGAGGAAGTTAAGTATAACATGCAGAGGCACGGAAAATCAGACTTTCAGCCGGTTTTTACGGATATCCTTAATCGGTACGAGTTCGCTGGCCGTATCCTTGGAAAATGTCTTTATGAAGGCATCCTGGTGGATCTCTCGTTCGCTCCATTTTTCCTTTTGAAGTGGTCGCAACCTCCAGACGCTTCTGCTGCTGGAGTCAACGATCTCCGTGATCTAGATGCTGAGATGTACCGTCATCTCATGGCACTTATGGATTTTGAAGGCGATATTGAGTCTACGTTTAATCTGGACTTTACCATTACTACACAGGTTGCGCCCGGCAAGGTGGAAACGCGCAACCTCAAACCTGATGGAGATTCGATACCCGTTACGAATCACAATCGACTGGCATATGTCCACCTTGTCTCGAAATATAGACTCGTCCAAGAGCCAAAACTCCAAACTGCAGCATTTTTGAAAGGCCTTACAAAGATCATCAACCCGAACTGGTTGAAAATGTTTAACCAGGGCGAGCTACAAACATTAGTTGGAGGTGACACAGGCAGCCCGATCAATGTCGAAGATTTGCGGAAGCATACAATTTACGGAGGCGTATATCTAATTGGCGATGACGGCCAGGAACACGAGACCATCAAGTTGTTTTGGCAAGTTATGCGCGAACTTGATGATGCAGAGAGAGGGAAGGTGTTGAGGTTTGTGACAAGTGTTAGCAGAGCACCCCTACTTGGGTTTCGGGTTCTGAGACCCAGGTTCTGTATACGTGACGCTGGAGAGGATCAGTCTAGGCTTTGTTCTGCAAGTATGTGCACCTTGTGGAGCGCTTGAAGGCGGCGATGTGGGCTAACATGACAGCAGGTACATGTGTGAATCTGCTAAAGATGCCAAGATACAGAAATTCAAGGATCCTGAAGGAGAAGCTGCTGTATTCAGTGAATTCGAATGCTGGATTTGATTTGAGTTAAAGCGGGAAGCGAGAGGCTGCGGTGGAGTTATCATCGTCACCAATATGGAACGTTGGCTGTGGTGGTCGTAAATTTTCAAGTTGTTGTGGAATTCTTTTTCGTGGGAGACTTTCTCTCTTTTTAAATGGGCTTAGAACGAGGATTTTCCGCCATGAATCGAATGCGCCCAAAGTAGAGCGTACTACGAGTAGTACTTAAGCCCCTTTTTATATATCCGTTTTTCTGTTTGTGGTGTTTGTGGCGTTTGTGGCTTCTTTTCTAGAGTACCAATAGTGGATAGTGGCTAGTACTGTGGCTAGCAGTATTTGCCCTTGCTAATGCTGGGCTTTAAAAGTTTTGGGAAAAGTTCTGTGTGCCCCCATCTGATCAAACCCCCATCGCCGCTGGCTTGACCTCTCCGACCACCACCACCACCACCACATCCTCCTCCTTCACCCCTCACAACCAACTCCTCTTCAACTGCACGTCTCTGCCTTCTTATTATCCTTTCCTTCGTTCTCCCGTTCGAAAAAAGGAACCCCCGAAGTCCTGGCTACCTTCGCTTCCACCGCCTAACATCGAAAATTTCCAAAAAAACTTGAAAACCCTACGAAAATCCTTTCTGTCATCTCCGGCTTGCCCCTCCTCACCACCTTCCACCTTCCACCCCCCACTACAACAACCGCCGCTCCTCCTCGACCACTACCACCACCATCCTCTCTTTACTTCGCACTCAAGCGACTTAATTCACCCGCTACATATACTTTTCCACTGCATTGTCAGTTACTTCTAAGGTTTGTTATCCATTGTCTGCTCGTCCCTTCGCTTCTGCGCCGATTCTTTTGTTGGATTTATCGTTGCCAATTGAGCCTCTTTGTGATGGGCTACAATAAAATGTAATGGAGACCAGTCGGGAATACCTCGTTCATGCCATGGGTTGTCTGTTTCATTTCAGCGTTCCGGTGCGGTATCCGCTGGTTGGCTGCTGTGTTCCAACTGCTACCTGTCTCAAACTTCACATGGGCTCCATTGAATAATCAGTGCTCTTTGTCTCACGACTGTGCTAAACCATGCAATAGAAAACAAGAACATCTTTCTCAATAAAACTTGATTTAAGGTATGTTTTATCTTCCAAATTTCCTCACCGCTGCTATTCTACCACTTCAGTCGCTTTTTAGACGATACGTTCATATCTAACAACTCTCTCTTTGCAACGAACAGATCAACATGTCTTCCGCTGAAGTTACTACTTCTGTTCAAGAGCAACCCGAACAGTTGCCTCCCAACGGTGTCTCTCCTGCTCCCTTGGATCCTGCCTCTGCTTCCGATAGTGATGCCAACCAGGCTCAGGCCTCAACTTCGGCCCCGGCGCCCCACCAGTCCGCCTCTCTCTACGTTGGAGAACTCGACCCCTCCGTCACCGAAGCTATGCTTTTTGAGCTCTTTTCCTCGATCGGATCTGTCGCCTCTATCCGTGTTTGTCGTGACGCTATTACCAAACGTTCTTTGGGTTACGCCTACGTCAATTATAACAACACCCAAGATGGTGAACGTGCTTTAGAGGAGCTCAACTATACTTTGATTAAGGGCAAGCCTTGTCGTATCATGTGGTCTCAGCGTGATCCCGCTCTGCGCAAAACTGGACAGGGCAACGTTTTCATCAAGAACCTTGACATCGCTATTGACAACAAAGCGCTACATGATACCTTCGCTGCCTTTGGCAACATTTTATCATGCAAAGTTGCTCAAGATGAGTACGGTAACTCTCGCGGATACGGATTTGTTCACTACGAGACCGCCGAGGCTGCTCAGAACGCCATCAGACACGTTAACGGCATGTTACTGAACGAGAAAAAAGTTTTCGTTGGCCATCACATCCCCAAGAAGGATCGTCAGAGTAAATTCGACGAGATGAAGGCAAACTTTACCAACGTTTACGTCAAGAATATTGATGCAGAGGTAACGGACGACGAATTTAGTGAGCTCTTCTCCAAATTTGGTGCCATTACGTCTGCAACTCTCACTCGCGACGAGAATGGACGAGGTCGTGGATTTGGTTTCGTCAACTTCTCTGAGCATAAGTCTGCCGCTGAGGCTGTCGAGAAGCTCCATGACTCCAACTTCAAGGGTCAGAATCTCTACGTTTCCAGAGCCCAGAAGAAGCATGAACGTGAGGAGGAACTTCGCAAGCAGTACGAGGCCGCTCGTGTTGAGAAGCAGAGCAAATACCAAGGCGTCAACCTGTAAGTGCTGTCGGCGTGGAAGGCTCCCTTACACACCTCGGGCTAATCTATATATCTATAGGTACATTAAGAATTTGGATGATGAGATCGATGATGAGCGTCTCCGCAAGGAGTTTGCTCCTTATGGAACCATTACCTCTGCCAAGGTTATGCGTGACGATGTGAAAGAAGGCGAAAGTGAGGATGGAGAAGAACCAGAAGCTGAAGAGAAGGATGGCGAGGAGATTGAAGGCGGCGAAAAGAAGGAGAAAACCCGTCTCGGAAAGTCCAAAGGATTCGGTTTTGTCTGCTTCTCTAGCCCCGAGGAGGCCAGCAAGGCTGTTACCGAGATGAATCAGCGCATGGTTAACGGCAAGCCTTTGTACGTCGCATTGGCTCAACGCAAGGATGTCCGCAAGAGTCAGCTTGAGGCTAGCATCCAGGCTCGCAACCAGATCCGGATGCACCAGACTGCTGCCCAAGGCGGTATGCCCCCACAGGCGTATATGGGAGCTGCTCCTATGTACTTCGGTCCCGGTCAACAGCCAGGATTCATGGCTCCTGGCGGACGTGGTCTACCGTTCCCTCAGCCTGGAATGATCCCCATGGGTCAGCCTGGCCCCGGTCGTGGTCCTCCAGGTGGTAACTACCCTCCGCAGGGTCGCACTGGTGGTCCCCAAGGTCCCCTTCCTCAAGGAATGCCTCCCCAGATGGCTTATGGCCCTCCCCAAATGCCCGGTGGTCCTGGATATCCTGCTTTCAACCCCGCTATGGCCGCTGCGCAGGCTCAGGCTCTCGCTGCTACTCAAGGACGTGGTCGCGCTGGTGTTCCGCCTGGAGGTGTCCCGATTCCTCAAAGTATGCCAGGTATTCCTATGGGTGGTCCTCGTGGTCCTTTGCCAGCTGGTGGTCGAGGCTTGCCTCCTCAACAGCCTCCTCAACAGCAGCAGCAGGCTCGTCTGCCTCCCCAGGCCCCAGTTCCGCAGGGTGCTCGTGGACCTAACCCTCACATCCCCGGATTCGACAATGCTGTCTATGCTGCCGCACCTGAAGGCCAGCAGAAGCAGATGCTCGGCGAGGCCCTTTACCCTAAGATCCAGAAGATTCACCCCGATCTAGCCGGAAAGATTACTGGTATGTTGCTTGAGATGGAGAACTTCGAACTGTTGGGGCTGTAAGTATCTCTGTCGTTGAGTACCAGAAATGCGTGGCTAACTTTTTGATAGTCTGGATGACGATAGTGCTCTCCAGCAGAAGGTCAATGAGGCCCTTTCAGTTTATGATGACTATGTTAAGAACAAGGACGGCTCCCCCGCTGAGGCTGGTGAGGCTACTGTAGCGCCCACCAACGGTGAAGCTGAGGGGACCACTGCTACGGCGTAAATGGGACCGAAATGATGTTGTGATATGAGTGGGGCGTCTTTTGGCGTTTTATCTGTTTCTTACTTAGGTCTGGGTGGGGTTTTCTTTTTCTTGTCTCCTTGTGTCTTTCTCAGGGAAAAATAGGGCTATCGTTGTGCAATGAAAGGGAAGGGTTCTGTTTTTCAAGTTTCTTGCGCCTGCTGAAGGGCGAGTAAAGGGAAATGGAAATGCAAAAAGTTACCTCTATATTTCCTTGTCTCTTTTGTGATATGATGCCGTGATATGGTTTGTATGCTTGTAATGTAAAGTTTTGTTAGGTTGGCGGAGTAAAGGGTAGATAGAATCACCAGTCAGTGATCCAATGAGTCGCTGGAGTTGTTTGGCAGCTAATATAGAGGTAGACGCAACTAAAGTAAGGGACTTTTGTTTTACATTACCACGATCAATCTCAGTAGGAGATCCTCAGATAGTTTTCTCATCGATATCTGTCATTTCTTGAAACATCAAGCGGGAATGACGTGAGCAGTAGGTCCGAGTGATACACGAAGTTTATGTGGCGTCGTGTGGCGTTGTACATTCGAGCGGGTGACAATCTATGCACATATTGCGCGCTGCTAACGATTTTAAGGTGCTGAGACTAGAATATGGTATTTGGGAATAAATGGAACACGTTTGGAATATTCACAAAGACGTTTATGTTACCGAGAATGAAATTCTCGCTGGTGAACTAATTTAGAGTAATCACGGCAATTGCACGAACACATGGTACAGGTGCACGCTAAAGGCTATCAGTTAGCATTTTTTGGTGAGTGAGATTTCTCGCTAATTCAAACGATGAACAGGAAGAAATGGTGAGGAATACTGACGAACAACCGGACAATATGTAATAGAGAAGATGACTATCTATTCGGTGAACGGCAGCACTGGAGGTCTATCTACTAGCACTTAGGCAGTCAAAGATATCTGGCGGATTTTCGTGAGATAACGTTAACATCCTGCACTTGCAATCACAATACTACACAACCACAACCACACAACACATTAAAACGAAAAATAGATGTCTTGAATCTTCTGTACCTTCTAGGCTTTGACAATTTTAACTTCTTAGGTAGTAAGCAACAAAACACCGTATTTGGGAGGCCAAGAAATCCGTCAAGATAATTTTGGCTGCATAAGTATGCTGCCCTGGACCCCAAACCTACACATCTTAAACCTCTTACAGGTAGTTCCAGTTCAACCAGAAACTTTGGGACGTGTTTTTGTTCAAACAATGATAGATTACCAATTGGTCAAATCCTGTGCACATTCTTCTGCGTACTATAGATATACATTTAGAACCACCAACAGAAAAGATAATGTAACAATATTCTCGTTCATCTTATCAATCAAGGTATGTTAGGGACTCGTAATGTACACAAAAAGGGACAATTATAACCATACGTACCATGAGGTCGCAATGCCAAAACTATTCTGATAACCAAGCCAAACCCAGAATGAAACCTCAACGTGGTGGTGGCGATTGGATGTAATATTAAGGTATCCGTCGTATCATAAAAGGAAAAAAGTGAGATGAAATATTCAGTTACTCGTCTTGTTGAATAGTGAGTGAGTAGTGATAATCCTTCGCCCGAACAAGAAAAAGGATGATATACCACACGCTTCATGCGTGGCTTCGCATCTGTCCCAGAATCTAGTTACTTCTTCCACCATTGCCACCAACCTCATGACTCATGAATGATCTCATCTCCGTTCCGTCATTCTCCGCAAATGACTCTATTCCCTCACTGACCGAACCAAAAGAGCCACCCATGTTCAGCACCTCTCCCCAGAGCCCTGGCTCCATGTCTCCAAACAGCACCTCTTGCATCACCTCCGCTGGTGCATCGCTGATCTCTGCAGGAAGGCTTGAGGAAAGAAAGTCATGGTACGGGTTGGTGTTAGCTGAAACTGGAGCCGGTGATGCTGGAGGCGTTAGAAGCCCAGAGTACTTCTCCACAGTGGGAGTAATCGCTATGGATGATGAAACTAAAGTTTTAGTTAGAAGATGAGAACGACGGTACTTAATATTTAATGGGATTCAGTGCTACTTACTGCTTATGGATCGGTGGATGTATCTATAAACGACAACAGCTGTGGTGGCGATGAATAGAGCGAGAAGGAGAAGCCCGCAGGTTTCCTGGAGGAAAGGGACAAAGAGTGGGTACATCTTCCCCCCAGTTGACGAAGTTGAGGATGCTATGGTTCGTCAAATTTAAGCCAGTGCAGTTACTTATCTATATTGTAGGCGTTTTTGGGGTTTTCGGGAAAGCTTATTCTTTGTGCGATCACTGCGGCCGGCAGTTAAGATGTAAGTAGCAAGGAGGGTGAGATGGGGTGGGAGCAAAGTAAGTACCGACTCGGAGTCGGACTTAACCAGAGAGACGTAGGGTTTTCCTGGAATGAATCTAGAGAATGAAACGTGACCACGCGCGCTTCTGCGTGACTCAAGCCTTGCGAGCTATGAGTCCGAATGCGCAAGGCTGAACAACGTACGCGCGCACGTCCAATCGTGGATGAACCCAAAAACGGTGGCGAAAGAAAGGAGCAACAAAACAAAAAGAAACAAAAGTTGAAAGAAGAGAGGAAGAAAAAGAAGAGCTGTTGGAAGAGCTGCGGATGAGTTTAAACGAACAGTCACTGAATCGACATCGAGTATCACAGCTACGCTGATGGAAATCTGGGAACGACATGGATTGCGCACTCGGTGCTGATAGGCCAAAGTGCTGCCTCGTGACTTTTGCCTTGGTATGGAGCCGATGAAGACTCTAACGTGACAGGCTTGGGAAGAAATGCGACGAGTGATAGGCGTGACGCCGAGCAATGCGGCATGCGAAAGACGGAAGTCACCCAACCTACTTTCTATATTAATCTCTGAGGTTAGGGTCCCCCAAATGGGACAGACTGCGTACTGATAGGCTAATGGGAATTATTCCAGACGTACAATTACCGGTACCGGCCCCTGCTCTGCCTATTTTATCAGTCATGCCGGCGCACTCGAGACTGCGGCTCCATAGTAGTGACTCCAGCAGGTGTACGTTTTTGGTCTCAGGGAGGCCTCAGTGCGGTATAAGAAATAGATTCAGAACTACTGAAGTTAGGGGTGGGGAAGTTGTGAGCTCTCAATTGTTCGATTTATCCTCGCGAAAGATACGTCCATAACGCATTTACACTCATAAAATCCTATCATGGGACATCTGTGCACCAATGGTAAGAAGTTAGAAGTCTCTTGATTCGAGTGCCTTATCGAGATGTTTGAGTCTATTTATTCATCTTTATATATGATGAATCAACAAGACCGAGCCCACGAAGCCGCAAAGCTACAATAATCCGAAGCTGTATTGGTGGCGCAAAAAATATCAAGACAGCCTACTAACAACAAAATTAATGCCCCACGAGGCATTTACTTCGAAGTCATATTTTGGGGACCGAATGTGTTTAGTATCTGCGGATTTTTCATGATACTGAGTAGTCAAGCGTGGTTCTGTAATTGTTGCTCCGTATGTGTACTATAAGACATGGGTATAACTGTATACTGAGCACGAGGTCTCCCAAACCCACCCAGTGAATAAGCAATCTCCTGCGTCCCTCAGTATATTAACACATTGTCAGTATCAATATCCGAAATCTACCTAAAACTCAGATATCTAATATGTGCAACTTGTGTATGCAGCTCATTCTAGTGCAGTCTAGTCTGATTTCTGCCGTACTACTGGATTTATTGCTTCATGGCAAACTCTAAATCTAAAACCCCAGGGTACCTTGCGAATATCGCTTACGAATAATGGGTAAATTGTAATATATATGTGTATGTACTTGCAATATAACGAGCATCTTTGACGCTGCAAATGTTCTTAAAACAAGCATTTCACCTGCGGAATCCGTGCTACACGGTCCACCAAGGTTCAGCGATGGAATCAATATCCTGTACTTACATCCAAAGTATGTACCCTATCCCTTTGCCGGTAGCGGGCCCACGAAAGGGCCCACTTTCGCGTGTGCTGCGCCTTGTCGCTTATAACAACACAGCCACCCACTTAAACCCCCCCCTAGAATATTATGGATTGA